>Ga0192657_1072_pt1 | contig 3828 bp, 5 predicted proteins | sample LauGreFBDMM110DN_2_FD_133054 | JGI IMG/M metagenome (GOLD analysis project Ga0192657, IMG submission 133054) | reverse complement strand
ACTATGGACTGAGAGTAACTAGAGACAGACTGATCAAGTCTCTTTATGAATTCGATGACTTTGCCTATCAGTTCGCAATGTCACCAGACTCCAAGACGATGATTGTTCTACTTGAGAGGGAGGTGTTCAATGATGACATTTAAACAATGGTTGAGACACCGTGAACAAAACCCACAACCAACCCAGTCACCAGTACCCAATGGTCGTGAAACTGGATTAGATCCCCAGTTAAAGCTGGGAACCTACCCTTGTGCAAATCATTGATATAAATTTTTTAACATGATTCCTGCACAGCAACAAGCCATTCAATGTAAATTGTCACGAATTTAAGCAGGAAGGCGGCCCATGGGGATATGGATAGAACTCGGTGTATTCGGTTTGGTGTTTGTGTTTGCCTGGCACCAATTGCGTGACTTGAAAAAAGAGCGGCTCAAGCGTGAAAAGCAGCAAGCACAAGCTGCTGATCAAGCCAAAGAATAGCCGCTTATTTGCTCAACATACGCATCGCATCTTCCAGCCCTTTGAGGGTGAGCGGGAACATGCGGTTGCTAATCAGTTGTTGGATGATGCTGATGCTTTGGCGGTATTGCCACACACCCAGTGGCTCGGGGTTGATCCAAGCGAACTTCGGGTAGGCGTGCGTTAAGCGCTGTATCCATTCGGCACCAGCTTCTTCGTTGTTGTATTCCACGCTGCCACCGGGCTGCAAAATTTCATACGGGCTCATGGTGGCGTCACCAACAAAAACCAGCTTGTGGTCTTTGTTGTACTTGCGGATCACGTCCCAAGTGTCAAACTTTTCAGCGAAACGGCGACGGTTGTTCTTCCACAAAAAATCATAAACACAGTTGTGGAAGTAGAAAAACTCCAGGTGTTTGAACTCGCCTTTGACCGCTGAAAACAATTCCTCTACGCGACTGACGTGTTCGTCCATGGTGCCTCCTACGTCCATCAACAACAACAGCTTGACGTTGTTGTGCCGCTCGGGCCGCATCTTGATGTCTAAGTAACCGGCGTTGGCAGCTGTGCTGCGTATGGTGTTGTCCAGATCAAATTCGTCTTCCGCGCCTTCGCGCGCAAACCGGCGCAAGCGGCGCAACGCCACCTTGATATTGCGTGTGCCCAACTCAATGCTGTCGTCATAGTCTTGGTACGCACGTTGGTCCCAGACCTTGACCGCACTTTTGTTGCCGCCCTTGCCGCCAATGCGTATGCCTTGCGGGTTGTAGCCGCTGTTACCAAATGGCGAAGTGCCGCCGGTTCCTATCCATTTGCTGCCGCCTTCGTGGCGTTCTTTTTGTTCTTCGAGTCGTTTCTTTAATGTTTGCATCAACTCGTCCCAGCCCATTTTTTCAATCGCGGCTTTTTGCTCGGGCGTGAGTTCGTTTTCGAGTATTTTTTTCAGCCACTCCATGGGCACATCAGCGGCGAAGTCGGTCAGCATTTCCACGCCTTTGAAATACGCGCCAAAGGCTTTGTCGAACTTGTCGAAATGCTTTTCGTCTTTAATCAGCGCTGTGCGGCTGAGGTAATAAAAGTCGTCCATGCTGCACGCATCGCTTTGCGGCCCGACCACATTGGCTTGCATGGCTTCGAGCAGCATCAAAAATTCTTTCACCGACACCGGTAGTTTGGCGGCGCGCAATGTGTAGAAGAAGTCGATCAGCATGGTGGGTGCTTCAGCGGTTACGGCTTTGCATGAACACCAGTTTTTCAAACAAGGTCACGTCCTGCTCGTTTTTGAGCAAGGCGCCGACCAGCGGCGGCACGGCCACTTTGTCATCCTGGGTTTGCAATGCGGCCAACGGAATGTCTTCGGCGACCAGCAGCTTCAACCAGTCCAGCAACTCGGAGGTGGACGGTTTTTTCTTCAGACCGGGCAAGCCGCGCACGTCGTAAAAAGTTTTGAGCGCAGCGGCAAGCAAATCTTTTTTCAAATTCGGAAAATGCACATCGATGATTTGCCGCATGGTGTCGGCCTCGGGGAATTTGATGTAGTGGAAGAAACAGCGGCGTAAAAACGCATCCGGCAGTTCTTTTTCGTTATTCGAAGTGATGAACACCAACGGACGTGTGACGGCTTTGATGAGTTCACGCGTTTCGTAACAGTAAAACTCCATGCGGTCGAGTTCACGCAGCAAGTCGTTCGGGAATTCAATGTCGGCTTTGTCTATCTCATCAATCAGCAAAGCCACCGGTTCTTTGGCGGTGAACGCCTGCCACAACACGCCTTTGATGATGTAGTTTTCTATGTTTTTAACCCGCTCGCCGCCGTCCAGATCCGCCATTTGGCTGTCGCGCAAACGGCTGACTGCATCGTATTCATACAGGCCTTGCTGCGCTTTGGTGGTCGATTTCACATGCCATTGCAAAAGCGGCATGTTCAATGCCGCGGCGACTTCTTCGGCCAACATGGTTTTGCCGGTGCCAGGTTCTCCCTTGACCAACAGCGGACGTTTCAGCGTGATGGCCGCGTTGACTGCCAGCATCAAATCCTGCGTGGCAACATAATTATTTGAACCTTGGAACTTCATTTTTCAGCCTTTTCTGGTATTGACGCGGAGCTTACAAACCACGTCGATATAATCTTTGGAGTTTCAATGATTGTCTGTCCAAAATGAACAAGTTTTATACGTCTCTTCTCGTGTTGTTTGTCGCTTCTGCGACCTCAATCGTCAACGCACAGGAAGTAGGAGACGCCAAAGTCGGTGAAACCAAAATCGCCATGTGCATAGGCTGCCACGGCATCAAAGGCTATCAAGCCAGCTTTCCCGAGGTTTACAAGGTTCCCAAGATTTCCGGACAGACCGCTGCTTACATTGTCTCTTCATTAACCGCTTACCAAAAAGGCGACCGTAAACATCCCACCATGAGAAGCATTTCTGCTTCACTGACACCCAAAGACATGGCGGACATAGCTGCTTATTACGAAGCCCATGGCAAGGACAGCGCTCCTGCTGTGCCAGAAAAAGCTGCCGAACCTTCAGGCAAAGTCGCTGAATTGCTCACCAAAGGTGCTTGCACTTCCTGCCATGGTGCCAATCTGAACAAACCCATGGTGCCCGGTTACCCCAAAATTGCCGGCCAATACAAAGACTATGTGTATATGGCGCTCAAGTCCTACAAATCAGAAAACCAGGCAACCTGGGGTCGTAACAACGGCGTTATGGGCGGTATTGCCAAGCAATTCACTCTTGCAGAGTTGAAAGAACTGGCCGCTTACGTGAACCAGCAACAAGGTGAGTTGCAAACCTTGCCACAGTCTAAATTCCGCTGAAACCTCTCAAGCTTCAACAAAAAGTCCACTGCGGTGGACTTTTTTTATGGTGACGTGAAAGTTTCAATCACGCGTGGCTCTGCGCTGCACCGCATCAATATAAGCTTGACCGTCTGGTGGTCGTCTGTTGCGCTGGCTCTCCCACAACATGGTTCCCAGGCATTCCATCACCTCATGTTGAGCGTCATGCAAATCGGCTCGTTTGGCGGCGAGCAGCTCTACCGCTTGTCGAATGCCTTGGGGCTGGTCGATGGAACATTGCTCGCTGATGGACAAATGCATGGACAAATGCAAAAAAGGGTTGCCTTGGCTGTCGTCAAATTGACTCGTTAAAGCAGTTGCTTCATCAGCCAGTATGGCGTGGTACTCGGGGTGCAGGGCGATCCATTCACCCGCCAGCGTCTCCAGTGGGTCAGCCAATTGAGCTTGCGTCAGCTTGACATAGACTTGGCAGAAGAAGCGTCGGACGTCTTGTTGTGAGGGGCTGAACATGCTGTGTATTGTCAACCAGAGAATTACATGAACCAAGCTTTTATTTGTGATGCCATCCG
>Ga0192657_1065_pt1 | contig 4868 bp, 4 predicted proteins | sample LauGreFBDMM110DN_2_FD_133054 | JGI IMG/M metagenome (GOLD analysis project Ga0192657, IMG submission 133054) | reverse complement strand
AGACCTTGCACTTTGCCCGTACCCATGGTTTGTTGATGGGTTGATGTTTTCTGGCTATCGTAAAAAAACCGGCATATGCCGGTTTTTTTATACCTGAGCTCACTAGTGTCCCAACGTTGGGAAGAGGGTTTGTTGAATAGGATCTTGGCCGATTTCAGGCCCATCCTGTAGTTTTCCCAGCAGTGCGGATATTGGCGTGGTTTCAAACATATTCAGATCCAGCACTCGCAAAATTTCGTACAAAGAATGATCCAAGCGCAAACGCTTTTTGACGATGGCGATCAACACGTACGTGGCGATCGCAGTCCATATTTGCGTCTTGACTGCGTTTTCGGTTGTTCCAAAGAACGCCTTGATACGCAGATGCTGCTTGATCCATTTGAAGAACAACTCGACTTGCCAGCGCTGTTTGTAAAGTGCGCAAATAGTCAACGCAGAAAGCGTCATGTTGTTCGTCAGGAACTCCAGTGTCTTGCCGGTTTCTGGATCGATATAGGTCACTTGCCGAATCAGTTCTGGATATCGTTTGTGCGACTCGTACCCCGTCAACTGAATGTGCTGATCGCTGACCAAACCCGTGTTGATGGGTACAGGAAATTCCCGCACCACAACGAATTTCATATTGCTTTTGGCACAGGTCACAAAAAAGGCTCTGGCGATATGCAGTTGATGCAGTCTGGCAAAGTCGACATACGCCTTGTCCATCACGTAATAGGCGCCAACCTCGATGTAGCCTTGCTTTGCGAGGAGATCCAAGACTTTGACATCGTGCATCTTGCCGTCGCTGATGTGAATAAAACTCGGGATCGATCCACGCAGATCCATCAAGGTGTGAAGTTTGATGGCTGCTTTTGTCGTACGAAACGGCGCCCAAGAAAACAGGCTCAGGCACAGATCGATGGTGGTCGCATCCAATGCGTAAACGGTTGCGCCCATCAACGATTTGAGATCGGTGCTCGTTGCGTCGTTGGCGTAAAGTGGGCGAGCCACGCCGATCAAATGATGCGCCAAGTCGGCAAAGACTTCCCATGGCCGAACGCGGTTCGCGTTGGCCAAGGTGTTGCGCGAGATCGTCTTGCAGCGAAAACCCAAGTGATAGAAATGTTGGCGCTGCACACGCAAATTGATCTCGATGTCGCGCAAAGATTCGCGGGCGGTCAACTGAGCAAAAGACAGGGCCAAGAATTGATCGAGACAAGTAAAGTCTTTGACTTTGTGCTGAGCGCGCCTGACCTTGACCATGCGACTGAATGCCTTCAAGGGCAGATAAGTCATGACTTGCGCAAAGACGAGTTGACCCGAGTGCATGCCTGTCCCCAGCAGATGAGATCCGCCGAGCATGCCCTAAGTCCGGAAAACGATTCAAATCGTGGACAAGGGTAAAGTCAGATTTATTCAAATAAATCATGGGGTTACATTAAGTTTGACGGCAAACGTTGGGACACTAGTGACATAAGTACATTTTCCATGCACTGGTTCTGACCCTAGCAGACATATTTTTAGCAACAGAAAGCCCGCTTGTGACCATTGAAGCCGTTCTCAAACCCAGCATCAGCCCCTACAAACACCATGTGCTCCTGTGCACTGGCCCGCGCTGCGGCGAGGAGGGCGCAGGGCAGGCGCTGTATGACAGTTTGTGGACCAAGCTCAAAGCGGCAGGTATCCATGAAGGGCCTGGGCGCACCAAGTTCAATAGCGTCAACTGCTTTGGGGCTTGCAAAGGCGGCCCGGTGATGTGTGTGCAGCCCCAGGGCACTTGGTACTACAACGTGACACAGGCCAATTTGGATCGCATCATTGCCGAGCATCTGGTGGGCGACCAAGCCGTGCAGGATTTGGTTTTTCACCAGAGTCCGCAGGTCGATGTTTCCGCGCAGCTCGGCAGTGCCGACTGAGCCTGTGGGTTTGACCGCATTCATTTTGACGCCCGATGCGGCCATGCTGTGTCTGCCCTTGCTGGCCTTGCTGGTGGCGCTGGCCATAGACCATTTCCTCGGCGAGCCGCCTGTGCGCTTTCACCCGGTGGTGTGGATAGGCAATTACCTGCATTGGGCCGGCGAGCAGGTGCAATCCCTCAGCCGCCAGGCACTGGCTTCCACCGGTACCGCTGTCGAAAACGAACAGGCTGACCTACCCGCATTCCTGCTGGGCGCACTGGCTTGGCTGTGGGGTATGTTGCTGGTGGGAGCTGCGGCCTGCGCCATCGAACAAAGTTTGTTGGCCTGGCTGGAGCCGATAAGCTGGGCGGGCCTACTGGGGGCTGCGCTGCTGCTGGGTATGGTGTTGAAACCTGCCCTGGCCTGGGCCATGTTGCGCACCGAGGCGCAGGCGGTGGAGGAAGCCCTCAGCGGTTTGCCCGCTGGATCACTGGCGCGCGGGCGCGAGCGTTTACGCTTTCTGGTCAGCCGGGATGTGACGGATTTAAGCGAGGTGCAGGTGCGTGAAAGCGTGATCGAGTCGCTCGCGGAAAACCTGAACGACTCGGTGGTCGCGCCGATATTTTGGTTTGTTGTGCTGGGCCTGCCCGGCGCGCTGATGTACCGTTTTGCCAATACGGCCGATGCCATGTGGGGCTACCCCGGCATGTACCGGGGACGCAACTGGCAATGGGCTGGGAAATGGGCAGCACGCGCGGACGATGTGCTGAGTTGGCTACCGGCGCGTATCACCGCCTTGCTGCTGGTGCTGGCTGCGGCAGGTGTGTCCTTAAAGTCGTTGTACCGCGACGCGGCACGCACACCGTCACCCAACAGCGGCTGGCCCATGGCTGCGATGGCGCTGGCGCTGGGTTGCAGTCTGAGCAAGCCGCAGGTGTATGTGCTGAATGCGCCCGGCCGCGAGCCCGAAGCGGCGGACACCGGGCGCGCCATCCGCTTGGCGGGCCGGGCGCTGTGGATCGGCGTTGCAGGCCTGGTATTGTTTACCTTGGTAGGCATGCTGAAAGTTTTGCCATGAAGATGCAAGCGGATAAGACCTTGCGCGTTCACGGTGGCGCCGATGCCTTCGGTGTTGCGCGCTTTGATTTCTCCACCAACAGCAACGCTTGCGGTCCCTGTCCGCAAAGCCTGCACGCTGTGCAACACGCCGACACTACGCACTACCCCGACCCGGATTACCGCGACTTGCGCCAGGCGCTGGCAGACTTTCATGCGGTTGATTTCAGGCGCATTGTGCTGGCGGGCAGTGCCAGCGAGTTCATCTTCCGTATCAGTGCGCTGGCGGCGCAAAGGGCAAGCGCACGGGGTGATATGGCCCAGGTCTGGCTGCCTGCTCGCGCGTATGGCGACTATGCCTATGCCGCGCAGGCCTGGGGACTGCGTCAGGTGCAGGACCCGCAGGCAGCGCAACTGCTGTGGGCATGTGAACCCTCGAGTCCGCTGGGTCAGGCGCACAGCCTCTGGCCAGCCTGGTTGCACCAGCCGCACGGTACGCCGCAGCCGCCTGATACGCAGCTGGTGCTCGATTGTGCGTACACGCCATTACAACTACAAGGTAAGTCTTCCCTGACCGATGTGCAGCGTGACAAGGTCTGGTGTTTGTGGACCCCCAATAAGGCGCTAGGCCTGACCGGCGTGCGCGCTGCTTATGCGATTGCGCCGCTGCACGCAGATGCGACGGTGCAGTCGCTGCAAGCGCTTGCACCTTCCTGGCCGGTGGGCGCGCACGGTGTGGCCATGTTGCACAACTGGGTGCAAGCCGATACCCAGGCATGGCTGGCGCAATGCCGCAGCCAGTTGCAAGTCTGGAAGCCGCGGCAGTTGGCGGCCTTAGAAAATTTAGGCTGGGAATGTTTACCGAGCTTGGCCAATTTTTTCTGCGCCCGCGCGCCTATGGATATGGATGTGCAGGCGCTGCGCGCAGCAGGCATCAAATTGCGGGACACCGCGTCGCTGGGCTTGCCGGGCTATTTCCGGCTGGCGGTGTTGCCGCCTGCGGCGCAGGATGCGCTGTTCGCGCACTTGCAGCTAAACGCGCAAGCGGACAAAGTGCTACAAGCGGGCAGCTTATGAGCGCACGTTGTGTCATGGTGCTGGGCACGACCAGCGGCGCAGGTAAAAGCTGGCTGACCACCGCCTTGTGCCGCTACTACGCGCGCCAGGGTTTGAAGGTCGCGCCTTTCAAAGCGCAGAACATGAGCAACAACGCGCGGGTGGTGGCGTCCCGCAACGGCCAAGGCGAGATAGGCAGCGCGCAATACTTTCAGGCGCTGGCCGCGCGCGCCGTGCCCGATGTGCGCATGAACCCGCTGCTCTTAAAGCCCGAGCGCGACACGCACAGCCAGGTGGTCATGCTCGGCCATGTGGACGAGGCGCTGACACGAATGCCCTGGCGCGAGCGCAGCCTGCATGTGTGGCCGCGCATTGCCGCCGCACTCGACGCGTTGATAGCGGACAACGATGTGGTGGTCATCGAAGGCGCAGGTTCGCCTGCTGAAATTAATTTGTCCGCCAGCGATATCGTCAATATGCGCGTCGCTTTGCATGCGAATGCGGCCTGCCTGCTGGTGACTGACATCGATAAAGGCGGCGCGTTCGCGCACTTGTACGGCACCTGGGCTTTGTTGCCGCCACACGAGCGCGCGCTGCTGCGTGGATTTGTGTTGAACAAGTTTCGCGGGGACGCGGCGCTGCTGGCGCCCGCGCCGCAAATGTTACAAGACTTGACCGGCGTGCCCACGGTGGCGACCTTGCCGATGTGGTGGCAGCACGGTTTGCCCGAAGAGGACGGCGTGTTTGACGAACGCAGCATAGCCAGCGGCGCGGTGCAAACGACGATCGCGGTCATCGCGTATCCGCGCATCAGCAATCTGGATGAATTCCAGCCTTTGAAAAATATTCCCGGCCTGCGCTTGCAATGGGTGCGCAGCC
>Ga0192657_1124_pt1 | contig 5666 bp, 7 predicted proteins | sample LauGreFBDMM110DN_2_FD_133054 | JGI IMG/M metagenome (GOLD analysis project Ga0192657, IMG submission 133054) | reverse complement strand
GGCTGGCGATGATTTGCTGCTTGTCCGGTACGACCTCTTGCACATCGATGCAGGCCAAACCGTTGAGTTCGCGCTGGGTTTTTTCCATCACCACACCGAATTCGGCGCGCAAACTGGGCATGTGCGCGAGTCGCAAGTCCTGCACCGTGTGTATGCCGTGCTCGGTCAGACGCACGCTCAAGCGTCTGCCCACACCCCACACTTCGTCGACTGCGATGCGCGACAGCAACCGCGTTTGCTGCGCAGCGCTGAGGTCGTTGTAATTGAAGACACCGCGCGAGCGCGGGTGTTTTTTAGCGACATGGTTAGCCAACTTGGCCAGCGTTTTCGTCGGGCCTATGCCGACGCACACCGGCATGCCGATCCACTTGAGCACGGTTTCGCGAATGCGGTAACTCAGCGCGTGCAAGTCAGGCATGCCGCTCAAATCGACAAAGCATTCGTCGATGGAATACACCTCGGTGCGCGGCGAAAAATCGCTGAGGATGCGCATGACGCGGTTGGATATGTCCGCGTACAACGCGTAGTTGGAACTCAGCGCCAAAATACCGTGCTGCTCGGCCAAATCCTTGCACTCGAACCAAGGCTGGCCCATGCGTATGCCCAGCGCCTTGGCCTCGTTCGAACGCGACACCACACAGCCGTCGTTGTTCGACAACACCACCAACGGCACGGCTTTCAAGTCTGGGCGAAACAGCCGTTCGCAGGACACATAAAAGTTGTTGCAGTCCACCAGGGCCAACTGCGCTAGCACGGCAGCCATGGCTAGTACAACTTGTGCAGGTTGTAGGTGACCACGCCCCAGACGGTGAAATCGTCCTCGTCCTTGATGAGGCGCGGCGGGTAAATGCTGTTCTCCGCCAGCAGCTTGACCACGCCGCCGCGACGGTAAAACCGCTTGACCGTGAATTCGTTGTTCAGCAGCGCCAGCACGATGCATTGGTGCTTGGGGTCCAGGCTGCGGTCGACCAGCAAGGTGTCGCCCTCGTAAATACCGGCGCCGGTCATGGAGTCGCCCTTGACCCGGAACAAAAACGTGGCCTCTTTGTTACCTATCAGGTGCTCGTTCAGGTCGATGCGCTTGCGGGTGTGGTCTGCGGCCGGCGACGGAAAACCGGCGGGTACGGCCCAGCTGCACATGTCCAGCCACAGGGGCGGGGCATGCAGCGGGACGGGGAACGGAGCGGACGGGTCGGTGGGGGGCATGGATGCATGATACTGTTTATTTGTACAGTATCATGGGTTTTCTCAGTTGCTGCGCGCGAACGCCAAGCCACGGCTGGACACGGTGCAACGCGTGTGCAAAGCACTGGGCGTGACATTGACCGTGACTGTGGCGGGATAAGGCTCAGTTTTTAAATTCAGTGTGTTATAAAATTCGCTACTTTTGTAGCAAAGGAGTTTCACCATGGGCATGCCGGTCAGAATTGATAACTTGCTATACGAGCAAGCAAAAACTGAAGCCAAAGCAGAACACCGCACGATTGCAGGACAGATTGAGTTTTGGGCCACGGTTGGGCGAGCTGCTATAGACAACCCGGATTTGCCGGTTGAATTTGTGGTGCAGGCTTTGGCTTCTATGAAAGAGCCGCGCACCGATGCGACTCCCTTTCAACCACGCAGCAGCGCGTGAGCTATCAAGCAGTTCAGACGCGAAGATTTGCTCGTCAATATAAAAAGCTGCACGACAACACCGCAGCAGATGTAGACGCAGCAGTCAGCGCAGTGGTACTTTCTCCGAACATTGGCGACAAGAAAAAAGGCGACTTGGCAGCCCTGTATGTTTACAAGTTCCGCAGCCACGGACAGCTTTACTTGCTCGGATACACAGTAGGTGAAGCGCTTAAGTTGGTGTATTTAGAAGCAGTTGGCCCGCATGAAAACTTTTACCGGGATGTAAAGTAATCACTAACGCCTACCGCAGGCTTGCAGCGCGGAGGGTTTGGGCTCAGCGCGAACTCCGGTCTACGAAAAAAGCTCATCTGGTGTAGTCCGAAGCCCGAGGCAGACTTGCCGGCTTACTTGCGGCTGGCTTTATCAAAGCCATTCAATAGCGCGTCAGCGGTTGCAAAGCGAGCACTGCGGCTCTGAACAATCTGATCAGCCTCAGCGATGGCCGAACGACTGGCCTCGTTGGGCGCTTTGAGCGAGAAAGGCAGCTCCTTGTCTGCGACGATGCGGGTCAGGAACACCCGTACAGCGTCCGAAATAGTCAACCCCATAGAGCTAAGCATTTCAGCAGCCTGCGCTTTGATTTTTTCATCCACCCGAACATGAACCATTGTTGTGGTACCAGCCATCATCGCCTCCTGCCTTGTTGATTGAGATGCATTACATCGCAAATTACTCACGCATCAACCGTTTTTTGACCGTTTTTTGACCACGCAGCAGCGCTTGAAGCGCAAACCGAGGTAGCTTAATGCCAACAGGTGCAAACCAGTACGCGTTAGAGGTCCGGGTGCTCGGATTGGTGCGTATTTCCAAAATGAGAACCTCCTCGTTTTGGATGGGGTTTATGGACGGCTTATCTCAATGAGTGTGTTTGTTATCCCATTGATACCCTCTGCGGCGTTCGAACTCCTGATATTCCTTTGTAATAGCCGGGTCGGAGTAGCCTGCGGAGATATCTGATTCCACGTCGCTGCCGTCCAAGCCAGACAGGTCTGAGACAGATTGCAACCAGTTCTCGCGTGGAATTTGAGGTTCGATAAACGGTTTTAAATACGCATCCAGATGGCCATCATTTGGAGCCTGAATTTCTTTGGTGAGTGCATCCAGATAGGCTTGCTTGCTAGTGCGCATCCAGTTCACCGACATGTTGGCGCGAAAGCAAAGTTCAGCATGAACGAGCAACATCGTTCGACCGTTGCCATCAAGAAATGGATGACCGTATGCAAACATGCCCATGATAAAACCTGGGCGTTTGTCCATCTGATTTTTATCTTGGGCCACAGACAAACCCTCTGAGACTGCCAGCCGGCAGTCGCGTGGGTGGCAGAAATAAAGCGCTCCGTTTTTGACAGCGCTGTCAGGCAAAATTTCTGCGCGGTCTTTTCCAGCCCAAGGGTAAAGACCTTCGAACAAGATGCGATGTACCTCTAAGAAATCGGAGTACTCAATCCGCTTTCTCTTGGCAACAAAATCCAATGCGACGGGAAGCTGTGCACGAAACAGTTCATGCTCAGCGATCTTGACGATCTCCAGATCTTTTTCTTTGTCGAAGTTGTGCAGGTACCCTTCGGTCGCAAAGTCGCCAAACGGGTCAAACACGGGCCAGATTCCGATGATGCGCGATGACCAGTCGGGTCATGTCGCGCGGGGAGAGTTTGCCTGCACGTGTCAGCGCAACCAACAGGTCATCAGTTTTGTCGCTCTTGACTTCATCGCCAGCCAGCTTTGTCACGGCTTTGGCCCAAAGATCCGCAAAAGTTGGAGCAAACACAATGCCCTCGCGCTTGGCCAGTTGACGCACATAAATGGCAGTGGGGTTGCGGCGAAGTCGCCGGACTCGCTTGAGGCTTTGAATTCGCTGGTGTTCTATTTTGGCCATTGCCTGTTCAAGTAATGCCTTTAGACCCATCTGCTCGACCTTGCCAGGTTTGGCATAGATGCCGCGATCAAGTCGGATGATGAGACCCTTTTCGACCAAAGCTTTGAGCGCGGCAGAAACCTGGGTGGGGCTTCCGAAGTCATTGACGTATGAGCGCAGCAGAACACCATCCCGCCGAGGGCGAAGTGATTGCAAGATACGTCCTTCGATGTTCATCTGGTTCATTGTATAGAGCAACAAAAGTCTATGCAAATCAATTATTTAACAGAATATTAATACCGGTGTCCTGAGCCCTTGTGGACGTGTCCATGAGCCGAGCCCAGTATTCATGCGGAAAAACCGTGACGTTTTGAAAAAACTGGCACAGTCAATGTCCGAGCCGATTTAGCAGCCGCATAAACCTACGCGATTGCAAAAAATCACCCGTCGATAGACGGCAACAAACGCGTGGCTTTTGTGGTCAGCATGACTTCTTACACAGGCGAATTGATCAGACCATAAACACCACATCAAGCGATCAAAATACCTGCGGTTTTCAGTGCGGCAAGTTGGGCTGACAAAGAGGCGTCAGGCGCAAGGTTTAAGCCACTGAATATGTCTACCTGCTCAAGCATGATTTCTTGCTTGATCCAGACATATTTGTCAGGATCATCGTCAGGATCGTCAAGACCATTCACGGCTATGGTCAAAGTCGTGGTGTTTGAAGTATCGTAAGCAGAGAGTTTTGCAACTGTGATATTAGTGATCCAATCGCTTAAATTGCTGGGGGTCTGTGCATTAAAGCCTTGAAGCAAAGCACTGATATCTACAAACCTGAACTTGGTCACCGTGGTTCTATTGGCGGTGGTCTGCACCTTGGCAGCAAAGTCACCTTTGAACACCTGGTTTTCAGGGTAGCTGAACTCTGGATTGACAGGCAACACTGTAATTTTGATGTCGTCAGTATTGTTGACGATGTTCACCACCTGCACTTGATAGATGGTTTCCAACACATCATTACCCGCCACGTCTTGTACTGCCTGCAAATCGTTTGATTCTGTAGGGTCGGTGTAACTGACCTTGACGATTTCGCCCAGCTCGATAGCCTTGTTCAACTTCAATACCAAGTCTTTGCCATCCACACCAACGCTGTTTATGGCAGTGGCATCTAAATCTTTACCCCCGATATTCAACGTGAAAGCACTTCTGTCCGCAGTGATCTTTGACAGTTCAGAATCAAAATGTAAATACACTTCTTTTCCGTTGGTGCTGGTGTTGGCTTTGGTTCCAGAAGTAACCAATTTCGGCTCCGTCACATCGTCGGCATTGACAGACATGGTGTCTAGTTGGTCGGTATCTATATTTTTCAGGTATGGGTTGTCGCTGTTTGCAGCGTTGGTCTTAAGCGCAGTCACTGCGGTTTGAATATTGGTTCCCAGTGTATTTGTGTTTCTTGTCAAATCGTTTTTGTACGTTTGCACAATATCCACACCATTATTCTCCATTTGCGAGACTATCGCCAAAGCACGTCCATAAGCATTGGCCTTGTCTTGGTTGGTGGTTTGCACGTCTGCTGACGTCAAATCGGCCTCGTTCAACCCAAACTTTTGCGCTACCTTGGCATTGGCTTCTTTCACCGCTTCTGCCGGTGTTTTGCCAGCAGGAACCGTCAAGATGGTCTTTTCCTGATTGGTGGTATCCACGCCCGCCACCGATGCAGCCAAGTTGGTCAACGGCGTGATATTGGTGGTGATAGCTTTGCCACCATAGTTCACCACGGCGTACATGGGCTTATCAAAGGGTTTAGTGGTTCCCGTGGCTTCATCGTGAAACCTGACCCCGCAACTCACACCACGCCAATGTGAGGTATTAGATTTGTTATGCGAAGGCTTGTCCAACCGCGCCATCGCCGAGCGCATGCAGGTCTCTGAATACACCGTGCGCGGACATGTGCAGCATCTGCTCAACGTATTAGGCGTCAACAGCCGCGCGGCCGCCTTGTTCAAAGCCAGGAAACTGGGCTTGATTACCTGAAGCGCTGTATGCAGCTGCTCAATCTATTGAAAAAGCCGTTTGACTGGTTGAGACTGGCTGAACCCCGAGTTTTAAACCAGCAATTGACTGAGTTGTTTAAAAC
>Ga0192657_1083_pt1 | contig 5682 bp, 5 predicted proteins | sample LauGreFBDMM110DN_2_FD_133054 | JGI IMG/M metagenome (GOLD analysis project Ga0192657, IMG submission 133054) | reverse complement strand
TGCAAAGGCGGTCTTTTTTAATCGTCTTTGCCACTTGGGCAGAGCAAGTCCACCATCTGTTGACCTAACGGTGTGTCAGGCAAAGCTTGCCATGCGTCGGCACTAGCGGCGGAAAGTGAGACAAGCACTTTGTCGCCTGCCCCCCAAGCTTGACTGAACCTAGCCAATTGCAACACCCTAAGTTTGGCGTTCATACAATCGTACTCATGCAGCGATATGGTGGACTCAAACGACTGCTGCTTTAACGAGGAACCTTGGCTGAGTACTTGTATTTGGCGATAAATAGACATAGGCCCGGCCTGTTTGACCGACTGCATATCTACATAATGTTCAAACTCTTTGTCGTGTTCAACCGTGATGCGCTGCCACTCGGCAAACACCGGCGTGCTGATCAGCCAAAAACAAATCACAGTAGAAATAAATGAACGCATGTGTTTCAAATGGAGTTGAACTTCTGTTTGGAGTGCTCGCAGGCAATCAAAATCACGAAATGATTTTACGCCGCACTTTGCATTGCGCACTGATGAGTTCAACACATTGCGCAATAGTTCATACAACCCGCTTTAAAGCACTGCCGCAATCGCCTTGCCAACATCCGTGGTCTTGGCCGTGCCACCGATATCGGGGGTTTTGGGCGCGCCGCTTGTCGGGTTCAGCACCTTTTCAATCGCCGCCAGCACCGCGTCGTGCGCGTCTTTGTGGCCGAGAAATTCCAGCATCATGGCGCCGGACCAAATTTGGCCGATAGGGTTGGCAATGCCTTGGCCCGCGATATCCGGCGCCGAGCCGTGCACCGGCTCGAACAGCGACGGAAATACGCGGTCCGGGTTGAGATTGGCACTGGGCGCAATGCCAATCGTGCCAGTGCAGGCCGGGCCCAGGTCACTCAATATGTCGCCAAACAAATTGCTGGCCACCACCACGTCAAAGAAATCCGGACGCTGCACAAAATGCGCGGTGAGGATGTCGATATGGAATTTATCCAGCCGAATGTCCGGATAGGCAAGGGCCATCTCGGCCACGCGCTCGTCCCAGTAAGGCATGGTGATGGCGATGCCATTCGACTTGGTCGCGCTGGTTAAATGTTTTTTCGGGCGCGTCATGGCCAGCTCGAACGCAAACTTCAACACGCGGTCTACGCCTATGCGCGTCATCACGCTTTCCTGCATGACAATTTCGCGCGGCGTGCCTTGGAACATGCGCCCGCCAATGCTGGAGTATTCGCCCTCGGTGTTTTCGCGCACGATGTACATGTCGATCTCGCCGGGCTGGCGCGCGGTGCCGTCGCGGCGCACCACTGGCGCGATGATGCCGGGCATAAGCCGCGCCGGGCGCAAATTGATGTACTGGTCGAACTCACGCCTGAACAACAGCAGCGAGCCCCAGAGCGAAATATGGTCGGGGATTTTGTCAGGCATGCCGACCGCGCCGAAGAAGATGGCGTCGTGGCCACCGATCTGGTCTTTCCAATCGTCGGGCAGCATTTGGCCGTGCTTTTCACAATAGTTCCAGCTGGAAAAATCGAAATGGTCAAACTGCAAATCGATGCCGAACTTGCGCGCCGCCGCGTCTAACACCAGCAAGCCTTCGGGCATGACTTCGGTGCCTATGCCGTCTCCGGCGATGACTGCGATGCGGTGTTTGCGGGCCATGTGTGTTCCTTGATGCGTTGTGAAACCCGGCGGCGGTATGCGCCGGACACTGAAGTGTTGCGCATCTTCCCAGAAATTTGACCAAGCATCGGCCACAGTGTCTTCATGGTTGCAGCGCCATTCTGAAATACATGGCTTGCATCACGTGCGACAGTTCAATTTCCTCGGCTTGCGCCAGATCAGCAATGGTTTGGGCCACGCGCAACACCCGGTGCACGGCGCGCGCCGACCAGCCTTGGCGTGCGGCCTGTTGCTGAACATGCTGCTGCGCCTGCGCATGTACTTGCAATGTTTGCAACTGCGCCGCGCTCAAAGCGTGGTTGCTGATGCCACGACGGCTCAAGGCGCGCTCATGCGCTTGTTGACACCTCGCTTGCACGCTGGCGCTGCTTTCCCCTGCTGGCGCCTGCATCAGTAAGTCGGCCGGCATGGCTGGCACATGCACCTGCATATCGATCCGGTCCAGCAGCGGGCCGCTGAGTTTTCCCTGGTAACGCGCCACCTGTTCCAGTACACACCGGCAAGCCGGTTGCTTTGAACCCAGGTAGCCGCAGGGACAAGGGTTCATGGCAGCGATCAATTGGAATTGCGCCGGAAACTCAGCCTGGTGCCTGGCGCGGGACAAACTGATGCGGCCATTTTCTAAAGGCTCGCGCAAAGCCTCTAAGGCCAGCCTCGAATATTCAGGCAATTCGTCCAGAAACAGCAGGCCGTGGTGCGCCAGCGAAATTTCACCCGGACGGGGTGGCGATCCGCCGCCGACCAGCGCCGCCATCGTGGCGCTGTGGTGCGGGTGCCGGTAGGCGCGACGCGCCCAGCGTGCAGGATGAAATTGCCCGGCTAGGCTCAACATGGCGGCGGATTCCAGCGCCTGTTGGCGACTCATGGTTGGCAGCAGACCGGCCAGCCGTTGCGCCAGCATGGATTTGCCGCTGCCGGGCGGGCCTATCAGCAATACGCTGTGACCACCGGCTGCCGCGATTTCCAGCGCCCGCTTGGGCGCAGCCTGACCGCGCACTTGTTGTAAATCAGGTTCGTTTTCAGCGCCATCTTGCTTTGGCTGATCGCCCGGTAAAACTCGCGACCAGCCGCTTTCACCGTCATGCGTCTGCTGGCCGGGCAATGCAAAGGCTTGCACCACGTCGCGCAAATGCTGTGCGCGGTAAACGCGCGCATCCGGCAACAACGCCGCTTCTTCAGCGCTGCCTGGCGGCAAGACCCAGGCCAGATCGGTTTTGTTTGCTTGCAAACCCAAGGCCATGGCCAAGGCACCGCGCACCGGCCGCAATTCACCCGACAACGAGAGTTCGCCGGCAAACACATGTTGCTCAACGGCTTGGGCATCCAATTGTTCGCTGGCAGCGAGTATGCCGACAGCAATCGGCAAATCGAAGCGACCGGATTCCTTGGGCAAGTCGGCCGGTGCCAGGTTGACGATGATGCGCTTGTTGCTTGGAAACTCCAGGCCGCTGTTTAAGATCGCCGAACGCACCCGCTCTCGCGCCTCGCGCACCTCGGTGTCTGCCAGCCCGACCAGGGCAAAGTTTGGCAAACCGTTGGCCAGGTGCACTTCTACCGTGACAGCCGGTGCCTTCAAACCTAAAACCGTGCAAGTTTGTATTTGGGCGTATCCCATTATTTATTCTCTTTTTGCATAAGCTCACCTTTTTTGTGCATTTTCCGATGTAAGCGCGCCTTTATTTGGTGCAATTCTTGGCTTTTCCTGTGAAATAAGCCCTTGCTTCGTGCGCTTTGCCTGTGAATTCTGCTTGGCACAGAGACTGCTATGAAATACCCGCACTGCGTTTTTTTGAACGTCTTGCTTTCAACGAACGCAGACCCTTGACTTTAGGAGAACCTATGAAACTGATCACGGCCATCATCAAACCCTTCAAGCTCGACGAGGTGCGCGAAGCCTTGTCGGCCATCGGGGTACAAGGCATTACCGTCACTGAAGTCAAAGGCTTTGGGCGACAAAAAGGACACACCGAGCTGTACCGGGGTGCGGAATATGTGGTGGATTTTTTACCCAAGGTCAAGATCGAGGCAGCCGTGGCTGCCGATCTGGTCGATCAAGTGATTGAAGCCATCGAAACATCGGCGCGTACCGGCAAGATCGGCGACGGCAAGATCTTCGTCACCAGCCTGGAACAGGTTGTGCGCATCCGCACCGGTGAGACCGGCATTGCGGCTATTTGATTCACAAATAAGGACACACACACCATGAAAAAACTCTTAGCCACTCTGGCCTTAGGCCTGGGTCTGGTTTTTGCCTCCGGCGTGACCCTGGCCGAAGACGCGCCCGCCCAAGCTACGGCGGCGGCTACCGCAGCCCCAGCGCCTGCCGCCGCACCCGCAGCTGCCGAAGCAGCGCCTGCACCTGTGCCCAACAAAGGCGATACCGCCTGGATGACAGTCGCCACCATACTCGTGATTCTGATGACCATCCCCGGTCTGGCCTTGTTCTACGGCGGCCTGGTTCGCTCGAAAAACATGTTGTCCGTGCTGATGCAGGTGTTCGTCGTCTCGTCCCTGATCTATGTACTGTGGGTGTTGTATGGCTACTCTGTGGCATTCACCTCCAGCAATCCGTTCTTTGGCACCTTCGACAAAATCATGCTCAAAGGCGTGACGGTGGAATCCTTGGCCGCCACATTCAGCAAGGGTGTTTACATTCCTGAATTGACATTTGTGGCCTTCCAAGCCACGTTCGCCGCCATCACTTGTGCCTTGATCGTGGGTGCATTCGCCGAACGCATGAAGTTCTCAGCCGTGCTGTTGTTTTGCGCGCTGTGGTTCACCTTCAGCTATTTGCCGGTCGCACACATGGTTTGGTATTGGGACGGTCCTGACGCCATCACTGACGCTGCTTCGTTGGAAAAAGTCACTGCCGCTGCCGGCTGGTTATGGGCCAAAGGCGCACTCGACTTCGCAGGCGGCACCGTGGTTCACATCAACGCAGCGGTCGCTGGTTTGGTCGGTGCTTACATGGTCGGCAAGCGCATCGGCTACGGCAAAGAGTCGATGGCGCCTCACAGCCTGACATTGACCATGGTCGGTGCCGCGCTGTTGTGGGTGGGCTGGTTCGGTTTCAACGCCGGTTCCAACTTGGAAGCCAACGGTTTGACGGCACTTGCATTCATCAACACACTGGTGGCGACGGCTGCTGCCACCTTGGCATGGATCGCCGGTGAAGCGCTGAGCAAAGGCAAAGCCTCTATGTTGGGTGCAGCCTCCGGTGCCGTGGCAGGTCTGGTGGCCATCACGCCCGCTTGCGGCTTCGTTGGCCCCGGCGGCGCGATCATCATTGGTTTGATCGCGGGTCTGCTGTGTTTATGGGGTGTGAATGGCTTGAAGCGCATGCTCGGCGCTGACGACAGCTTGGACGTGTTCGGCGTGCACGGTGTCGGCGGTATCGTCGGCGCTTTGTTGACCGGCGTTTTCGCGGCCCCTTCATTGGGTGGCACCGGCGTCTATGACTACGTGGCCAATGCCGCTAACCCAGACTACAACATCGTCGGACAAGTCTGGATCCAAGCGCAAGCGGTTGGCACCACCATCGTTTGGTCTGCTGTGGTGTCCTTGATTGCCTACAAACTGATTGACCTCGTGATCGGTCTGCGCGTGAACGAAGAAGAAGAGCGCGAAGGTTTGGACATCAGCAGCCACGGCGAAACGGCTTATCACAGATAACTATTTCTAGATCACAACTAACGCTACTGATAACCACCCGGTGCAAGCCGGGTGGTTTTTTTTCCCCGTCAGCCCTACCGGACTCCCCCGGTTTTGTTGACAACGCCCCTTCATTGTGATATCTTTAAGATATCTAACACCAAAGGAGCTGAAGATGAAAGCTGCAGCAGCCCAGATCGCCTTTCGCTACCGTGCGCAAGACAGCGCAACAGGCGTGACGCGCATAACGACCAAACGTCTGGCTGATGTTTTGGGCGTTGACGAAACACAAGTGATTCACTTGGCGCTGCATGAGCTGGCCACCAGGTTCCTGCCCCAATACGAGGCAGATGAGGGA
>Ga0192657_1098_pt1 | contig 6244 bp, 7 predicted proteins | sample LauGreFBDMM110DN_2_FD_133054 | JGI IMG/M metagenome (GOLD analysis project Ga0192657, IMG submission 133054) | reverse complement strand
GACTACGATTTCCTCTACCAGGCCGGTGTGAAGGGCATTTACGGCCCCGGTACGCCGATTCCTGTGAGCGCCAAGGATGTGCTTGACCAAATCACCAAGGCGCTAGCGTAAAGTTTGCCTGTCTTTGATTTGGTATGTATCATTAGATATATATCATCGAGAGGTCCGCCATGAGCTCAGCCACCAATACCGCCAAAATCTTCACCACCGGGCGCAGCCAAGCCGTTCGCCTGCCCAAAGCCTACCGGTTTGACACCGCCGAGGTGTTCATTGAAAAGGTGGGCAACACCGTGATTCTTCGTCCCAAGCAAGACGAATCCATTGCTTGGGGCACGCGCCTGCAGTCCATTTTGAGCGGTTGGCAGGGTATGCCTGAGGAAATCGAGCGTGATCACATCTTGCCGGTGGATGACATCGAAAGCCTTGACTGATGTCTTCTCTTTACCTGCTCGACACCAATATGGTGATCTACATTCAACGTGGCGTGCCCAGTGTGCTGTCGCGTTTGAACGAATTGGGGGCTGACCGCGTGGCGCTGTCTTCCATCGTTGCGGCCGAGTTGGCATATGGTGTTGAAAAAAGTGCGCACAAAGAACGCAACCGAAAGGTACTGGCGTTGTTTTTGAGTGAAGTGCGTGTGCTGCCGTGGACGCACGATGCCATGTGGCACTTTGCCCTGCATCAACATGTACTGCGGCAATCGGGCCAAATGATTGGTGAATTAGACTTGCTCATTGCTTGCCAGGCCTTAGCCCTTGACGCTGTATGCGTGACCAACAATACCCGCGAGTTTGAGCGGATTAAGGGTTTGAAATTGGAGAACTGGGTCAATCCAGGTAGTGTCAAATGAGCCCTGATTCATTGTTAAAAGACATGTTGAACGGCACTGCTGCCACTCAGCGCCGCGCCATGGCCAAAGCCATCACGCTGCTGGAGTCGACGCTGCCGGATCACCGTGTACAGGCTGATGCCTTATTGACGCAATTGCTGCCGCACACAGGCCGAAGCTTGCGCATAGGTTTGAGCGGCGTGCCCGGTGTGGGCAAAAGCACGTTGATTGAAATGCTAGGTCTGTGGCTGATAGAGCGTGGCCACAAAGTCGCTGTGCTGGCAATTGATCCGTCGTCCAGCGTCTCCGGCGGTTCCATATTGGGTGACAAAACCCGCATGGAGCGTTTGTCGGTGCACCCTTCGGCATTTATACGACCCAGCCCCAGCAGCGGCACGCTTGGTGGTGTCGCCGAAAAAACCCGCGAATGCATGTTGGTGTGTGAAGCGGCGGGTTATGACATCGTGATTGTGGAAACCGTGGGTGTGGGTCAAAGCGAAACCGCGGTGGCCGGCATGACAGATATGTTTGTGCTGATGCAATTACCCAATGCAGGCGATGATTTGCAGGCGATCAAAAAAGGCGTGATGGAACTGGCTGATCTGATACTGATAAACAAAGCTGATATTGATGAGAACGCTGCCACACGTGCGCAGTCTTTCATTCAAAGTGCGTTGCACTTGCTGGGTCACCATCCTTCAGACAGCACACTGGCCTGGCAGGCCGAGGTCATGCGACTGAGTGCATTGAACAGCTCGGGTTTGAATGAATTGTGGGAGAAGGTCATGCGTTTCCAACAATTACAAACCGATGGCGGACGATGGCTACAGCGACGTCAAACCCAGGCCTTGACCTGGATGAACGAGCGTATACAGTCAGGCTTGAAAGACGCTTTCACACAACACGCCGGCGTTGCCGCTGCGCTGTCGCACATGCAACAGGAAGTACTCGCAGGTCGCATCGCCGCATCCACGGCCGCACGACAATTGCTCGCGTTAGCATCCCGCCCTGATACATAAAGCTGAAAAGAAAACCAAAGAGGATTTGATATGCAGGAAATCATTCATCAACTGGAAGAAAAGCGCGCAGCCGCTCGCATGGGGGGCGGCGAAAAACGCATTGCCGCCCAGCACAGCAAAGGCAAGCTGACCGCGCGTGAACGTCTTGAGGTGTTGCTGGATGAAGGCACGTTTGAAGAATGGGACATGTTTGTCGAGCACCGTTGCACGGACTTCGGCATGCAAGACAGCAAAATTCCTGGCGATGGCGTGGTTACCGGTTACGGCATGATCAACGGACGGCTGGTGTTTGTGTACAGCCAAGATTTCACTGTCTATGGTGGCGCACTCTCAGAGAGTCACGCAGAAAAAATCTGCAAGATCATGGACCAGGCCATGAAAGTCGGCGCGCCTGTGATCGGCTTGAACGACTCGGGTGGTGCACGTATTCAAGAAGGTGTGGCGTCTCTGGGCGGTTATGCCGAAGTGTTTCAGCGCAATGTCATGGCCAGCGGTGTGGTGCCGCAAATCAGCATGATCATGGGCCCGTCTGCTGGTGGTGCGGTGTATTCACCTGCGTTGACCGATTTCATCTTCATGGTCAAAGACAGCTCGTACATGTTTGTCACCGGACCGGATGTGGTGAAAACCGTCACGCACGAAGAGGTGAGTGCGGAAGAGTTGGGCGGCGCCGTCACCCACACCACCAAAAGCGGTGTCGCTGATCTGGCATTCAACAACGATGTCGAAGCCTTGTTGATGCTGCGTCGTTTGTACAACTATCTGCCTTTGAACAACCGCGAAAAACCACCGGTGCGCCCCAGCGGCGACCCGACCGAGCGCATGGACATGAGTTTGGACACGCTGGTGCCGGACAACCCCAACACGCCTTACGACATGAAAGAGTTGATCCTCAAAACCGTTGACGACGGCGACTTCTTCGAATTGCAACCCGAGTACGCGAAAAACATTCTCATCGGTTTTGCCCGCATGGCCGGACAAACTGTGGGCATCGTCGCCAACCAGCCGCTGGTGCTGGCCGGTTGTTTGGATATCAAGAGCTCCATCAAAGCAGGGCGTTTTGTGCGTTTTTGCGATGCGTTCAATATTCCTGTCATTACTTTTGTTGATGTGCCGGGTTTCATGCCGGGCACATCGCAAGAGTTCGGCGGCATCATCAAACACGGTGCCAAGCTGCTTTACGCTTACGCCGAATGCACTGTGCCGAAAATCACCGTCATCACGCGCAAGGCCTACGGCGGTGCCTACGACGTGATGGCTTCCAAGCATTTGCGTGGCGATGTGAATTTCGCCTGGCCGCATGCAGAAATTGCAGTCATGGGTGCTAAGGGCGCGGTGGAAATCATCTTCCGCGAAGACAAAGGGAACCCGGAAAAACTCGCGGCCAAAGAAGCCGAATACAAAGCCCGTTTTGCCAATCCTTTTGTTGCCGGTGCGCGGGGTTTCATTGACGACGTCATATTGCCTAGCGAAACCCGCAAACGCATTTGCCGTTCATTGGTGATGTTGAAAGATAAAAAAGTTGAGAACCCGTGGCGCAAGCACGGCAATATTCCGCTGTGAAGAATGCGTTGGAGAAAATGATGTTTAAAAAAATACTAATCGCTAATCGCGGAGAGATCGCCTGCCGCGTCATCGCCACCGCCCGCCGCATGGGCATTGCCACCGTCGCCGTTTACTCTGAAGCAGACCGCAACGCGCGCTTTGTGGTGCTGGCTGACGAAGCCGTGCACATCGGCCCGGCGGCCAGCCGTGAAAGTTATTTGGTGGCAGACAAAATCATTGCAGCAGCCAAACAAACCGGCGCACAGGCTATTCACCCGGGCTACGGTTTTTTGAGTGAAAACGAAGATTTCGCCAAACGCTGCGAAGAGCAAGGCATCATCTTCATCGGCCCCAAGCACGAAGCCATCGCGGCCATGGGCGACAAGATTGCCTCCAAGAAATTGGCTGCACTCGCCAATGTCAACACCATTCCTGGTGTGAACGAAGCCATCGAAACACCGGAGAAAGCGGTTGAGATCGCCAAGAGCATTGGTTATCCGGTGATGATCAAGGCCTCGGCCGGCGGCGGCGGCAAAGGTTTGCGTGTGGCCTATAACGACAAGGAAGCGCACGAGGGCTTTACCTCTTGCCGCAACGAAGCGCGCAACAGCTTCGGTGATGACCGTGTCTTCATTGAAAAATTTGTCGAAGAACCGCGCCATATTGAAATCCAATTGTTGGGAGACGCGCACGGTAACGTGGTGTTTTTGAACGAGCGTGAATGTTCCATTCAACGCCGTCACCAAAAAGTGATTGAAGAAGCACCATCGCCATTCATCAGCGACGAAACCCGCGCAGCCATGGGTGCGCAAGCCGTGGCCTTGGCCAAGGCGGTGAAATACCAAAGCGCGGGTACTGTGGAGTTTGTGGTCGGCAAAGACCAGAGTTTTTATTTCCTAGAGATGAACACGCGTTTGCAGGTGGAACACCCTGTGACCGAATGCATCACCGGACTTGATCTGGTCGAGTGGATGATCCGCGTCGCTGCCGGTGAAAAACTGCCATTCGCGCAAGCTGATATTCAGCGCAACGGCTGGGCCATCGAGTGCCGCATCAACGCCGAAGACCCGTTCCGTAATTTCCTGCCGTCCACTGGGCGCTTGACTCGCTTTAAGCCGCCTGAGCAAACCATGGTGCAAGCCGATACCAGCAAATTGATGGGTGTGCGTGTGGACACCGGTGTGCAAGAGGGCGGTGAAATTTCCATGCACTACGACTCCATGATCGCCAAGCTGATCGTGCACGGACGCGACCGCAACGATGCGATTGCCAAAATGCGCGAAGCTTTGAACGGTTTTGTGATTCGTGGCATCAGCTCGAATATTCCGTTTCAGGCCGCGCTGCTGGCGCACCCGGATTTTGTCAGCGGCAATTTCAACACCGGCTTTATTGCCGAACATTTCGGCAAAGGTTTTCATGCCGAAGACGTGCCGCACGCCGACAAGGATTTTTTGGTTGCATTGGCGGCTTTTGTGCGCCGCAAATCGCGCGAGCGTGCAGCCTCGCTCAGCGGCCAGTTGCCCGGCTATGACGTCAAAGTGGGACAAAAATACGCCGTCATCACTTTAGACGCTAAAGGCGAACATGAGTTCACTGAAGTTGAAGTTGATGATGCCGGTGGTCGGGGCACTGCCGTTATCAAAGTCAACGGTAAAAACTACGCCATACACAGCACGTCGCGCTTGAACGATATTGCCATCGAAGGCACGGTGAATGGTCAACACTTCACGGCACAGGTTGAGCGCGGTTCAGCCAAAAACCCGTTGGTGTTGCAGGTGCAGCACCACGGCCGGCGAATCGACGCCCTGGTGGTGTCACCGCGCATGGCCGAGTTGTATCGCCAGATGCCGTTCAAAGCGCCGCCTGACTTGAGCCGTTTTGTCCTCTCCCCCATGCCTGGTCTTTTGGTGGATGTGGCTGTGACTGTCGGACAAAAAGTGCAGGCTGGTGAGCGTGTGGCTGTCATCGAAGCTATGAAAATGGAAAACGTGTTGTTCGCGGCGCAAGACGGCGTGGTTAAGAGCGTGATGGCTGCCAAAGGCGAGTCGTTGACGGTTGATCAGGTGATTGTGGAGTTCCAATAAGCGATTAAAAACTTGTTGCATGTAACATTGAGCTTTGATAAGCTGTTGCATGTAACAAGGAGATTTCATGGTTGCTGTCAACATTCGGGTTCAAAAACACCGCGACGCTTTACGCCAAGCGGGTCTTCGTCCTGTGCAAATTTGGGTCCCAGACACACGTCCCACAGAATTTGCACAAGAGTGCGAGCGCCAAGTCAAGCTGGTGGCTAGAGCCGATCAAGTTGATGCCCAAGCGCTGGACGCGCTGATGAATGAAAGCTTGGCAGACATAGAGGGCTGGACAGCCTGATGCAGCGCGGGGATTTGGTGGCAGTTGCCATACAGGGTGACTTTGGCAAACCCAGACCAGCGTTGGTGATTCAGTCGCCGCTTTTTGCGAATCACACAAGCGTCACCGTCTTGCTCACCATCAGCACCTTGGTTGATGCGCCCTTGTTGCGGGTAACGGTGCCAGCCTCTGCAAGCAATGGCTTGGAGAAAACATCGCAAATCATGATCGACAAGGCCATGACGCTCAAGCGCGAAAAAATCGGACCTGTGTTGGGGTGTGTGAGTGCAGATGAGTTGACCCAGGTCGAGCGTGGCTTGGCTGTATTTTTGGGAATCGCCAAATGAAACTTGCACGCTTGCCGTTTTCAATGAATAAACCAAGGACACGCACATGACCAGCAGCAACCACACTACGCGCCCCTTCAAAGTTTTAGGCATCCAGCAAATCGCCATTGGTGCCACAGACAAAAAGGCCTTGCAAAAACTCTGGGTGGAGT
>Ga0192657_1160_pt1 | contig 6922 bp, 3 predicted proteins | sample LauGreFBDMM110DN_2_FD_133054 | JGI IMG/M metagenome (GOLD analysis project Ga0192657, IMG submission 133054) | reverse complement strand
TGACCATGACGGCCGCGGTCACGCGTGAAGCCATCACCGGTACCAAGGAAGCATTTAAAGACAGCGGCACCTTCGTCAAAAGCGGCGCTTTAAGCATCAATATGAGCTCTGCAGGCGAAGTGACTGCCAGCTTTTTGAACCAAGCCGGTGAAACGGTCAGCATGACCGGTACCTACAACAGCACGGCAGTGACCGAATCGGCAGCGGTGACCTTCACCGACATGGTGGCCAACCAAACGGTGTCGCTAGGTGGTCTGACCTACACGGCAGGTTCCAGCGGTGCCTCGGCGGCTGAAGTGGAGATAGATTTTTTGAGCTTGTCCAACGGTTATACCGGTGGCGACGGCTTGATGGGCACATTCACCGGTCAGTTAAACGGCTTTAACACCGATTCATCTATCACGGACACGTCGACGGTGTTGTTCACCAGTGCGACCAGCGGCGCCAATGTCACCGACCTGGTGGCCAGCGGTTCGGGCGACTTACCTGCCTTAACTGTGACCAACGGCGCACCGGCGAGCTCCATCAGTTTTTACAAGTCGGTTGGCTCCAACGCGCAAGTGCTGGGCAATGATTTGATTTATACCTTTCAGCAGTCCGACGACAGCGCCGCCGACATGAGCAACCGCGAATTCAATATGAATGTGGACGTGGCTGGCAGCATTCCACCTTTGCGCGCCGGCGATTTGAAGATCAACGATATCGATATCGGTGCCTCCTATGCCAGCGACGACAAAGTGTCGCCGTCTAACAATGCTTCAGGCAGTGCGATTGCAAAGGCAGCTGCCATCAACCGCAAAGCGGTTGCGACCGGCATTACCCGGGGCGAATCTCAAAACATCATCGTCAGCGGAACACCCAGTGCCGGCACCATCGTAATCGGCGGCGTGAGCGTTATCTTGAATGCATTGGACACAACTTCTGCTGCGGCGACCGCAAAAATTGCAGCCGCTTTGCAAGCCAGTCCTTTGTTTGCATCTACTACCGGTCGCGAAATCAACTACACACCCGGCAACTCCAGCCTGTCCATCTCCTACGCGCCTTCAGAAGGCAACATCAGCGCCACCAGTGTGAACATGGGGTCGTCAGGCTTGGTAGGTATTGTGGACACCACCGCCGAAGCCTTTACCTCCAGCGCCGGTACCGGCGTGTTTGCCAAAGTCAATGAAAACGTGATGAGCGGCCAGGCCATGAGCGGTACCTCGGTTGTGACGGGCGCCATTTTCATCAACGGCTATGCCAGCGCCAATGTCACCACGGTATTGAACAACCCGCGCGAAACCCGCGCCAATGTGGTCAAGGCCATCAACCTGATCAGCGATAAAACCGGTATCAAAGCCACCGATACCGGCTCTGACACCAAGGGCATCAGCCTGTCAGCTGCCGACGGTCGCAATATTGAAGTGAGTTTCGAAACCCAATCCGACGCCAATGATTTCGGCGCTCGCATCGGTATGCGCCAAGGCGTGCAAGCCAGCACGATTTCACTCGAATCCAAAATTCCCACACCCGTGGTCTTGTCCTCGGACAGTACCGGCGATATCACCCGCGCCGGTCTGGTCAACGGTAACTTCTCACGCAACCAGGCAGTGACCAACACAAGCAGTCGTCCGACAGTCGGCCCCTCGGTGGCCCAGGTTGACAGCGTGACCTTGACCGGCACGCCGGTGGAAGGTGACACCTACTCGGTGACGGTCAACGGTAGCACCTTTACCTACACCGCTGTCTCAGGTGACGCCAATCTGACCTCACAAAAAATTCGCGATGAACTGATGACCCTGGTCAACGCCAGTGCGGATGTGCCGGTGACCGCCAAGGCCGGTCGCAACACAGGTGAAATCCTGTTTGTTTCAGACAAGCCGGGTACCAGTTTCACACTCAATACCTCAAAAAGCGCAGGAGCCTCTGCAGGTTTGGCGAATGTCACTGTGGTTGAAAACGCACGCGCGGATTACAAACCCCTGGGCATGGACGATTTGATGATCAATGGGGTGAAAATTCCCGCCAGCAGTTCGGCCGGTGACGAATACTCCAGCATGCTGCCATCCAGCAGCGACAGAAGCGCCAGTGCGCTGGCCATAGCCGCAGCCATCAACTCCCAAACACCGCTGACCGCAGTGCGTGCCGAAGCCAATGGCGCCGAAGTCAAGGGCGGCGGTCCGGTTAATCGCAATTTGCCGGTGCTCAGCGGCCCGACAACGCAATACCTGTATGTCAACGGCACCAAAATTGATGTCGAATTTGAGCAGGGTGAAGACGAAGATGTTCGCCGCAACAAAGTGGTTGACGCGATCAACCAGCGTTTCGGTCAACACGGTGTGGTCGCCCAGAACAACGGCAACGGCGTGAGCCTGGTGTCCGACGGACGCAATATGTCGGTCTGGTTCAACTCCAATGTCAAGGACTTATCGGCTGACAGCTTCGGCCTGGACCAGGGCGGCGCGGTGGCGCAAGTCTCGCGCATCAGCCTGGACGGCACTGTCACTACCGACGACACGGCCCAGGTCATCATCAACGGCGTCACCATCACCTCGGCCAACCCGGCAGCGGCAACAACCAGCAGTATGGCTACCGCGCTGGAAACCGCGATCAATGCAGCCATCAGTTCGGGTGCATTGAAGAATATTTCTGTTGCTGTCACCAACGGTGTGCTCGACATCAGCTCCACGGTGGCCGGTTCACCGTTTGAGGTGCTGGGCGCCAGCGCCAGCAATTCCGGCGGTGCGTCGGCAGTCAGCATGGCGATCAACGAGGTCACAGCCAACAGCCAGGGCAGTACCCTGGCAACCGGTATACGCGGCGGCAATGCTGCCAGCACCACCGCCTTGACCGCTTACGGTACTGTGCGAATGATTGCGCAAGCGCCGCAAATGCCAGGCCTGCCTATTCCCATCGGCGCGCCGCCTTCAGATTATGAAAAGTTGCTGCGTGCTAACGGCAAGCCTTTTACCGTCACTTCCGGAGCCGATGGTTTCGGGGGCAACAGCAATTTCGCCTACTTGGGTTTCAACGAAGGCACTTACGGCGGACGTTCCAGCTCGGACATGGACCCGCCTAAAGTCGGACGACTGGCATTCCAAGTCGGCTCTTCATCCAACCAGATGATCACCATCGACCTGGCCGACTTTGGCAAGGGAGGGCCCATCACGGGTGAGATCACCGGCGACGTCGACCAGAACGTGGAATCGCGCACGGTGCGCATCAACACGCGTGACGGCGCCAGTGCGGTGCTGGCCAAGCTGGACGCCGCCATGGACCATATCAATGCCACGCGCGCCACCATGGGTGCGGTGATGAACCGGCTGGACCACGTCATCAGCAATTTGTCTAACGTGTCGATGAATTTGTCTGCGTCACGCAGCCAGATTGAAGACGCGGATTACGCTTCTGCTTCTACCAATCTGGCGAAAAACCAGATCATGCAGCAGGCAGGCACAGCGGTATTGGCGCAAGCCAACACCAGTCAGCAATCTGTGCTGAAATTGCTGGGCGGTTAATCACTGACAACTTCTCACGTCCATCACTGAATTCATGCCCACGACCATCCACCAAAGCGAGCCCGTTAAAGCGCCGGATTGCTGGCAATGCCGGTATTTCGCCATCAGCTGGGACCCGCGCAACCCTTACCACTGCAAGATGATGGGGTTTAAAAGCCGGATGATTCCCTCCTTCGAGGTATTCAGGGCCGACGGTAACCACTGCCGCGGCTTCATGGTGAAAATCGTTCAAACTGAGCAACTGCCTGCTCAGCCGTTGCAACCCGTCAGGAAAGCCTCGCGTTTTCTCTGGAAAGCCTGAATTCAGGCTGTCGGAATACCGACTTTGAATAGTTTTAAAGTACTGTTTTAAAAATTTAAAATATATTTTTTTAACACTTAAAAATACATAAAAGAAGCTGGCACAGCCATTGCTTATTGATCAGACCTTTGTTACTGGTTGATCAATGTGAACACTTCGACTCCAAACGTACTGCAAGCTGTCTGGCTGGATCCGTTCAGCCCGCTTGATGATGAGCAGCGTGCCCAGTTGGGTGAGGCCGGATTGGCATTGCACGCCATCTCCACTCTGGGTGACCTGACGCTGGCCCTGCGCCGCGCCCATGTCATGGTGATTGGATTGGGTGACAGCGCCGATATGCTGCGCGAAGTCCAGACCTTGATCGGCCAGCTCGGATTCAATGTCCCGGTGATCTGCCGCGTTGAACGACGCCGTATGGAAGTCGCGGTAGACGCCATGCGCCACGGCGCTTTGCACGTGCTGCCGTCCGACGAATGGTCGGTACAAGCCTGGCATGTAGCAACCCAGGGCATGCAATTGAATGACAGTACCCAGCCCAAGAGTTTTGTGTTTGTCGACCCGGTCAGTCAGCATTTGCTGGCACTGGCCCAGCGGGTGGCGCAAACCGAAGTCACCGCCTTGCTGGTCGGCCCGACCGGCGCCGGCAAAGAAGTGCTGGCGCGCGTGCTGCACGAATCTTCCCACCGCGCCAAAGGCCCGTTTGTCGCATTGAACTGTTCTGCATTACCGGAACACCTGATTGAAGACATGTTGTTCGGCCATGAAAAAGGCGCGTTCACCGGCGCCCACAAAGACCACAAAGGCCTGTTTGAACAAGCCCAGGGTGGCACCGTGTTTCTGGATGAAATCGGCGAAATGCCCATACACCTGCAAGCCAAGCTGTTGCGCGTGTTACAGGAGAAAAAACTCAACCGCTTAGGCGGCGAATCCGCCATCGATTTGGATGTGCGCGTCATAGCAGCGACCAACAAGGATTTGCGTCAAGCCATTGAAGCGCGTGAATTCCGCGAAGACTTGTATTTCCGTATCAGCACTTTCCGTTTGCGTATTCAACCCTTGTGCGAACGCCCGGGCGACATACTTCCTTTGGCCATGCAAGCCTTGAACCGTTTGGCCAAGGACGGCGTGCCGCTGAGCCTGAGCATGGAATCGCAATTGATGTTGCAGCAATACCCCTGGCCTGGCAATGTGCGCGAACTCGAAAACGTGGTGCAGCGCGCCGTGGTTTTGTGCCGTGGCCGCGTGGTCACACCGGCGCACCTGATGTTTGACGATAACCAGCCTTTGTACATCGATCAAAACAACCAGCCGCAGTTTCAGCAAGCGGTGCATGTGATGGAACCGACCGAGCCTTCGGCTGACAGTTTCATGGCACCTGCCGGTTCTGACGACATGAAGATCGCCGCCCCTGAAGACCTGATGTCAGCCGTCAAGGCCAGCGAACACCAGGTGATTCTGGCGGCCATTCATGCCACCGATAACCGCGTGGAAGCCGCCAAAAAACTCGGCATCAGCCCGCGTACATTGCGTTACAAATTGGCCCAGCTGCGCGAGCGCGGTATGGAACTGGCCGTCGCCGGTTGATTGAGGAGCAACGGCCATGATTGACAGCATTTCCGGCAACAGCGTCAACTCCATGATGGAGACCATCCGCGCGTACCAGAACAAGGCCGCCGGTGGCATTGACCAGATCAATATCAAGCCGCCGCAGGTGCAGGACATACAGGCACCGAAAACGGAATTGCCTAATTTCACCGAGTCGGTGAAAAATCTGCTCGACAAAGTCAATGAAACGCAAGTCAAGTCCAGCAACTTGCAAGAAGCCTACCAACGTGGCGAAGACGTACCCCTGACCGATGTGGTGCTGGGTATGCAGAAATCCTCCCTGGCCTTTGAAGCGACCTTGCAGGTGCGCAACAAAGTGCTCAGAGCGTATGAAGAAATCATGAACATGCCGGTCTAACCTGAGAGAACAACATGGCTACCGCAAGTGCAACACTCAATTCCCCAATAGGCACCAGCAATAACGCGCTGACCACCGATGCAGACAATGGCGCGCGCAACAGCAACGCCATGGTAGGCGGCGGCACGCCCATGCGCGGCGGTGACCTGGCACGTTCCATCACCGGTTCGGCGCTGACCGACCCGATGGGCATGATCCGCGATATGGTGCGCCAACCCTCGGTTCGCAAAGTCCTGCCCATCGTCGTCATCATGATGGTGGTGGCTGCTTTCGGTCTGGCGTCCATGTCCATGAAAACGCCGCCCATGCGTGCCTTGACCATGATGCTGCCCGAGGCTGACAAACAACTCGCCATGGAAACCTTGAAGACCGCCAATTTCGAACCTGAGATTGACAACAACACCGGTCAAATCATGGTGCCCGGCGACAAATACCAGGAAGCGCGCATGCTGCTGTCCTCCAAAGGCCTGCCGCGCACTGAAGTGCAGGGCATGGATACCTTGAAAGACATGCCGGCCATGACCACCAGTCAGTTCATGGAACAGGTGCGCTACAACAATGCCATGGAACAGGAACTGGCGAAAACCATTTCGCAAATCGCCGGTATCCGCAGCGCCCGTGTGCACCTGGCCGCACCCAAACAAAGCGTGTTCGTGCGCGACCGTGTGCCGACCAAGGCCTCGGTCATCATTTCCCGCGCCCCCGGCAAAGAAGTGTCGTCTGCCAATGTGCAGGCCATCATTTCGCTGGTAGCTTCCAGCGTGCCTTACCTGGCACCTGAAAACGTCTCTGTTGTCGATAACTTCGGCTCCTTGATGAACGAGATGCTGGGCCCGCAACCGTTGGGCCTGACAGGTGCCGAGTTGCAGCAAAAGCAACAAATGGAAGACCTGTACCGCACGCGCTTGATTCAGTTGTTGGCACCCATCGTCGGCGCGGAAAATGTGTCTGCCCAGGTCAGCATGCAACTGGATTTCACGCAAGAAGAAATCACCACCGAAGACTTTGACCAGCGCGACAAAGGACCTAAGACGCGTTCCGAGTTGTATGTGGAAGACCGCAATACGTTCAAGGACGCCATCGGTATTCCCGGTTCGCTGACCAACACCCCGCCTAACCCGCCCATCAACCCGGCCTCGTCTGACGCCACCCCCGCCGACC
>Ga0192657_1035_pt1 | contig 7596 bp, 8 predicted proteins | sample LauGreFBDMM110DN_2_FD_133054 | JGI IMG/M metagenome (GOLD analysis project Ga0192657, IMG submission 133054) | reverse complement strand
TCACTTCAGGCACAGGCCGTCGCGTCAATGCCGCCGACAAGCGCATCATCAATGGACAGACTGACGTCAATCAACTGGTGCCGTTTAAATACAAATGGGCCTGGGAAAAATACCTGGCCACCTGCGCCAACCACTGGATGCCGCAGGAAGTCAATATGACGCGCGATATCGCGCTGTGGAAAGACCCCAACGGACTGACCGAAGATGAGCGCCGTATCGTCAAGCGTAACCTCGGCTTCTTCGTGACGGCAGATTCACTCGCCGCCAACAACATCGTGCTGGGCACGTACCGCCACATCACTGCGCCCGAGTGCCGCCAGTTTTTGTTGCGCCAGGCTTTTGAAGAAGCCATTCACACCCACGCCTACCAGTACATCGTCGAATCACTGGGGCTCGATGAAGGCGAAATTTTCAGTGCCTACAACGAAGTCAAGTCGATCCGTGACAAGGACGAGTTTCTGATTCCGTTTATCGAAGCGATCATGGATCCGCATTTCCATACCGGAACACCGGAAACGGATCAGACCTTGCTCAAGTCGCTGATTGTGTTCGCCTGCCTGATGGAAGGTTTGTTCTTCTACGTCGGCTTCACCCAGATTCTGGCACTGGGCCGCCAGAACAAAATGACCGGCGCCGCTGAACAGTACCAGTACATATTGCGCGACGAGTCCATGCATTGCAACTTCGGCATCGACCTGATCAACCAGCTCAAGCTGGAAAACCCGCATTTGTGGACTGCCGAGTTCAAGGCCGAAATCAAAGTCTTGTTTGAAAAAGCAGTTGAGCTCGAATACCGGTATGCCGAAGACACCATGCCGCGCGGCGTGCTCGGCATGAACGCATCGATGTTCAAGGGCTATTTGCGCTACATCGCCAACCGCCGCGCCACGCAAATCGGCTTGGAAGCCTTGTTCCCTCATGAAGAGAACCCTTTCCCCTGGATGAGCGAAATGATTGACCTCAAGAAGGAGCGTAACTTCTTTGAGACCCGCGTTATCGAATACCAGACCGGCGGCGCGCTGTCCTGGGATTGATACTCAGATGACTTGCATTTGTTCTTCTCCTGCGCGTTCATTGCCATCTGCAATGACCGGCCTGGGCGGAACACACCGTGTTCATGGTGTTGAACCCCGGTTCAGCACCATGAATCACTTGGGCTGCAAAGACCAAGTGTTTTTGAACCAACGATCTAAGATCTTGATCTAGGAGAGTATCTAATGGCAACTGCAAAAAAATCCGCTGCAAAAAAACCAGCAGCAAAAAAACCGGCAGCTAAAAAAGCAGCCGCCAAGAAACCTGTCGCTAAAAAAGCAGCAGCTAAAAAGCCCGTAGCTAAGAAAGCCGCAGCCAAAAAGCCTGTCGCTAAAAAAGCAGCAGCTAAGAAGCCCGTCGCTAAAAAAGCAGCAGCCAAAAAGCCTGTCGCTAAAAAAGCAGCAGCTAAAAAGCCCGTCGCTAAGAAAGCCGCAGCCAAAAAGCCTGTCGCCAAAAAAGCAGCAGCTAAAAAGCCCGCAGCCAAGAAAGCTGCAGCTAAAAAGCCAGCAGCTAAAAAGCCCGCAGCTAAAAAAAAAGTAGTTAGTGCCCCACCGGCAGTAGCAACAAAACCGGCAGCCAAGCCGGTTGCTAAAAAACCTGCCAGCAAACCTGCGGCCAAACCGCACACAAGCGCTTCTGCGCCAGCGGCTTCGCATGTGGCTCAAACCACATTGAATCCTCAGGCTGCATGGCCGTTCCCCACGGGCTCCAAGCCCTGAGCGAACGACCTGCGTTTGCCTCAAACCCGGTGTCTTAACGCACCGGGTTTTTTTATGTCAGCGCATAATTTTGCGGACCGCGACTGGCAATTTTGATGGCACCGATTTTGTTGCCCAACTCAGCACAACGCACCAAGTCCCAACCTTGATCCAATCCGAATAACAAGGCGCTGCGCCAGGCGTCGCCGCAACCGGTAGGGTCGACGACTGCCTCTGCTTTCACCGGCGCCACCACTTGTTTGCGGCCTTGTTGCCAGACTTCGCAACCGTGCTCGCCCAGCGTCACCACCAGTCCCTGCACCTTGGCGGAAATCGCTGCACTGTCCATGCCGGTCCGGTCTGACAGCATTTTTCCCTCGTAGTCATTGACCGTCACCCAGGTGGCCAGTTCAATGAAATGGCGCAGATCAGCGCCGTCAAACATGGGCAATCCCTGGCCCGGATCAAACACAAACGGAATGCCTGCGGCGGCAAACTGTTCGGCGTGCTGCAACATGGCGTCACGGCCATCCGGCGACACAATGCCCAACGTAATATCGGCACGTTTTTCGATACGGATGGTGTGCGCCTGCATCATGGCGCCAGGGTGAAATGCGGTGATCTGGTTATTGTCCAGATCGGTCATGATCATGGCTTGCGCGGTGTAGTCATTCTCGACCATCTTCACAAAATCGGTAGGAATGCCCAAGTGCTTGAGACGGTTGAAATAGTTTTCTCCGTCATTGCCCAGCGTGGCCATGGGCAAAGCGTGTCCGCCCAGCAGCTTCAATCCATAAGCGATATTGCCGGCGCAGCCGCCGAATTCACGCTGCAAACGCGGCACCAGAAATGAAACATTCAGAATATGCAATTGTTCGGGCAGGATTTGCTCTTTAAAGCGCCCCTCGAAATGCATGATGGTGTCAAACGCCAGCGATCCGCAAATTACTACTGCCATGGTCTTTCCAATCTTTTAAAAAAAATTCAAGGGTAAAAAAGCAAGGCTTTGAAGCCGTCTATGTCAGCAGACACAGCAGGCTCAAGGCTGAAGGTAAATGAAAAATTCTGAGTGCGCCGTGCCGGCAAAATATCCGTCAAGCCGAGTTGAGCCGCGGGGACCACCTTGCGCACTCTGACTTCACCGCTGCTGGTCAAACTCAGTTCCAGCGCAGGCGTAGCAAGCTCTGCATCCCCGAGGTTGCGAACCGCACCTTCAAACACAAGACGGTTATCTGCCAGTCGTTTGAAACTGCTGGACTCTATAGATACTTGGTCAGGATCTTTAAAGGGCTGCACATCACAAGCCAAGGGCTGGCACAGCCAAGTCAAAACGGGTCTGAGTTCAGGCACACGCGCAGCCAGCCAATGTCGCTGATACATGGTGAGTTGAAGTAAAAAAACCGCGACAAGTAACCATTGCATCCACAGCCACAGCGGCGATGGCGTTTTTCTGTCAGGCGTTGCGCTTTGACGATGCTGGGAAGGACGAGACAGCGGTTGTGTGAATTCCTGCACAGCTCTGGGATCGTCCATTTCATACAAATGCTGATCGACGGCGAACATATGTGCGCAACGGCCGCAGCGCACCCACCCGTCAGCCACACTCAAATGTTCAGGCAGCACAGTGAAGCCGGTTTGGCATTGCGGACAAAGAGTGACGATGGCCATGCGCTATGCCTTTTAATACAACGGCTGCCGTTTCATGCCGCCGCTACGCCGTGCATCAGCACCCAACCGTCTTGGCGGTCAGCCACTTGCAGCGTCATATGAGTTTGGTAAGCGGCTTGAATCTCTTCCACCTGCCGCTCCAGAATGCCGGCCAGCAACAATTGTCCGCCTTGATGTACATGGGCACAAAGCAGAGGTGCCAGTACTTTCAACGGTGCTGCCAGTATGTTGGCAAGCACCAGCGCGTAGGTGCCCAGCACCTTGTCGGGCAAGCCTGTGTTCACGCTGACACGGTTGTCTTTTGCATTGGCAAGCGTCGCCATGACAGCATCAGTATCGATATCGACAGCGTCGACATGGGCCGCGCCCATCATCGCCGCGCCTATGGCCAGAATGCCGGAACCGCAACCGTAATCCAGCACGCGCTGACCCAGTGGCGGGTGCGTGGCGATCCAGCGCAAACACATGCGCGTTGTGGGATGCGTGCCAGTGCCGAAGGCCAGCCCGGGGTCGAGTCGCAACACCCATTTGGCTTGTGCGGGTGGCTGGTGCCAGCTGGGCACCACCCAGAATTCATCAGTGATAGGCACAGGTTCAAACTGCGATTGCGTCAAGCGCACCCAGTCCTGCTCTTCAACGGTATGTATGCCAAGCAGGCTGGCGTCAGCGAAAAAGTCCTGCAGCGCAAGCAATTGACTCGCATCCAGCGCGGCGGCTTCGTTATCAAACAATGCCACGACTTGTGAGCGAAGCCAACCGGCAGCGGGTGGCGGCATACCAGGTTCACCAAACAACGCCTGCTCCTGGTCGGTGTGAGCGTCAGCGTCTTCGACCGACACACTGAGCGCATCCAATGCCATCAAGGCATCGCTGATCTGCTCGACCTGGTCTTGCGGACATTGCAGGCGCAACTCAACCATCAACTGCGCCGCACTGCCAACCATTCTTCCAGGTAGTGGATATTGGTACCACCACCGACGAAGCCGGGATCGTTCATCAACTCGCGATGCAAGGCGATGTTGGTGCTGATGCCCTCGACTACCGTTTCACCCAGCGCGGTACGCATTCGCGCCAAAGCGTGTTCACGCGTATCGCCGTGCACAATGATTTTGCCTATCATCGAGTCGTAATTCGAAGGGACGAAGTAATTGGTATAGACGTGCGAATCGACGCGCACGCCCGGACCACCCGGCGGATGCCACATGGTGATGCGACCGGGTGAAGGTGTGAACTTGAACGGATCTTCGGCATTCACACGACACTCAATGGCATGACCTTTGATCTCTATCTGCCGCTGCGTGTAAGGCAGTTTCATGCCGGACGCGGTCAAGATCTGGGTTTTGACAATGTCCACGCCGGTGATGAATTCGGTGACCGGATGCTCCACTTGAACCCGGGTGTTCATTTCAATGAAATAAAACTCGCCGTTTTCGTACAAAAACTCAAACGTACCGGCGCCTCGATAACCCATTTTTTTACAGGCTGCTACGCAGCGTTCGCCGATGCGCTCAATCAGCTTGCGCGCAATACCCGGGGCCGGCGCTTCTTCAATCACCTTTTGGTGGCGGCGTTGCATAGAGCAATCGCGCTCGCCCAGGTAAATGGCATTCTTGAAGTTGTCCGCCAGAATTTGAATTTCTATGTGCCTGGGGTTTTGCAGGAATTTCTCCATATAAACCGCAGGGTTGCCGAAGGCCGCACCGGCCTCGGCCTTGGTGGTTTGCACCGCATGGATCAGCGCCGCCTCGTTGTGTACCACCCGCATGCCACGCCCGCCGCCGCCGCCCGCCGCCTTGATGATGACCGGGTAACCGACCGCCTTGCCTATGCGCCGGATTTGCGCCGGGTCGTCGGGCAACTCGCCTTCGGAGCCAGGCACACAAGGCACGCCGGCCTTGATCATGGCCTGCTTGGCTGAGACTTTGTCGCCCATCATGCGGATGCACTCGGGCGTGGGCCCGATGAACACAAAACCGCTTTTCTCGACACGTTCGGCGAAATCAGCGTTTTCGCTCAAAAAACCGTAACCGGGGTGAATCGCCTGGGCATCGGTAACTTCAGCCGCCGAAATAATGGCTGGCATGTTGAGATAACTTTGGGCGGAAGGTGCCGGGCCTATGCAAACCGCTTCCTCAGCCAGCTTGACGTACTTGGCTTCGCGGTCGGCTTCGGAATACACCACCACAGCTTCAACGCCGAGCTCCTTACAGGCGCGCTGTATGCGCAGCGCTATTTCGCCCCGGTTGGCGATCAAAATCTTTTTAAACATGTCCGGGGATCACTCAATCATGAACATGGGTTGGCCGTACTCAACCGCCTGTCCGTTGTCCACCAGGATACGGGTGACAGTGCCACTTTTATCTGCCTCGATTTCATTGAGTATTTTCATGGCCTCGATGATGCAAATGGTTTCGCCTTCCTTGACCACGCTGCCGACCTGCACAAAAGGTTTGGAATCGGGGCTGGACGAGGTGTAAAAAGTGCCGACCATAGGTGACTTGACCACATGGCCGCTTGGCACTGGGGCTTCGACAGCTGCATCCGGTGCCGCAGGCGCGAAGCTCGCAGGCGCAGCCACCGGGGCAGCCACCATGACCGGGGCGGCCATCGCCAGGGGCGCGCCGACCGGACCTTTGACAATGCGAACCTTACCTTCAGCCTCGGTGATTTCCAACTCAGACACATTGGACTCGGAGACCAGATCGATCAGGGTTTTGAGTTTTCTTAAATCCATGTAATTGCAGTCAATTGCTGTTAACAAGCAAGTAATTTACACCATTTGCAGAAAGTAGCCAAATACGCAGGGGGGCGTCAGACGCTCAAAGCCAGTCGTTGATATCGGCCTGAGTCAGTTTACCCAGTTTGCGAAAGCGCAAACCGCCTTGTGCATCAATCACCAAAGTAAAGGGTAAACCACCGGCCTGGTTGCCCAGCGCAGTCATCAAATCGGTACCGTTCAACCCAGCCATGGCTAAGGGATATTCTACTGGATACTGAGCCAGAAAACGCTTGACAGCGCTCGGCTGATCTATGGCCAAACCGAGAACTTGCCAACTTTTAGCCTTATTTTGCTGATAAAAGGCGTTCAATAAAGGCATTTCTTCGACACAAGGGGTACACCAGGTGGCCCAGAAATTAACTACCAGCGGACCACCCTTGAAATCTGCCAGGCGCAAGGGCGGGCCTTCAACCGAGTCAAATTCTGCGCTCCACAAAGCATCGATGGAGGCGTCCTTTGCTCCCTTTACATCAAAGCGCCACCAGGCGAATCCGGCACCCGCAGCCAATGCACCGGCGGCCACGGCCAACAAAGTTCGTCTGCCGTGACTGGCGTTAACGGGTAAAGGGTTTTCCTGAATCATGTGGAGCATTGTCTACCAACTGGCGCAGGCCTGCGATATCCCCGCGCATCGGTCTGCCCCGGCTGTCCGGTAGCAAAGCGCCGCGCAAATCGTCGTAGTCGTAAACCATGAGATGCACACCTATGTCTTCATTCAATACCGGGCAGCGGCTGTGAATGCTGAGCGCATCCACGGTCTCACCCCGAAAACCGCTGACAGCGCTGACGTCAAAGCGCACCTGTTTGTCCAGCAACGCCAACTCGGCCTGCTTGCTGTCATCGCAGAACAATTGAATGTAAATATCCGATAAGCGCGTGGCGGTACCGCGCCAGACTGCACCGCTTAGGTGGGGTCGGAATTCCTGTAAACGCTGCATCCACACCAAAGCCAGGCGGCGCAAGGCCAGCAGTTCCTGCGGCTGGCTATCGGCGCAAAACAATTGCACATAGTCAATCACCTCGTTTTCCAGCGTCTCGTTGTCCGGCAAGGCCTGGCGCGCGGGCAAGCCCAGTTCGCGCAAAGCGCGGCGTTTCGCGGGTCCGTATTCCAAGCCTTCCTCGACCACCAGCCGCGCCGCGGTGGCGGCAATTTCCTGTTTGATATCGTTTGACATGCAACAGATTGTGACCTGATCCGGCAAGCCCGTAGCAGCTTTCAGGTCATGTTATACCTGTCAAGCGGCGACTTCTACAATGCACGTCCATGCACATACATATATTAGGCATTTGCGGCACTTTCATGGGCGGTCTGGCCGCCCTGGCCCGCGAAGCCGGTCACCGGGTCACCGGTTGCGACACCGGCGTTTACCCCCCGATGAGCGACCAATTGCGCGCTTTGGGCATTGAATTGATCGAAGG
>Ga0192657_1005_pt1 | contig 8734 bp, 10 predicted proteins | sample LauGreFBDMM110DN_2_FD_133054 | JGI IMG/M metagenome (GOLD analysis project Ga0192657, IMG submission 133054) | reverse complement strand
TCTTTTTTGTCGGACGGCACTTGTTGCGCACCCGGCCAGTCGCCCAGTGTTTCCAACCGCTGCGGCTTGCTGGGCGCCGGGTCTTTCGATTCGAGCACCCATTGCAACAGGTTTTTACCGAAAGCCGAGAGTTTTTTGTCGTAAGCGCTTTGGCTGTTGACCAGCAGAATCACATTGATATTACTGGCTGGAAAACCGTTGACCAGTCGCGCCAGCAATTGCAATTCGAAATCCTGTATGCCCTGGGTATCAGGAAAAATCATAAAGCGCTTAGGGCTGGCTTTGTTGGATTTGTCCAGCGCCTGATCCAGCGTCAGGGTTGAAAGAATTTCATTGAAGCGGTCGACCAGCCGATCCGAGTCGGCCGAGGTCCACAGCTCGACATGGGTTTCGCCTTGTTCGCGCAAATGTTGAAAGATGCGGCGACCGTAATGCGCGAGGGCAATTTCATCGTCGCCCAGTATGGCCAGGTTCAAGCGCCCTTCGCGCAATGACTTGAGCAGAATTTCAAAGCGCAGTTTGTCGGCAGGGCTTTGGTAGAAGTCACTCATGCTCGGGCCACTTTATGGGTGTCATCACTGAAAAAGAAAACCGTTTTCGTCATAACGCATATTGTCAGGCAAGCGCAGCGACGGTTTGAGCATGGTCTCGCCGCCGCCGTAACTCGGGTTCAAACTGAACACGTAAGCAATCACCTGGGCCACCGCGTGGTAGAGGCCTTCGTGAATGGAGTCGTCGAGTTTGGTGGTGAAGTACAGCGCACGTGCCAGCTCTGGTGCTTCAAAAATATACACACTGTTCTTTTTGGCTTCAGCGCGTATGCGCTGCGCGAGTTCATCGGTGCCCTTGGCAATCAGCGTAGGCGCACCATCCGAGTTCGGGTCGTAGCTCAAGGCTACCGCGAAATGCTGGGGGTTGGTGATGACCACATCAGCGTCTTTGACCTTGTCCATCATGCGGTTGTTGGCCATCTCACGCTGACGCCGCCGGATGGTGGCCTTGACCTCGGGCCGGCCTTCGGAGTTTTTCATCTCGTCCTTGATTTCCTGACGGGTCATCTTCAGGCGCTTATGGGTCTGGTATTGCTGCAAAGGCACATCGGCTAACGCAATCAGTAACAAACCCATACTCATCCAGAAACACGCGTCCAAAATCATATTGCCCGCATGGTGCACAGCCGTGCCCAGATCCATGCGATTGATGGTCACCAGGTCATCAATATTGTTGGTCACACAGCCCCACAAAATCAGGGTGATGAGCAAAAACTTGATGATGGCTTTGCCCAGATCGATCAATGCCTTGGTGCCGAATACGCGCGCGAGACCGGTCAAGGGATTGAGCTTGCTGAACTTGGGCGCAATCATGCCGATGGAAAAAACCAGCCCGCCGCTGAGTACCGTCGACAAAACAGCAACCACCATCAGCAATGTCATGACCGGCAGGATCAACACATAACCATCCACAATAGATTGGAAAAATATACCGGGTAGTAACTCGGCCTTGTCCATGATTTTGCGATCGAACTGCAACTGCGACGTGAACAGCATGCCCATACGGTGAAAAATATAGTTGCCCGATAAACTGAAAAATAAAGTGGCTGTGATCATCACGACAGCCGTCGGTAATTCAATCGAGCGCGCCAACTGCCCTTCCTCGCGCGCCTTGGTCAAGCGTTGCGCTGTCGGTTCTTCGGTCCGTTCTGCGGAGTCGTCAGCCATGGCTTAGCCTCCCAGCAGCATGCCGCGCATCTGCCCGAATGTCTGCACCCATAACCAGCTGATGCGGTTGACGATGCTGGGAATAGCCAGCCACAGCACCACAAAACCGGCCAGCAAAATCGCCGGTAAGCCGACCGCGAAAATATTCAAACTTGGCGCGGCACGGGTGATAAAACCCACGCCGATATTCACAAACAACAAGGTGATGACCACCGGCAATGAAATCAAAAGCGCCGACAAAAACATCATCGCGCCCCAGGCCGTCATCTTGCCCAACAGGTCCTGCGACATCAATGCTTTACCAATGGGAAACAGTGTGAACGATTCAAGCAACAGGCCGAATACGATCAAATGCCCGCCGATGGACAAAAACACCAGCGTGCCCAGAATATTGAAAAACTGCGACACCAACGGCACGCTGCCCATCGTCGGATCAATCATGGTGGCCATGGACAAGCCCATGGATCCCGACACCGCCTGTCCGGCGATGACGATGCCAGCCGTTGCCAGTTGCATGATCATGGCCATAGAAAAGCCGATAAAGACCTGGTTGAAAATTTCTTTCAAGCCCTGGGCAGTCACCGGGTCTATGCGCGGTATGTCCATTTGCATGGAAAGAAAAATGGTCAGCACCAATGACAGTGTCACGCGTATGCGCAGGCTCACGGCACGGATGGAAAAAATGGAAGAGAACATCAAAAACGCGGAGATGCGCAGCATAGGCCAGAGCAAGGCATAAAACTTGTCGACCAGATTGAGCATGTCTAAATTCATGCGGTGTTCAACCGAACAAGCCGGGAATACGGCCAAATAAAATCTTGGTGTAATCAACCAGCGTATTGATCATCCAGCTGCCGAACACCGCCGCGGTCAAGCCGATTGACAACAGTTTGGGGATGAAGCTTAGCGTTTGCTCGTTAATGGAAGTCGCCGCCTGAAATACACCGATGATCACGCCCACCAGCAGACCAACCAACAACATAGGAGCCGACACAATCATCGTCATCCACAAGGCCTGCCGGCCCAGATCGACCACCATTGCTGTATCCATCTCAGCTCCCTTATTTAAAGATAAAACTCGACGCCAATGAACCCATGACCAGAGTCCAGCCGTCGACCAGCACAAACAACATCAGCTTGAAAGGCATGGAAATGATCATGGGCGACAACATCATCATGCCCATGGACATCAGCACGCTGGCGACGATCAAATCGATCACCACAAAGGGGATGTAAATCATGAAGCCAATCATGAACGCGCTTTTCAACTCGGAGGTGAGGAAAGCCGGAACCAGCGTGGTGAACGGCACTTCAGCAGCGCTGGCGACTTCCTTGCGCTGCGCGATTTGCATGAACATGGCGATGTCGTCTTCGCGCGTCTGCAAGGTCATGAAGTCGCGCACCGGACCTTCGGCCTTGGCCAAAGCCTTTTCAAATGGCAGCGTGCCATTCATATAAGGCGCAATGGCATTGGCATACACATCGTCGAACACCGGGGTCATGATGAAAAAGGTCAGAAACAAGGCCAGGCCGACCAGCACCGTGTTTGGCGGAGTCTGCGCCGTACCCAGGGCCTGTCGCAGTATGGACAACACAATGATGATGCGCACAAACGAGGTCATCATGAGCAATAAAGACGGCAGCACGGTCAACACTGTCATCAAACCCAGCAGTTGCAAGGTCAGGCTGTATTGCTGACCGCCCTTGCCTGAATTCACATTGATCAGCGGCAGGCCTTGTGCTGCAGCAAAGTCAGGCAACCAAAGCATGCACAACAAAGAAAAAGGCAATAGTAAATATTTAATGCGCATCACTGACACCAGGTTGGGTAGGGGTGGCGGGTTCTGCAGGCCAGGCATGCAGGGTTTGTATGTCGTTGTTGTTGACCGCCAGCAGCAGCCTTTGCTGATCGACTTGTACCAGCAGCAATTTGTGGCGCAAGCCCATGGGATAGGCCTCTAAAATTTGGATACGCCGTTGTGCAGCAGGGAGGAGAAAGCCCTTGTTGCGACGCGACAGCCACCACAAAGCCGCCGCCAACAGCAACAAGACGAATGTCATACTGAGAGAGTACTGAGCCCAGTCATGGTTTGGCATGGTTTGCATTATCTATCCTGCGAGGGTCAATTTGAAAAAAATGCATAAATCTTTACAAAGTCTGGCTTTGGCCTGTTTGTGCCTCACAGCTCAAGCGGTTGGCGCGGCCAACTGGGTCGGCATCACGCTATATGTTTGTGAAAAATAACAACCAGGTCAAGGCCGGTGTGTCCAACTGGCTCAAAGACCTGATCAACGCCGGCGGCACCGGTGGACTGAACTGGCATGTGCACGCCGCATATTCGCTGCAACGCTGGCAGCCCACGCGCGAATTGATCGCGGCTTTTCTGGCCGATATTCAACCCCCACAAAAAAATTTGCTGCTCATCGGTTGCAGCGCCGGTTGGATGTTGCCCACACCATGGTTGGCGCGTTTCAAGCGTATTGATATTTACGACATCGATCCGCTGGTGCCCTTGCTGTTCGGTGTACGTCACGGTCGTGCACTCAAGGCACTAGGCGTGCAACTGCATTACCACCGCCAAGATGCGATTGCAGGCCTGCCCAGCTTACTGAAACAACACCCGGATGCCTGTGTCTGGTTTGACAATGTGCTGGGTCAGGTCAGCTTCCGGCTGGGCGATGAAGACATAGCCGAGCGGCAACTGGGTCAATTGAAACACCTGCTGGGCGGGCGCTGTTGGGGCAGTCTGCACGATATGTATTCAGGCCCTATCGACAGCGATATGCCGCTGCCCGCTTATGAAAGTGTGAACTGGGCGCGCATGGATGAACAGCCGGAAGAAAACGCAAAAGTGCGCATACAAAAACAAGTGTTGTCACACGAGGATGCAGCTCAGCAACTGCTAGCGCGCTTGAATGCCAAAGGCGTCTGGCATGACCATGTCACTTGCACCGTGTTTGCAGCGGGCATACAGACAAGCATGCTGCCCTGGGCATTCAAGCCGCATTACTGGCACTGGTTGCAAGCCGCCTGGGTCAGGCCTTGAGGTTGTAAAGCGTCAGCCCCAGGCTGTCCATTTCTTTCTGGTCACGCTTGCGCTCCCAGGTTTGCACCGCCTGCAAATCTTTTTCCTGCATGGTTTCCATCTTCATGCGTTGGTGAGTGGCTTGCAGCAACACTGTCTTGGCTTGCTCGAGTTCGCGCAAAGCAACTCGCAAATCCTCATCAACCCGGTTGACCAGGTTTTGCAGCTGCAACAGAAACTGGCGGCTGTTGGTGGTCTGCGACATGGATTGCAACCGGGCCTGCGATTCCAGAGCACGCTGTTTGTAGTCCTGCAACAACATGGACATGCGCTGGCGGCTTTGCTGCAATTCAAGTACTTTGTTGCGCGCTCTGCCAGCCGCGGTTTGCGCGGTTTCTTCTTCGTCCTTGGCTTTTTTGGCCAGCACGGACCAGCAACTGCGGGGCTTCATGGTTCAAGGGCTTTCATGTCTGGTTAAGCAGTTCGCGCAATTGCAGGCGCGTGCTGTCGTAATCCTGGCTGATGTGCATGTCCTGGCGCAAAAACGCCACGATTCGGTCATTCAGTCTGATGGCTTCGTCTAGCTCCGGGTTAGAGCCGTGTTCATATGCGCCCACTTGCACCAGGTCAACGTTTTGCTGGTAGATGGACCACAACCGGCGCAGTTTATTCGCCGACTTCAAATCCTCGCTGCTGAGCAGCGATTGCATCAAACGCGAAATCGAGCCGGTCAAATCGATGGCCGGGTAATGCGCCGAGTCGGCCAGTTTGCGCGACAACATCACTTGCCCATCCAGCGAGGCGCGGGCGATGTCAACAATCGGGTCGGCAGCGTCATCGCCTTCGGCCAACACAGTGTAAATGGCGGTGATGGAGCCATGGCCGTGTCTGCCGACACCGCCGCGTTCAATCAAATTGGGCAACAAGCCGAACACCGACGGCGGATAGCCTTTGGCGGTGGGCGGCTCGCCGATGGCCAAACCGATTTCGCGCTGTGCATGTGCCACACGCGTCAAGCTGTCGCACAGCATCAACACGTCCATGCCCTTGTCGCGGAAATATTCAGCAATCACATGCGTCAAATGCGTGGCTTTCAAACGCAATACCGGCGAGACGTTGGCAGGGGCTGCTATCACCACCGATTTGGCCAGGCCTTCTTCGCCCAGAGACTCTTGAATAAACGCCTGTACCTCGCGACCGCGCTCACCTATCAATCCAATGACGACGACGTCGGCTTTGGTGAAGCGGGTCAGCATGCCTAGCAACACGCTTTTGCCCACACCTGAGCCTGCAATCAAACCCAGACGCTGACCGCGTCCCAGTGTGAGCACGCCGTTGATGGCTTTGACACCAACATCCAGAATTTTGTTGATAGGGCCGCGCTCCATCGGGTTGATGGGGCGACCCAGCAAACTAAGCAATTCCTTGCATTCGGGCGGCGGCTTGCCGTCCAGTGGTTGACAGCGTCCGTCAATCACCCGACCGAGTAACTCTGGCCCGAGGCTGACCAGCGATGAATTGCTGATGACGCGCACCATGTCTCCGGGACCAACACCTGCCGGTTCGGTGAACGGCATCAAAAATAAAATTTTGTCGTTAAATCCAACGACCTCGGCTTCGACGCGGTGGCCATGGCGGCCGACCACTTCGCAACAAGCACCGAGAGGCGCCATCACGCCGCGCGCTTCCAGCGTCATGCCAACCAAGCGCACCAGCGTGCCGCTGCGCAAAGGTTGGGGTGTGCGCAGTTGCGGTAATACGGCGTCTATATCAGCAGCGAAATCGACCATGGCTTAAGCACCTGTCTTGATCATGGAACGGATGGCATTGGCCACACGGTTTTGTTCCTGCTCGGCCACATAACGCACCACCATGAGTTTGTCTTCGTAGCTGTTGCCAGCCAGCAGTTCGGCGGGTATCGCCGGTTTTTTCTTTTCTTTCTTCATGCTTTGGCGCATTTTCTCAAGCGATGAGCCTTCATCCGCGTCTTCATCTTCCAGCAATGCATCAGCATTTTGTTGTGCCAAGATCAGTTGTGCCTGACGTTCAGCCTCAACCGCAGCCACTTCAGCGCGACGCGCCATCTCTTCTTCGTGGCCTTTGATCAATTCATCCAAATAGGTCTTATTGGTTTCCAGTGCCAGCAGTTCCTCTTCGGTCAGCGGCGCGGGTTCAGGCGCGACTTGAGCCGACGATGCATCGGCAGTGGTCGATTCACCGTCTGCCGGTGCTTGTGTTTTGGGAGCTTCGAGCCGGGCCACGGGATGCGTGGCATAAAACCCGGCGAACTTTTCTTTGAAGGCGGAGTTGACCGCCAGCTGGGCCATTTCTTCCAGCTCCAAGGTATTGGGTTCGCGCCGGACCATGGACATCAGCATGGGCCTCACCACAAAAGCGATGAAGGCCAGGCACATGATGGTGCGCAAAGCGATATTGATGAAATCAAGCATGCTCGTCCTCAAACGGGGGTTCATCCGGTAACACGGTGTCAAAACCGACGCGCGGCGGTACATCTTCAACCTGCCCGTCGCGCTGCGCCAGCGGTTGGCGGAAAAACGCCGACTGCTCGCGCCACTGTTCGGGCTGGTTCAATAAGCGGTTGGCCATGGCCTGTAACCGGTGTTCGATCAAGTCTTCAATCTGGCTGTCGTTGACCAGCAGGCGCACGCTGCCGGGGTGCAAACCGGCTACCGACTGCAATTGCAATTGTTTGATTACATCGCCGCCTATGTCTTCCAGGCGCGCCTTGTCCTGCGGGTTGAGCTCGACGGTGATCGCCGGTTGCCCATGCATATCTATTTCATCCAGACAGCGCTGCACCAGCCGCTCTATGGCCTGACCTGACAAGGTCAACTCTGCCAGCACCAGCTGTTCGCTGATGTGCAAGGCCAGCCGTTTGACCGGCTCGTACAAAGCCTGGGGGTCGCTGCTGAACGCGGTCAGTTTGTTGTTCAAGCTTTGCAACAACTGCAATTGTTCTGTCAGGCTGCTGCTCAATTCAATTTTCTGGGCCTCGAGTGCCTGTTGTAAATTTTCTTCGGCATCGGCGCGGGCCTGCGCCATGCCTTGTTCATGGCCTTGGGCCTGTCCACTGGCCTGACCTTCTTCTATGCCTTTTTGCATACCGGCTTGCATGCCGTCGGCGTGGCCGCGTGCATAAGCTTCTTCGCGGGCGGCAGCCAGCGCAGCCGGGTCTAGTACCGGTGCGTCGTCGCCCAGCGGCAAGGCGTCCAGCACGTCCTCGTCCTGACAACGCCACAGGCTGTCGGGGCCGAAGACATGGCGTTCCAATTCACGTTGCTGTTCGCGCTCGGCGTCAGCACGCATCTTGGCTTCGGCCTGCAAGCGGGCTTGCTCGGCCTGTTGTTGCGCTTTTTCCTGGCGTTCAAGCGCCTGGTCATCGGCGGCCAAAGCCGCCAGCTCTTCCTCGGTCGCATGCGCATCGGCCACATCGGCTGCGGTTTGAGCGCCGGCTTTTCCGCCTGCTGTATCCGGCTTAAAGCCAGGTTTGCGACCGAAAGTCTCCAGCACAAAACCGCTGTCGTCGTCCAGCACCAGCGCTTTTTCAGGCGTAGATATCTGTCGGAACTTGGCCGTGGCGTAATCCAGCTTGGGCACTTTGGCCCAGTCGAATTCACCGAATGTTTTCAGCGCTGGCGACGAGGTGTTCAGCCAAGTGTCGTCCAGCCAGTGGCGCGACGACGGTTTGAGCGGATCAGGGTTAAACAAAGTCCGCCCCGCCCAGTATCAGTTCGCCGGTGTCTGAGAGCTTGCGCGCCAGACGCATGATTTTCTTTTGTGCATCTTCGACGTCGGCAACCCGCACCGGGCCGCGCGCATCCATATCGTCCTTGAACATGCCGCGCGCACGCTCGGACATGTTGTCCAGAAAACGCGCCAGCACTTCATCGGGTGCGCCTTTGAGCGCCACCATCAATTGGTCGGGCTCGACGTTGCGCATCAGCACCTGTATACCTTTGTTGTCCACGG
>Ga0192657_1110_pt1 | contig 10307 bp, 10 predicted proteins | sample LauGreFBDMM110DN_2_FD_133054 | JGI IMG/M metagenome (GOLD analysis project Ga0192657, IMG submission 133054) | reverse complement strand
TGCAAGTCGAGGTTGTTGTTGGCGTGTGCGCCGCCGTTGATCACGTTCATCATGGGCACCGGCATTTGCATGCGGCCCATGCCGCCGAAATAACGGTACAACGGCAAGCCGCTTTCTTCGGCAGCGGCGCGCGCCACGGCCATGGAGACGGCCAATATGGCGTTGGCACCGATGCGTGCTTTGTTGTCGGTGCGGTCGAGTTCGATCAGCGTGTGGTCTAAAAACGCTTGGTCCGAGGCGTCGAGACCGATGACCGACTGGGTGATGTCGTGGTTGATGTTTTCCACGGCGGTCAGCACGCCTTTGCCGCCGTAGCGGTTGGGGTCGCCGTCGCGCAGTTCAATGGCTTCACGGCTGCCGGTGGACGCGCCTGAGGGCACGGCTGCACGCCCCATGACGCCGCTTTCCAGCAGCACATCGCATTCCACGGTGGGGTTGCCCCGGCTGTCCAGAATTTCACGTCCGACGATATCGACAATAGCACTCATTTTTTGACTTTCTTCAAGAAAAAAACGCAAACCGCTAGGGCTTGCAAGACTCATTCATTCAGGCTGAAAAATTGTTTTCCAGCAACGGGTGTTTTTTTGTTACAGCATCCAACTCGACCAAGGTTTCTAACAAGGCTTTCATCTTGGCCAATGGCACGGCGTTAGGGCCGTCAGACCAGGCTTCATTCGGCTTGGGATGGGTTTCCATGAACAAACCCGCCACGCCTGCGGCCACGCCTGCGCGGGCCAGCACCGGCACCATGTCGCGCGCGCCACCACTGCTCGTGCCTTGGCCGCCCGGTTTTTGCACCGAATGCGTCACATCGAACACCACGGGCGCGCCGGTTTTGCGCATCTCGGCCAGACTGCTCATGTCGGCCACCAAATTGTTGTAGCCAAAGCTGACACCACGCTCACACGCCAAAAAGTTGTCTTCGGGCAAACCTTTTTCGCGCGCGGCAGCACGCGCTTTGTCAATCACGTTGGTCATGTCCCAAGGTGCCAAGAACTGGCCTTTTTTGATGTTCACCGGCTTGCCTGATTGAGCCACAGCGCGGATGAAATCGGTTTGTCTGCACAAAAACGCCGGGGTTTGCAACACATCGACCACGGCGGCCACAGCGGCTACTTGCGATTCATCATGCACATCGGTCAACACCGGCAGGTGAAGTTGTCGGCGTACCTCATCCAAAATTTTCAAACCGGCGTCCATACCGACGCCGCGCTGGGTGCTGCCGGAAGATCGGTTGGCCTTGTCGAACGAGCCTTTGTAAACGAGAGGAATGCCCAGACCACTGCAAATCTCTTGCAACTGTCCGGCCACGTCCAAAGACATTTGTAAACCCTCTATGGAGCAAGTGCCGGCAATCAAAAAAAAGCGATGCTCTAAACCGGCGTCAAAGCCGCAGAGTTTCATGCCACCACCTTGAGTTTTTGACGCTCGGATTGGTAGGAAAGAGCTGCGCGCACAAAAGCATTGAACAGCGGGTGACCGTCCCAAGGTGTGGACTTGAACTCGGGGTGGAATTGCACGCCTATGTACCAGGGATGAACGCTGCGCGGGAGTTCGACGATTTCGGTCAGGTGCTCTTGCTGCGTGAGCGCGGAGATGACCAGTCCAGCACCGCGCAATTTATCGAGGTAATTCACATTCGCTTCATAGCGATGGCGATGGCGCTCGGTGACCACATCGCCGTAAATTTCGTGTGCCAACGTGCCTTTGGACACGTTGGAGGTTTGCGCGCCTAAGCGCATGGTGCCGCCCAGGTCAGACTTGGTATCGCGTTGCTTGATGCTGCCGTCAGCGTCTTTCCATTCGGTGATCAAGGCGATGACCGGGTGCGGGCCGTCCGGCTCGAACTCGGTGCTGTTCGCATCTTTCAAACCAGCCACATGGCGGGCGTATTCGATGGTGGCGATTTGCATGCCCAGGCAAATGCCGAGGTACGGCACTTTGTGTTCCCGCGCATAACGGGCCGCACAAATTTTGCCTTCGGTACCGCGTTTACCAAACCCACCGGGCACCAGAATCGCATCGAAACGCGAGAGCTGCGCCGTGTTTTCAGGCGTCAGGATTTCAGAATCTATGTATTCGATATGCACCCGCGCGTGGTTACGGATACCGGCGTGGCGCAGCGCTTCATTCAGCGACTTGTAGCTGTCGGACAGGTCAACGTATTTGCCGACCATGGCGATACGCAACTCGAACTCGGGGTGCTCGACCGCGTGCACCAGTTCGTCCCAGCGCTTCAAGCTGGCAGGCGGCGTGTTGAGTTTGAGTTTTTCGCAAATGAGCGCGTCCAGCCCTTGCTCGTGCAACATGCGCGGTACTTTGTAAATCGTGTCTACGTCCCACATGGAGATCACACCCCATTCGGGCACATTGGAGAACAAGGAGATTTTCGAGCGTTCTTCCTGCGGAATAGGCCGGTCGGCGCGGCATACCAGGGCGTCGGCCTGTATACCGATTTCGCGCAGTTTTTGCGCGGTGTGCTGGGTGGGTTTGGTTTTGAGTTCACCGGCCGCTGCTATCCAAGGCACATAACTCAAATGCACAAATGCGGCGTTGTGCGGGCCCATGCGCAGGCTCATTTGGCGCACGGCTTCCAAAAACGGCAGCGATTCGATGTCACCCACCGTACCGCCGACTTCAACAATGGCCACTTCCACCGCGTCCGGCGTGTCAACACCGGCACCGCGCTTGATGAAGTCCTGAATTTCGTTGGTGATGTGCGGAATGACTTGCACCGTGGTGCCGAGGTAGTCGCCGCGCCGCTCTTTTTCCAGCACGCTTTTGTAAATTTGGCCGGTGGTGAAGTTGTTGGTGCGGCGCATGCGCGTGGTGATGAAACGCTCGTAGTGGCCTAAATCCAGGTCGGTTTCTGCGCCATCTTCGGTGACAAACACCTCGCCGTGCTCGAATGGCGACATGGTGCCGGGGTCGACGTTGATGTAAGGATCCAGCTTGATGAGGGTGACTTTAAGGCCGCGCGATTCAAGAATCGCGGCTAAAGAGGCGGCGGCGATTCCCTTGCCCAGGGAAGACACCACACCGCCGGTGACAAACACAAATTTGGTCATGTCCAAAGCGGGAACGCACGGTTCCCTGTAGGTGGAAAAAGAGATTATAGGGGGGTGGTGTTGGCCCTCTGCTACATTGCGCCCCATGGTTGCACTTCTCAACAAACACATCGTCCTCGGCTTGAGCGGCGGCATTGCCTGTTACAAAGCCGCAGAACTCTGCCGCGCAGTGGTCAAGCAGGGCGCGACAGTGCAAGTGGTGATGACCGAGGCCGCGGCGCAGTTCATCACGCCGGTGACCATGCAGGCTTTGAGTAACCGCCCGGTGTTTGTCTCGCAATGGGACGCGCGCGAACCGAACAACATGGCGCACATCAATCTCAGTCGCGAAGCAGACGCCATTTTGGTGGCTCCGGCCAGCGCCGATTTCATGGCTAAATTGCTGCACGGCCGCGCCGACGATTTGCTCAGCCTGATGTGCTTGGCCCGCCCCTTGGAGCGCGTTCCCTTGTTGCTCGCACCCGCCATGAACCGCGAAATGTGGTCGCACCCGGCCACGCAGCGCAACATGGCGCAATTGCGCGCCGATGGCGCGCAGGTGCTGGGCGTGGGGCAGGGTGAGCAGGCCTGCGGCGAAACCGGCGACGGGCGCATGCTCGAGCCCGACGAATTGCTGTACGAAGTCATTAGCGCGTTTGCGCCCAAGCCCTTACTGGCTAAACACGTGTTGGTGTCCGCCGGGCCGACGTTTGAAGCCATAGACCCGGTGCGCGGCATCACCAATTTGTCCAGTGGAAAAATGGGTTTTGCGCTGGCGCAGGCCGCTGCGCTGGCGGGCGCACAAGTCACACTGGTGGCTGGCCCCGTATCGCTGGCCACGCCCTACGGGGTTCACCGCACGAATGTCCGCTCGGCGCTGGACATGCACGCTGCCGTCATGGCGGCGCTGTCGCGTGCAGATGTGTTTATCGCCACCGCTGCTGTAGCCGATTGGCGACCTGAGCAAGCTGCGACGCAAAAAATCAAAAAAGACGGTTCAGGCCAAATGCCTGCCATGCAATGGACCGAAAACCCGGACATTCTGGCCGAAGCCGCTGCGACTGAGCGAGCCCGCAAAGGCGACTTGTTTTGCGTCGGCTTTGCGGCGGAAAGCCATGATTTGCTGGCCCATGCACAGGCCAAGCTTCAGCGCAAGCAAGTGCCCTTGATCGTTGGGAATATTGGCTCTGAGACTTTCGGTGCAGACGACAACGCTTTGTTGCTGGTTGACGAACACGGCGCAGCCGAATGGCCGCGTGCGCCCAAAACAGACTTGGCGCAGCGCTTGGTGGCCGAGATCGCCAAACGCATACAACGCAGTTAAGGAACACCGTATGAAGTTAGACGTGAAAATTTTGGATGCGCGCTTGCGCGAAGCCATGCCGGCCTACGCCACGCCGGGTAGCGCAGGTTTGGATTTGCGCGCTTGTCTGGATGCGCCCTTGACCTTGCAAGCGAATGCGTGGCAACTGGTGCCCACGGGCATGGCCATTCATTTGAACGATCCGGCGTATGCGGCTTTGATATTGCCGCGTTCAGGCCTTGGGCACAAGCACGGCATCGTGCTGGGCAATCTGGTGGGTTTGATTGACAGCGATTACCAAGGGCAGTTGATGGTCAGCGCCTGGAACCGCAGCGATGTGGCCTTCACCATCGAGCCCATGGAGCGCATTGCGCAACTCGTCATCGTGCCGGTGGTGCAAGCCGAATTCTGCATCGTCGATGAATTCGCCGCAGCCAGCGAGCGCGGCGAGGGCGGTTACGGCTCTACCGGCAAGCGCTGATCAATGCAATAAATCGCTGCCCGGCGTAGGCGGCAGGCTGAAGAAACCCGATCCGCAAGTGCCGTGAGATATTTCCTGTGAGGTGGCGTGACGCACGCCGGTGATCTTGAGTGAAATGCGGAGCGCCATGCCCGACAGCGGGTGGTTGCCGTCTATCACCACGTGTTCCGGGTAAATATCGGTGATGGTGTAGATGACGTCTTTCGGCGCATCTTCATTGCATCCTTTGGGCAAGGCATGGCCTTCAATCGTCATGCCTTCTTCAATTTCAACGGGGAACAGCGCGCGCGGCTCCAAAAAAACCAGCAGTTCATCAAAGTCGCCAAAGGCTTCCTCGGGCTCCAGGTGCAAATCGAGCAGATCGCCGACCTCGTGGCCTTGCAAGGCTTGCTGAATCTTCTCCAGCAAATCGTGACCGCCCAAATAAAACTCGACTGGATCGTCGAGTTCGTCAAGTATTTCGCCTTGTGTGTCTTTGAGTACCCAGGTCAGGGCGACAACGCAGTCATTTGTGATGTTCATGGGGCAGAATTGTCGCAGTTTGGAGAGAGACATGAAAAAATACGATTTGCCGTCCGTGCTGGGCAGCATCAGTCCGCAAGCATTTATGCAGGACTATTGGCAGAAAAAGCCTTTGCTGATCCGCCAAGCTATTCCCGGCATGCAAGCTTTGATTTCCAGAAAAGCGTTGTTCGAACTGGCGTCTGAAGAGGATGTCGAATCCAGACTTGTCCGAGGCGATGGCGAATCACAGCCTTGGCAAATGCGCAGCGGGCCGTTCAAGCTGCGCGCATTGCCGCCTGTCAGTCGCCCGAATTGGACGCTGCTGGTGCAAGGCGTGGATTTGCATGTGGACGCATTGGCAGAGCTGCGTGACCGGTTCCGCTTCATTCCGGATGCGCGGCTTGACGATGTGATGGTCAGCTACGCCAGCGACGGCGGCGGCGTCGGCCCGCACTTTGACAGCTATGACGTGTTTTTATTGCAAGCCCAAGGGCAAAGGCGCTGGCGCATCAGCGCCCAGAAAAACTTGCAACTGCGCGATGAAGTACCGCTGAAAATCCTGTCGCAATTCAAGCCGACCAAAACCATGTTGCTAGAGGCGGGGGACATGTTGTATTTGCCGCCGCACTATGCGCATGAAGGCGTGGCAGAGGGCGAGTGCATGACGTATTCCATCGGTTTCAGAGCGCCTGAGCGCCGCGAGATGGCCGCTGAACTGCTCTCAAGAATCACTGAGCAGGAACACACTGCAGCGCCTCAGCGTTACCGCGATCCGGCTCAGGCGGCTACAGCCAAGCCCGCGCAGATTCCGAACGAGTTGCAACAGTTCGCTTTGCAAAGCGTGCAGTCACTGTTGCAGCAACCCAAGGAGCTGAATTGCGCGCTGGGCGAGTTGTTGACCGAGCCCAAGCCGCAAGTCTGGTTTGTCGCGCAAGACTGTCCACGCCGTCTTCACGCTATTTATTTGGATAAGAAAACCAGAATGCTTTATGACGGCGATTTTGTATTTATCAATGGTGAAAGTTGGCGCTGCCGCGGCGACGATGCACGCCACTTGCGCCAATTGGCAGACCAACGCCAACTCAGTGATCTAAGCGGTATTTCCCCCGAATTAGGTACTTTGATAAGAGATTGGGTGCAGGCCGGTTGGCTGCATTCTGCTGTTGCGGGTAGGGGGTAAAAAGCAAGCCTAGCAAAATCACATATAATAAGCGGCTGAGTTGAAGGAGCTTGATTCCATCGGCTCGGTCACAAGTTTGAATGTCTTCAACTTGTGGCATCCCTTGAAATGTTTTCGCATCTACTAAAGGAAATACCCCCATGAAAAAATCACTCCTCTTGGCAACTCTGTTGGCCGCTGCTCTGGTCGCTTGTGGCAAAAAAGAAGCCCCTCCCGAACCTGCCGCTGCTCCCGCACCTGCTGCTGAAGCTCCTGCTGCTGCTCCCGCACCTGCTGCTGCTCCTGCCGCCGACGCTGCTGCACCCGCTGCACCTGCTGCCGCTCCTGCCGGCGAGAAGAAGTAATTTTTTTCTGCTTCCAAAAAATGCCACCCTCGGGTGGCTTTTTTTTGCCTGTTGTTTTCTAAAGTTCGTGTTTACGCTTGACTGCTTAGCTTTAACTAACCACCAACGACAGTAATTTCAATGCACCGTGAACCAGGGTGTGCCCAGCAAGGGGTCGGCCACCGGAATATCGCTGCTTAGGCAACCTGCAGCCTGCGCCAATGTGGCCTGCGCCAGATCCGGGCGGTTATTGCGCTCGCTCAAATGCGCAGCCACCAGCAAATTCAAGGACGGATGTACCAGCGCGGCAGTCAATAGCGCAGATTCCTCATTAGACAAGTGTCCTTGCGGTCCGGCAATGCGTTTTTTCAAAAACGCCGGGTAAGACGATTGCGCCAGCAGGTCGGTGTCATGGTTGCATTCCATCAGTAGGGCATGGCAATCCTGCAAGGATTCAATGACGTGTAAGCTTCCGTGTCCCAGATCAGTCAGCACACCCAGGCGGCGATCACCATCTGAGCAGCGCAGTTGCAAGGGTTCGCGCGCATCATGCGGAACGGTGAACGGCATGATTTCAAGTGCGCCCACAGCAAACGCGTGGCTGTCGCGTGCAATATGCCACTTGTCCTCTGCCAGGCCCCATTCAGCCAGCTGACATGCCAGTGCCGTGCCGCGACTCATCCACACATCCATTCCAGTGCGCGTGGCAAGTGCGCGTGCATGGCCGACATGGTCGGCGTGTTCATGTGTGATGAACACCGCGTCTATATCTTCTAGGGCGAGTTCGGCCATGGTCAGGCGCTTGCCCAGTTCACGCACGCTGAGGCCGCAGTCTATGAGCAGCCGTGAAACCTGTTGACCGCACCGGGCCTCTACCAGGGTGGCGTTGCCTGCGCTGCCGCTGCCCAGGTTTTTGAAACGCAGCACCTGTTTATTTCAGTTCGTTGACCAGCAATTTGGCAATGCGAACCGCTGTTTCAGAGCCGTCAGGCTCGCCCGAGGAAGTCAGGATAGCAATGCTCGAGTTCTGGTTGTCTGTGCTTGTGATTTTCAAACGGTATTGCAGCAGGCTTTGTGCGGGCTTGGTTTTGCTAAACAAGCGGCTGAAAAAACCTTGCTCTTCGGTGTTGACCTCGATATAACGCACAAAGTACAAGCCCTGGTTGCGGTCACGGTCTTCCACGGTGAAGCCGTTGCGATCCAGCACCAGACCCAGCCTGCGCCACGTCACATCAAAGCCTTGTTTGAATTTGACGCTTGGCTTGCCGTCTACACTGACCAGTTCGCTGGAGCTATTGACGGCGGGCAGTTCCAACGTCGCATCTGTTGCACCAGGGTTTTGGGGTGTAACAGGACCTAGTTTGACCATGAGACGGCGCATGAATTCTTTTTCTAATTCAGGGTCGTTCGGGCGAGGTTGCCAGACAACTTGAGATGAAGTCCTGGTGCCACCGGTTTCAATCAGACCCCGTTGGCTGATATAAATTTCGGTTTTGTTGTCGTTGGTCCGCTCCAAGCGAATGCGAAACTTGTCTCGTTCGCCGGTGGAGTAAACGGAGTCCAGCAGTTTGCCCAGGTTACGTCGGATAAAGTCCTGCGGTAACTTAGCGCGGTTTTCAGCCCAGTCTGTTTCCAGCAAACCAACCGCCTGGTCTTCCTTGATGAAAATAAAGCCGGATTCTTTCCAGAATTCTTTGACCAGCGGCCACAGCACCTCAGGCTTGCGTTCCACTTCCAGCCACATCTGCTGGCCTTCGCGCTTGATTTGAATGTCTCCGATGTTCAGGGGGCTGGTCAGCGTACCGGTGTCTGCCTGTGTAGAAGTACCGTTCAAGTTGTTGGCACTGACTGCGCCACCGGGCATGTCATAGCGTTTGTTGCGCGTCATTTTTGAAAGATCCGGGGGAACTTCCAAAGGGACAGCTTTTTCTTCGGTCTGTGATTTGTAATTGACCTTGTCGGTGTCCATGACTGAACCGCAGGCCGCCAACAAGCATGCGAGTGCAACAACAGTGACTGCACGCTTTGAATTATTCAGAAAACATGACATCAAACTACATCCTTTAAGGTGGTATTCAAAGCAGACCGGTGCTGCGTAGCACATCTTCAAGTGCCGGTTGTAAATGGCTGGATAAAGGCGTCATGGGTAAGCGCATGGTGCCGCCGCACAAGCCCATGCGTGCCGCCGCCCATTTCACCGGAATCGGGTTGGCTTCTGTGAACAAATGTTTGTGCAAATTGAGCAAGCGGTTTTGTATGGCCATGGCCTCGCGTGCGTTACCGGCGATGGCTGCCACACACAATTCGTGCATCAATTTAGGCGCTACGTTGGCGGTCACGCTGACATTGCCCTGGCCGCCGCACAGCATCAGCGCCACAGCAGAGCCATCGTCACCTGAGTAAATAGAAAAGCCTGCGGGCGCATCGTGGATCAGCCATTGCGCGCGTTCAATATTGCCGGTGGCTTCCTTGATGCCGATGATGCCTTTGACCTGCGCCAGTCGCATGACGGTGTCGTGCTGCAAATCGGCCACTGTGCGCCCGGGTACGTTGTAGAGCACCATGGGCAGATCAACCGCTTCGGCGATGCTGCGAAAGTGCAGGTACTGGCCTTCCTGTGTGGGTTTGTTGTAGTAGGGCACCACCTGCAACTGGCAATCGGCACCCACCTGACGAGCGAACCGCGCGAGCTCAATGGCTTCTGCGGTCGAGTTGGCGCCGCAACCGGCCATGACGGGCACACGCCCGGCGGATTGTTCCACCGATACCCGGATGATTTCGCAATGTTCTTCAACGCTCACCGTCGGCGATTCGCCGGTGGTGCCGACCACGCCTATGCAGTCTGTGCCCTGGCTGATGTGCCAGTCAATGAGTGTGCGCAAATGAGGGTAGTCAATACTGCCGTCTTCGAGCATCGGGGTGACCAGGGCCACGATGCTTCCGGTGATAGGTGCCATGGGTCAGTCAATGGGTGACAAAGAGTTGCATTCTAGCTTTAGCCCTGAAGGTCAGCGGCGGAAGTGTTACAGCAAATAACGCGCGGGCGGGTCACTCTGGTTGAAAGAAGTGTTGACCGCAACAATACGTTGTACAAAGCGATCCGGCGTTTCACAGAAACCGTCTTCGTAAGCAACTATCCGCAAGCCCCGACACACGTTCAGCAATTCCCCGTGGCGCAGTAAAAAATCCGGGTTGGAAGGTTTTCCCACAGTCTGGTTTCCCAGCGCAAAAGTTTCATAAATCAGCACGCCTTGCGGTGGCAATGCAGCCAGCAGATCCGGCCACAGTGCGCGCCATAAATAGTTGGTGACCACTATCCCGCCAAAGTGCTGCCCGGTTAGCGGCCAGGCCTGGTTTTCCAGATCGGCTTGCAGCACTTCGCCGAAACCACTTGCAGCTTGCAAAGCGCCTGAGTCCCGGTCGACGCCAAGTACCTGCAAACCCTGTTGTTGCAACCATTGCATATGCC
>Ga0192657_1017_pt1 | contig 11260 bp, 13 predicted proteins | sample LauGreFBDMM110DN_2_FD_133054 | JGI IMG/M metagenome (GOLD analysis project Ga0192657, IMG submission 133054) | reverse complement strand
GTAGATTCATCATCAATTTCAATGAAGAGCTGGCGTCAGCTTCAAACTCAGCCGTCACTGGATTTAACATTTCTGGCTTCAGTGCCGCTGTGGTTGACCCTTTATTACCTGATAGAACAAGCAATTCTGTGGGTATTGACTGGTACCAAAGCGGTGGCAGTAACATCAGCAGCTCTGAAAAATCAGTTGTCCTCAGCCTACGTTCTGGTTTTCTCTCACCCTCGGCCTCACTACAAATCAAATATGTCGATCCTGGGTCAAGCAATCCCAATGCCCTGAAAGACTTGGCTGGCAACCACGCAAGCCATATGGTGCTTGGCGCCTGGACCAACGACAACCTCTCTTCTGTTGATTCAACAAACTTCACCACGGGAAAAAGCGTACAGGTGGTCGGCGGCCAAGGCAACGACACCATGACCGGTGGTGCTGCCAATGACACTTTCACTTGGTTTGCAGGGGATGCAGGCACCACGACGGGTGCGGTGGATATTGTGAAAAGCTTTGGTTCGAATTCATCATCTGACAAACTCGACATCAGCAAGTTGCTGACCAATGGCTACGTCAGTGGTACTTCAACGCTGAGCCAATGGGTCACGTCAGTTACCACAGCACAAACCTCACCCGGTGGTGTGTCGGGCAGCACAAAAATTGTGATTGATCCGGACAGCACAACAGGCTCGGGCACCGCCACGCAAACCATTTGGCTCGAAGGCTTGAATCTCACACTCACTGGCGCGAACCTGGATGCACAACTGACTGCATTAAAAACCAGTGGCGTGCTGATCGCCTGACCCGGCAGCCCGCCAAACGCACTCAATCCGCTGAAGCGGGCATGTCTGCAATAGTGGCTAAACCACCTTGCTCATGATGTTCTGCGGATACGGCACGCTGTTGGCAAACGAAGGCCGCTGCTCCAAGGCATCGGCATACGCGGCCAGCGACGGGTGCAGCGACTGCCAGTCAAACTCCTGAAACCGCACCTTCAAATAACCCAGCGCGGCACCGGCGGCGATATCGCCCAAACCTAGCTTGTCGCCGACTGCGAATCTGCGCTCGCCGATCAAACGCGCCAACTCGGCGACACCGGCTTGTATCTTGTGCATTTGACGCGCCGTCCATTCGGCACTCGCGCTCTCGCCGCGCATGCGCTCAAAAAACACCAGCACCACCGCGTCGCACACACCATCTGCCAGTACCTCCAAACGCTTGGCCGCCAGCTTGCCCTGTACATCAGCCGGTAACAACGGTGTTTGCGGGTAGACCAGCTCCAAATATTCCAGGATAAAGCGCGAGTCATACACGCTGCTGCCGTCCTCCAGCAACAGCACAGGCAGCTTGGCCAGCGGGTTGTGCTGCGGCGTGATGGCGCCCTGGTTCCAAGGCACTTCGGTGATCAACTCGAAGGGAATGTTTTTTTCCGCCAAGGCAATGCGTACTTTGCGGGCGTAAGGGCTGGGGGTGGCGCTGATGAGTTGCAACATAGGATTACTTTCATGAACAGGTCCGATTTTGCGTCAAGACGGTGAACAGCCGAAGGCCAAGGCCTGACGCGTTCTCCCATAATCCCCGCATGACTTCTGACACCACCACACTAGACACGCCTGCCATTGGTTTTCGCCAAGCGCTGTGGTTTTGGTTCAAACTGGGCTTCATCAGTTTCGGCGGGCCTGCCGGGCAAATAGCCATCATGCACCAGGCGCTGGTGGTCGAGCGCCGCTGGATATCCGAGAAACGCTTTTTGCACGCCCTCAATTACTGCATGCTGCTGCCAGGCCCTGAGGCGCAGCAACTCGCCACCTACCTCGGCTGGTTGATGCACAAAACCTTGGGCGGCGTCCTGGCCGGCGCGTTGTTTGTGCTGCCCTCGCTGTTGCTGCTGATCGGCTTGTCATGGGTGTATGTCAGCTTTGGCGACATGCCGCTGCTGGCTGCGCTGTTTTTTGGCATCAAGCCCGCAGTCATCGCCGTGGTGTTGCAAGCGGTGCACCGCCTAGGCTCGCGCACTTTGCGTAACCGCTATATGTGGGCGTTGGCTGCCCTGAGTTTTATCGCCATATTTGCCGCGCAACTGCCGTTTCCGCTGATCGTGCTGGCGGCTGCCATCTGCGGCGCGCTACTGGGCAAGTTTGCGCCGCACAGCGTGCAAACCGGTAGCGCGCATGCAGGCGCTAAGACCACCGAGCACCGTCCGGCCATCATTGATGACCACAGCCCGACACCGGCGCACGCCCGCTTCAAGCTCAGCCGTTTGCTGCTGGTGCTGGGCGCGGGCGTAGTGTTGTGGCTGCTGCCGATGTGGGCGCTGTGGCTGGCTTTCGGCGACGACAACACTTTGCTGCGCATGGGCTGGTTTTTCAGCAAAGCGGCCTTGATGACTTTCGGCGGCGCTTACGCCGTGCTGCCCTACGTGTACCAGGGCGCGGTCGAGACGTTTGAATGGCTGACGCCGCAGCAAATGATCGACGGCTTGGCGCTGGGCGAATCCACGCCCGGCCCGCTGATCATGGTGGTGGCGTTTGTCGGATATCTGGGGGCTTATGCCCAGCCGGTACTGACCGGCTTATCGGCTTACGGGTCTGCGGCGCTGGGCGCGGTGGTGGCGACCTGGTTCACGTTTTTGCCGTCCTTTATTTTCATACTGGGTGGCGGCCCGCTGGTGGAGCACACGCAAAACCAGTTGCGATTCACAGCGCCGCTGACGGCCATCACCGCGGCGGTGGTCGGTGTCATGCTGAACCTGGCGCTGTTCTTTGCGTACCACGTGCTGTGGCCGCAAGGCATGGACGGACGGTTTGAATGGCTGTCCGCTGCGCTGACCGTGGCGTGTGCGTTTGCGCTCTTGCGGTTGAAATGGTCCGTGCTAAAAGTGCTGGGCGCGAGTGCGGTGGTCGGGTTGCTTTCATTCGTTTTGTTTTAAGTCACGCTTTGGCCGACCATCCGGTGCGATTTTTTTCTCCGCTTTCGCTCGAATTAATTGGAACCTGACCCCAATTAAAAACAAACGGGCGTGGCGTGAACACTTCACTTAAAGCAGCTGAACATCTACAGTCCCCAGCACCCCAAAATCCGCGGTCATCGCATCACCCTCGTTTAGCAACACCGGCACCACGCATGTGCCCGTGATCACCGTGTCGCCCTGGCGCAAATGCATGCCGTGGCTGATCAACTCATTCGCCAGCCAGGTCAGCCCCAGACGCGGGTCGCCCAGCACATTCGCGCCGCTGCCCTCGGCCTTCAATTCACCGTTGCAAAGCACCCGCACCGCGTGCTGGCTCAGGTCCAAGTCACGCCACGGGTAAGTGACCGGCTCGCCCAGCACCAGCTTGTTGGCGCAAGCAAAGTCGGCCAGCAACAGCGCTTCACCTGCTTTTTCAAAATGCGCGTAGCGTGAATCCGGTATTTCTATCGCCAAATGCATATCTTGTACATGCGCCATCACCCCGGCCATATCCAAAGGCTGCGCTGAGGACGCCAGCACATCCGAGCCTATGCGAAACGCGAACTCGGGCTCCATCACACGCATCAGGTTATTCACCAGACTCACACGAGAGCCTGGCTGTAAACAGCGCGAAGCCAGCAAACGTCCGGCCAGCGGCCCGCTGACACCGATGTGCGCCTGTCCTGCTTTGCTGGTCGCCGCGATTTTCCAGCCTATGGTTTTTTCACCTGTGGCCTCAAACAAGGCTTTTTGCGCCGCATAACCCTCGGCTCGACCGTTCGGCAAGGGCGCGGCATGGTCCACGCTTTGCAAATGCTGACCATCCAGCCAGGCGGCTAACAATGTATCGGCCAAGGATTGAAATAAAGGGCTGGACATGGCGACTCCTGAGCAAAATGAATTGATGAAGGTTCAGTGTAAAGCCGAAATAAAACAGAAATTGTGGGAAATTGGGGTCAGACACCGATTAATTCCCGAGAATTAATTGGAACCTGACCCCAATAAAAACCAATAAAAACACGAGAATAGCGGTTCACACTTTACGTAAGCCGCCATGAAAAAAATCATCGCCCTCGCCCTGTTATTTCTCACGCTAAATGCACACGCGGATTGGCAAATGTTTCAGGAAATGGAAGACGGCACCTGGTACACCGATCCGGAGACACGTGCCGGCGACAAGCAAGTGCGTCTATCGATTTTGTTTGACCACCGCGAACCGGTCGGCAACTACGGCGTTCGTTCAGCCAAAACTTTGATTGAAACCGATTGCAAAGAAGGCTGGCTGCGTGAAATATCGCTGGTTGTTTTCAACGGTCAGATGGGCAATGGCTCTATATTGCGCAATGTCTCGCCTGGCACCATGAAAATTTACCCGCAACCCGGTAGCGCTTACGAAAAAATCGTGCAGTCTCTTTGCAATCGGTGATGCCATGACATTGAAAAAATTCGCCCCCTGGAAAATCCAAGCCTCCGACAAATTCAGCTTGGCAGCCGTCTCCACGCACTTACCCAAAGACAGCTTCGGTGACGGTGATGCCAAGATCACCAAGTCACTGTTCGATCGCTTGAGCAAACTGCAAACCACCTTGTACGCGGGCAAGTCACACGGTCTGCTGCTGGTGCTGCAAGGCATGGACACTTCTGGCAAGGACGGCGTGATTCGCCAAGTGTTCTCGCATGTCAGTCCGCTGGGCGTGCGTGCGCAGCCGTTTGCCGCACCGTCCGAAGAAGAAAAGCACCACGACTTTTTGTGGCGCATACACAGCAAGCTGCCCGCCAAAGGCGAAATGGTCATCTTTAACCGCAGCCACTACGAAGACGTGCTGGTGCCGCAAGTCCGGGGTTGGCTGAAACCGCCGGTGCTGCAAAAGCGCCTGGAACACATCCGAAATTTCGAAGCCATGATGATGGACGAAGGCATTACTGTTTTGAAATGCTATTTGCATATTTCCAAGGCCGAGCAGAAAAAGCGTTTGCAAGCGCGCCTGGACGACCCGCAAAAACAATGGAAACTTCAAGCCTCGGATTTTGAAGACCGCAAACTATGGCCGACTTTCATGAAGGCCTATCAGCAAACACTGTCGGCCACCAGCACGAAAGAAGCGCCTTGGTACATCATTCCGGCAGACGATAAATCCGAGCGCGACCGTTTTCTGGCCGAATTACTGGTCGCCACCATGGAGGGCATGAACTTGAAAATGCCCAAGCCGACTTTGAAGCCCGGCAGTTTCAAGCTTTCTTAAGCACCACCACCACAACCGCCAATGCAGCAATCGCCAGCCAGATGGCCTTGTTGTTGGCCATGATGAATTTCAACGCACGGTCTTCCATGCTGGGGAGCTTGGGGTTGTCTTCAGACATCAGTTGGCCCTCGCTACCCACACAGTGGCTCCCTCGGGGCCGTAGTTTTCAATATGCGGAATATCGCGCGCCAGACGGAACGGGTCTCCGGCTTTGAGAATGATGACTCTCTCGCCCAAGGTCAGCTTGAACTCGCCACGCACCACCAAGGCGCTGACATCAAACGGGTGCGTGTGCGTATCCACCACGCGGTTGGCTTCCCATTCGCGCACCAGTACCTCGTCAAAACCCTCGTCCATAGAGACGGCGGTGAATTCTTCAAATGTAGTTGTCATGTTTCAAAGTCTTTCAAAGGTTCAGGATTTCCAGTCAAGCATCATTTTCAAGCACAAAGGGTCGGCGAAAGCTACTTTATAGGCCTCGAGTGCCTGTGAAAGTTTATAGGTGTGGGTGATCATGCCGTCAAGCGACAACTGCCCGGTCTCCACCATGCGGGTGACGGCCAGCAAATCGTGTTTTTTCCATTGCGCGGCGGCGCGTATCTGCGCTTCGCGCATAAAGGCAGGGGCGAAGGCAAAGCTCAAATCCTGTTTGTAAAAACCAGCCAGCACCACCTCGCCGCCGGACGCCAAACGCATGATCAAGGTATTGAGCAGGCTGCTGTCGCCGCTGACGTCGTACACGGCTTTGTAGTCTTTGCGCGTGTCGTCATCAGGATGCACCACGCTATAGCCCTCGGCACCGCTTTGGCGCAACTGCTGCGTTTCCCACACGGTAGGTGGCGTGCCGCCGAGTGCGACCGTGATGCGGGCCAGCAAGCGGCCCATGACACCGTGGCCGACGATGAGGTCTGGCAACACCATGGGTTGGCGCTCGCCGCCCAGCGCTATGGCGTGGTAGCAGGTGGCCGCCAGCGCCAACAGCACGGCTTTGGGGCCGAGTTCGGGCGAGACTTTGACCGCGCGGTCGTGCGCCACGATGAGGCGCGAACCGGCGCCGCCGAAAATATTGCGCACGCCTTGAAACGTATACGAACCGGGGACAAACACATGGTCGCCGATTTGCACAGAAGAACCGGGATTGACTTTGCTGACCACGCCGACGGTTTCATAGCCGGGCACCAGCGGATAACCCAGACCCGGAAACGGCGGCATGGTCCCGTCCCACAGCAAGCGTTCGGTGCCAGTGCTGATGCCGCTGAAGGTGACGTCGACTTCGATGTCATTGGCTTCAAAAGCCTTGACCTCTAGCGTTTTGATGCTGAGTTGCAGCGGGGCGTCGAAAACAATGGCTTGGGCAGTGTTGCTCATGGTGCTGCGTCAAATGGTCAAAAGAAATGTTTCAAGATGCATCTTAGCCAGTAGTCACAGTCTCAGGGTTAGCCCGTGCCTGTGTTACGCAGGCGTGTCTTTGCCGGACTGGGAATGCCGTTCAAACGCCGACACCGCCAATGCAAGCCAACCCAGCACAAAAGCCATGCCGCCATAAGGCGTGATCGGTCTGAACAGTTCCACACCGGCCAAATGCCGCAGTTCGATATTGAAGCTAAAGCAAAAAATACCGGCCACAAAGCCTGCCGCCGCCACGCCCAGGCTCCAGTTGAAACGGCTTTCCCGGGCCATCCACGCCGTCAACAACAAAGCCAATGCGTGAAACTGCTGCAATTGCAAAGCCGATTGCAACGAGCGCAATACCGCTTCTTCCAGCACTGACTGGTGCGCCACATAAGCCGCGGTCAACACCGACATCGCGCCTGTCACACAGGCGAACACGAACAGATAACGGCTAGCGATTTTCATGAACAGTGAAGCCCCGGTAAAAGGTATGATTTTCCCCATGAACACCAGCCACACACTCCCTCGCGTGATTCCGGCATTCGGCCTGAGTTGCATGTTACTTGGCGCAAGTTTGCTCGGTCTGTCTACCCAGGCCATAGCTGACAACAGCAAGCCGCTACAGCCTATCTCCGCCTCTGAATGGAACGCAGACAAAGCGCGCCATTTGCTGGAACGCGCAGGCTTTGGCGGCACGCCGCAAGAGGTCGCCCGCTTAGCGGTCATGACGCCTGAGCAAGCGGTCAAAACATTGGTGCGATACCAAAGCACACCAGACAGCTTTGTGCCTTTTGACGACTCGGGCTCGCACGACGACGGCCTTGAGCCATTCGCCAGCTCGCGCCCCGCCGCTACTGATCTCGCCAAGGCCAGCGGCGAATCACTGGGCGTGAAAGTCAAACCCGAGGGCAACCGCCGGGTGCAACAAGTGGCAGACCGCTACCTTTATTGGTTGCGCGCCTCGCGCTTGGAAACGCACCGCCTGGGTTACTGGTGGGCCGACCGCATGCTGAGCACGCCGCGCCCCTTTCAAGAAAAACTCACGCTGTTTTGGCACGGCCATTTCGCCACCAGTGAAGAAAAAGTCCGCGACTACCGCAAGCTACTGATTCAAAACGAATCCTTGCGCTTGCATGCCAATGGCAAATTCCGTGACCTGATGGTGGCCGTCGCCAAAGACCCGGCCATGCTGGCGTTTCTGGATGCAGGCGTGAATGTCAAAGGCGCGCCGAATGAAAACTTCGCGCGCGAAATCATGGAGTTGTTCACCATGGGCGTGGGCAACTACAGCGAGACCGACATCAAAGAAGCCGCGCGCGCTTTCACCGGCTGGAATTTCGACAAACTGAAATTTGTGGTTAACCCGGCGCAGCACGACGACAGCGCCAAAACCGTGCTCGGCCAAACTGGACGTTTTGACGGCGAACAGGTGATAGACATACTGCTGGCGCAACCGGCCACCGCCGACTTCATCGCCGCCAAGCTCTACCGTTATTTCGTGCGCGAAGACATCTCGCCCGAACTTAAAACGCAACTCGGGCGCGTGCTGCGCGACTCGGGCTACGACATCGGCGCTTTCATGGAAACGCTGCTGCTGTCGCAAGACTTTTACAGCCCGGCGTCCACCGCCACGCGCATCAAGCCGCCGGTGGAGTTGCTGATTTCCACTTATAAAAAAATGGAACTCAAGGCCGTGCCCGGCATCCCCGACTTCAACGAGCAAACCGAAATGCTGGGTCAGAAATTGTTTTACCCGCCTAACGTCGCCGGTTGGGCGCACGGGCGCAGCTGGATCACACCGGGCTTGTTGCTGGCGCGCGGCAATGTGATTTACGACACGGTTTACCCGCCCATTAATTTCAGCGCGCCCGACCGCACCCCCAACGGCTTGTACCAAATCCTGCCGGTGGCCGACAAGCTGGCCCAAGGCATGGACGTGACCACCGCCACCCAGCCCGAGGGCAAAACCATGGGCGACATGTCCATGTCCATGCAAGCCGACCGGGACGAAGACTTCAACACGCGCCTGGCCAGCTACCACGCCTGGCGCAAAGCGATTGAAAAAGTCAAGCCCATTCCACGCGACACCGTGCAACTTAACTTGTCGCAACTGCTGCGCCGCGCGGAGTGCAAAACCACCGCCCAAGCAGTCGACCATTTGCTGCAACGCTTTGTGTCCGTGCCTGTGTCTGACGCAGTCAAGCAAAAACTCACCGCCTTGATCAGCGACGACCTGGGCACCACCGACTTGAACATCGCCGATAGCTACATGGAAGACGCCATGCGCAACCTGTTGCACGTCATTTTGTCGCTGCCTGCCTACCAACTGGGATAAGCCATGAACCACCACGCCCTGTCACGCCGCGAACTGCTGCAAGCCCTCAGCGCCATGAGCCTGAGCGCCGCCCTGCCCTTGAGCGCGCAAGCCAAACCTGCTGACGACAACCGCATTCTGGTGGTGGTCGAACTGACAGGTGCCAACGACGGTTTCAACACGCTGGTGCCTTACGGCGACGACAACTATTACAAGCTGCGCCCCAACCTAGGCATACGCGCCAACAAGCTGCGCAAGATAGACGATATGCACGGCTTTAGCCCCGGCATGGCGGGCTTTGAGCGGCTGTACAAAAACGGCCAAATGGCGGTGGTGCACGGCTGCGGCTACGACAACCCGTCTTACTCGCATTTCACGTCTGCCGCTTACTGGCACACCGGCGCGCCCAACAGCGGCGAGCCCTACGGCTGGCTGGGCCGATTGGCCGACGCCATTGACCCACAGTTGACGCCGAATTTTTTGATCAATATTGACGAGCGCCAATCGCTGGCGGTGCGCGCCGCGCGCCATGTGCCGGTGGTGTTCGACGACCCCGAGCGCTTCGGCCGCAAAGGCTTGTACCAAAGCCGCGCTCTTCTGGACAAAGGTGCGGGCGACGACGCTAAAAATAGCAACGCGTCGCAGCAGTTTTTGGAAGACGTGGCGCAAAGCGCGCGCCAGGCCTCGGTGCAAGTGCGACAGGCTTGGAACAATTACAAAACGCCTATCGACTACGGCATTTTGTCCATGGACTTGCCCAAAGTAGCCGCCATGATTCACGCGCGTTTGCCCAGCCGCATCTACCACACCGCTTACCGGCACAACGCGTTTGACACCCATGTGCACCAGGGCGAATTGCACCAGCGGCTGCTGACCTATGTGTCAGACGGCATCGCCGGTTTCATGCAAGACATGAAGCGCATAGGCCGGGACAAAGACGTGACGCTGATGGTGTATTCCGAGTTTGGTCGCCGCCCCGCCGAGAACACCAGTCTGGGCACCGACCACGGCACCGCCAACCATGTGTATGTGATAGGCCAGCCGGTCAAAGGCGGGCATTACGGCCAGACGCCCGACTGGACCCGCTTGAACGCCGAAGGCAACGTCAACCCCACCGTCGACTTCCGCCGGGTGTATGCCACGGTGGCACAGCAATGGATGGGCGCGGACAGCGCGGCTTTGTTGAATGGCAAGTTTGAGACGCTGCCGGTGTTTGCGGGTTGAGCTACCGCTGGTGAATCACCATCCTAAAATGCATTGATACCCTCAACTTGACGGAAAGTTCTTATATGTTGCTAACAGCAGTTATTACGGAAGCTGAAGAAGGCGGATTTATCGCTTTCAATCCTGAAACCGGTACCACCACGCAAGGTGAAACCTATCAAGAGGCCATAGAAAATCTCAAAGAAGCGACTAGCCTTTACTTAGATGAGTTTCCAATGAAAATTCACAGCCATCCGGTCATGACTACGTTTGAAATCAGCCATGCCTAAATTTCCGGGGCTATCTGGCGCTGACATCGTCCGGGCACTTGAAAAATGTGGCTTTGTTGTCGCTAGGCAATCAGGTAGTCACATTGTGATGAAGCGTGGCAAACAAGGTTGCGTTGTTCCCAACCACAAGGAAGTAAAAATCGGCACTGTGAATGGTGTTCTTAGGCAAGCAGGTGTAAGCGCTGAGGAATTTTCTAAATTAATTTAAGTCAACGCGATAGGTTTTCGTCAAGCAGCAGTTTCATTGCACCACGAGAAATTGGGGTCGAGAAATTGGGGTCAGGTTCCAATTAATTCAGCAATGGATGGGCGCGGACAGCGCGGCTTTGTTGAATGGCAAGTTTGAGACGCTGCCGGTGTTTACTAGCTGAAATTGCGGGCGCGCAAAACTGGCGATATCAATTGATATAAAATGCCATCATTGATATCACTCAAAGGTGGTTTTATGTCATCCATCACTGTGCGAAACATTCCAGAGGAAACCCACCGCGCTTTGCGGGTGCGGGCCGCATTGTCAGGCAGAAGCACAGAGGCTGAAGTCCGGGCCATTTTGGAAACTGCCACCAGGCCGCAGAACCGTATCAAACTGGGTAGTTTGCTGGCCGACATAGGCCGCGAGGCTGGCGGAGTAGACCTGGACATAGTCCGCGATAAAACGCCCTCAGAACCTTTGAGTTTTGAATGATCCTGCTTGATACCAACGTCATTTCTGAACCCTTAAAGCCCGGCGGCGACAAGGCCGTGCTGGACTGGCTGGATGCTCAAGCTATAGAGACGCTGTATCTGTCGACTATCAGCCTGGCTGAGTTACGCTTTGGCATAGCCGCAATGCCAGATGGAAAACGCAAAAAAATGCTGCAACTCAAATTTGAGGAAAGCA
>Ga0192657_1043_pt1 | contig 11528 bp, 7 predicted proteins | sample LauGreFBDMM110DN_2_FD_133054 | JGI IMG/M metagenome (GOLD analysis project Ga0192657, IMG submission 133054) | reverse complement strand
GATCCCTATGCTGATGTAGTTGGCCAGCGAGGGGTTGTTGGCAGGATCATTGAAATAAGTACCCGTGTTGCTGGTGGTACTCCCCGCCTCCTTCAACACTCTGTAATACGCATCCACCATGTTTTGCAATACGGTCTTGGTCAGTGCAGTTCCGCTGGCTTGGTTGTCCAACGCAGAGTTCAATGTGGCGGCCAGCGCAGAGTCGCTGGTCAAACCGAATTTTGTGTAATCCAGTGGCACACTGTTCGTGTTAGCCGTCAAATCGCTCAAACTGGCATACGACTTGATGCCTATGTTGGTGTAATCCGCCACGCCGGGCGCTGGCTGTGTTTTGGTGCTAGCGGTGTCGTCGTTGTAGGTACGCATGGCCTGCAAGCTGAACAAAGCCTGTAGCTCTTCATAGGTATCCACCGCCTCACCGGTATTTAGCGCATCGGATGTACCCAGACCGGACTTCAGGTTAGCCAGGTTGTCTTTGAAATCAGCAGCCAGCTTTGAGGTGATGCCGCTGTTGGCCCCGTTGATCTTCAACCCGAGTTTCTCTAAATCCGCCGCGCTCACACTGGCACCGCTGATAACCGCCGCGACTTTCATCACGTTATCCGCGGCTGCGGCCAGGTCTTTGATGCCAGCCGCTGTGTTCACAGAGGAGCTTGAGAGTTGACCCAACGCGCTGTTCATCAAGTCAAGCGCCTTGGTGGTCTTGCCCACAGTCACGCCGACGTTCAAATAATCAGCAGCCGTAGGTGCGCTGTTCGGTGTGGCATCTGCGGTGCTGCCATTGGCCTCGGCAATGATCACCGCCCAACTGGTTTTCAAGGCGTCTGCCAGCGCCTGCAACTGCGCTTTGCCGGCCACATCTGCCGGCTGCTTGCCGCTGACCACCCGGTTCAGCGCTGCCAACACATTGGCCGCAGTCACGCCGTCTACCGTAGGGAGAATCACCCCGGCGGATGTGTATTGCGCTGAGGTGGGCTCGACGCTACCTGCGATCGCACCCGCATAGCTTTTGATCACCGACAAGGCATCAGTGTTGTTCGTCGGAGTAGGCGTGCTGGAACCGCCACCGCCGGATCCGCCGCCTTTGCCCATGGTGCCCAAGGCCAGTGCACCGCCGCCTATGGCAGTCAATCCCATGGGACTGTCGAACTTGCCCAGCAAAGCCACCGGGGTTTCGGCCAGCGACACGGCCACCGGGCTGCCCGGGTTCAAGGCTTTGACCGGCTTGTCACCGGGCGTCACCGCCTTGGGTATAAACACCGAGGTGTCGTACGACATCCATTCGCCGCTCTGGCTGATGCCTTTGACAGCATTGCCTTCCATCGCAAAATAGTTTTGTATCACCAGATCCGGCATGTCGCTGTCGCCACCCGGGAGTGAGACTTGCAAATCATCGCCCTTACGCTTGAACTGCAATTTGGCCGGCGAGGTCAAAGTGACCGGATTGACCAACTGGTAAGAGGCCGCTTCCTGAGCCTTGATCACCAGTGCTTGGCCGTTGGCACCGGCGCCGCTGCGCACCTGACGCGCCATAGTGGTTTGGCCGTTTTGTATGACTTTGAGAGAGTATTTTTCTTCCATGGAATACCTGTTTTAGTGAGGTGGCGGCTTAAGAAACCGGGCTTATTTCTCAATCAGCAAAAAATGCTTGTCAAACGTGCGTTTGACCTGCTCGGCGTGCGCTTCCAGCAATTGGTGGAACTTGGGCGTTGGTATCAATTGCTTTGAACGCGCATCGCTTTGTCGGGTGATGGTTTCGATCAAGCCGTCGCGCTCCATTTCGCGCATGCGGCTGCGCAAGGCTTTTTCAGTGAAATGGGCGCCGCCGAACAAATCTTTCAGCGCCTTGGTCAAGGCTTCCTCGGGGTGAAAGGTTTCTTCAGCCATGCGGTAGTACAAATGGCGACCAGTCAGGGTGGAAAGCAAAGGCAGGTTCTCCAGCTCCCACTGGTGCAATTCAGCCAGGCTGCTGACCAGGCCCCATGAGGCAGGTGTGATGGTTTCTGTGTTGTCCATGCGTAAACTCCTTAAAAAAAAGATACTCAATGTGTTAAATATAACTTGATACCTGAACTTAATGTATTACTAATTTTAATTTTTTTGCAATTTTTAGTAATTTTAGTACTGTTAATTTGTGATTTTGTGTATTTAATGCAACGCATCAAGCTCTGATAACCTTGCCACACCATGAAAAACACGCCCGTTCTCCAAATTGCACCGCTGTCCTTCCCCTGGCAGACCATCGACCCGTTTTTGTTCTGCGTGCACCACGTTGACCACTACCCTGCCGGTAACGCACACATGGGCCCGGCGGCCTCGCTGGCCGGGCGGCAAATCGGCAGCGATTTCGCCAACAAAGACGGCTGGAGCATGTACCACGGGCAAACCATCCCCGGCTTTCCGTCGCACCCGCACAGAGGCTTTGAGACGGTGACCATCGTGCGGCAAGGGCATATTGACCACTCGGATTCGCTGGGCGCGACAGCGCGCTTTGGCCCCGGTGATGTGCAATGGCTGACGGCCGGCAAAGGCATCGTGCATTGCGAGATGTTTCCGCTGCGCCACCAGGACAAGCCCAACCCTTGTGAGCTGTTTCAAATCTGGCTGAACCTGCCTGCACGTCTCAAAATGACCGAACCGCACTTCACCATGCTGTGGAACGAGCAGATTCACAAAGTGCAGCACACCGATGAACAAGGCTTGCACACCGATGTGTTGGTGGTCGCTGGCAAATTGGATGAAGCGCGCGGCCTGCCGCCGCCGCCCGACTCTTGGGCCAGCCAGCCGGACGCCGATCTGGCCATCTTCACCATCCGCATGCAAGCTGGTGCACGTTGGACGCTGCCGCGCGGCTCTCACCCCGACACGCGCCTACAGTTGTATGTGTTTCAAGGGAACGGGGTTCAGATAGGCGGACAAAAAGTCGCCAACCGGCATGTGGCCGAGGTGAATACGCAAGAGGACTTGCTGATAACCAACGGCGATCAGATAAGCGAATTGCTGATGTTGCAAGCCCGACCCATTGCCGAACCGGTGGCGCAATACGGCCCGTTTGTGATGAACACGCAAGCAGAAATTCACCAGGCGTTTGCCGATTACCGGGAAACCGAATTTGGCGGCTGGCCCTGGGCCTCGAATGATCCTGTGCATCCGCGCGAAACCGGGCGTTTTGCCAAACACGCTGATGGCCGCGTTGAACATGCGGATACCAATCACGGAGCCACGACATGAACAGAGTTCTTGCACACACAGGCGCACGCTATCCCATCCTGCAAGCGCCCATGGGCTGGATTGCGCGCAGCCAACTCGCGGGCGCGGTGTCGCGCGCGGGTGGCCTGGGCATTATCGAAACCTCGTCCGGCGAGACCGCCAATTGCCAGCGTGAAATACAAACCATGTTGGACAGCGGTCTGCCCTTCGGCGTGAACCTGCCGATACGGTTTTTGAAAGACGAGGCCATGCTGCGCTATGTGTGCGAATCCGGCATACGTTTTGTCACCACCTCGGCCGGCAGCCCAGCCAAGTTCATGGCGTCGCTCAAAGCAGCCGGCATTGTGGTCTACCACGCAGTGCCGACCTTGGACACCGCCATGAAATGCGTGGACGCCGGTGTAGACGGTCTGGTGGTCGAGGGCTCTGAAGGCGGCGGCTTTAAAAATCCGGAAGAAGTGAGCACGCTGGTGCTGCTGCAAGCCATACGCGAAAAAACCGACATCCCCATGATTGCAGCGGGCGGCATTGTGGACGGCAGAGGCATGGCCGCGGCGTTCGCGCTGGGCGCAGAAGCCATTCAAATGGGGACACGTTTTGTTGCTAGCGCAGAGAGCCCCGTGCATGCGAATTACAAACAAGCCATTGTTGATGCGGCAGCCACAGGCACATACATGTTGAACACCAAATCCTCGCCTTGCATACGCGCTTTGAAAGCCGACTTCACCGCTGCCATACACGAAGCCGGTTTGATGGGGCCGGACGCATTCAAAGGCATACAAGAGGTGTATTTCGGCGGCGACATGAACGCCGCACCCGCGCTGGCCGGTCAATCCGCCGGTTTGGTTCACGAGATCAAAACCGTGCAGTCCATCATTGAAGACACGGTGGCTGAGTTCCATGCGATTGCCCGACGCATGGGTGCGTTATCCGTTGGCTTTTAACCGACAACCAGTATGCACATGAACACCGCCACCACTGCTGCAGTCGACGATGGCTTGCCGTCCTTAGAGGCGTCTGACAGCTTGCATTTACGGCGTCGTTCGGATGTCGTCGGTTTGTTGCTGGTCTTGCATGCCTGGCTTGTCATAGCCGCTTGCATGCTGGTGTTCGCACGCTGGCCCAATCCGTTCACCTGGCTGGTTTGCAGCGCCTTGGTAGGCGGGCGTCAACTTGGCTTGAGTATTTTGATGCACGATGCAGCGCACCGCGTATTGATGCACCGGGCGGGTTTGAATGACTTTGCCGGGCATTGGCTTTGCGGCGGCGCGGTGGGCGCGCACATGTATGACTACCGGCCTTACCACCTGAGTCACCACAGACACACGCAGCAGGACGCAGACCCTGACTTGGTGTTGTCAGCGCCGTTTCCTGTCTCAGCGGCCAGTTTGCGACGCAAGGTTCTGCGCGACATGGTCGGCATCACCGGCTTGAAACAACGCTTGGCGCAAATCCAATTTGGCATGGGCGATCAAGGCTCGTGGCTGACCCGCTTGGTGAAATTTGTGCGCCATGAAAAAGCCTTTGTCTTGTGCAATTTGTTGCTGCTAGGCCTGCTCTGGTCTGCAGGTCAACCCATGCTGTATGTATGGCTATGGCTGTTGCCGCTGCTGACTTGGTTTCAACTGTTCAGCCGCATACGCAATATCGCCGAGCACGCTGTCACAGGAGATAGAAACAACCGTTTGCGCAATACCCGCACCACGTTCGCCAATCTGTTTGAACGCGCTTTGGTGGCACCGTATTGGGTGAATTACCATCTGGAACACCATTTATATACCTTTGTGCCTTGTTGGAAACTCCGCCAAGCACACCGTCTGCTGATCGACCAGGGCTTGGGCCCGCAGATGGAACTCACACCGGGCTATGCGGCCGTGCTGCGCAAAGCTGTTCACACCCACTGATTTTTTCTTAAAGGTAACTCTATGACTTCCCGCTTGAATCGCCGAACCCTGATCGCCTGCGCTGTGCTGTCGTTTGCCACTTTGGCATTCGCAGACCTGCCTTCTGCCTCGCCTGCCTCGGTCGGTATGTCGGCTGAACGTCTGCAACGCGTCCGCCCTCTGATTCAAAAAGAAATTGACAACAAACAAATGCCAGGTGCGATAGTGATGGTGGCGCGCAAAGGCGCTGTGGTCTTCAGCGACGACATAGGCGTGAAACACGATGCCATCTTTCGCGCATATTCCATGACCAAGCCCATGGTGTCGGTGCTGGCCATGATGATGGTTGAAGAAGGTCAGTTGCAACTGGCAGACCCGGTGTCTAAATTTTTGCCGCCACTGGCCAAACAAACCGTGATGGCCAACGCCATGGAGGCCGGTAACACAACCACTGTCGCGGCGGTGCGCGGTACCACGGTGCACGATTTGCTGCGCCACACCTCGGGCCTGACTTACGCCGAGTTCACGCGCTCGCCTGCCGTGCGTCAGGCGTATATCGATGCCGGTTTGTTCTCGAACGAAGTCGGTGCCAAATGGATCACGCTGACACCTGAACAGCAAATCGAAGCCTTTGCCAAAGCACCTTTGCAATGGCAACCGGGCAGCACCTGGGAATACAGTTTGTCCACCGACATGCTGGGCCGTGTGCTCGAAGCAGTTGCCAAAAAACCGTTGAGTGTGCTGCTGGAAGAACGCCTGATCAAACCGCTGGGTATGAAAGACACCTCGTTTGTGGTGCCGGCCGACAAAGCGCACCGTATCGCTCAGCCTTTGGCGATTGACCCGCTGACGCAAAAACCGTTTCCGCCCATGCTCGACTTAACCAAAGCACAAGGCAATGACTCGGGCGGCGCAGGACTGGCCACCACAGCAGACGACTATTTGCGCTTTTGCCAGATGCTGCTCAATGGCGGCACGCTGGACGGTAAACGTTACCTGAGCCGCACGACAGTTGCACTGATGACATCGGATCACTTGGGCCCGAAAGTAGCCACGCCGGTGCAACCGGGCGAGCTATTGATGGGTGTGCAAGGCTATACCTTCGGGCTGGGCTTCATGGTGCGTCAAGCTCAGGGCATGGCCAGTGTGCCGGGTTCTGAAGGCGATTACGCATGGGCCGGGGCGGGTGGCACGTTTTTTTGGATTGACCCCAAGGAACAGGTCATTGGTTTGCTGATGGCGCAGACACCTGGACCTCAGCGTCAGTATTACCGCCGTATGGTCAAGCAGTTGGTCTATCAAGCTATGGAGTGAGGGTGTTTTTGCGGTTTGATTAAGACACGCTTTGGCCGATCATCCGGATGGGTTGGCATTTCTGCAGTTCTTTAAAGACACCCTTAGGCCGAACCATCCGGATGGTTTGGCATTTCTGCAGTTCTTTAAAGACATCCTTAGGCCGAACCATCCGGTGCGATTTTTTTCTGCGCTTTCGCTCGAAAAAAACGCCCCCTCCGTTTCGGCCTCTGTGATGTAGCTGGTTGAAGCTTGATTTCTTTAACCGCAGAAATGCTGTCGGAGAAAACGTCGAATAGACGACGCCATGGCGGGCGGGCCGACGCGAACATTGGCGCGCAGCGGCAGTGAGCGGCGACCGTCCCGGCGTGGCGTGGCGTGGCGTGAACACTTCACTTAAAACAATTGGAACCTGACCCCAATTAATCGGAACCTGACCCCAATTAATCCCAATTAATCAGATTGATAGTCCCGCAAGGTCTGAATCACCTCTGGCGACAGCGCAAATCCAGGTCCGTGCTTAGCTGCCAGCGCGGCGCAGTTAGCGATGAAGTTATCCAGACCTTCAGAGTAAACAAACTGCAAAGCCCCGCCGGTCCACGCCGGAAAACCGATGGCGAATATCGATCCTATGTTGGCGTCATGGCTGGAGGTCAATACCTTCTCTTGCAAACAGCGCGCCGTCTCCACCGCCTGGCGGTACAGCAATCGCTGCTTGATCGCCTCTTGCGCTTGCAAAGGGTCAGCACTAAACGGTTTTTCGAAATGAGTTTTCAAACCCGGCCACAAATGCTTGGGCCCATCCGCCGGGTAATCGTAGTAACCGGCGCCGGCCGCCCTGCCGTTGCGCTTGAACTCTTTCACCATGCGCTCGACCAGCAATTCGCCGGTGCTAGCGTTGTAACTGCGCCCCTCTGCCGCATAGTCGGCGCGGGTTTGGTCCAGCACCAGCACCGACAAAGACAAAGCCGTCGCGTCCAGCACTTCCAGCGGCCCGACCGGCATACCGGCCATCACCGCAGCGCGTTCTATCAAGGGCGCAGGCACGCCCTCGGCCAGCATGGCCGCGCCTTCCATCACATACTTACCGAATACACGGCTGGTGAAAAACCCGCGCGAGTCGTTCACCACGATAGGCGTTTTGCCCAGCGCCAGCACATAGTCGTAAGCGCGAGCCAATGTTTCATCGCTGGTTTGCTCGCTGCGAATGATTTCTACCAGTTTCATCTTGTCCACCGGCGAGAAAAAATGCAGCCCGACAAAATGCGCCGGACGTGCGCTTGCCTTGGCCAGACCGCTGACCGGCAAAGTCGAGGTGTTGGTGGCAAACACGCCGTCGGCTGCCAACATGGCCTCGGCCTCTTGCGTCACCTGCGCTTTGAGCGCGCGGTTTTCAAACACGGCTTCGATGATCAAGTCGCAGCCTTTCAAATCCGCCATGTTGTCCGTCGCCTGAATCAAGGCCATGGTTTTGAGTTGCTGCGCCGCTTCCATGCGACCACTGTCGACTTGTTTGGCGGTGAGTTTGTGCGTGTAGTCGCGGCCTTGTTGCGCCTTGTCCAGGTTCACGTCTTTCAATACACAAGGAATGCCGCGCATGGCGTTGGCATACGCAATGCCAGCGCCCATCATGCCCGCGCCCAAAATGCCCACACGCGTGGGCTTCCACACGCTGGCGACAGCGGGGCGTGATTTACCCGACTTGATGGCCGTGGTGTTGAAGAAAAACGCGGTAATCATGTTCTTGGCGGTCTGGCCGGTCATCACGCGCACCAGCTTGCGGGTTTCTATGCGTGTAGCCGTGTCGAAATCGACTTGCGCGCCCTCGACCATGGCTTCCAGAATGGCTTGGGCCGCAGGGTACAAACCGTGCGCCTTGTTGAACAACATGGCCGGTGCCACCGCCAGGCCATTGGCCAGCGCCGGGCTGTTGACATTGCCGCCGGGCATTTTGTAGCCCTTGGCGTCCCAGGCTTGCGCCGACTGCGGATGCGCAGCGATGAACGCGCGCGCCATGGTGTGCAATTCTTCGGTGCTGTCAGCCACGCCTTGCGCCAGACCGAGTTGCAAGGCTTGTTGCGGCCCGAACAACTTACCTTCCATCAAATAAGGCTGCGCCGCCACCACACCTAGCAAGCGCGTCATTTTGGTGATGCCATTGGCACCGGGAATCAAACCCAGCGTCACCTCGGGCAGGCCCAAAGGAATTTTCGGGTTGTTCAACACAAAGCGCGCGTGCGCCACCAGCGCCAGTTCCCAGCCGCCGCCCAAGGCCGCGCCTTCGATGACTGCCACCACCGGTTTGCCCAAAGTTTCAATCCGCCTGAAGGCGCGCTTCAAGTTCTCCATGGATTCGAAAGAAGATTTGTTGTCCGAGGTTTTGAGCGTCAGCACGCCTTTCAAATCCGCACCGGCAAAAAACGTTTTTTTGGCCGACGTGAACAACACGCCATGCAGCTTGTCTGCGTCCTGGTGCAATCGATCGGCGAGCGCCGCCATGTCGGCGTACCAATCGGGTTTCATGGTGTTCACCGCAGAGCCCGGCTCGTCAAAACACACGGTGGCAATGCCGTCGTCGGCAAGCTGGTAACGCAAGTTGGAAAAAGTCATGTCACACCCGTTCAATGATGGTGGCAATGCCCATGCCGCCGCCGACACACAAGGTGATCAGGCCGCGTCTCAGTTGGCGACGTTCGAGTTCGTCGAGCAAGGTGCCGACCAGCATGGCGCCTGTCGCGCCCAGCGGGTGACCGAGCGCGATAGCGCCTCCGTTGACATTCACTTTCTCGTGCGGCACATGCAACTCCAACATAAAGCGCATGGGCACAGCGGCAAAGGCTTCGTTGACTTCAAACAAATCGATATCGTCCACGCTCAAACCGGCTTTGGCCAAAGCCTTGCGCGCGGCCGGCATGGGGCCGGTCAGCATGATGGTCGGGTCGGCGCCAGACAAGGCAGTGGCCACAATGCGACCGCGCGGCGTCAAACCCATGGCTTTGCCTTTGGCTTCACTGCCTATCAACACAGCGGCTGCGCCGTCGACAATGCCCGACGAATTGCCCGCGGTATGCACATGCGAAATGCGCTCGACCTGCGGGTAACGCGCCAAGGCCACCGCGTCAAAACCCAGCTTGCCCATGTCGGCAAAACTGGCTTTCAACGCGCCCAGGCCTTCGAGTGTGGTGCGCGGTTTGATGAACTCGTCGCGCTCGAGAACCGGCAAACCGATTTCATCCATCACTGCTAACACCGAGCGATCGAAACGACCGTCAGCTTGCGCTGCCGCCGCGCGTTGTTGGGAGGTGAGCGCGAACCGGTCCACGTCTTCGCGGCTCCAACCGGCCAGGGTGGCGATCAAATCTGCGCCTATGCCTTGCGGCGTGAAACCGATGGCGGCATTGGTGGCCGGATCTTGCGACCAGGCGCCGCCGTCCGAGCCCATGGGTACGCGAGACATGCTTTCCACGCCGCCGCACACCACCAGGTCTTCCCAGCCGCTGGCGATTTTTTGCGCGCCCATGTTGACTGCTTCCAGACCCGAGGCGCAAAAGCGGTTGATTTGCACACCGCTCACGCGCACGTCCCAACCGGCTTTGAGCAAAGCGGTTTTTGGCAACACAGAGCCTTGTTCGCCCACCGGGCTGACGCAACCCATGACCACGTCGTCCACCTCGGCCGGGTCAAAGTCGTGGCGTTTTTGCAGCTGATTCAGCAAACCGCCGAGCAAATCCACCGGTTTGATGGGATGCAGGCTGCCGTCTTTTTTGCCTTTGCCGCGCGGTGTGCGCACCGCGTCAAAAATCATGGCGTGGGTCATGGGAATCTCCAAATGGGGGAATGGGTGAAGTCAGGCCGGATGCCGTAATAGCCCCAAGGATTATCGAACAAGCCAAGTAGCGCTTGGTATCGACGCCTGGCAGTGTTGCAAGCCAGTCGATTTACCTAATCAATTAAAGGCAATTAATACCTTTTAAGCATTTAATTGCTACTTTATTCATATAATTTTCAAGCGACTTTAGCAATTTTAATGATTTTAAGCCTCTTCTCAAAGGACGAACACCATGGCCAAGCTGATTCTCAAATCAATTGCTTACTACCCTCAAGCACTGGCAGAGCTACCCATGTCGCACAAAGACCTAGGTTTGATCGATACAGACAAACCCTATAAAAAACTCATTATTCCTACCCAAAGTCGGCATTTGTACCGGTTGGTGGATCAGCAAACCGGGCAGGTGCTGAAGGCGCAAAAACTCATACGCGATCACAACGATTTAAAGGTGTACGTCGGCGACGTCGTCGTGGTGGAGCTCACAGATTTTTTCTCGTTCGAAAACGCCACCACCGTCAAAGCCGAACAAGAGCCGCTGTACATGGTGGATGCAGGCGATCTGACTTGCATCAGCGGCCTCATCAGCCCGACAGAAGGTATCAACCTGCCAGAGATGTACGTATTGTGGGAACCAGGTTTACCGGTACAAACCTGCTTGAACCCGAACGCCATGGCGATGATGCCTATTGCCGGTTTGGCGGGTATCAGCGGTCTGACCACAGGAGGCGCTATCGGCATAACCGCCGCGGTAGGTGTATCGATTGTGCAATCCAATCGCACCGATGGCACACCGCCGGTGGTGTTACCAAAATTGACCGGCACTGTGTTTGCAGGCCCGGTGGTGGGTCAAGCGGTGGGCAATGCCACAGTGTCAGGCTTGAAAGTACAAGCCTTTGATGCCAAAGGCAACAGCCTGGGCATCACCGACGTCAAGGCCGACGGCAGCTACGAGCTCGAATTGACCAACGCCACCTACAAAGGTGCGTTGGTATTGAAAGTGTTTGACCCGGCGGACGGCGTGACAGCGAAATACATGGACGAGGCCACCAACAAAGAAAAAGCCTTTACCACCATGCTGGCTACCGTCAATTACCAGGGCGAAGCCACCAAGCCGGTCACTGTCAATATCACTGCCTTGACCAACCTGGCTGCCACCAAGGCCGGTGCAAAAACCACTGACAGCGGCGTTACTGTGCCTTCGGCTGAAGCGATTGACAGCGCCAACACGCAGGTCGCGCAAAAATTTCTAGGTACCAACACTTTGACTGACAGCCCGGTGATACCTACGGTCAATGTCGATGGCAGCAGCAATC
>Ga0192657_1145_pt1 | contig 12015 bp, 12 predicted proteins | sample LauGreFBDMM110DN_2_FD_133054 | JGI IMG/M metagenome (GOLD analysis project Ga0192657, IMG submission 133054) | reverse complement strand
CAATGCCTGCATGTATTCACTTTTGCTATTCAACATACCGTCAGCATTGCCTGGTTGTCACAACATTTCCCAGGGCGCTTGCGCGGCAGGGGACAGGCTTTGTACGCGGTGATCGGCTACGGTTTCACTGGCGTCATCGGGGCACTGGGCGGCGCGGCTTTAAGCACGCGTTTTGGCTTGCAACAGGTGTTTGTCATTGCCATGCCGGTGGCTTTAGCAGCCTTGCTCTGCGCCCTCAGGCTACGCACTGTTTCAGAGCCGGTTGTTCATTCTTTTGAATCTGAATAAATTTACATTTTGAATATTCCCTGCTTGCTTACACCCATGAATATTTGTCATTATTCGTTTACGGAGGTGACAAATGCATGCATCACGATTGTTGATCGTCGAAGACCACCCTATCCTGGCGGATGCCTTGCGCATGAATGTGCTGCAACTCTTACCCAGGGCTCAGTGTCTGCTGGCCTATGACTTGGCAAGCGGTCTGGAGATGCTGCTTGAGCATTCACCTATTGATCTGGTGGTGCTGGATTTAAACCTGCCGGATTCGCAAGGCATCGATACTTTGAACGCCTTTTGTCAGTTGCGCGCGGACGGTCCGATGATGGTGCTTAGCTCATTGCAGGACCCTGCGCTGCCGCAAGTCTGCATGTCCAACCGCGTGTCTTATTTGTCCAAATCAGCACCTTTGCCGCAGTTGATGTCGTTGTTGTTGCAGTCCTTGTCGGTGCAGCAAGACACTGTTGAACCGTTGGACGGTTTTGCGCAAACACGGCAACACAACGACGAGTTAGCTGTGCTGAGCAATCACCAGCGTCTGGTGTTATCGCAACTCGCGCATGGCAAAAGCTGCGCTGAAATTGCCGGACAAATGCACATCACTGAGTCCACGGTGCGCAGCCATATGCATGCGATTTACCGCCGCTTGGGAGTGGTCAACAAGTCACAGGCAAGCACACGCTACTGGTTATGGGCAGCCGGTCATGGACTCGGCCACAACTGAACAAATTTATCTGCGGTTTGCGGCATTGCTGTTGCAATCCACGTTCTTGCTGGCAGGTGGTTTTGCGAACGCACAAGATCAACTGCACAACTACCCGCACTGGCAGGACATGCGGGTCATGAAAGACAGCCACGGGGAATGGACAGCCAACGAGGCGTGGCAGTACAGCCTGTCAGACGAAGTCACGCATTTAAGCCATCCGCACCAGGCCATACAAGCGATTGACGCCAAGGTGGTGTGGGTCGCTTGGAGCTTGCCTGACGCTGTCACGCAACAGTTGCCGGTGTGGTTAGGCATTCATTTACCGGCTTGTGTTGATGTGCAATTGTGGTTGCGCTGGAACCGGGGCGACTGGCAGTTGCATCCGCTGGAACATGAGCAGCGGTTGGCACAGCTGGGTGAAGGTCATCTACTGCCTGTCTGGGCCATACACGATGCCAGTCTCAGACATATTGATGTATTGCTCAAAATTCAAAGCCCAGGTCGCGTGCAATTGCCTGTGTGGTTGCAAAAACCCGAGACTTTGATGCGATTGCAATGGAAGTACGCGTTGATGTACGGGGTGTTGCTGGTTTTGTTGCTGACGGTCATGGCTTACGCGTTCTGTCTAATGAGATTTTTTGACAGGCACTCACTGTTTGTGTTCATTGGTATGTTGTTTATGCATTTTGTATTTTTATGCTGGACAAGCGGGCTGGGGCGAATGCTGCTGCCCGTCTTACAGCAATCGCACGCAGTTCTGGCAGCAGAGTCTGCCCTCTGTCTATGGGTGTTATTGAGTACTTTGCATATGCGGTCGGCAGTGTGTCTTGATAACAAGCTTGATCTGCTGGGCAAAAGTCTGCTTTGTTGGGGCTTATGCGGCGGCTTGCTGATTTTGTTATTTAGCAGGTTGTGGTTTTTACATGATCACAGCATGACTGGCAACATACTGTCAGCCCATATGCTGCTCATGCTGCTGTGTTGCGCTTGGTTTTTGAAACAAAAAGTCAATTTAAAAAGTATGTGTCATATTGCGGTTTGGTTGCTTTATACCCTAGCGCTTAGTATTTACGCATGGGCTGACAAACTGCGTTTGCATCCTGCCGACGCCATGCTGATGTCTGGCGTGATGAGTGTGTCTGCCATTTTGCTGACGGGCTGGGCAAACTGTTGGCGACTGATGTCGCAACGAAAAAATTTACAGCAGAAACTGGCGCTGGTGCAGCACGATATGTGGCAGCCCTTGCAATCGGTGCAGCTTTATGCGCACGCCATGTCAAAGGCTGAGCCGGAGCAATTGCCCCGTTTAGTCAATGGCATGCAATTGGCTGCCGGTCATGTCAATGATTTCATGCAACAAATGCAAGTCTTGTCTGGCGTACTCAAAGCTGATGCGCATTTGCTGTCCAAGCTACAGGTGGTGACTGCGGACGCATTGTTGGCGCCACTCATCACCGAGTGTCTGCCGCTGGCGCACTGGCAGCGGGTCAGTTTGCGCTACCGCAAGAACCACAGCATTTTGCAAGTCAATGTGCCTGCCGTGCAGCGCATATTGCGCAACCTCATCAACAATGCATTGGCTTACACACCGCCCGGGGGGAGGGTTTTGATAGGCAGCCGCAGCCGTGCCGGTCAACTGTGGATTTTTTGTCTGGACAACGGTAAAGGGATGTCACCTGAGCAATTAAAGCAATGCACGCAGGCTTACCGGCGCTTTGAGACAGATTCTGATGGCTGCGGCCACCAAGGCCTTGGTTTGTACAGCGTCAGTCAATTGGCTGAACAAATGCGCTTGCCCTTGCACATGCAAAGCGCACAGGGCAAGGGCAGCATGATGGGATTAGCAGTGCCTCTGATTCAAGCCAAGGCAAAGGCTGGTGCAAGAGCTTAGTCGCGCGGCCTGAAGCCGAATGATATTTTCGGTGGCATATTGCCGTTTTCATCGCGCGGCAGTGTGCCGGTTTTTTCAATCGCATTCATGACCGCTGCGTCCCAGGCCGGGTTGCCGCTGGAGCGGATCAGTTTCTTGCCGGTGATTTCGCCGGTGGCGCTGCAAGTGACCTCGACTTCCGCCTCGGGATTGCCTTTGACGGTCTGCAGCTGCGATTCAGCAAAAGTGATGTTAGGCCGCACCTTTGCACGTAATTTGCCCAGGTAAGTGCCGCTGGGTGCCGAGGCCTTGGCGGCACTGGCTTTGTCGGTCGGGCCGGTGCTGGCTTCACCCAGACCCTTAAGCCGTTTGACCTGCTCCTGGCGTCGTTGCTCTTTTTCTTTCTTTTCTTCCAGCAATCGTTTGGTTTCTTCTTCCTTGCGCTTGGCTTCCTCTTCTTTACGCTTGGCCAATTCTTCCTTTTGCTTGGCCAATTCTTCCTTTTGCTTGGCCAATTCTTCCTTTTGCTTGCTTTCCTCTATCAGGCGTTTGGCCTCGTCCTCTTCCTTGCGCTTGGCCTCTTCTTTGGCCCGGGCTTCGTCTTCATTGCGTTTTTTTTGTTCTTCCTCGCGCTTAGCGTTCTCGCGTTCCTGGGCGGCTTTCTTTTCTTTTTCTTCCTCAGCTTTTTTGGCGCTGGCTTCTTTCAGTCGAACTTCTTCTTCCTTGGCTTTGGCGGTTTTTTTCTCTAACTCGATCTGACGATCGCGCTCAAGCGCATCTTTTTTCTTTTGTTTTTCTATGGCAATGTCAGCTTCAATTTTGGCTTTATCTGGAAGCGCCGGTTGAGCCGTGGAAGGCGGTGGCGGCTTTACCGGTTCAACCGGCTTTGGCGGCGTTTCCGGTTTGACCTCGGTAGGCGGCGCCGGTTCTTCGTTTCGCTGGGCAACCGGTTCGGGTATGGCAGACCAGAGTTCGGCTTCAACCGCATCGTCTTGCGGCGTACTGCGCCAGGTCACGCCCCAGGTCAGTGCCAGCAGCAGCAAAAAGTGAACCAGCAAGGCCAGCAGCAGCGCGCGGCCGAAGCCAGGGTCAGCCGGTGGCGCAAAGGCTAGATGCTCGTGCTGGCTCATGGACACCTGTTAATCGCCTTGCCGTACAGCCAGGCCGACACGTTGCACTCCTGCGCGTTGCAACTTGTCCATCAGCTTGACCACGTTGTCATACACAATGCCTTTGTCGGCATTGATGATGACCGGTGTGGTGGCTTTACCCGCCTGCATTTGCAACACTGTTTTGGCGACGTTGTCCATGTTCGCTTCCTGACGGCTTTGCTGGCCGGTGCCTTGCGCAGAAGTTTTGGACTTGACCGTGATTCGCAGTTGTTTATCTATTTCAATCGTGATCACCTGATCCGGTGCAGTGCTGGCTTTGCCAACAGTGGGTACATCGATGACGCTGGGCGACAGCAGCGGTGCGGTGACCATGAAGATGATCAGCAGTACCAGCATGACGTCGATAAACGGCACCATATTGATGTCGCTGATGGTGCGACGGCCTCTGCGTGCAGGTGAGTTGGCGGCCATGTGCTTGCCCCGGCCTTAACGCGTGGTGGTCGGCGGTGTGCCGACATTGCGTTGCAGGATATTGGAAAACTCTTCGATGAAGGTTTCCAGTTTGTTGGCAACGCGGTCTATGTCGCGCGAAAAACGGTTGAAAGCCAGCACCGCAGGAATGGCTGCAAACAAGCCGATGGCGGTGGCGACCAGGGCTTCGGCAATGCCAGGCGCCACTTTGGCGAGCGTCACTTGTTGAAGCGCGGCCAGACCGGTGAAAGCGTGCATGATGCCCCATACCGTGCCGAACAAGCCGACATAGGGGGAAACCGAACCGACCGAGGCCAGCATGGACAGGTTGGATTCGATGGCATCCATTTCGCGTTGCAGGCTGGCCCGCATGGCGCGGCGCGCGCCGTCCATCAGCAAGCCGCTGTCGGTGATGCGCCGTTCGCGCAGTTTCTGGTATTCGCGCATGCCGCTGGCAAATATTCGCTCCATGGGGCCGGACATTTTGACGTTTTGCTGCGCCCCGGCAAACAACTCGTTCAGGCTTTTGCCCGACCAAAATTCACGCTCGAATTCCTCATTGAGTTTTTTCACTTCTTTGAGCGACAGCAGTTTGCGAAAGATGGCGGCCCAGCTCATGACCGAGACCAGCATCAGTATCAGCACCACAGCCTGTACCACCCAGCTGGCATTCAACAACAGTTGAACGATCGACATATCTTGGTTCATGACAACAACTCCAGTAGAGAGGAAGGGATGCGTTCGGACTTCATTTTGGCTGCATTCACCCAGCCGATGCGGATACTGCCTTCGCAGAGCAAGGTTTGCGTACCGTCGCTTTCAGGCCGCCAGGCCTGTTGGGCAATCACCAGACTGGCGCGGCCTTTGTCCTGCAAGAACGCGCTGACTTGAAGCAAATCGTCAAGTTGCGCAGGTCTATGGTATTTCAATTGGGTATCGATCACCACAAACATGCCGCCAGTGTCCAGTTTCAACTGGTTTTGCTGCAAGCCGAGGTGGCGCAGCCATTCGGTGCGGGCGCGTTCGAAAAACTTCAGATAGTTTGCATAAAAGACGATGCCGCCGGCATCTGTGTCTTCCCAATACACGCGCACAGGGAAATGAAAACTCATGCGGCCTCCAGCAGTTGGCGCAGCCTGACTGAGGCAGTGTCTAGGTCGGACAGCGAGCTGGCAGTGGAGAGGCGCACAAAGTCGCCAGGCGCATGCTCGCCGAAATCGCGCCCCGGTGTCAGCGCTACGTGCGCGTGTTGCATGACGTGTTCGGCAAACGCCCAGCTGTCGGTCAAGCCCAATTTGTCGCATGCTGCACGGCAATCGGCCCAGGCATAAAAAGCGCCGTCGGGCATGACCGGGACCGGCAGGCCCATGGCGTTGAGTTGAGGAATGACATGGTCGCGCCGCTGCTTGAAAGCAGCCCGGCGCTCTTCGTAAATGGCCAGGCTCTCAGGCTCGAAGCAGGCCAGCGCCGCGTATTGCGAGACAGTACTGGCGCAAATAAACAGGTTTTGCGCCAGGCGCTCAATCACCGGCACCAGTGCATCCGGCACCACCAGCCAGCCCAGGCGCCAGCCGGTCATGTTGAAGTATTTGGAAAAACTGTTAATGCTGATGATGTTGTCGTCAATCGCCAAAGCGGTCTGACCGAAAGATGCGTCATAGCTCAGGCCGAGGTAGATTTCATCCACCATGGTGATGCCGCCCTTGGCACTGACGATGTGATGTATGCGTTTCAATTCGTCAAATGCAATCGAGGTGCCGGTTGGGTTGGACGGCGAGGCCAGCAGCACGCCACGTGTGTGTGCGTTCCAATGTGCGGCCACCTGCGCGGCGCTCAACTGGAAGCGTTGCGTCGCATCGGTGGGCAACAGCACCGCGCGTCCGTCGGCGGCTTGCACAAACTGGCGGTTGCAGGGGTAGCAGGGGTCGGGCATCAATACCTCATCGCCTGCTTCAATCAGCGCCAGACAAGCGAGTTGCAAAGCGGCAGACGCACCGGCAGTGACCACGATACGCCTGGCAGGCACGTTGACCCCAAAGCGCGTCGTGTACCAACCGCTGATGCGCTCGCGCAAACGGTCTAAGCCCAGCGCGTGTGTGTATTGGGTGCGGCCCTGGTGGACAGCACGCACGGCGGCTTCCTGCACCAGCGGCGGGGCGGTGAAATCGGGTTCGCCTATGTTCAAAAACACCATGGGTTTGTCGCTGCCACGCGCTTGCTGTGCCAGCGCCGAGGCAGCCTTGGCCATTTCCATCACATAAAAAGGTGCGATGCGGCTGGCGCGTTGGCTGATGCGCATGGCTTTCAGTCGGTGCCGCTGACGGCCGGTACGGGTTTGTCGGCGGCGACCTCTAACGGGCGCAATGCAGGTGCCAAACCGTTGAGCACCGCGTTCACGTATTTGTGCCCGTCAGTGCCGCCGAATTCTTTGGCCAGTTCTATGCATTCGTTGATGACCACGCGCCATGGGATATCGATGCAATGCTGCATCTCGTAGGCACCAATCCACAACACCGCGTGTTCAATCGGCGAAATCTCTGCCATCTTGCGGTCCAGCAAAGGCAGGATGTGCGCGTCAAGCGCTTCGGCTTGCGCCGCGCAACCGTGCAGCAGAGCATCGAAATGCACGCTGTCGGCTTTGTTGAAACCGCTGAGTTCGCGCGTGAAGCTGTCTACGTCTTCGGGCGGGTTGCGCCCGACCAGCACCTGGTAAAGCGCTTGTACGGCAAAGCCGCGTGCGCGGGTGCGGGCGGCGCGTGCGCTGGCGCGGCGCATGTCTGAAGGTTTGCTGCTTTTGGCGGCTGGGACAGGTGTATCGGTCATGACAAGGTCTTCATCAATAAAGCCATTTCTACGGCGACCCGTGCGGCGTCCCGCCCCTTGTCGTATTGTCGCGCAATCGCTTGAGCTTCGTTTTCGGTTGTCAATATGGCGTTGGCAATCGGCAGGCCGTGGTCCAGTGCAAGTTGCGTGATGGCCGAACCCGATTCATTGGCCACCAGCTCGAAGTGGTAGGTTTCGCCACGAATGATGCAGCCCAATGCGATCAAGGCATCAAACTGATCTGATTGCGCCATGGCCTGTAAGGCTACTGGCACTTCGAGTGCGCCGGGCACTTGCACGTGCTCAATGTCTGTGGCGTCGACGTGCAGGGCTTTCAATTCATCTAAGCATGCTTGTGCCAATGCGTCAGTGATAGCCGGGTTAAAACGTGCTTGCACGATACCGATGCGCAAACCGCTGCCTTCCATGTCGTTGCGTGTTGCGCTGAGCTCAGGTTGGTGCATGCTTATTCCTTGGCCAGGTAGCCGGTGATTTCAAGTCCGTAACCCGCCATGCTAGGCATGCGGCGGGGATTGCCCATGAGGCGCATTTTGTGCACGCCGCAGTCTCGCAGTATTTGGGCACCAATGCCGTAGGTACGTAAATCCATGCGACCGCGTTCAGGCGCTTGCGCTGAACGCGCCACGCCTTCAAACTGCGCCAGCAATTTTTCGCCGCTTTCACCGCAATTGAGCAATACCACCACACCGGCGTCTTCAGCGGCGATGCGCGAGAGCGCAGCGTCCAGGGTCCAGGAATGCATGACGCGTTGCGGCTCGAGTGCGTCCAGCACAGACAAGGGTTCGTGTACACGGGCAAGCACTTCGTGAGCTGCTGTCCAACTGCCACGCACCAGCGCAATATGCACGCTGTCGCTGGGTAAATCTTTGTAGGCATGCGCGGTGAATGTGCCGTGTGCCGTGGTCATTTGCCGGCTGCTGATTTTTTGCACCAGCGATTCGGTGCGGCTGCGGTATTCAATCAAATCGGCAATCGTGCCTATCTTCAAACCGTGTTCGGCGGCGAATTGGATCAGGTCAGGCAGACGCGCCATGGTGCCGTCGTCTTTCATGATTTCACAGATCACAGAAGTCGGCGAGCAGCCCGCCATGGCGGCCAGATCGCAACCGGCTTCGGTGTGACCGGCGCGCATCAAGACGCCGCCGTCCACCGCTTGCAGCGGAAAGATATGACCAGGCTGCACCAGGTCGGCGGCCTTGGCGTTTGGCGCCACGGCAACTTGAACCGTGCGTGCGCGGTCGGCGGCGGAGATGCCGGTGGTCACGCCTTGAGCCGCCTCGATGGACACGGTAAACGCCGTGCTGTGCACCGTGCCGTTGCGCGCCACCATGGGCGGCAGATGCAAGTGCTCGCAGCGCTCGCGCGTCAGCGTCAAGCAAATCAAACCGCGGCCGAAACGCGCCATGAAATTGATGGCTTCCGGCGTGACATGGTCGGCGGCCAACACCAGGTCGCCTTCGTTTTCGCGGTCTTCCTCGTCCACCAGAATCACCATGCGACCGGCACGCATATCGTCAATGATGTCTTGCAGAGGGGAAATGGCAGCGGATGGCTGTGAAGCGCTCATGCGTCGGCTTTCTGATGAGAGGGGCGGGGCGAATCGAATTGCAGCATGCGCTCGACATAACGCGCCACGGTATCTATTTCAAGATTGACCGGGCTGCCGGGCTTTAAGCTGCCAAGCGCAGTGTTTTCAATCGTGTGCGGAATCAGGTTGATAAAGACCAGGCAACCGTCAGCCTTGTCTTCAATCCGGTTCACCGTGAGGCTCACGCCGTTGACGGTGATTGAACCTTTGTAGGCCAGGTATTTGGCCAGCAAAGGAGGCGCCAGCACTTGCAGCAACCAGCTTTCACCAACCAGTTCAAAAAGTGCAACCTGGCCGACGCCGTCCACATGGCCCGACACGATATGGCCGCCGAGGCGGTCGTTGGGCCGCAGCGCTTTTTCCAGATTCAGGGTGGTGCCGATCACATTGAGCAAGGCGGTTTTGTCCAGCGACTCCGCGGATATGTCTATGGTGAACAGGTTTTGCTGGGTATTGAAACTGGTGACTGTCATGCAGGCGCCGTTAAGAGCAATGCTGTCTCCCAGCGAGACGTCGTCCAGGTAATGCGCAGGTGTGCTGATCTCAAGGCGTTTGCCATGATCCAAAGAGCGACCCAGGTCGTGAACGGCGGCGATGCGCCCCACGCCGGTGATGATGCCGGTGAACATTAGGTTATTTTCGCAGATCAGCGGGTGCGTCTGAGCAACAGTCTCAAATCAGCACCGATTTGAGTGGTTTGGCTGAACTGCCAAGTCTGCGCTTGAGCCAGGTTTGTCAATTCCGGCAAGGCCGCCATGCCTTGGCCGGGGCCGGTTAACAGCGGCGCCAGGTAGACCAGCAATTCGTCTATCAAACCGGCATTCAGCAAGGAGCCGTTGAGTTTGTGCCCAGCTTCGACATGGACTTCGTTGTAATTGAGTTGCCCCAGATGCTGCACCATGGCCTGCAAATCCACTTTGTCACCCGGGCCGCCCAGGCAAACCAGGGTGGCGCCTTTTGCTGTCAATGCCTTTTCTTTTTCAGGCGCGTGTACCGCATGAAAAATGACCACCTGCCTTTGTGCGTTCCAAAGTTTGGCGTTCAGCGGCGTTTGCAGGCGCGAATCAACCAATAGCAAATCGGGCTGGCGCGGGGTATGCACCGCACGCACGTTTAAGAGCGGATCGTCTTGCAACACAGTGCCTATGCCGCTGAGCACAGCGCAGGCGCGGGCCCGCCAGTGGTGGCCGTCGTCGCGGGCAGCTTGTGAGGTAATCCATTGGCTGGTGCCATTGTTCAAGGCGGTCTGCCCGTCTAGCGATTGCGCGGTTTTCAGTCGCAGCCACGGCGTGCCGTTTTGCATGCGTTTGAAAAAACCGATGTTGAGTTCGCGCGCTTCGTCTTCTAGCAAGCCGGTGTGCACCTCAATACCAGCGGCGCGCAAGCGCGTCAGCCCTTGGCCAGAGACATGCGGATTAGGGTCTTGCACGCTGGCAAACACGCGCGCAATACCGGCTTGAATCAATGCATCGCAACAAGGCCCAGTGCGTCCGTGGTGGGCGCAAGGCTCTAAGGTGACATACGCCGTCCCCCCGGTGACACAGTGCCCATGAGATTGAGCATCACGCAAGGCCATGATTTCTGCGTGCGCTTGCCCGGCGGGTTGCGTGTGACCCTGTCCAATCAATTCACCGTTGCTCGATACGATGACACAACCCACGCGGGGGTTGGGGGAGGTGATGAACAAGGCCTGCTGCGCTTGCGCCAAGGCCTGGCGCATGTGCGAGAAATCTGTCGGGGAAAAAAGCATGCGGTGATTATCCTTGGCCGGGGGGTGCCATTGTCGGTAGAAGAAACAATCGACTTTGACAAAATATATAAATATTTCTTACGGCGTTTAAATTTGTTAGATTTTAAATTTTCCCTAGGGACAACCCTCTGATAATTTGCTGAATTCGGAATGCAGAATATTCAGGCCTTTTGCAATTTCTGCAAGAGACCACCATTTTGTGTAAGTCAATTTTTTCAGGGGAAAACGAATGAAAAAAAATGTACGGCGACTCGGTGCTGCATTCGGGGTAGTCATGACCAGTGTCATGCTGTCCTTGGGTGCCAGCGCTGGTGATGTCACCAACGACAGGCTGTTAAACAGCGAAAAAGAACCAGGCAACTGGCTCAATCACCACGGCAACCTTGAAGCCCACCGCTTCTCCGGTCTGGATCAGATCAACGCCAAAAACGTCAAAAACCTGCGGGTTGCTTTCACCTGGGCTATGGGTGGAACACAAGGTGGCGGCAAGGAAGTCATTCAGTACCAGTACTCTGGTCTGGAAGGCACACCTGTGGCTGAAGACGGCTTCCTTTACCTGACAACGGGTTGGGGCGTGGTCACCAAGCTCGACACACGTGGCGGTACACCGCGCATGGTGTGGCAATACAACCCCGCTGCTGATCCCGACTACGCTACCACCGTGGCATGTTGCGGCATCAACAACCGTGGCGCTGTGTTGTCTGGCAATATGGTCGTCTCTCCCGTCATCGACGGACGCATCATTGCGCTGAACAAAACTGACGGCTCTAAGATCTGGGAAGCTCAAGTTGCTGATCCCGGCAAATCTGAAACCATCACCAATGCACCCCTGATTGTCAAAGACATGGTCGTGACAGGTATGGCCGGTGCCGAGTACGGTGTTCGCGGCTGGCTTGAAGCGCTGGATATCAAAACCGGCAAGCGTCGTTGGAGAACTTACACGATTCCTGGTCCCGGCGAAGCCGGCCATGAAACATGGAAAGACAAACACGGTGCTTGGAAAACAGGCGGCGGCTCCACTTGGGTGACCGGCTCTTATGATCCTGAGTTGAACATCATCGTTTGGGGTACAGCCAATCCTGGTCCTGACTGGGACAATGCTTACCGTCCCGGCGATAACCTGTGGACCGACAGTACCATAGCACTTGACGCCGACACCGGCAAAATCAAGTGGGGCTTCCAGCACACTCCCAATGACCCGTATGACTACGACTCTGTGTCTGAAAACACATTCGTTGACACACAGGTTAATGGCAAGTTTGCCCGCACCACACTGCACGCCAACCGCAACGGCTACGCCTATGCGCTGGACCGTAAAACCGGTGAGTGCTTGTGGGGAACCCAGTTCGTCGACAAGTTGAACTGGAGCGGTGGCTTGGATTCCAAGTGCAAGCC
>Ga0192657_1163_pt1 | contig 12161 bp, 10 predicted proteins | sample LauGreFBDMM110DN_2_FD_133054 | JGI IMG/M metagenome (GOLD analysis project Ga0192657, IMG submission 133054) | reverse complement strand
GCACGACCATGTGTTTGACGAAGGCAGTCAGGCGGCAGAGCGCGGCACGCGGCTGGTGATGTGGATCACGCTGGTGACGATGGTGATCGAAATATGGGCAGGCTGGTGGTTCAACTCCATGGCTTTGCTGGCCGACGGCTGGCACATGAGCTCACATGTGCTGGCGATCGGCTTGTCCGCCACAGCCTATGCGACGGCTCGCAAGTACACACGCGATCCGCGTTTTGCGTTTGGCAGTTGGAAGATTGAAGTTCTGGCGGGGTTTGCGAGTGCGATTGTGTTGCTCGGTGTGGCCTTGATGATGGTGTTCGGTTCGCTAGAGCGCATCTGGTCACCGCAACCGATTCAATACGCCGAAGCCATTGCCGTGGCGGTGCTAGGTCTTGCGGTGAATGTGGTGTGCGCTTTGATTTTGGGGCGTGCGCATCTCCACCCGCCAACCGCTGCACAATCAAAGCAACAAAGCGCAAATGCCGCGCACGAAAAGCCACGCATAGAAATCACTCGCGAACCAAACCACGGACATGGTCACGGACATGGGCACGGACATGGGCACGGCCATCACCTCGACTTGAATTTGAAATCTGCGTATGTGCATGTCATCGCCGACGCATTCACCTCGGTGCTGGCCATCATCGCGTTACTGGGCGGCTGGTGGTACGGTTGGTCATGGCTAGACCCGGTCATGGGTCTGGTCGGCGCGGCGCTGGTGGCGGTCTGGGCGCGTAGCTTGCTGGCCGACACCGGCAAGGTGTTACTCGACCGTGAAATGGATCACCCGCTGGTGGAAGAAATTCGCGAAGCCATTGAAACCAGCCCGCAAACCCGGGTCACCGATTTGCATGTGTGGCGGGTCGGCAAGCAGGTGTTCTCGTGTGCGCTGACCGTGGTCACGCAAGAGCCTGAATTGACGCCGACCATGGTGCGCGAGCGCTTGTCGGTGCACGAGGAAATTGTGCACTCGACCATAGAAATACACCGCTACCAGCGCAAGCTTTGAGCGGCAAGTCCGTTGTTCACACCGGGCTGTCTATGCGTATCAGTGAACGTGTGCATGTATTACGCGCTGTCAAGCGCCTGCATGGCACAGGTATACACCTGTCGACGCTTTATGGCGGGCGACGCAAATAAAGCGTCAGCTTTCATCGGCCATATGTTTTGGTTTTCTAGACATGCAACAACAAATGCTCGCGCTCCCAGGGGGAAATGACTTCCATAAACTCTTCGAATTCACATTCCTTGGTTTCTGTGTAAACCTTGATGAAGGCTGCGCCCAGCACATCGTGCAAGTCTTTATCGCGGCGCAACAAATCTAGCGCCTCGCCCAGGCTGCGCGGCAGCGCATAGGGGGCGGTGTAGGCGTCGCCTTTCATTTCGTCCTTAGGTTGAAGCTTGTTTTTCAACCCTAAATAGCCGCAGGCCAGCGTCATGGACATGGCCACATACGGGTTGGCGTCTGCACCTATGACCCGGTTTTCCACCCGCCGCGCGGCCGGCGGAGAAATCGGAGAGCGTATGCCGACGGTGCGGTTGTCGTGTCCCCATTCGATATTGATAGGCGCCGAGGTGTGGCGCGCCAGCCGCCGGTAGCTGTTGACATAGGGCGCGACCAGGGCCATGGCCGAGGGGATGTAACGCTGTAAGCCGCCGATGAAATGGTAAAAGGCCTCGGACGGCTCGCCGTCTGCGCGGCTGAAGATATTCTGGCCGGTGACCTTGTCCAAAATACTTTGGTGTATGTGCATGGCGCTGCCGGGTTCACCGGCGATGGGCTTGGCCATGAAAGTGGCGTACATGTCGTGGCGCAGCGCGGTTTCTCGCACCGTGCGTTTGAAGAAAAACACCTCGTCAGCCAGACCTAGCGGGTGGTCGTGGAAAAAATTGATTTCCATTTGACCTGCGCCGATTTCGTGAATCAAGGTGTCGACGTTCAAGCCCATTTTTTCACAGTGTTCGTACAACTCTTCAAACAACGGGTCGAATTCGTTGACCGCATCAATGCTGTAGGCCTGGCGCGAGGTTTCGGCGCGGCCACTGCGCCCGATAGGCGGTCTGAGCAAGGTATTCGGGTCGGTGTTGCGCGCCAGCAAGTAAAACTCCAGCTCGGGTGCCACCACCGGGTCCCAGCCCTCGGCGGCGTACAAATCACACACATGGCGCAGCACGCTGCGCGGCGCAAAGGGCACCAGCTTGCCGTGGCGGTCGTAGCAATCGTGAATCACCTGCGCCGTCGGATCTGTCGCCCAAGGCACGATGCGCACGGTGGAGGGATCCGGCATCAAATGCATGTCGCGGTCATGCGATTGGATGACATCGTAATAAGGTCCCGACTCGGGTAAGTTACCGGTCACGCCCATGGCGACCACGGCTTCGGGCAGGCGCATGCCGCGGTCTTCGGTGAATTTTTCGCGGGGCAAGATTTTCCCGCGCGCCACGCCGGTCAGGTCAGGCACCAGGCATTCGACTTCGGTGACGCGTCTTTCGTTCAGCCAATGTTCAAGATCGGCAAAGGTTTTGATGTTCTGGTTGTTATTCGCAGTGGTCATGGCGCAGGTCTCGTTGATGAAAGAAAAAGGCGAATAGCTTTATTTCCTTCAACGCAGTCGGTCGCGCCGCCTCTCCTGCATGGCCTGTGAAAACGCATTGAAAATCGCAGAATAAAACGGATTTTCATGGCAGCGCCATTCGGGATGCCATTGCACGCCCAAGGTAAAACCAGGGGCGTTTTTCACCTGAAAGGCTTCGACCAGTCCGTCGTCTGCATGGGCGATGGCTTGCAAACCATCAGCCAGGCGTCCCACCCCCTGTCCGTGCAAAGAATTTACTTTGACGCGCAAGCTGCCGGCCAGTTGCGCCAGCAGCGATCCGGCTTGTAATTCAATCTCGTGGCTTGGCCCGTATTGCACCTCGAACGGTTCATTTGGCGGGTCGCGGTGGTCGTTTTTGCCGCAGGTCAAGTGCACTTGCTGCAACAAACTGCCGCCCAGCGCCACATTCATTTCCTGAAAGCCCCGGCATATGCCCAGCAAGGGAATGGCTTGGGCCACACAGGCGCGTACCAATGCCAGCGTGAGTGAATCGCGCTCGCGGTCCAAGGGCAAGGTGCCATCCGCCACGGTTTCACCGAAATAGCTAGGGTGTACGTTAGAGGGCGAGCCGGTCAGCATGACGCCGTCCACCATGTCCAGCCAATATGCAATGTCAGCAGGGTCGGCCAAGGGCAGCAGCAAGGCCTGGGCACCGGCACAGTCGCGCAAGGCGCGCGCGTATTTGTCACCCAATACGAGATAAGGCATGGCGTTGTTGCCTTGCCCGAGTAGCCTATGGTCGGCAGGTGTCCAGACCAGTAATTGCTTGGCTGTCATCTCGCGGTGTCCTCACCGGTTTGTCTGCGTTCACTTTAACCGAACCAGGGACTGTGCTTCAAGCGGTGGCAACGCTCAAGCGCGCCAGGCATGCAGTAAACCGTTCCATTGCTCGCGTGCGGCTTTGAGGTGGCGCTCTTTCACATGGCCGTAGCCTTTGATTTTTTCCGGGATGCGGGCTATCTCTAAAGCCAGCGAATGTTTGTCCGGCGTGAACGAAGCCATCACTTCGCTGATGCTGGCTTTGTATTCTTCAATCAAAGCACGTTCGCCGCGGCGCTCTTCTGTGTAACCGAACACATCGAACACACCGCCGCGCAAAAAGCGCAAACGCGACAGCAGTTTGAAGCCGGTCAACATGGACGGCCCGAATTTTTGTTTGACCAGTTCGCCCTTGTCGTTTTTCTTGGAAATCAAGGGCGGCGCCAAGTGGTAGTTGAGGGTGAAGTCACCTTCAAACTGGTCAGCAATACGCTGCAAAAACACCGGGTCAGCATGTAAGCGCGCGACTTCGTATTCGTCTTTGTAAGCCATCAATTTGTACAAATTGCGTGCAACTGCTTCTGCGACATGCGCCGAGGTTTTTTGCTGCACATCCTGCACGAACGACATGTATTGCTTGGCGTAAGCCTTGTCCTGGTACTGCTCCAGCCAGCCCATGCGTTTTTGCAAAATGAACTGCAAGGATTCGCGTGCTTTGAAATTCACCACTTGCACAGGCTGGGTCAGCGCTTGCACTTTGGCCAGATCGTGGGCGCACCAACGGCCCCAAGTGAATGCCAGCTTGTTGGCTTCGACTTGCACGCCGTTGAGCTCAATCGCACGCATGATGGCATCTTGCGAGAGCGGTATCCAACCGCGCTGCCAGGCAAAACCCATCACCATCGGGTTGATAAAGATGCTGTCGCCGAGCAACTGGGTAGAGACTTGGTTGGCATCGAACGCGCCCATGTTGCGCGGTTCGTTGCCGACCGCTTGCAATATGTCTTCCAAACAACTGTCGCTGGGGTTGGCCCAGGCGCCGTTTTTCACAAACGCGGCTGTCGGTGTGGCCAAGCCGTTGATGGCGACGCGGGTGCGCCCCGGGCGCATGCGCACCATGGTTTCTTTGCCTGCGGTAACGATGGGGTCGCAGCCCAAAATCAAATCAGCGGCTGCGGTGGAGACGCGCGTGGTGCGGATCTCGTCTTGCTGCTGCGCAATCAACACATGACTCCAGGTCGCGCCGCCTTTTTGCGCCAGACCGGCCGAGTCTTGCGTGACGATGCCTTTGCCTTCGAGGTGCGCCGCCATGCCGAGCAACTGCCCGATGGTGATGACACCGGTGCCGCCAACACCGGCAACCACGATGCCGTAGCCGCCCGGATAGACACCGCGCGTCAGCGACGGCAGTTCGGGATCGGGCAACTCGCCGAGTTGCGCCGGGTCACGCCGGTTGTCGGCTTTGTTTTTCTTGCGCAACTGGCCGCCTTCGACCGTCACAAAACTGGGGCAAAAACCTTTGACGCAGCTTTGGTCTTTGTTGCAAGTGCTTTGGTTGATGCTGCGTTTGCGGCCAAGTTCGGTTTCCAACGGCTCCACGCTCAAGCAATTGCTTTGCGAACTGCAATCGCCACAACCTTCGCACACGGCTTCATTGATGACCACGCGCACCGCCGGATCAACCATGGTGCCGCGCTTGCGGCGACGGCGTTTTTCGGTGGCGCAGGTCTGGTCGTAAATGATGACGGTGCAACCTTTGATTTCGCGCATGAAGCGCTGCACCCGGTCAAGGTCATCCCGGTGTTCAATGGCCACGCCTTCAGGCAAACCGAGCAACGTGCCGGGCACACCGTTTTGTCCAACCGGTTCGTATTTTTCCGGCTCGTCGGTGACGATGACGATGCGCATGGCACCTTCGGCGCGCATGCTTTGCGCGATTTGAATCACGCTGTGACCCTCGGCGCGTTCACCAATCGGCTGTCCGCCAGTCATGGCGACCGCGTCGTTGTACAAAATTTTGTAGGTGATGTTCACACCGGCGGCGACACTTTGGCGTACCGCCAAAATGCCGCTGTGAAAATAAGTGCCGTCGCCGATGTTGGCAAAAATATGCTGGTCGTTGCTGAACGGTTGCTGGCCGACCCAAGGGACGCCCTCGCCGCCCATTTGCGTGAAGCCGGTGGTGCTGCGGTCCATCCACAGCGACATGAAATGGCAACCGATACCGGCCATGGCGCGCGAGCCCTCAGGCACTTTGGTGGAAGTGTTGTGCGGGCAACCCGAACAAAACCAGGGCTGTCTGTCGGCTTTGACTTCCAGCACTTGCATGGCATTGTGTTTGGCTTCGAGCACCGCAAGTTGTGCGTCTATGCGCGCGGTGGTGTCGGCATCCAAGCCCATTTTTTTCAATCGCTTGGCAATCGCTTGCGCGATCAACGCGGGCGACAAATCGGCGTTCGAGCGCAGCAAGGTGTGGCTGATCGGGTTCGGCGCCGACCACTCGCCGCCGCTGTCGCCGTCCACCTGATCAAACTTGCCCAACACACGCGGGCGCTTGGCATCCGGCCAGTTGTAGAGCTCTTCTTTCAATTGGTATTCGATGAGCTGGCGCTTCTCTTCCACCACCACAATTTCCTGCAAACCTTCGGCGAACTCGCGCGTGCTTTGCGACTCTAGAGGCCAGACCACGCCGACCTTGTGCACACGAATGCCGAGTCGCTTGCAGGTGTTGTCGTCCAAACCCAAATCGAGCAGCGCCTGTCGTGTGTCGTTGTAGGCCTTGCCACTGGCGATCAAGCCGAAGCGGTCGTGCGGGCCGCGAATCACGGTGTGGTTCAAACGGTTGGCGCGTATATAGGCCAGCGCCGCGTACCACTTGTAATTGAACAAACGCGCTTCCTGCGCTAGCGCATCATCCGGCCAGCGGATGTGCAGGCCGCCGGGCGGCATCTCAAATTCAGGAATGACAATTTGCAAACCTTGCGGGTCAATGTCCACCGTGGCGCTGGATTCGACAATTTCCTGAATAGTTTTCATGCCGGCCCAGACACCGGCAAATCGGCTGAGCGCAAAACCGTGCAAACCGAAGTCCAACACCTCTTGCACAGACGCTGGGAAGAAAACCGGCAAACCGCAGGCTTTGAAAATGTGATCGCTTTGGTGTGCTGCCGTGCTGCTCTTGGACACATGGTCGTCACCAGCGATGGCCAGCACGCCACCCCAAGCCGTGGTGCCCGCCATATTGCAATGCTTGAAAACGTCCGAGGTGCGGTCCACGCCCGGGCCTTTGCCGTACCAAATGCCGAACACGCCATCAAATTTGTTGTTGCCGGGTGGCGCGAAGCCCAGCTGCTGCGTTCCCCACAAAGCGGTGGCTGCCAGTTCTTCGTTGACACCGGGCTGGAACACGATCTGCTGCGCTTGCAAATGCTTGCGCGCGCTCCACAGTGCTTGGTCGTAATTGCCCAAAGGTGAGCCACGGTAGCCGCTGATAAATCCTGCCGTGTTTTTACCTGCCAACTGGTCCCGCTGGCGTTGCAACATGGGCAAACGCACCAGCGCCTGCACCCCGCTCATGAACGCGCGACCATGTTCGAGCGCGTATTTGTCGTCGAGCTGAACGGTTTCTAAGGCTTTGCGTATGTGTTCGGGCAGGGGCGCGTTCATGTTTACTCCAACTTCTGTCAGTGATTGGTCAGTTTAGCTGTTCGTTAAGACTTCTGTCAGCAGGGCTGTCCCTTGTGTTGGACGGGCTGAAGCCCTGCTTTCGATGGCCCTGCACTAACCAGGAGCCTAAGTGGGCCACCCGAGGCGGGCCTTAGGACACGCCGTAACGGTCGCGGTAGGCCTGAACAGCTGGCAAGTGAGTTACCGCTTCGCCCAGGCCACCTTGTGCCTGAAGATACGACAGCAAATCGGTGAGTTGCGCCACCGCGCAGACTTTCAGACCCAAGCTGTCGCGCACATATTGCACCGCACTGTGCGCCACGTCCTTGACCGTGCCGTCAGCCGCCGCTTCGGTCGCCATTTCCTGGCGGTCTAAGGCAATCGCCACGCCGTAAGCCGTGGCACCGGCGCTTTGTATCAAAGCGATAGATTCGCGCACCGCCGTGCCGGCGCTGATCACGTCGTCGACGATCAACACCCGGCCTTTAAGCGGCGCGCCGACCAGCGTGCCGCCCTCGCCGTGGTCTTTGGCTTCTTTGCGGTTGTAGGCGAACGGGAAGTTATGGCCCAGGCGCGCCAGCTCAATGGCCACTGCCGCGCCCAGCGGAATGCCCTTGTAGGCCGGGCCAAAAATCATGTCAAACTGCATACCGGACTGCACCAGCGCCTGCGCGTAAAACCCGGCCAAGCGGCTGAGTTTGGCGCCGTCATCGAACAAACCGGCGTTGAAAAAGTAAGGCGACAGACGCCCGGCCTTGGTTTTAAAGCTGCCGAATTTGAGCACGCCCGATTCCAGCGAGAATTGAATGAACGCTTGCGCCAGCGTCTGGTCTGGCGTATGGTGCAACGACATGGGGGAATTCCTTGTTCAAACTCACCAGCCTTAACCTGAACGGCATACGTTCAGCCAGCAGCAAAGGGCTGGAAAACTGGCTTGCTACAACCTCGCCGGATTGTATGTGTGTGCAGGAAGTCAAAGCACAGGAAGCAGACTTGGTCGGCAAGTTTGAAACCCTGGCTGGCCTCTCGGGCTATTTCCATTGCGCCGAGAAAAAAGGCTATGCCGGGGTCGGCATGTACACGCGCTTCGAGCCCAGCCACGTGATCCAAGGATTTGACGGTGGCGAGTTTGACGCCGAGGGCCGTTATTTGGAATTGCGGTTTGACACGCCCAAGCGCAAGCTGTCGCTGATCAGCAGTTATTTCCCCAGCGGCGCCTCCGGCCCGGAACGCCAGGAAGCGAAATTCCGTTTTCTGGACGTGATGTACCCGCACCTCTTGGGCCTGAAAAAAGGGCGTGAATTGATACTGTGCGGCGACATCAATATCGCGCACCAGCAGATTGATTTGAAAAACTGGCGCAGCAACCAAAAGAACAGCGGCTTCTTGCCCGAAGAGCGTGCCTGGATGACCACACTCTTAAACGATGGCGGCATGGTCGATGTGTACCGACAACTTCACCCGGACACCACCGACGCTTGCTACACATGGTGGAGCAACCGCGGGCAAGCGTATACGAACAACGTAGGCTGGCGTTTGGATTACCACCTCGCCACACCGGCCTTGGCCGAAACCGCGCGTTCAGTGGCTGTTTATAAGGACGAGAAGTTTTCTGACCATGCGCCTGTCACCGTCACTTATGACATGAGCCTCTAACAAAAGAACCCGTCCTCAGTCACTGCAAGAAACAATAATGACTTATGAGGCTTTACTAAGCAACGAAAATCGTCCGTGCATGGCTTTGAAACTGCCGTAATAACGGCTACAAATGTCATCAATGACTTTTTTGGCAATGGCCTGGTCATACACGTGTGAAGTCATGTTTCTGGACTGAACCATGGCAATCCAAATATCGCCTTCTTCAATCAAGCCTTGTTTGAACGCCTCTCGGGTAGTGTCTTTTGAACCAAATAATCCAGTGGTGCCGGCTTTTTCACGCAGATAGTCTTTGAGCACGTTCCACGCTAATTCATGCGTCATCTCGAACGACTGAATCAAGCCTTTTTCCTCAATTCGAGACAAAGGTCTGTCCGCTCGCAGCGCAATATCAGCAGTAAGCTCATTAAATGCTTTGTCGAAGTTATCAAACCTCTGTTTCCAGCGTGTGTCTTGCGTCATGCTTCTAGCCTCATATCAATCCTTTGTCTCATACGTTCAAGAACTATCTCGCTGATACAGCACTTGGCCGACACGCTTAATATGGTCAATCAAATTCGGGTTGTTGATGTTTGCCATGATCGACAGATCGACCATATAAGGCAGATTCGATTCATCAAACAGTCGAACCAATTTAAACAACATGTCCATGTTCAATTGCGCGCCAATCAGCGTGATATCGATGTCTGATCCTGTCCGGTAATTGCCCATGGCGCGCGAGCCATAGACCAAGGCTTTTTCAAGCTCAGGACAAGTCGCCAAAATGGCTCTCACTGTTTCCAGCGTTTTGTCGGACAAACCAAATTGCGTCATGCCTAAAGCCTTTTGATGAATGACAGTTCAAACATACAAAGCCAGTTTAGCGGTGTTTTCGCTCTTACACTGGCGCGGCCCTGCCAAACCTGCTACTGTTGCTGCCCATGAACGCCCCTGTTTTCACCATCCCCGACCACGAAGTGGAATTGAGCGCGATTCGCGCGCAGGGCGCGGGTGGCCAGCATGTGAACAAAGTGTCGAGCGCGGTGCATTTGCGTTTTGACATACGCGCTTCATCCTTGCCGGACGAGGTGAAAGACAAGTTGCTGGCCATGTCAGACCAACGCATCACGGCTGATGGTGTGGTCGTCATCAAAGCGCAAAGTTCGCGCAGTCAGGAAGGCAACCGCTTGGATGCGATGGCGCGATTGCACGAGCTGGTGGCCATTGCCGCCAAACCGGTGAAGCCAAGGCGCGCTACCAAGCCCACATTCAGCGCGCGTATGCAACGCGTGGACAGCAAAGTCTTGCGCGGTCAGACCAAGGCTTTGCGCGGCAAAGTCACTGACTGATTTTTCTCATATGGCATTTAGTCTACTTAAAGGTATGACATGCTCGACGTACTGATCATTGGTGCGGGCTTGTCGGGCATAGGTGCGGCGCGGCATTTGCAAACGCAATGTCCGGACAAACGTTGGCGCATCTGGGAAGCACGCAGTGCCATCGGCGGCACCTGGGATATTTTTCGTTATCCCGGTGTGCGCTCGGACTCGGACATGCACACGCTGGGTTATTCGTTCAAACCTTGGCGCGGCACGCAAGCCATGGCAGACGGGCCGTCCATTCTTTCCTATATTCGCGAAGCCGCTTTTGAGACGGGTGTTGCGCAACACATCGATTTTCAGCACCGTGTGGTCAACGCTGATTGGTCGTCAGAACAAGCCCGTTGGCGCGTGACCGCGCAACTCGCTGACGGCAGCACCCGTGTGCAAGAGACGCGTTTTTTGTACATGTGCGGGGGCTATTACAGCTATGCGCAAGGGCATCAACCGCATTTCGAAGGCCAAGAGAATTTCAGTGGCGCGCTGGTGTACCCGCAGTTTTGGCCTGAAGGTTTGTCGTATGCAGATAAACGAGTCGTGGTGATTGGCAGTGGTGCAACAGCCGTCACCATCGTCCCAGCCATGGCCAAAGACGCGACGCATGTGACCATGTTGCAGCGCTCTCCCTCCTATGTGGTAACACGCCCCGCGCAAGAAACACTGGGCGTGTGGTTGGACCGGTTTTTGCCGTTCGATTTGGGTTACCGGTTTGTGCGTTGGCGAAACATATGGCAAGGCATTTTTTATTTCCAACTCGCCAGACGCAAACCGCTGTTCTTTAAAAAATATTTGATTAATATGGTGAAGAAAGCGCTGGGTCGTGCGTTTGATGTGAAGACGCATTTCACACCGCGCTACCAGCCGTGGGACCAGCGCGTGTGCGCCGTGCCTGATGGTGATTTGTTCAAGCAGATTCGCCAAGGCAAAGTGAGTGTGGTCACCGGGCAGATTGCGCGGTTTGATGTTGATGGCATCACCATGCAAGATGGCAGTTCATTGAAAGCAGACATCGTGGTGGTGGCAACAGGTTTGCAATTGAATGTGCTTGCCGATGTGGCTGTTCGTTTAGACGGACAAGCGTTCGTGCCAGGCCAAGCGCTGGCCTACAAAGGCATGATGCTCTCGGGCTTGCCAAATGTGTTTGTGGCCTTCGGTTACACGAATGCGTCATGGACTTTGAAGGCCGACTTGACCGCCAGCTATGTATGCAGGCTGTTCAAACACATGGACAAACGCGGCTACCGGTTTGTCAGCCCGCAGCACGACCCGGCGCAAACCACGCAAGCGTTTTTGGATTTCAGCTCGGGCTATGTGCAACGCGCCAGCGCCATGTTGCCCAAGCAAGGCGCAGCCTCACCGTGGCGGGTGCATCAAAACTATGTGATGGATGTGCTGGCGCTGCGGTTTGGCGGGTTTGAGGATGGGGTGTTGAGGTTTGTGCGCTGAAACCATAGGCCAGGTGGGTTGTTCGCTGGCCTTTCTCATGGCCGCGTCTGAAATGGATTCTGGGCCCGTCTAATCTGGATTTTAAGTACGTCTATTATGGATTCAACGCAGCAATTCTCGATTGAAAGCTGCCTTTTTCATCAGTGGATTTTGAGTCGAAATTATTGCCATAAAATTTAATATATGACATCACATTTTTCTAGACCGACTGCGCGCATCGGTAGGAACAACCGTTCACAAACAGTCACCATGCCGCAGGAATACCGTTTTGCGGATTCGGTGCGCGAGGTTTTTATTCGCCGGGAAGGTGAAAGCGTTGTCTTAACGCCGCGTCCGACCGATTGGTCAGGCTTCTTCGCTTTAGGCATGACGGCCTCAGAAGATTTCATGTCAAAAAGGGAGCGCCTTCCGGTTCTGGAGAGCACGTATTGATGGAAGTTTTGTTCATATTGAACACTGGCACCTACTTTTTTTTCTCATGCCATGTGAATCCAAGCTCTAAACTCTGCCGTCCAACAGACTCATCCCCCCATGCTCCACTACGAAACCATCCCCGTCACGCCCTTCCAACAAAACTGTTCTCTGGTCTGGGAGGACGAGGGCATGACCGCTGCCGTCATCGACCCGGGCGGTGACACCGATGTGTTGCTCGCCGCTTGCAAACAGTTGGGCATCACGCTGACATACA
>Ga0192657_1060_pt1 | contig 12258 bp, 9 predicted proteins | sample LauGreFBDMM110DN_2_FD_133054 | JGI IMG/M metagenome (GOLD analysis project Ga0192657, IMG submission 133054) | reverse complement strand
GCGCAAGGCGGCTTGCTTGCGCTGGGTCTGATCTTGCTGGATGAACTCGACAATGCCTATGGCGATGTGTACAGCGCATCTGTCAACAGCCACAGTATTTTTTCGGGCACCAGTACCAAGCATTGGGGCATCTTGATCGCAGTGCTGTGCACGGGTTTGGCCATGGTGTTGCCCATGCACAGTCTTGAACCTTTCCTATTGACCTTGAGTTCAGTCTTCTTGCCTCTGTTTGGCGTGATTCTGGGTCGCATGGGTTTTGGCTACAGCAGCACGATGACGTCTAAGGTGGACATAAAAGCCGTGTTTTCGTGGTTGGCAGGTATTGCGCTGTACCAACTGTGCATGCAACTTGAATCGCCATGGGGCTCTGCACTGCCGAGCTTGATGCTGACTTTGTTGTTGGGCTGGCTGACCCGTCCCGTCAACTCAAAGGCTTCAATTGCATAACCACTGGCGCAAACCCATGGTTCAAGGGGCCGTGACCTTCACCGGTTTTCACAGCGGCCCCACTTGCTATGGCTTGGCGAATAAATGCGCGTGCAGCCGCCACCGCGTCAGCCATGGTTTTGCCCGAGGCCAAATGAGCGGCAATCGCAGAAGACAAACTGCAACCGGTGCCATGCACATTGCGGCTGTGAATGCGGGTCGCTTCAAAAACCACGGCATCACTGCCAGGAGTTTGCAACACATCGCACAACACATCGCCGGGCAAATGGCCGCCTTTGAGCAACACGGCTTTGGCGCCCATGTCAAGCAATGCCTGAGCCGCGTTATGCAGTTGATCAACAGCGGTCAAGGGTTGTTGCAACAACAGCGAAGCTTCATCCAAATTGGGCGTGACCAATTGCACGCGCGGAAACAGTTCTTTCACCAGCACAGAGACGGTTTCTTCGGCAATCAAACGGTCGCCACTGGTAGCCACCATCACCGGATCAAGCACCACCTGCTTCAATCCGTAATGGTCAATAGCCCAGGCGACCACTTCAACCACGTCGGGCGAATGCAACATGCCGATCTTGACCGCGTCCACGCCGATATCGTCCAGCACCGATTGCAATTGCGCTTTCAAAAAACTGGCAGGCACGCCGTGAATCGCTTGCACGCCCAAGGTGTTTTGGGCCGTCAACGCGGTGATGGCGGTCATGCCGTAGCAACCCAAAGCCGCAAAGGTTTTCAAGTCGGCTTGAATGCCGGCGCCGCCGCCGCTGTCAGACCCGGCGATGCTGAGCACACGTGCGTATTGACCGGTGAGAGTAATGTTTTGCATGGCATGCATTATCAACAAAGCCGCTCAGACTTTGCTCACCACCAAGGACAAACCGGTGGTTAAACATTTGAATTGCGTGGTGCTGGGTGCGGGATTGATGGGCCGTTTGCTGGCGCACGCATTGGCCACAGCAGGTCACAGCGTTAGCGTGTATGAAGCAAGCGGCGAGGACGGCATGGGCGCGGCCGCTCGCGTGGCCGCCTCCATGTTGGCACCTTTGGCGGAGTCCGCCATCACCGAGTGGCCAGTGGTAGACATGGGGCAATACAGCTTGCAGCGCTGGCCCGCATTGATACAACAATTACCAACGCCGGTGTACTTCCAACAGCAAGGCACATTGATACTCTGGCATAAACAGGATGCGCCTCAGGCGCGAATGCTGGTGGATAAGTTACAGATCAACAGCCGTCAACTGCCGCCTGATTGCACGCCGCAAAACCTGGACAACGCGTCATTGCACCGGCTTGAACCCGAGCTGTCCGGCAAGTTTCAGCAAGGCTTGTATTTGCCGGGTGAAGGCCAATTGGACAACCGACAGTTACTGGCAGGTTTGCTGAAATCCTTGCAACATCAAAAGGTAGATACATATTGGCACAGCGCTAAATCGCTAGATGATCTGGCTGCTTTCCAAAACGAGGGGGCAGACTGGGTGTTTGACTGCCGTGGCACAGGTGCTTCTTCTGACTGGACCCATCTGCGAGGCGTGCGTGGGGAGGTCATTCGTTTGTTTGCGCCCGAGGTTAACTTACAACGGCCAGTAAGACTGATGCACCCGCGCTACCCACTTTACATCGCGCCCAAGCAAGACCATGTGTATGTGATCGGCGCCACCGAGATTGAAAGTGATGACAGATCAGAAGCCAGCGTTCGCTCTACCCTGGAGCTACTGAGCGCGGCCTACAGTTTGCACAGCGGTTTTGCCGAGGCGCGTATTTTGGAAATCAACACCCAACTTCGACCTGCTTTAAAAAACAACTTACCTGGCATTCGCCGTGTCGGTGACACATGCCTGCAAATCAACGGCTTGTATCGCCATGGTTTTTTGATCGCGCCGGCCATGCTGGACGCAGTGCTGGCACTGGTACAAGGCGATACTTCATTGGCTGAGCGGTTTGCATTGGTAGAAGAAAACTGATATGGACACGCATTGCATTCAAGTTTGGATCAACCAAGTCGCTAAAGAGTTGAAGGTACCAGCGCATTTGTCTGATGCGATAGCTGCCGCCGGGGTCAAGCCACCGTTTGCCGCGGCGGTGAACTTGCAGTTTGTACCGAAAAAAAACTATGCCAGCCATATTTTGCAAACCGGTGACAAGATTGAATTGATCGTGCCGGTCACAGGAGGATGAATTGAACACACACACCGACCCGCTGATCTTGTACGGCGAAACATTTAACAGCCGGCTGCTGCTGGGCACTTCGCGTTATCCGTCACCACAAGTACTGGCCGATGCGGTGCAACTGGCTCGACCTGCCATGTTGACCGCGTCGCTGCGTCGCCAGACCGCGCACGCCGACACTTCTCCTGCGTTCTGGAATTTATTGCGCGACATGAAAGTACCCGTGTTGCCCAACACCGCTGGTTGTCACAGCATTCAAGAAGTGATCACCACAGCCGAAATGGCGCGCGAATTGTTTGAAACCGATTGGCTGAAACTGGAATTGATAGGTGACGATTACAGCTTGCAACCTGACACCATCAACTTAGCCTCGGCCGCGCAACAACTCATTAAAGCAGGCTTTAAGGTGCTGCCCTATTGCACCGAAGACTTGGTCTTGTGTCAGCGGCTGGTCGATGTCGGTTGTCAAGCCGTCATGCCCTGGGCGGCACCCATAGGTACCGGCAAAGGACCGATCAACCCATACGCTATGCGTTTGTTGCGCGAACGATTGGATGTGCCCTTGATTGTTGACGCCGGTCTGGGACTGCCTTCGCATGCCTGTCAGGTGATGGAATGGGGATATGACGCAGTGCTGTTGAATACAGCCGTGGCACTCGCGAACAACCCGGTCAGCATGGCGCATGCATTTGCGCTAGCGGTGCAAGCCGGCAGAGACGCGTTTCTGGGCGGTGTCATGCAAGCGCAGGAATCCGCACAAGCCAGCACGCCATTGTTGGGTACGCCGTTCTGGCATCAGAATTGAAAGTCGAGAACATGGACATACAACAAGTTGCCAAAGAGATTGCCCGCACACACAGCCAACTGCTGGCGGGTGAAACATCTACAGTTGAAGTCTTGGTAAAAGAAATTCCCGCAGATTCAACGCCAATATTTGCTGCGGCCTTGCTAGGCGCACGACTGCTGGGTTTTGTGCCGCATGACGCGCAATGCATTGCCAATGCCTGGCAATCACAAACATCGCGTCATGAAGTGTTTGATGCAACAAACTGGCCTTGCGACCCGCAAGACTTTGCGCTGTCTGCGGCCAATCCCGCCACTGCTTTTGCGCCCTGCCCTCAGTCACTCGGTTTGTACGCGGTGCTGCCGGATGCTGATTGGATTGCACGCATGGTCGAGCTACAAGTACCCACGGTGCAACTGCGTTTCAAGTCTGACGACCACACAGCCATAGACCAACAAGTAAAAGCTGCGGTCAAAGCAGTTGAAGGCAGCAACACGCTGCTGTTCATCAATGACCACTGGCGGCACGCCATAGATGCCGGTGCTTATGGTGTTCATCTGGGTCAGGAAGACATGGTCGATGCTCCGCTGGATGCCATACGAATGGCTGGCTTGCGCTTGGGTTTGAGTTCGCACGGCTACGCTGAAATGCTCAAAGCGCACGCCGCACAACCCAGCTACCTGGCCCTGGGTGCCGTGTTTCCAACCACGCTCAAACGCATGGCCACTGCGCCGCAAGGCCTGGGACGGCTCGGCATTTATACACGCTTGATGCAAGGTCAATCGCTGGTGGCCATAGGCGGTATCGACTTAGAACGTCTGCCGGCAGTCTTGCAAACAGGCGTGGGCTCGGTGGCATTCGTCAGAGCCATTACGGCGGCTGTGAATGTGCCTGAAGCGGTTGAAAAATTGCGGATATGCATGAAAGCAAATAAACGCTGAATGTCGTGCTGGCGTCTTGCCGCATCTGAGTATTTATAAACTCATAATATTCATATATTTGATTGAATACATAACTTTATAAGCACCAATTTTGTCATTACTTATTAAAATCAGATGATGTTTTAGATATTCGGCCTCGTACAAGGGATATCATCCGGCACTCGGACACTGCACAACTCAACTTCAAGCTTGTGCTTAGTCCTAAAAAAGCAAATTATCGGGAGACAGTTTCATGAGAAGTTATATCAATTTCATTGTCCGATTTCGTTGGGCAGTGCTCGCTCTGGTTTTGATTGCCACTGTGTTTTTGCACTTTCGCGGACAGACGCTGACCGTCATCATTGACCCGAACAATATCGTACCTCGCTCGCACCCTTTTGTAGCCACCACGCTCAAGGTTGAAGAAGTCTTCGGTTCACGCTATGTGGGTGTCATTGGTATCACGCCCAAAGAAGGCGACGTATTCAATACCAAGGTACTGGAAAAAGTGCAGCGCATCACAGCCAAACTGCGCGAGACGCCGCGTGTCGTCAAAGCCAATCTGTTGTCAGTCGCTGCACGCCGGGCCAAGGACATTCGCGGCACCGACGAAGGCATGGAAGTCAAGCAAATGATGACGGACGTGCCGACCACGCCGGAACAAATGGCCATCTTGAAAGATGCGCTACAGCGAAACACGGCTTACATGAACTCCGTTGTATCGGAAGACTTCAAAACCATCACCATTCTGGCCGAGGTGCGCGACGCCACCCCCGCTGAATTGAAAGAAGGCAAAGGCGGTTTCTCTTATGTCAACAACAAAATTGTTGAAATCGTAGACGCAGAGCGCGACGACAGCGTCGACATTGTCGTCACCGGGTACCCTGCATTCCTTGCCTTACTGGAGAAATTTTCCAGCCGCGGCGGCATGCTGCTGCTGATTGCCATTGGCATCATCGGCGTCATTCACTACGAAGCTTTCCGTACTATGCAAGGCCTGATATTGCCGCTGGTCACACCTATTGTTGCCGTCACCTGGGGCAAGGGATTCATGGGTCTGGCCAATGTGCCGCTGGATATTTTCAACATGACCACGCCTATTTTGATATTGGCAGTGGGAGCCGGACACGCGGTACAGATGCTGAAACGCTATTACGAGGAATACAACATTCTTCGACAAAACCCGGATCTGACTCCCAAAATGGCTAATCAGCAGGCCGTGATTGAATCGATTGTCAAGATCGGTCCGGTCATGCTGACCGCCGGTCTGGTGGCAGCTGCGGGCTTTTTGTCACTGATGATTTTTGACATTGTGTCCATTCGCGTGTTCGGTATCTTTGCCGGCGTCGGTATCCTCAGCGTGCTGGTCATAGAGATGACTTTGATTCCCGCGCTGCGAGCTGTTCTCCCTGCTCCCGGCGAAAAAGAAGCCCGCATGGAGCGCGAAGAGCGCTTCTGGGACCGCGTCACCAATTTTTACGCCAATACTTTGGTCGGCGCTAACCGCAACAAAATTTTCATGATCGCAGGTATTTTGATTGCTTTGGCATTGGCCGGCATGTCGCAACTGCGAATTGAAAGTGCGCTGAAAAAATACTTCGATCCCGATTTGCCTTTGCTGGTGGCTGACAAAAAGCTCAATGAGCGCATGGCTGGAACGAACAATATTTACCTGCTGATTGAAGGCGACAAGCCCGACGCCATCAAAGACCCGGCTGTACTCAAAGCAATTGATGAATTGCAGGTCTATTTGACGACACGTCCGAATATCGGCAAGGTGATGTCGATAGCCGAGTTCATCAAACGCATGAACCAGTCGATGAACTCTGACAAGCCCGAATTCTTCAAGATTCCTGACAAGCAGGAAACCATTGCTGAATACCTGCTGCTCTACTCCATGTCAGGTGAACCCGGCGACTTTGACCCGTATGTGGACTACGACTACCGCTTAGCCAATATGGTGGTCTTTACCCACAGCGACAGCACCGCAGACATGCATGTGCTTTGGAGCGAGATTCAAGCCTTTGTGAAAGATAAGTTCCCGCCGAACATCAAAGTCAATATCGGCGGCAGCGTGGCTCAAAGTGCGGCCATCACCGATGTGATCGTGAAAGACAAAATCCTGAACGTGATACAAATTGCTAGCGTGGTGTTGCTCGCCACAGCATTTGTCTTCCGCTCATTCATTGCCGGTCTTCTGGTGGTCACACCATTGCTTCTTTCAGTCCTGGTCAATATGGGTCTGATGGGTTGGCTGGGCATGCGTTTGAACGTACCCACCGCCTTGACCTCGGCGCTGGCCATCGGCATCGGTGCCGACTACGCGATTTACATGCTGTTCCGTTTGCGCGAGGAAGTCGCCAAAGGCACAGAACTCGAACTCGCTGTTCACAAAGTGCTGAATACCGCTGGTAAAGCCTGTTTGTTCGTGGCCTCTGCTGTGGCCGGTGGCTATGCAGTGCAAGCCGGTTCTCGCGGCTACTACCCGCACACATGGACGGCTATTTTGATCGGTACCGCCATGCTGGTCAGCGTCACGGCTGCATTGACCGTGATGCCTGCCTTGGTGCTCAAATTCCGTCCTTCATTCATCTTCAAAGGAGCCAAAAAATGATCACATCAAAAATGACGCTTGCCAAAACTTCTTTTTTCCTTCTTTCAAGCCTGGTGCTGATGGCGGGTATGGCCTTGCCCAAGACAAGCTGGGCCTTGACCGCCGTGGAGATCATGGATAAGAATTTCATCGTCGGAAAGTATCCGGATTCGACATCTGAATCCACCATGACGCTGACGAATAAATCTGGCCAGCAACGCGTACGCAAAACTTTTGGCACTAGCAAGCTAGACGCCAACGGCATCGACAACAAACGCATGACGCGTTTTCTGGAACCCGCCGACGTCAAAGGCACTGTTTCGCTGCTGGTTGAGCATTCAGACAGAGACGACGATATATGGATTTACCTGCCCAGCTTGAAAAAAGTCAGACGCCTGATTTCCAGCAACAAGAAAGACAGTTTTGTAGGTACTGACTTTTCTTATGGTGACGTGATTGGACATAAAGTCCACGAATGGAACCATACCTTGGTCAAGGAAGAAGACGTGGAAGGTGCTGCCTGCTATGTGATCGAATCCATTCCTAAAAATGCCACAGTCAAAGCCAACACCGGTTATGCCAAGCGTATCAGCTGGATTCAAAAAGATAACTTCGTCACTCTCAAAACAGTTACCTACGACGAAGCCAATGAATTGTTGAAAGAAGCCACCTACAAGCGCTGGAAAGAAGTCGAGCCTGTGAAGCGCAGATGGCAAGCCGGCATTTTGGAAGCCAAAAACCTACAAACCGGACACCGAACTGTCATCACCATTGACCAATCCAAATACAACACCGGTGTCAAGGATGAGTTCTTCACAACCCGGTATATGGAACAACAATGATGCTCAGGGAAGAAATGCCGCAGGCCTTGAGAGCCTCCGCGTCGTCAAATTCTGACGGCATTTTTTCCACTACAAATTTTTTAGTTGCTTTACTTTTGTCAACTGCTCCGTTGATGTCAGCCGCAGCTGTCGACAATGACATGGCACCGCCCCTGTCACCGGATGAACCCGCAGTGACAACTGCCAATCCCATCAAAGCGCAACTTAGCTGGCTTGGTGTTACCGGCTCTTTTCGTACCGGGTACTGGTCATCCAACCGGCTGTATGACGATGTCAGCGGTGTAGGTACGGCTTCGGCCTGGTTGAAGCTGGAGAAGAAGCTGGATAACGGCATTGGTTTATTTGCCGAAGGCTATTCAGCGCGTGAAGATTTCCGCACTGACGGCAATACGCGCGCGAACATGCGTGAAATGTATGTAGAAACACGAAAAGGTGATTTTGATTTCCGTGTTGGTCGGCAAATCATTGCCTGGGGCCGGACAGACCGCCTTAACCCGACAGACAACCTGACGCCCAGAGACGCCAGACTGTTGGCGACGGATATTGATGAAGACCGATTCGGTTCACTGGCAGCCAAGGCCTCGTGGAGTCTGACCGCCAATGACAGTTTGACTCTGGTTCTGCTTCCAGAGTTTCAAGCGAATAAAAGTTACAGTAAATTTACAGAGGTCATACCCTCAGCCAACAACCAGTGGGCCATCAAATACGATCAATCCGGCAAGGCCATTGATTGGTCTGTGTCGTATTACGATGGTTATGATTTGTCCCCAGACCTTTCTGCCAGCTACGTCTATAAACATTACAGGACCAAGGTCTATGGCATGGACATAGCCACCACGGTAGGCAGTAACCGCTTCGCCTTGGAATCCGCTTATACGCAGACCCAGGACATGAATGGTACGAACGAGTACATCAAAAATCCCTTTTTGTATACCGTATTCGGGGTGGAGCATGATTTCGGCAATAACACCAGCGGTATTGTTCAAATTTTCAACCGCCACGTCTACAACTACAGCACCCCAGACACATCAACTTCTTTAAAGCTTCTCCGCTCTGTCGTGATTTCACAGTTGGACCGTAACCAGGACGGCATCAGTATTCGTATCGCCAAAAAATGGCTGAATGAAACCCTTGAAACCGAACTGGCCGGTTCTACGCTGCTGGAGCGAAATGGTTATTCACTGCGTCCACGGGTTACCTATTTGTGGAGTGACAGCATCAAATTGTTAGCCGGGTATGAATACTACGCAGGTAATTCGAATACCTATTACGGGTACTTGAAAAATAACAACACATTGTTCATGGAACTCAGATACTTTTATTGAAGCAGGCTGTTCCAACCGGCATAACCCGGACCTGAATTTATGTCGCCCGAATAGTCTGGTCGATCAGAAAGTTGCTGTTACTGGAACGTCAGGTATTTTCTCCCGATGCGCTCAGAAAAATCCACAAAGCCTTTGTAGAAATCTGGGCCGAGGCTTTCCGTTTAAACTCTACAATTATACCTGAGGCAAAAATCATTCCGGTAGCGCGTATGACACACGCCATCATAGGTTTTGTGCATTCCTCTTCACTGCAACATTAACAGTTCAGCAGCAGAATCATTGTGAATTCATAAGCGCAGTAATAGATTTGGTGATGCGAGCAGAAGCCACCAACTTGGCATCTACGAAAGCAGTGACCTCGATAAACGCCAAGGTTCTGCCTGAACGACTCACGTTGGCGCAAAGATCACAGCGCGCGCCAGTCGGAATAGAACGCATAAACGACACATGCAAATCGTGGGTCACAGCGTGCTGACTGTCAGCCAGGTGCGGAACCAAAGCAAGAAAACCGGCCACCTCAAATACGGTGGACAACACACCGCCATGCAGATAACCATCGAAGGTTGCAAGCTCAGGTGTGATGAAAAAATGTGCTTTAGTTGTGCTGCCAGCAACCCCGTCATAAACTATGCCCAGCTGTCGGTTAAAGGGCAACTCAAGTACTTTTAACTGACGGGGCAGCATATCTAGGATAACGGACATTGGGGGCGGTGTTTGGTTGGAATGAAAGAAATAAAGAACTTAAGGCGCTGATTATGACAACACCATTTTGACAGAATCAAGCAGGTGATCTTCTTCATCTACACGGGGAATATAAGTGCGTGGCGTAATGTCTAGATAATAAATTTTTTATCCCAATCACTTTTTCGCAAAATTTATCTATGAGAAAAGCAGTTGGCTACCTACTTCTTGTAATGTCATTTATCACTTGGGGGGGAATTGCCATTATTCCTTTTTTGGATTTTTCAATGGGGATGAAGACGGCGTTTACAACTGGTCTTTTGATCATTATTTCTTGAAATCATCCGACATTTACTACATACGACAGCACATAAGTCAGAACAAACCCTAGTCAAAATAAGCGAAGTTTCAGGTATTGTTTGAACCATTCTTTGAGATTCATTGGCAAACGGATAAGTTAACCGCCCTGGCTTTCGAGCGTTTTCCTATATAGGTGCAAGTATGCTGCAGTTAAGACTTCTCAAATTATTACTATTATCAGTTTGTCTTAGCTTTATTAGCCAAACTCATGCAAATAAATTAGAAGAAAAAAATGCTTTTGACGTGACCGTTGCGACACCCACTATTTTCAGCCCCAAACAAAATACTTTTGTACTGGAGGATCGCACTGGCTCCATGAGCGCTGAGGAAGCTTTAAAGCGCCGGGATGAATTCAAACCAGCTGGTGATATGGGATCGATTAACGCTCACTCACATTACTGGATCATGCAGAAAATTATCAGTCGACTTGGTTCAGACCGGGATTTCAGACTAGATGGCGCAGGCTGGCTGAGTATCAACACCAGCGTAATTAGATCGAATGGTTCGCTACATGCTCTAAAGCCATCGGGTTTTTATTATGGCAACTACGCCCACCTGACTGATACCGATCCAACTCTACCCAGTTCGGCCATGGTACCTTCTCAGCACGCACTTTTTACCCTTTACCAAGGCGAAACGCTGACGCTGCTATCTCACACAAAGCCTCACGCATCCTTGCCCCCTAGGTCATTTGTTTTGCGGGTAGTGGATAACGCTAGATTCCTTGAGACTAGGCGCTTTGGTCTTTATGTGGAAGGCGGACTACTTGGTATTTTGTTTGCGTTGGGGATTTTCGGTTGGTTTTCCTATTTTTCAAACAAGGATAAGACTAGTTTTTTTTATGCCCTATGGATCACATTTGCATTTATTCAAATATTTTGTTTATCTACCCAAGATGGCATTCATTTCACTGAATTTGTCTTTAATTCAGATGGCCTGTATTTTTCTAACACCTCGCTAACCTACATTTTTAACAATATTGGAGGCTATGGACAAGCGATCTTCTATTTTTTATTTGCAAGTGCTTTTCTGCAATTAGACAAATATTTTCCATTAATTCAAAAAATAACATATCTGTATGTATTTACTTTTCTGACACACGCAATTATTTTCACTTTTTTGATTCACAACTTTTCACCTCAATGGGTATGGATGCCTTTAGTACTATTTACCTTAAGCATGTTCATTATGAACTATGTATGCGGCGTAATACGCTACAGACAAGGAATGAAAATTGTCATTTTCTTTCTGATCGGAGCCATCCCTTATATGTGTCTTCGTTTTATTTTCGGACTTGGCCTGGCTGGAGTTACTTCACCATTTACATTTTTACCTGAATCAGGAATCAGATTTCTATTACAAAATTCCAATGTCTCGCAAGCCCTGGGCATGTGTTGTGAGGCTATCGTCATGGCACTCGCGGTGGTAAGTCGTGCCCGATGGATACAGCAGGACTTGGCCATTTCTCTCGACACACAAAAAACATTGATTGAAAACCAGAATAAAGTTCTTGAGTTAACAGTAGCTGATCGAACCAGTGAGCTAGAGGGAATCAACGACGATCTGAAAGCACAAACTTTGGAACTGGAGCAACAGCGCAGTCGCCTTGAGGGATTATCAAATCAGCTTGCTAAATACCTGCCGCCGCAAATTCATCAAGCATTGTTTTCCGGCAAGTACGATACGAAAATCACGACACAACGAAAAAAACTAACAGTTTTTTTTAGCGACATCAAAGACTTCACACGAACAGTTGAATCCTTGCAGCCAGAAGAATTGACCGAGTACCTGAATGAATATTTCTCTGAGATGACTCAAATTGCACATTCATATGGTGCCACTATTGACAAGTACATTGGTGACGCTGTCATGCTGTTTTTCGGCGACCCAGAATCAAACGGCGTTCGTGAAGACGCTCGCTCCTGTGTGGCCATGGCCCTGGAAATGCAAGAGCAGATGCTGGTGCTACAAAGACGCTGGCTGGAACGAGGCTTCAAAAACCCGTTTGTCATCCGTATTGGTATAAATACAGGTTTCTGCAATGTAGGCAATTTCGGGTCTGAACAACGCCTGAGCTACACCATCATCGGCGGTGAAGTGAACGTAGCCCAACGACTCGAGGGAAGCTGTGATCCCGGCGGCATAC
>Ga0192657_1100_pt1 | contig 12680 bp, 12 predicted proteins | sample LauGreFBDMM110DN_2_FD_133054 | JGI IMG/M metagenome (GOLD analysis project Ga0192657, IMG submission 133054) | reverse complement strand
ATTGACCTGGTGCTGCCCGAGGGCGCAGCGGTGCTGAACGCCGAAGACGAAGCCGTGGTTGAATTGGCAGACCTGTGCGACGGCGAAGTCATTTACTACGCCGCTGATGAACACAACCACTGCGTGCAACAGCATCTTAAGAAACAGGGGCGCGCCGTGTATTTCTCTAAAGGCCAGGTGATGATGTCGCGCGGCACGTATGAACACAGTTTGCTGCAACTGGATTTCCCGGCGATTGCCAAACACCTGAGCGACGGTACGCTCAGCCTGCCCAACCTGCTCGCTTCTGTGGCTGTCGCCTGGGCGCTGGACATGACACCCGACTTGATACGCGCGGGTCTGAAAAATTACGGGCAACCGTCTGCGATTGCCAATGTAGATTTAGCAAGGATGAAAGCCTGATGGAAGTCTCCCGCATTCGCGCCTTGCGCGGTCCCAACCTGTGGACCCGCCATACCGCCATCGAAGCCATGGTGCGCTGCTCACCCGGTCTGGAAAGCGACCTCAGCGCCGACCAGCAAGCCTTTGAAAAACGCCTGCGCCATATGTTTCCCGGCTTAGGCCGCTTGCAACCCGGCGAACGCGACGCGAGCCTGAGCATGGCGCATGCACTCGAAGCCGTGGTCTTGCATTTGCAAATTCAAGCCGGTTGCCCGGTCACTTTCAGCCGCACCACAGCCACGCCTGAAGAGGGTTTGTCTCAAGTGGTGGTCGAGTACACGGTGGAACAGGTGGGCAAACTCGCCATGCAGCTCGGTGAACAACTGTGTCTGGCGGCTTTCGATGCCACGCCATTTGATGTGGACAAGGCATTGCATGAATTGCAAGAGCTGGATGAAGATATACGCTTGGGCCCATCGACCGGCGCGATTGTGGACGCCGGCTTGGCGCGCGGCGTTCCTTATCGCCGTTTGTCAGACGCCAGCCTGGTGCAATTCGGTTGGGGCAGCAAACAGCGGCGCATACAAGCCGCAGAAACCGACACCAGCAGTGCTATCGCCGAGTCTATTGCGCAAGACAAAGAGTTAAGCAAAAAATTATTGCTGGCCGCCGGTGTGCCGGTGCCGCGTGGTCGTCCTGTCAGCAGCGCAGATGACGCCTGGGCCGCAGCACAAGACATTGGTTTGCCAGTGGTGATCAAGCCGCGCGACGGCAACCAGGGTAAGGGCGTGGTGGTCAATATACGCACCCGTGAAGAAGTCATGCAGGCGTACAACAGCGCCCTCGAATACCGCGACGACATCATGGTCGAGAGTTTTTTACCGGGCAGCGATTACCGCTTGCTGGTAGTCGGCGACCGCATGGTCGCAGCAGCTCGTCGTGAGCCGCCTTTGGTGGTGGGAGACGGTAAATCTTCAGTGCGTCAACTGGTTGAAAAGGTCAATGCCGACCCGCGTCGCGGCGATGGCCATGCCACTTCTCTGACCAAAATCCGCTTTGACGACATTGCCTTGGCGCGCTTGAAAGAACAAGGTTTTGACGCCGACAGCGTGCCTACCAAAGGCGCGCGCGTGGTGCTGCGCAACAACGCCAATTTGTCCACCGGCGGCACTGCCACCGACGTGACTGACGATGTTCACCCGGAAGTCGCTGCGCGCGCGGTCATGGCCGCACAAATGGTCGGCCTGGATGTGTGCGGCGTCGACGTGGTTTGCGAGTCTGTGCTCAAACCTTTGGAAGAACAAAACGGCGGCATCGTCGAGGTGAACGCCGCACCAGGCTTGCGCATGCATTTGCAGCCTTCGTTCGGCAAGGGCCGCGATGTCGGCAGCGCCATCATGGACACCATGTTCTCCAATGGACACGATGGTCGTATTCCGCTGATTGCAGTCACCGGCACCAACGGCAAAACCACCACGGTTCGACTGTGCGCGCACCTGTTGCGCACCAGCGGTTTGCGCACCGGCATGACCAACACCGATGGCGTGTTTGTCAACGGCTTACAACTCGATACCGGCGACTGCAGCGGCCCGCGCAGCGCTCGCAGCGTACTCATGCACCCTGACGTGGACGCGGCAGTGCTGGAGACCGCGCGCGGCGGTATGTTGCGCGAAGGGCTGGCGTTTGACCGCTGCCAGGTAGCCGTGGTGACCAACATAGGCGCAGGTGATCACCTGGGCTTGAACTACATCAGCACGGTGGAAGACCTGGCCGTGCTCAAACGCGTCATCGTGCAAAACGTCGCACCCAACGGCATGGCCGTGCTCAATGCCACCGACCGCATGGTCGCTGCGATGGCACCGAATTGCCCTGGACAAGTCACGTTTTTTGCGGTGGATCCGCACCATCCAGTGCTGGCCACGCACCGCGCCCAAGGCAAGCGAGTGCTGTATGTACAAGACGGCCACATCGTGGCGCAGGAAGGCGCTCATCAAGTGCGAGTCTCTTTGAAAGAAGTGCCCTTGACACAAAACGGTGCCATCGGTTTCCAAGTGGAAAACGCCATGGCATCCATTGGCGCGGCATGGGCGGTCAATCTGTCATGGGCGTCCATCTGCCAAGGCTTGTCCACCTTTGTCAGCGACGCACAAGGTGTACCGGGTCGTTTCAACATGTTCAGCTACAAAGGCGCCACCATCATTGCCGATTACGGCCACAACCCGGACGCTATCAAAGCGCTGGTGCAGGCCGTCACCAACTTGCCTGCCAAACACCGCAGCGTCGTCATCAGCGGTGCCGGTGACCGGCGCGATGAAGACATTCGCGAGCAAACCCGGCTTATCGGCGATGCGTTTGAGCGTGTGGTGTTGTTTGAAGACGCTTGCCAACGCGGCCGCGCCGACGGCGAAGTCATCGCCTTGCTGCGCCAGGGTTTGAAGGATGCAAAGCTGACAAGCGACATCGTGGAAATACAAGGCGAGTTCATTGCCATTGACCATGCGCTGGCTAAGCTCAACCCCGGCGATTTGTGTTTGATATTGATCGACCAGGTGGAAGAAGCGCTGGCGCATATTGGTCAGCGGGTGGCGGAGCAAGCTTAGGCGGTTATAGGCTGAGGCTCAGCTAGTTTTTCGAACTCTTTTAACAGCAGATGAATACGCGTGCTTGGATCAGGATTGCCTTCACTTTAAGCTTGATTCAGGACCCAAGCAGCATGGGTGATTGTTGTTTTTAATTGGGTTTGTAAATAATCGAACAAACCAAGACTGTCTGATTTTGAGTAATTTTTTAATTCAGGAATTTGCTTGATTTTGACAACTTTCTGTCACCTGGCGATTTACCGCCCACTATCCCCGGACCTATGGGTGAACGGTCTTGTTTAAAGTGTAAGTAAAGCCACAACTCATAGCAAGGAAAGGAAGTAATCAAAGTAATTTCTTCCCTGAAGTATTTAGCGAGTTCGTACGCTTGATCAAAATTCTCATGTGAATCCCTGTCAATTACACAAAAGACTCGGTCATATTTTTTCTATTGATTTCAACCTTTGCTGTATTGACAATGCCCAAGGGGTCGGTTTTGCCACAGTTTTGAGGCTTTACATTTACTCTGAAATATTTGGCGGCATCATTGAGGTAATCAAGGCAGGACTTGGTGTCTTCGCACAAAACCAGCACCTTGGGCATGGGCTTATAAATCGCAGCTTTTCTGCTGAAGAGAGATTTAGCATTGCCCATTCAGCTCTCCGATTTGACGAATGGCAAACCTCTGTACCGACCTTCGTAATAACGCTTTTCCATGTCTTCGTTGTCACGGCCTTCAAACTCATGGACACAACGCAAGCGGGTTGCACCGTTCATATCTCTCTCAGTGATCCAAAATTGGTCGCGGCGCAATACTTTGGCATCCATCAAATGCGTGTCATGCGTGGTGAATATCAACTGCGATGGTTTTTTTCTTGTATATGTTTTTTCACCAAAGCTTGCACGATCAACGGGTGCAAACTGGTGTCCAACTCGTCGACAACCAACACATCTATCACGTTGTTGATTTTCAAATACCAAGGTAGCCAAAATCCGATCAGTTTTTTGATTCCTTCAGATTGTTCGTCGTAAGAAAAATCTGCCTCACCCAATGCTGTACGGTAAGTGAAGGTCGCTTTTGTCAGCGCTTTTAAATTTTTGTTCTTCGCATCGACGCCTTGAGATTCATCCACGACCGCTTGATGATTTGGTGTTTCCTCGACCTTCAACTGAGTAACAGGTACATCAATATCGCTTAACAATGAGGAAATGTCTTGTGTTGATTCAGGGAAATTAATGGTGACTTTGTCTTTCACATACTTAGAAATTTCATTCATGCCGTCTAAATAACTGCGCAGGCCGTTAAGAAACCATTCATAGGGCTGTCGTAACTGCTTTAATTCTTCACTGCTGTTGTTCACTGCCTGAACCAGAAACAACACAGCAGGCGGTGTCAAATTTTTCCAAATATTGATTAGCGCCTCACCACCTTCCATGGTCAGGCCAAAGTCATACACCTCCTGCCCATCGACAAATGCCCTGTCATAAAGCAGCGTTTCTTTCCCTTTCGGGTACATACACAAGCGCTCATGGTGAATACGATCTGCGGTCATGGCAAGGTCAAACCGGTACCGCATGGCTTGATAAATGAAATGCACTTCAAACACGCTGGGTTTGTTCACCAAGTCCGGATCAAAACGAAACGGACTTACGGGCAAAGGCTTGGTGTGATTAGGAGTTCTGAGCGCCATCGTCTCTAGAACTTCAAGGGCCTTGAGCAAATTGCTTTTGCCTGAGGCATTCGAGCCGTAAATCACCGCAGCCTTGAGCAAATCCGGGAAATTTTTCTCTTTAATTACCGGTTTGAACACGTTTTCCCTTTTGTGCATGCGCGGTGCCGCCACCATAGACAAGGTTTGGCGTTCTCTGAACGAACGGAAATTAGCGATTGAGAATTCAATTACATGGTGAAAGATAGCAGTTATTGGTGATAAATGGCTATTTTTTTATACTGATTCATTTTTAACGGTCGAATTATTACAGTTAACCCTTGTCTTGTCTTTTTTTCCAAACAAGTTTTCAAGTGACTGGGGTTTGACCCTTTACTACGGTTTGTCTCATGAAAAATATTGACCCGGGATTCATTCCCATACATTGAAAACCAGTGAGCAGAATGTAAAGACGGCAAGATACACAAGATACACAAGATACACAAGATACATAGGCAACTTCCATTACAGTCTAAGAATGACAAGGAGACAAAAACAATGCAACGCAGAAACTTTCTCACCCGCAGCGCCCTGGGCGCAACCGCGGCCACCGCCCTCGCCGCCCCGGCCATCGCGCAATCCTCACGCCCGGAAATCCGCTGGCGCTTGGCCTCAAGCTACCCCAAATCGCTAGACACCATCGTCGGCGCGGTCGACATGATGTGCAAGCGCGTCAGCGAGTTAACCGACGGCCGCTTCAAGATCACGCTGCACGCCGCCGGTGAATTGCTGCCCGCGTTGCAAGTACTGGACGGCGTGCAAAACGGCACCATCGAAGCCGGCCACAGCGCCAGCTATTTCTACATTGGCAAAGACCCGGCATTCGGGTTTGGCACCGCCATTCCCTTCGGCATGAATTCACGCGCGCAAAACGCGTGGATGTACGTGGGCGGTGGCATCGAACTGCTGAACGAGTTTTATGCCAATTACGGCGTGATGGCCATACCCGTGGGCAACACCGGCGCGCAAATGGCCGGTTGGTACCGCAAGGAAATGAAAACCGTGGCCGACTTCAACGGTTTGAAGATGCGCGTCGGCGGCTTGGCCGGTAAAGTGTTGTCAAAGATCGGCGTGGTGGCACAACAGCTGCCGCCCGGCGATTTGTACCCCGCGCTGGAAAAAGGTGTGATCGACGCCGCCGAGTTTGTCGGCCCGGCTGACGACGAGCACCTGAGTCTGCACAAAGTGGCGAAATACTATTACTACCCCGGATGGTGGGAAGGTTCGGCCACGTTGTCGCTGTTCATCAATCAGAAAGCGTTTAATGCGCTGCCGGCTGAATACAAAGCGGTGTTGAAAGTGGCAGCTGCCGAGGCCAACCAATGGTCGACCGCCAAATACGACATGACCAACCCGGCAGCGCTGCGTCGGCTGATCAGCAACGGCGCGCAACTCAAGCGTTTCTCGCCCGAGATATTGCAGGCCTGCTATAAAGCCTCGCAGCAATTCATGACCGAAATGATTGATACCAGCCCGGCGTTCAAAAAGATTCATGCGCCTTGGTCTAAATTCCGCGACGAGTACGTGTTGTGGTCGCAACTCTGCGAGATGCCGTTTGACAGTTTGATGGCGTCAGGCAGAAAAGGCTGACATTGTTTCAGTGTGAATACAGAAGCCAACCTGAGGGTTGGCTTTTGACCAATCGCGCTCTTGCAAGGGAATTCCTATCTGTCATTTAGAAAATCATCTGGCAAAGGCTCAGTGTTTGCATAAAACGCCGTCAACTATTGCCCCATGTCTTGCTCGACCCCAGTTTGAGGCATCTGCCATAGGGCATCGCCGATTTGTTCAAACTGAACCTCTTTGGATTGCAGACGAAGCTTGGCGGGCAGGCGTATGGCTTGGCTGCATTCACTCATAAAAACTTTGGCTGTGATGCTCATATTTGGCCTCCGCTTCAAAATAATACTAAATTGTCATATGACAATAATAGGCAGCCATGATTTGCAATCACTACCCCAACATAGCCTTGCACCTGCTCAGGCGCAGTGAAGTCAAAGCAAGTATGGTAAGGTAATACCTAAAAATACCGGCTTGGAGTTTGCCATGACTGCTGCTAGCGTTCGCCCTGTGGCGATCAAAATCGACGATGACATTAAATTCCGCATAAAACGTCTTGCCGAAGCTCGCCAGCGCACCTCTCATTGGATGATGCGTGAAGCGATAACTCAGTACGTGGACCGCGAAGAAAAGCGTGAAAACTTTCGCCAGGACACCATCAATGCTTGGGAGGCTTACCGCGCAAACGGCTTGCATGTCACGGCTGAGCAAGCTGACGACTGGCTGGCCAAGCTAGAGCAAGGCATAGAAACAGAACCACCCGAATGCCAGGTCTGATTTGGTCACCTGCAGCGCTAAAGGATGTGCAGCGTCTTTACCGTTTTCTTGCATCTAAAAACCCCGACGCCGCCAAGCGCGCTGTTCAGGCCATCCGCCAAGAGGTAAAGATTCTCCAGCTACAACACGGGCTGGGACGCCCTGTTGAGGATATGGAAGATAAGTACAGGGACTGGATCATCGACTTCGGCGACAGTGGTTATGTCGCTCGCTATCGCGTCGCTGCTGACACCGTCATTGTCTTGGCGGTGCGGCATCAGAAAGAGGCGGGGTTTTGATGCGACTTGAATCAAGCCAAACCACCTCAAAACCTCCAATACCTCTTATCCAACTCTCTCTGACACAACACCTGCCCCGGTACATCACTGCGCCAATGCATAGCCCCGCAATGCGGTGAGTCCAGCATGCGTATGCCGCGCGCCGCGTAACGTTGCACCACCACGGGCGCGGGGTGGCCGTAGCGGTTGCGATAACCGTGTTGCAGTAGGGCCCAGCGTGGTTGCACAGCTTCAATGAATGCTTCGGTCGACGACGTTTTGCTGCCGTGGTGCGGTACCAGCAACACATCGGCTTTCAGCTTATCGCCCATTCTTTGCACCAGCGCCTGCTCTTGCATGGCTTCTATATCTGCGGTCAGCAAAACGGTGTGTGCTTGCGCGCGTATGCGAAGCACACAACTGCGATTGTTCGGGCTCATGGTTTTGTCGTAGTCGGTAGCCAGCGGGTGTATGAAATCAAACTGCACGCGATCCCACTCCCATGCTTGCCCCGCCTGGCAGCGCTGCAAGGGCAATCGCTGCGACAACCAGTGCGAATCTGTGATGGACGACCACAGCTGTGTTTGATTTTGCTGTTTGTAAACAGACAATGCGCCACCGGTGTGGTCGCTGTCCTGGTGGCTGAGTACCAGTGCGTCTAAGTGTTCGTCCATGCTTTGCAGCACTGGTAGCAGCACGCGTTGTCCGGCATCGCTGTCCACACCGAAGCGCGGGCCGGTATCAAACAACAAGCTGTGTTGCGCGGTTCGCACCAACACCGCGTTGCCCTGTCCTATGTCGGCAAACAGCAGTTGTGCCACGCCGTGCGGCGGTCGCTCTGCTTGCCAAAAAAACACAGGCATCACCAACGCTGCACCAGCGATGCGTTGCCACAGTTGGCGTTGGGTGATGAAAATCGCACCACCTGCTATGCCTATGCTCGCCAACCACCACGGCGGCGCTGCGGTTTGCCACACGGCCCAGGTGAGGGTTTGCAGCGGTTCGAGTGTGGACATCAACAATTGCAAACTCTGGCTGCACAACTGCCACAGCGGCGACCACAGCACACCGGCAAACGCCAGTGGTGTCACCACAAACGTGACCCAAGGAATAGCGTACAAATTCACCAGCAAGCCAACAATGCTGACCTGTTGAAACAACAACAGCGTGAGCGGCGCCAGCCCCAGTGTGATGAAACTTTGTTCGCGCAGCAAGTGGCGCAATGCATCGAACAGCTTTGTCCACCATGGCTTCGCCACCGGCTCTATTGACACAGCCGGTAACTGAGAAGCCGGCATGAGAAACAACATACCCACCGCCACAAAGCTCAGCCAAAAACCGGCTTGCAACAAAGCCCACGGGTCCCACACACTCACCACCACAGCGGCCAGCAACCATTGCTCGAGCAAGGGCCAACGCAATGTGTTCACACGCAGCCAGCAAGCCGCCATCAACATGATGACGGTACGCTGCGCCGGCACGCCCCAACCGCTGAATAAGGCGTATACCAGCGCGAACAACACGCCGCCCCATAACGCTGCCAGCGACGCCGGATACACCAGACACCACGACCTGCCCCAGACATCGCTGTAGCGCCAAACGCGTGACACCAGCCAACGCGCCGCCCAGGCCCACAAGGTGATGTGTAAGCCAGAGATGCTCATTAAGTGCGCAATGCCGGTGATGCGAAAAATATCCCAATCGCGCTGGCTGATGCTGGCTTGGTCGCCTAGCAGCAAGGCCGCGGCCTGTCCGCTGAAACGCGGCTCTTTCAAGGTTTGCACAATCTTGCTGCGTGTGTGCTGCCGCCATTGCTCTATGGGAAATTGCCAAGTGCTTTGCAAGCGTTTCAAACTACCCACCGCTGCACTCTCACGCACATGGCCTGTGGCATGCACGCCTTGCTCCCACAACCACAACTCTGCATCAAAACCGCCTGGATTGACCAGGCCGTGCGGGCGTTTCAAGCGCAGCGGTAGTTGCCAGCGTTCCCCTGCTTTGATGTCAGGCAAAGCCCGCGGTTCACCGTCGTAGTTGCTGCTGTACCAGCCAATGCTGAGTTGCCTGGGCAGTTGCACGCTCTGCTGATCTGCAATGCGCTGCGCCTGCTCCACCTGAAACCCGAAACGCACACCGTCGCTGTGCCACTGCGGCATGCTGGACACCACGCCGGTGACTTGCAAGTCCACACCTTCTAGCGCCGGATCCAACGCATCCTGCGAAAACCACAAGGCTCGCGCACCCGTGAGCGCAAACGCCAATGCGCCGCCTGCGCACAAGGCAGCGCAAAAACGCAAAAGTACCAAGGCGTGAGACCGTGCAGAAGAAATGCGTCGCGCAACCCAACGACAAAGCATGCAGATCAACCAACCGCCTAAAACCGTCAACGCATAAGCCGATGCAGACCAAAGCACGGGTTGAAACAATTGAACTGCGGTACCGGCCAACCAAGCCAACAGCCAAGGCGCAGGGCCGCTGAGATGAAGCAACAGTGTCCTTTCTTGCCTGGCAACATAAGGCCAGGCAGACAAACACTGTAGTTACTAAGAGGCAGCGTCAGCGCTAGTGCAAATCTGTTTTTTCAACAGTGACAGGTAAGAGCCGGGACGGATGGCTGCGTCGCGCGGTCGCCAATCGGCTGCTTCGTAAAAAGCCACTTCACGGCCTTTACCGTCGAGCTTGGCGTAATAACTTTCCGACAATTTAATAAAAGAATCGGTTTTGCAATTGATGCGCCAGCGCGCCATGGAAGACTGGTATTCCTCGCCGTTAGGCGCTTTCACACCTTTGGCCGGGTTGTTGGTCATGGTCCAGGCGATGCGGCTCACATGCACGGCCCGCACCGAGTCTTTGTCCCAGACGTAAGTGATTTCCTCGTCTTTCAACAACTCAGCCCATTCGGCACCGGCAGCACCGGCACCAGCCAGCAGGCACAGGCTAAGAAGCAAACAACGAAACGTGACGGAGAAGGCGGACATAAATAAGAAATCGGCAGCAATCAGGGCAACTTGATACGCATCAGGCGCTTATTGGGCGGCAGTCAACAAGCGGCTTTCCTGGGTTTGAAGCAGCAACTTTTGACCGGCTGAGCTTTGTGCCGGGGCAGCGTGTGTACTCTTAACAGTCTCTGCTTTGGCATGGTCATCCTTGGCATGCTCGTCTTTGCTGTGCTCGTCCTTAGCGTGAGCCTCCGTGGCGGGCTCTGGCTTGGCAGCTTCGGCTTTTGCTGGCTCTGCTTTTGCAGGCTCTGGCTTGGCGTGATCGTCTTGGGCATGCGAATCCTTGGCAAGCTCTGGCTTGGCAGCTTCGGCTTTTGCTGGCTCTGCTTTTGCAGGCTCTGGCTTGGCGTGATCGTCTTTGCCAGGCTCTTCTTTGGCTTGTTCTTCTTTGGCTTGTTCTTCTTTGGGCGCTTCGGCTTTGGCCTTGTCGGCCTTGGAGAGTTCCTCGAACAATTTTTCAGCCTTGGCCAATTCCTCCTGCGCCTTCAACGCCTTGGCTTGCGCCGTGGCCTTGGCCCGTTCGGCACGCGCCAACTCGGCTCTGGCCTGCTCTTCTTTCAACTTCTCGGCTTTGGCTTGCGCGGCTTTGGCGCGCTCGGCCTTGGCTAGTTCGGCCTTGGCTTGGGCTTCTTTCAACTTCTCGGCTCGCGCCTGAGCGGCTTTGGCTTGCTCTTCCTTGGCCAGTTCAGCTCTGATCTGTGCTCGTTTCAAACGATCGGCCCGGGCCAATTCAGCTTTGGCCTGCTCTTGCTTCATCTTCTCGGCCTTGGCCTCTGCCGCCTTGGCACGATCAAGTTTGGCCTGTTCGGCTTTACTCAATACAGGTTTGTTTTCCTCCTCAGAGGCATGCCCGCTTTTGTCAGACGCGTGCGGGTTCGCTGCTTGGTCTGGCAGTTTGACAGCTTTGACCCGCTCTAGCGGTTGAACGATGACAGAGCCAGCCACGGGCTTGTCGAATCCTTTTGCATAAGGATCAGTCGATTTCACAATCACAGGTGGCAGTGTTTGTGAAGTGACGGCATGCGAATCCTGCGCATCACCAGGCTTGGCGGTGGTAGCGGTCACGGGTACAGCACCCTGCTCGCCCTGCTCAGTTTGAGTGGCAGCCACTTGCTCAGCAACCAATGCCGGACCGACTTTAACTGCGACGGGCTGAGCATTGGCAGTCGGGGCAGCTTGGCGACGCTTATCCTTCGGGTTTTTCGGCATCACGCGTTGCGGATAAAACAAATAACCGCGCTCGACCAAATCGGTTTCATCAGGCGCAGCAATCAAGCGTCCTTCTTCATCGACATCGTTGCTGGCGGCATGCGCGCTCAGCAGTGCGCTGCAACACAAGCCCAAAGCGCAGATACGCGGCAACAGGCGGCGAAATGAAGATGTGAAAAAAAAGTAATGCATGGTGTGTTTGATATGGCGGCTTATATGTATCGGATTGTTCGGCCAATACTTGAACCCGGCAAGTGCAAAATAGCTGACACCGCAGACAAACGGTCTGCAACGCTCAAAGCGCACACTTTTTTATTCTTTACAGGGAAACACCATGACCATAGACCAACGCCTGCAAGCCAAAAACATACAACTTCCGCCTGTCGCTGCGCCTGCCGCCGCGTATGTGCCCTATGTGCAAACGGGTAATCTGGTGTTTATCAGCGGACATATCGCCAAAAAAGACGGCAAACCCTGGGTCGGTCAACTCGGAACCAATATGGACACCGAGACCGGCAAACAAGCTGCGGAGTCCATCGCCATTGATTTGTTGGGCACTCTACAAGCCGCCTGCGGCGGCGACCTCAACCGCGTGAAACGCATTGTCAAAGTGATGAGCCTGGTGAATTCCAGCAGCACCTATACCGAACACCACCTGGTCACCAATGGTTGCAGCGAACTGCTGGTGCACATACTGGGTGAGGTCGGCGCGCACGCGCGCAGCGCTTTTGGCGTGGCGCAATTGCCACTGGGTGCTTGCGTGGAAATTGAGTTGATTGCCGAGTTGCACTGAACGCCTGAACTATTGTTTAAAGCGGCAAGGCAGGCACTGGCCTTGTGCGTTGCTTTTTGCTGTCACTCGAACGGGATACGGCTCTTTATGCCAGCGGTATGACAGACATCTTTTCCGGCGAAAGCAAGGACTGAATTCAATTAATTGAATATTATTTGTCTACATTTTTTTATGAATGTAGGCATCATGAATACATATCTCAGTCGTCTTTGCTCAGTAGCTTTTATGCTGCTTGTGCTGTCCGCCTGCGGCGGTGGTGGGGGCGGCGGTTCCAGTAGCTACGCAGATGGTACCCCTACAGCTAAGACCAAGCCAACGACGATTACCTTGTATAAAACGCAGAAGCCGATCGTATTGAATGAGGATGATGTGGGTAAGTGGTTGTATTTGCGGCAAAAAGTAGCATGCCGTTCCAT
>Ga0192657_1123_pt1 | contig 13222 bp, 14 predicted proteins | sample LauGreFBDMM110DN_2_FD_133054 | JGI IMG/M metagenome (GOLD analysis project Ga0192657, IMG submission 133054) | reverse complement strand
AACACCGGTGTCGGGCTTGCCATGGTGGCTGCGGTCAAAGGCTACAAGCTGGTGCTGGTCATGCCCGACAGCATGTCGATTGAGCGCCGCCGTTTGATGCTGGCCTATGGCGCGACGTTTGATTTGACACCGCGTGAAAAAGGCATGAAAGGCGCCATCGCCCGCGCGCAAGAATTGGTCGATGCCACCCCCGGCGCGTGGATGCCACAGCAGTTTGAGAACCCGGCCAATATCGCCGTTCATTTGCGCACCACGGCTCAGGAAATTCTGGCTGACTTCCACGATGGACTGGACGCCATCATCACCGGTGTCGGCACAGGCGGCCACTTGACCGGTTGCGCACAAATATTGAAAGAGAAATGGCCGCAGTTGCAAGTGTTTGCAGTCGAACCTAAGGCCTCGCCGGTGATCTCCGGCGGTTCGCCCTCGCCTCACCCCATACAAGGCATTGGCGCGGGATTCATACCCAAAAATCTGCATATGGCATTGGTAGACGGTGTGATTCAAGTTGACGCTGAAGACGCGCGTGAATACGGTCGCCGCGCCGCCCGCGAAGAAGGCATGCTGGTCGGTATTTCCAGCGGTGCCACGCTGGCTGCGATTGCCCAAAAGCTGCCCGAGTTGCCCGCTGGTGCCAAAGTGCTGGGCTTTAACTACGACACCGGCGAGCGCTATTTGTCGGTTGAAGGCTATTTGCCAGCTTGATATTTGTCTGATCTTCTGACTTTGCACGCCGCCTCTGCTGTTACGCACGCACAGGTGCGCGTTCTCAGCGTCATCCCGCCGATGACGCAACTCAACACGCCCTACCCGTCTACGGCTTACCTCACCGGTTTTTTGCGTAGTCGTGGCATTGAGTCTCAGCAAGTCGATTTAGCCTTGGCTTTGGTGTTGCAGTTGTTGACGCCAACGGTGTTGGCGCAAGTGCGGATCGTTGCATTGGCTTTGCCAGAGACAGACCGCAGCGCCAGCGTGAATGCATTTCTTGACCACTTCCCGCGTTACCAACAAAGCATTTCACCAACGATTGCTTTTTTACAAGGCCGCGATGCCACGTTGTGCCACCGCATCGCCGGGCGTGGTTTTTTGCCGGAGGGTCCACGCTTTGCGTCGCTGGATGCGTTTGACGATGACAGCGGCGATGCACTCGGCTGGGCTTTTGGCGCATTGGGTCAGCAAGACCGGGCGCGCCATTTGGCCACGCTGTACCTGAACGACATCGCCGATGTGTTGCGCGATGCGGTGGACCCGCGTTTTGAATTTGTGCGTTACGGTGAATCCTTGGCTGGCAGCCAGGCGAGTTTTGACGCATTGGCAGATGCATTGGCTGCGCCGTCGAATTTGATTGATACGCTGTTGCAGCAACTCACGCTGCAAGCAATGCAAAAGTATCAACCCACGTTGGTCTTGTTGTCTGTACCGTTTCCTGGCGCGGTGTATGCGGCGCTTCGTATCGCACAAACCATCAAGCTGCATCACCCTGAGGTGACGATTGGCTTGGGCGGCGGTTATGTCAATACGGAATTGCGTTCTTTGAAAGAACCGCGCTTGTTCGACTTTGTCGATGTGGTGACGCTGGACGCCGGTGAACGACCCTTGTTGTCATTGATCGAATATTTGCAAGCCCAGCGTTCACAGCAACGCTTGGTGAGAAGTTTTGTGCGCGTGGATGGTGCGGTGAAATACATCAACTGGGCAGAACCGGATGTGGCGTTTGACGATGTGGGCACCCCCACTTGGGACGGCTTGCCGCTGCACGAGTACTTATCGCTGCTAGACATGCTCAACCCCATGCACCGGCTGTGGAGCGACGGACGCTGGAACAAATTGACCGTGGCGCATGGGTGCTATTGGAAGAAATGCAGTTTTTGCGATGTGTCACTCGACTACATCTCGCGCTATGACGCGGCCACTGCAACCACGCTGGTCGATCGCATAGAACGCGTCATTGAAGAAACCGGCCAAACCGGTTTTCATTTTGTAGATGAAGCAGCGCCGCCCAAAGCGCTGAAAGCCATGGCCGAAGAAATACTGCGCCGCCAATTACAACTCACTTGGTGGGGCAATATACGTTTCGAAAAAACCTTCACGCCTGACTTGTGCGAACTGCTGGCCGAGAGCGGTTGCATCGCCATGTCAGGCGGCCTGGAAGTCGCTTCCGACCGCTTGCTGACGCTGATGCAAAAAGGTGTGACCGTGGCTCAAGTGGCGCGCGTGACCCAAGGTTTTGCTCGCGCAGGTGTTTTGGTGCATGCGTACCTGATGTACGGCTTTCCAACCCAAACCGTGCAAGACACAGTGGACTCGCTGGAGTATGTGCGGCAATTGTTTGAAAACGGTTGCATACACAGTGGCTTCTTTCACCGTTTTGCTTGCACGGTGCACTCCCCTGTGGGCATGAACCCGTCTGCTTATGGCGTGAGCTTGATGCCTTTAGCGGCAGGTGGTTTCGCGCAAAACGATGTGGGGTTCATAGACCCCACCGGCACCGATCACGATTTGCTCGGACGCGGTTTGAAAAAAGCAATTTACAACTACATGCACGGCGTGGGCTTGGAAGAGGATGTGCGCAGCTGGTTTGATCTGCCTAAGTGTCCGAAACCACAGGTGAAAAAAAACGCGATCGCCCTGGCACTGGGCTGATCGCGTTTGTTAGCGTTTTAAATTTAAGCGGCGGTTTGCAAAGCCGCAATCCGCTCTTCCAAAGGCGGGTGCGAAGAAAACATCTTGCCTAAGCCGCCGCTGATGCCCATGGCTTGCAAACTCGGAGGCAGGCCTTCAGACTGCATGTACTGCAAACGTGTCAAGGCATTAACCATAGGTTGCTTGCGGCCCATCAATGCGGCGGCACCAGCGTCAGCGCGGAATTCACGCTGGCGGCTGAACCAGGCCACCACGATGCTGGCTGCGATACCAAGCACAATGTCCAGAGCTATGCTGGTCACGTAATAAGCAATGCCGGGGCCGGTGTTTTCCTCGTCGTTTTTACGCAAGAAGCTGTCCACTGCATAGCCGATGACGCGACTGAGGAACACCACAAAGGTGTTTAGTACGCCTTGCACCAATGTCAGTGTGACCATGTCGCCGTTTTGTATGTGTGCGACTTCGTGAGCCAGCACAGCTTCGACCTCTTCGCGGGTCATGCCTTGCAACAAACCGGTGGACACTGCCACCAAGGCGGAATTGCGGAAAGCACCGGTGGCAAACGCATTCGGTTCGCCTTCGTAAATAGCGACCTCGGGCATTTCCAGGCCCGCGCGTTGCGACAGTTGTTTCACGGTATCAACCAACCATGCTTCATCCGCGCTTTGCGGTTGCGTGATCACTTGCGCGCCCGTGGTCCACTTGGCCATGGGTTTGCTGATCAGCAAAGAAATGAACGCACCGCCAAAGCCCATGATGGCGGCAAAGCCTAGCAAGGCGGTGAGGTTCAAGCCATTGGCCGTCAAAAAGCGGTTTACGCCCAACAGGCTGGCGACTATGCCCAGCACCAGCATGACGGCAAGGTTGGTGACGATCAAAAGAAATATGCGTTTCATGAAGTCCTTTTAAACCGGCCCACACAGACGAGCCAGATGAAGTGAATGTAAGGGTGTTCCCTTTTTTTTCAATCTCTGAATACTTTTTTGTCCTCAAAAAAAGCAGGGGTTTCGTTGTCAGGCCAAAAACCGGGAACCCCTGCCAGCGGCAAGGGTACAAAAGGTTTGGTTTGTAAAAAAGCGGGTGTCAATTGTTGACACAACCAGACGTCAACTTCTTCATCGCTTATCAACAAAGGCATGGGCAAACACAACACATGAGCGGTAATACCTTTGTAAGGTTGCAATAATTTTTCCAACAGTGCGTGACCAAATAAAACGAGTCTCACTTGTTGCCAAGCATCACGGTTTGTGACAAAGAGTTCATGCCACTGTTTGTTTTTCAATGCCTGCCACAATGGCGCAGGCGCGCACAGCAAGCCTGCGTTTTCATCGAACAGCGTGAGTGCATCGCGCAATGCGCCGCGATGTGCTCCCACACCTTGTGTGGCAATAGCCTGAGCTTGCAAGCGGTTCAGTTGCGCTTTGCTTTTGGGAAACCGCAGCCAGCACAAACCATTGAAGAAATCATGCGCGTTATTGCGTGTCGGTATCCGCTTGTGCTTAAAAATGAAAAACTCGTACGCAGTGTCAGAAGGCAAGTCTTGTTGAGAAACAAAACTCTCGGCTTTTTGAACTGTTGCTTTTACCGCTTCATTTTCAAAGTCAATTGGCTTGCTTGAAATAGACGGTTCAAGCCCACGCGGTAACGACCGGTTCAAAGCCAGGTGCAATTGCTCAGGCTGCGCTTGCCAATGCAGTTGCACTTTCTCACCGTACTGCGCCCACGGCATAAACCAGGGTTGCTGCCAGTCTATGTGCAACACTGATTCAGTCGACAGCCAACTGCCAGGCCAGTGTTTCACCGCCGCACAAAGGTTTGATGCCTGCCTGGCCCAGAGGTAATTCTTGCGGTAAGGTCCAGGCCTCGCGCTTTAAGGTGACCGTGCCGGTGTTGCGCGGCAAACCGTAAAAATCGGGTCCGTGAAAGCTGGCAAAGCCCTCTAACTTGTCCAAAGCGTTGATGCTTTCAAACGCTTGCGCATACAACTCCAGCGCCGACAAAGCCGTGTAACAACCGGCACAACCGCTGGCGTGTTCTTTCAAATGCGTGGCGTGCGGCGCGCTGTCTGTGCCTAAAAAGAAGCGGTCGCTGCCCGAGCTCGCTGCTTTCAACAAAGCTTGTCTGTGAACTTCCCGCTTTAACACTGGCAAGCAGTAATAGTGTGGCCGCATACCGCCCAAAAACAATGCATTGCGGTTAAAAAGCAAATGGTGAGCCGTGATGGTGGCTGCAGTGTGGGCACCGGCTTGCGCCACGTAGTGAGCGGCTTCGCGTGTGGTGATGTGCTCGAACACGATTTTCAATTCTGGAAAGTCTTTTCTCAGAGGCACCAGGTGTTTGTCTATAAACACCGCCTCGCGGTCGAACAAATCAATATCCGGGTCGGTCACTTCTCCGTGTACCAACAAGGGCATGCCTGCGCGTTGCATGGCCTCCAGCACGGCGCGCGTGTGGCGCAAATCGGTGACACCTGCGCTGCTGTTGGTGGTGGCCCCTGCGGGGTAGAGCTTGACGGCAACCACACCCGCTTCGTGCGCCTTGGCGATTTCACCTGCCGGAGTTTGGTCAGTCAGGTACAGCGTCATCAAGGGCTGGAAGTCACTGTTGGCGGGCAGCGCTGCGAGTATGCGTTCGCGGTAAGCCATGGCCTGTGCGGTGGTGGTGACCGGCGGCTTGAGGTTGGGCATGACGATGGCGCGGGCAAATTGCGCGGCGGTATGCGGGGCCACGGCGGCGAGTGCGTCGCCATCGCGCAGGTGGACGTGCCAGTCGTCGGGGCGAGTCAGAGTGAGGGTGTTTTTCATATCCAAGTAGATCAATATATGTTTGTATTGTCTTGCAAGTGAACAGCGGGGTTTACTGTCAAGATGAACACGCTACTTAAACGTACATAAACTGAATTTAAAGGTAGACAACGATTTACCCAAACGCGTGGTTTGCAAGCTTTCCAGCGGCTCACACGACTCGAAGTCAGCCTCTTGGTCATCAGCAGCAAATTCAGACCATTTGATAAACACCACGCGCTGCCCCGACGCCGGTCGGCCGAACCAGATTTCAAACTGGTCATGGTGGTTGTCAATCACATAGACTGTTTCAGGGTAGGCATACCAAGCCACGCGGCTGGCCAACGTCCAATTTTTGACTGAAATACCATCGGCATCGTGGGTTTTGACAAGCTCTTTAGCCCGTAAGCCTGCGTTTTCCCAGCCGTACACATCGGCAAACGGATTGGGCTTGAGGTTGGTGAACGGCACGCCACCGACGATCAACACCACCGCCCCGAAACCGAACAAGACGGCTTGCAAGGCTGCCAGGGTAGTAAACACACTTAGATTTTTCTTTTCCCATATATATGACAAACCCATACCGGCAAACGGCGCCAGGCAAAACCATGCCGGCGTGGTCCAGTGCGGCAATCCACCCGAACCGGATAAGGCAGCGAATACGCCAAAGGGCAGCAAGAAAAAACAAAATAGTGCAGCCAATACAAACGTAGCGTGTTTTCTGTAACGCTTCACAAAAACATAGGCCCCGTAAATCATCAACGGGCCAAAACAAATGGTTTGAATCACAAAAAAGGCCAGTAATTTGTGGAATTGCCACTCGTGGCCTTTGCCGTGTGCCAATTGGTATTTGAAAGACATCCAGTCGTTGACTGCATTCCAATAAAAAACCGGACTCACGAGTACCGCGGCTATTGCCAGCGCTGTCCAAGGCCACAGGCTGCCAAAGGGTATTTTTCGATTGCTAAGAACAAACACAAGCAAAACCGCCAGTGCCGGAAACACCGCGGTGTATTTGCACAAACCGGCCAATCCCAACAACACACCCAGCAACAGCCAATGCCAGCCTTTAAATACCTGCTGATTAACCCAGCGAAATGACAGCAGCATCAAACCCAGGCTGAGCGTGGTTAATAGCGTGTCAGGCAACAAACTGATGGCTAGCAAATGCGGCAGTAAGCCCAGCGAGATGCCGACCACCGCCAGCCACCCGCTGAATTGAGGGGAAGGCCATTCAACCGCATCTGCATGTGCGCAGGACGCCACCCAATCACACAACGCTTTGGTGTTTTGGTAGACCAGCACCAAAGATACTGCCCATAAACATTCAGGCAATAGCCTGATGATGCCCGCCGTGCTTGTCAGTTGAACCAATGGCCATTGCGCCCAGCCGACCAAAGGCGGGTGGTCAAAATAACTCCAGGCCAAGTGCTTTGCGTACAAGGCGTAGTGCGCCTCATCCACCGACATTTCAATGGAAAATCCTATGACCACATGAAGCAGCGCTGCTACACAGAGCCAACCCACTGAATATCTGATGACCGAAGAATGTTTCATTGTGTTTGGAACGGTGCCGCGTTTCAGTCTGTCACTGTGCTGACTTTGGCGCGAAGTCTTCGCTGGAGTTTTTCTATGGATGAGCACATACTTTAAGTAGATGATAGGCGTTAATTAAGCATAGATAGCTTGGCTGGGTTTTCAGGTATTACAGCCTTTTTTATATTTGGCTTAACCATGCTTTGGCGTTTTTAACCGGACACCACTGGATGAGAAATATTGATTTACTGACCTTGGCCAGAAACGCCAGAACCTCGGTTGAAATGGTGGAAAAGTTTTATGCGTCAACCTTGTCAGCCGAAATGAATGTCTGTCTTTTGCACAGCAAAAGGGCTTGAACACAGGACGTAAGCCGGGGATAAGCAGACATGGAGCAAAGTACCATGGAAATTGATATGATTATCGACGCCCGATAACCATTTAATACCTGTGACACCATGAAAAAACTGATTTTGTCTGCCTTGCTGTGCATCAACTCTCTGGCCTTCGCCCATTGCTCCAACCCGGTGGCGTGTGAAATGAAATACGTGGATCAAGCGTTCACCAAAACCGCTTTGACCGGCGAAGCACTCGACAAAGCCCGTGCTATGCGCGAAGAAGGCGAAAAACTTTACAAAGACGGCAACGAAGATGACGCCATCAAGGTGCTCAAAAAAGCCAAAAAGTATTTGCTAGATGGCAAACTTGACAGCTGAACCCGCAACCCGCTTTTTATGTCAGTCATGAATGTTCACGTCAGAGCTCTTATCAGCACGGCCCTGGGGCTATTTGTGTCCAATGCCTTGGCCGGCGACATGGCCGAGTGCTCCAAACTTGCAGACAAGGACAAAAAAGCTTTTTGCATGGCCAGTTATGCAGCCAGCGGTACCTACTGCGACATGATCAAAAACTACGAATTGCGCCGTGATTGCATGTCCAAAGTGGTCAAAAAACAGCGCGAATTAAGCTACAGCGTGATGAACAAACCCAAGCCGGTCGAAGAAGAAAAATAAATCCTCAGCTCTGGCGATCCAGCAGTTGTTCTGCCAGCGCAGCCAATGCTGTTTTGTAATCACTGTCGGCCAAGACATGCAGTGCATTCAATGCCAACCTAGCCTGCGCCGAAGCTGCTTCGCGTGTGGCCTGCATGGCGCCGGTGCTTCTGACAATGGCAGCAATTTTTTGAAGGGACTCGACTTCGCCGTTCTCAATCGCCTGTCTGATCAAAGCGCATTCGTCCGGCGAGCCGCGTTGCATGGCGACGATCAAAGGCAAGGTAGCCTTGCCTTCGCGCAAATCATCCCCCAGGTTTTTGCCCAACAAAGCGGCGTCCCCGTCGTAATCCAGCACATCGTCTATCACTTGAAACGCCGTGCCCAACGCCTGGCCGTATTCGGCGCAAGCGGATTCCACTGCGGATGAACTGCCGTTGATCACCGCCGGTAAGCGGGTACTGGCTTCAAACAACTTGGCAGTTTTGCTGCGGATGACGTTCAAATAACCGTTTTCGTCCAGCGAGGCGTCGTGCATATTCATAAGCTGCATGACTTCGCCCTCCGCGATGACGTTGGTGGCATCGGCGACGATGTCCAGAATGCGCATGTTCTGGCACTCAACCATCATTTGAAACGCGCGCGAATACAAAAAGTCGCCGACCAGCACGCTGGCCGGGTTGCCAAATATTGCGTTGGCAGTAGGTTTGCTGCGCCGCAGTTTGGAGTCGTCGACCACGTCGTCGTGTAGCAAAGTGGCGGTATGTATGAATTCAATGACAGCTGCCAGCGTGTGGTGGTCACTGCCCTTGTAGCCAAGCGCACCGGCCATTAAAAGCAGCAACACAGGGCGCAGCCGCTTGCCGCCGGCCAGAATAATGTGTTGTGAGACTTCGCCAACCAGGGGAACGCCGGAGGAAAGACGTTGCGTGATGATGCGGTCGACGGCGAGCATGTCCTGTCCGATCAGGCCGCTGACGGCTGTCTGGGAGGGGGAATCGGAGGCGCTCAAGGTATTTTTCTCGATCAAGAGGCAAATTATAGGCACCGGAATCGGTCTGGCCATACAGTTGACACGATAACCCCGAATGCATGCTAAAATGTTCGGCTCTGCTGAAATCCGTTGGCAGAGCAAAGAGTCTTTCTTTCAGAGGTTCGTATGTACGCAGTCATAAAAACCGGTGGCAAGCAATATCGCGTGTCGACCGGCGAAAAAATCAAAGTAGAACAGATAGCTGCGGACGTTGGCCAGGAAATCGTGATTGACCAGGTTTTGGCTGTCGGCAACGGCGCAGAAATCAAGGTCGGCACACCCCTGGTGTCCGGTGCATCTGTCAAAGCCATGGTCATTGCCCATGGCAAGCACGACAAAGTGCGCATCTTCAAAATGCGCCGCCGTAAGCATTACCAAAAACGTCAAGGCCATCGCCAGCAATTCACCGAATTGCAGATCGCCTCTATCCAAGCCTAAGGAGCACTCACACCATGGCACAGAAAAAAGGCGGCGGCTCTACGCGCAACGGTCGCGATTCCAACCCCAAGATGCTCGGCGTCAAGGCGTTCGGCGGCGAACACATCACTGCAGGCGCCATCATCGTGCGTCAACGCGGTACCAAGTTCCACCCCGGCACCAATGTCGGCATTGGCAAAGACCATACCTTGTTTGCTTTGGTTGAAGGTCACGTGTCTTTCGCTATCAAAGGTTCTTTGAATAAGCACATGGTCAATGTGACACCTGCTTAAGGTTCACAAACCTCCCTGCAAAGCCCCGCTTGCCGGGGCTTTGTTGTTTAAGATTGACTCATGAAATTTGTAGACGAAGCCTTTATTGACATCATTGCCGGTGACGGCGGGAATGGCTGTGTCTCATTCAGACACGAAAAATACAAGGAATTCGGCGGCCCTAACGGCGGTGACGGCGGACGCGGCGGCAATGTGTATGCCGTGGCAGATGCCAGTTTGAACACGCTGGTTGACTACCGTTTTTCGCGTCGCCACGAAGCCAAACGGGGTGAACACGGCATGGGCTCGGACATGTTTGGCGCGGCCGGTGACGACATCATTTTGAAAATGCCGGTTGGCACCATGATGATTGATGCCGAAACCAACGATGTGCTTTATGAACTGCTTACCCCCGGCGAGATGATCATGATCGCCAAAGGCGGCGACGGCGGTTTCGGCAATATGCGTTTCAAGAGCTCGATCAACCGCGCGCCGCGCCAAAAAACACCGGGCTGGCCGGGGGATCGCAAAAGCCTGAAACTCGAATTGAAAGTACTGGCCGACGTCGGCTTGCTGGGCATGCCCAACGCCGGTAAATCCACTTTGATCAGTGCCATCTCCAACGCACGCCCCAAGATTGCCGATTACCCGTTCACCACCTTACACCCGAATCTGGGCGTGGTGCGCGTGGCCGCCGAGCAAAGTTTTGTGGTCGCTGACGTGCCTGGTTTGATCGAAGGCGCTGCTGAAGGCGCCGGTCTGGGTCATCAGTTTTTGCGCCATTTGCAGCGTACCCGATTGCTGCTGCACATGATCGACTTGGCACCGTTTGACGATGCGGTGGACCCTGTCGCGCAAGCCAAAGCCATCGTGCTGGAGTTGAAAAAATACGACCCTGCGTTGTACGACAAACCGCGCTGGTTGGTGCTGAACAAGCTCGACATGGTGCCCGACAGCGAACGCGAAGCGCGGGTCAAAGACTTTGTCAAACGCTTCAAATACAAAGGCCCGGTGTTCCAGATTTCCGCGCTCAACCGCGAAGGCTGCGAAGGTTTGGTACGTGCGATTTACGAGCACCTGGAAAAGCAATTCAAATCCACGCAGGTCGAAGAAGCGCCTGATCCGCGTTTCGCCCCTTTGCCCTGACAAGCAGGCTTTCCATTGCCATGTCTGATGCCAACCATTTACTCAAAGACGCAAGGCGCATCGTCGTCAAAGTAGGCTCCAGCCTGGTCACCAACGAAGGCCGCGGCCTGGACGAACAAGCCATAGGCGAATGGTGCCGCCAGATCGCCGCGCTGATGCGATCGGACGAGAAGCGCGAAATCATCATGGTGTCCAGCGGCGCGATTGCCGAGGGCATGAAACGTTTGGGCTGGGCCACGCGCCCGCACGAAATCCATGAATTGCAAGCCGCCGCCGCTGTGGGGCAAATGGGCTTGGTGCAAATGTATGAAACCAAGTTACGCCAGCACGGGCTGGGCAGCGCGCAGGTGTTGCTCACCCACGCCGACCTGGCCGACCGCGAGCGTTATCTGAATGCCCGCTCAACGCTGAACACACTGTTGATGCATAACGTGCTGCCGGTCATCAACGAAAACGACACCGTGGTCAACGACGAAATCAAATTCGGCGACAACGACACGCTGGGCGCGTTGGTGGCCAATCTGGTCGAAGCCGATGCGCTGGTCATACTGACCGACCAAGCCGGTTTGTTTACTGCCGATCCGCGCAAAGACAGCTCCGCCACGCTGGTGCAGCAGGCGCAAGCCGGTGACCCGGCTTTAGAAGCCATGGCCGGGGGCGCAGGCTCGAACATCGGGCGCGGCGGCATGCTCACCAAAATTTTGGCGGCCAAACGCGCCGCCGGTTCAGGTGCCAGCACCGTGATCGCCTGGGGCCGCGAACCGGATGCGCTGCTGCGTTTGTGCGCCGGTGAATCCATAGGCACTTTGCTGGTGGCACCGACCCAGAAACAGCAGGCGCGCAAGCAGTGGATGGCCGACCATTTGCAAATGCGCGGCGCCATTGCCATCGACGACGGCGCGGCGAACAAGCTCACGGGCGAAGGCAAAAGCCTGTTGCCCATAGGCATGCACAGCGTCAAAGGCGAGTTTTCGCGCGGTGACGTGATCGCTATTTGCGATTTGCAGGGCACTGAGCTCGCCCGCGGTCTGGCCAATTACGCCAGTGCCGAATGCCGCTTACTCTGCAAAAAACCGTCCAGCGAGATAGAAAAATTGCTCGGCTACGTGGCGGAGCCTGAGATGGTGCACCGCGACAACCTGGTGCTGATGCGTTAACTGCTTATTCGCCCGGCGGGGCATGTTCGTCAGGTAAGTGCTGGCGCACGCCTTGGCGTAAAAAAGAGCTGCGGTTTTCTTGCCGGGGTAAATAGCGGGACAACTCGGTCAAAGCCATTTCATACACACCGCGTTTGAACTCGACGACAGATTCCAGCGGCACCCAATATTCGTTCCAACGCCAGGCGTCAAACTCCGGATGTGTGCTGGCGCGCAAGTTCAACGCGTGATCAGGCACCACCAATTGCAGCAAAAACCAGATTTGTTTTTGCCCCTTGTAATGGCCGCGCGCATCCTTGCGGATGTAGCGGTCAGGCACTTCATAACGCAACCAGTCGCGGGTCCGGGCCACGATGCGCACATGCTCAGCTTGCAGTCCCACTTCCTCTTGCAATTCCCTGAACAAGGCCTGCTCGGGTGTCTCTCCCCGGTCAATGCCGCCTTGCGGAAACTGCCAACTGTGGGTGCGGATGCGCTTGCCCCAAAACACCTGGTTCTTCTGGTTCAGCAAAATGATGCCGACGTTAGGCCGAAAGCCGTCACGGTCAAGCATAATCAAACCTCAAAAATTTCAACTGAGGCCATTATGCACAGCATCCGGCTGGCATCAATACGCCGATAGGTTTCACCCCTTAAATAAAGCCACTAAGTTGGCGTTCACTGTTGCCCATGAAAGCTTCCCAGTTCCTGATTTCCACCCTCAAAGAGGCTCCGGCAGACGCCGAAGTAGCCAGCCATCAGTTGATGATGCGTGCCGGCATGATCAAAAAATTGGGTGCAGGTATTTACACCTACATGCCAATGGGCTTGCGCGTGATCCGAAAAGTGGAAGCCATCGTGCGCGAGGAAATGAACCGCGCCGCTGCGATTGAGCTGGCCATGCCGGTGGTGCAACCGGCCGAGTTGTGGCAGGAAACTGGGCGCTTCGAGAAGATGGGCCCTGAATTGCTGCGCATCAAAGACCGGCACGACCGCGACTACGTGGTGCAACCGACCAGCGAAGAAGTCGTGACCGACATTGCGCGCCAGGAATTGCGCAGCTACAAACAGCTGCCGAAAAATTTCTACCAAATACAAACCAAGTTCCGCGACGAACGCCGTCCGCGTTTCGGTTTGATGCGCGGGCGCGAGTTCATCATGAAAGACGCGTACAGCTTTGACCGTGACGCGGCCTCGGCGCACATCAGCTACCAAGGCATGGCGCAGGCTTACCGCCGGATTTTTGATCGCTTCGGTTTGCGCT
>Ga0192657_1088_pt1 | contig 14274 bp, 15 predicted proteins | sample LauGreFBDMM110DN_2_FD_133054 | JGI IMG/M metagenome (GOLD analysis project Ga0192657, IMG submission 133054) | reverse complement strand
AGCGCGAGCTCATGTATCAGCGTGGCTTCACTCACTGTCACGGCTATCGGCGGCTGTCCGGGCGGCAGCAGTTGCAACGATGCCATTTGCAACAACCAACCATCAGGCGAAACCGTCGGGGCCATGCGTCTGCACAAGGTTTGCAATACCGTGGTCAATTCAGACGGTTTGACCGGTTTCGTCAAATAAACATCCGCACCGGATTCATAACCTTCCTGGCGGTCTATGCTGCGTACTCTGGCCGTCAGCATCACTATGCCTATCTGCGGCAAAGCCTGGCGCAAACGTTTGGCTATCGACAAACCGTCTTCATCCGGCAAATTTAAATCCAGCACCACCACGTCAGGAACGGCGATGGTCAGCGCCTGGTTCAATTCCTGGCCGTCACCGACGCCGCGCACATCAAACCCGGCATGGCTCAACTGGTCTTGCAAGGCTTCGCGCAAGGCGATGTTGTCCTCGACCAAAAGAACAGCACTCGCGGACGGCATCATGGGCGTAAGAAACGTAATCTAGACATACCGTATATTAGCCCTCAATTTTATATTTTTGTTGAATTTCAGGATTTCTCAGCATTTATTCGTCAAATTTTATAAATTCAACATAGTTCTTTGCTTGTAGCTTTCTGCTTCTTATGCCCACTTCTTTCAGTCACACAGCCCGTTCTTATGTATCAAATCTGTTGCGCGGTTCGCGCAGTGCGTGTTTTGTTGCGCTGTTGTCTGTCTGTGCACTGGGACTGCTGGCGATATTCTTTCCACAAACGGTGCCGCTCTCAGCTTTAGAGCTTGGCCTTTGCATACTGGTTCTGTTGCTATTTGTCCGTGACTTTTGCAGACAGCAGGCGTTTAAGTTGCGCTGCGACGACGCCAACCAAGCGCAACAGCAAGCCAGCACTGAACAAGAACTGCGGCGTAACCAGCAGCGCTTTTTGTCCATGCTGATGCATGAGATACGCACACCGCTTAGCGTCATCAAGATAGGGGTGGACGCCATCACGCATGCAGCACCTGCCGCCAAAGACCAAAGCACCTGGGTGCAACGCATAGACGTGGCCATAGACAACATCACCCAGGTGATTGAAAACTGTGTGCAAGCGGAAAAACACGATGCAGGCTTGATACAACCCAGCGTGTCGCGCTTTATTGTTGAGCAGGAACTGGCGGACATGACCAGCCAGATAGTCGCGGTCAACGCCGAATTTGCCTCGCGCATACAAGTGGTGATGAATGAGCAAACCGGCCATTGGCTGCAAACCGACAGGCATTACCTCCGCTCTATTCTGATGAACCTGATCAGCAATGCATTGAAATATTCACCGCCATTTACGCCGGTGATTCTTCGCATCCAACAGATTCAGAGCGACAATAATCAGCAGTTGAAATTTGAAATTGAAAACAGCCTGGGCAAAGCGGGGATACCGGATAGCAAGCATTTGTTTGAACGCTATTACCGCGCCGAAGCCGCCAGAAAATTTGCAGGCACCGGACTCGGCCTGTGGCTGTCGCAAACGCTGGCCAAGCAACTCGGTAGCCGCATTGACATGACTCTGAGCCAACAGCAAACTGTGATTTTTCATTTCAATCTGCCCTTGCTGCAAAACGAATGATGCCTACTTCAGGAACCTTAATATGAAATTTCTCAACAAAGTATTCAACGGCGATCAGTCGGAAAAAACCTCCCTATCAGACCCGCTCGTGGCAGACCTGCCGGTGCACAAAGAGGATTTGAATTTGACGCCGCTGGACCAACTGGCTGGCGGCGAACCCGCAGATACCGTGGTGCCGTTTGCCAACACAATGACAGTCGAAGAAGAAGTGAAACTACCGGATTTGGCTCAAGAACTGGCTTACTTGGACAAATACGAAAGGCTACAAAACAAGATGAATGTGTCTGAGCTTTACGGTATTTTCAATACGCTGGAGTCCATCTCTCATTCGTTGACGGACGCGAACCAAAGCAAAGCCAAGCCGGATGATGTTTTGGAAACTTGGAAACCTTTGCTTGCGCATATCGAGGCTTTCACTGTCAAGAAAAAACTGCTGCAAAGCATAGAAGCGCAAATGAACCAGACGATTGATGAATTGCGCGAGATTCACCAAAAAATGTTTGATTCCATTTCTCAGGTACGTACCTACAACAGCGAGCGCGAAGCCATGTACGCGGTGCGCAGACAACTCGCTGATGAATTAGAGAAAAAGCTGCGCTTGGTACAAAACCTTGGTTGAACACAACCACGGTCATTTCTTTAAAGTATCAACGAATTAACGCATCAACACATACGGTCGGTGCACCACGCGCCGCTGATCGGCTGGAATCTCCAACAGCTTTTCCTTGAAACGCTGCATGTCGTACACCGCCAGCCAAGGCATGGGTTTTTTGGTGGCGACCACTATCACCCATTCGCTCATGCTGTCTTTGTCCTCACCCGCTGGTGCCAGCCACTCTAATTCGAAACTGTAGTTTTTTTCTGCTGAGATCGATGGCAGCCTCACGGCGTTTCTGATGAAATTGTTTTTTTCAATCTCATTGGGAAACAAGCGCACCACGTTGTCGCGGTTGAATGCAGGCCGCCAGTTAAATACGCTGACATACATAGGTGTTGCCGGTGTCAGATTGATCACCAAGGCGTCCCCGGCGCGAAAACTGCTGCGGTTGAGTTCGAGCCGCAAATCAAAACCAGGGTCAGCGTCTATGGCTGGCGGCACCACATCGACCACCATGCTGACCGTGCATAGTTGCGCACCTTGCACCGTTTTCACCGTCTCGGAAATCAATTCGCTTTTGCGGATACGGCCTTCAACCAGCACCCAGGCGTTGCGCTGCATATCGCAGCGTTGCTCGCGCGCCGTATGGGCCGATTGCACGCAGTGCATGCTTTGATCGGATGCGATGTTCTCGCCCGCCATGAGTGCCAGCGCTTTGGCTTTGGCGGCTTCGCGTGCGTTGTCACAGGCCTGGTTGCGCGACATATCCGGGCCGAAGTAAAAATCCGCTTTCACATCGATGGGAACTGCCAAGGCTGTTTGTCCAGGCCATAGACAAGCTGCCATCGCCAATTGAAAGACTGTCAGCCTGATGTTGTTCATCGGTAAGCCAACACGTGTTGGCGGTTCCCGCTCAACTGCGGTTCTTGCTGCTTGTGCATGCCCAATGCATGGCGCGAGGTTTGGCGCGCCACATAGTCAGCCAATTCACCCAAGTAGATTTGTCGGTCCTGGTTGCTGTCCGACTCACCTGCCAAGCCCTTGAGCAGGTAATAGCTGAATATACCGTGCTGCAAGTTTTCATCTGCGTACGCAATTTGCCCGCTGTTGACCGCAGACAAAATGCTGACACCTGCGGGCAGACTGTCAGCGCCAGTCTTGAGTGTGACCGCGCGCTGGTGCTGCTGCAAGACTTGGCCTTGTCGTGTGTTGCCGCTGAAGCAACTGTCCATGAACACAGTGACCGATTTCGCACCGCTGCGCCCTAGCATGGCCAACACTGTTTTTTGGTTAATGCCTGTGTCCTCCAGCAAATCGGTGTTCACGTCCTGTGGCAACCAGTAATACTGTTTGTCCGGCTCGCGCAGCAGACCGTGACCGCTGAAAAACACATACACATCAGTGCTGCCTGCATTCACATGCGCAGGCAACCAGTATTTGAGCGCCAGCAAAATGCCAGCGCGTTGGGCGTCGGCGTCTACCAACAATTTGGTGTTGTCGACCGGCACGCCCAGGTACTTGATGGCGTGGTCGCGAAACCGCTTGGCGTCATTCACAGCAAAACTGGCGCCGGGCAAGCGCTGGTAATTTTGAATGCCCAGTACAAGCGCAACTGCATCTCTGGGTTTGGCGACAAAAGTATCGACCGTGTTTACCGGTCTGGCGTCTAGTTGTACACGCGGCTTGTCTAAAGCCGGTTCATCAGTCTTTTTTTTTACAGCCTCAGTGCCAACTGTTTGCATTTGTACAGCACTTTTTTTAGATTCGATGACAGCATTGCCGGGGTTGACGAATTGGTTGTTAGACCAGTTACCGTTGAGTGCCGGTTTGCCATTGGGAAACGAATACGTGCCCTTGCCCTGGCGTTTACCGTATTGGTATTGGCCGACATACTTTTCACCATTGGCAAAATAGTAAATACCGAAACCGTGTTTCAAGCCGTTTTTGAATTCACCTTGGAAATAATCGCCTTGGTACTTGTCAGCGGTGAACTCCAGAATACCCCGGCCTTCAAATTTGCCGCGCACAAAGTCTCCGGCATAGGAATAGTCGGCATCGTCAAGAATGCCGCGACAGGCGTGCCATTGGCTGACGTCCTGGCCTTTGCATGAAGGCAAAGCGTTTTGTGCCAAAACAGTAGCGTTCAAACTCAGACCGAGCACCAAACCCCAAAGTACGCGCGGCCACTGCTTCATGGTTGATTAACTCCGGCGGTCTTCATCGCGCTGACCAGTTCAAGCCGTTGGCTTTTCAACTGCTCTGCGGCTTGCCCCAGCTTTTGTTTGTCGTCGTCAAGTGCGCGTTGTCGTGCCCAGAGTTTTTTGCGGTCTTCCATCAGACTTTTTTTGCGTGACGTGATTTGCGCCACCACATTGTTGTCGGCTTGAGGCGCTTGCACTTGTTGCACGCTGACGGGCACAGGTCTGTAAGGTAATTCGCCGTACTGATCGACGCCCTTGACCGGCGCGTTGCTCTGCGGCTGTACAGGTGTTGCAGTCGCTGTAGTCGCTGCCACCAAGGTGTTGAGTCTCTTTTGTAAACGGTTTTCCAGCACCGCTGTCAGCATCTCCAGATCCAGCGATTTTTCATCGGTGTCTAGTTGCTGCTTTTCAGCGTCAATTTGCAACTGCGTTTTTTGTATCTGCAATTTTTCAAGCTTGAGAGATTCTTCCAGCGCGGTAAGCCGCACACCTTCTTTTTGTAAATTCTCTTTGCGCAAACCGGTTTTCTTGTTCTTTTCAATGCGCTGAACCAATGACTCCACTTTGGGTAGTACCTGCGGCGTCTGGCTAGTCTGCGTTTGCTTTAACTGTGTCAGCTCTTGTGTGACCGCCTGCAACTGTGACCTGGCCTGAGCCAGTTGCGCTTGCTGATCCATTAACTGCAGGTTGGTGCTTTGCGTGACTTGCGCCAATTCACGCGCCGTTTGGGCAGACTGATCCAGCAACACTGAACCAAACAGTGCCATGATGGCGAGCATCACGAAAAAAACCAAGGATGCGATTTTCATAACCGCACCTTGGTTTTTAATGGCAAAGACTGTTTACTTGTCATTGGCGCTCTGGTTGTTTGCACGGGATTCACGCGCAGCTTCAATTTCTTTTTCCAGCTCTTCAAACGCTTTGGTCTTTCTGACTTTGGTGGCCATGATGTTGTTCTTTTTCACTTCTTTGGCCATCATTTTTTTCAGCTCTTCCGTTGGATAGCGTAAACGCACATAGGTCTGGTATTCGCGACCATTAGGAATCACATTGATGCGATCCCGGGTGTAGCCGTTGAGCTGTACTTCGGCAATCAATGTCTTAGTGAGTCGTTCAATTTCTTTGCTGAGCGTGATGTCGTCACCGCTGTTGGTTTGTGTGGCGAATTCAGTCATGCGTGAAGAAATCAACTCGCCCAGGTTTTGGGTCAACAGGCGTTTGGCCGACAACATAGCCATGTCTATAGACAACTGCATATCAACCGCGCCTTCAGTAGCGGTCACATAAATCGCATCCGGGTTGTTGTCGTTTTGTAAAAACCAATCAGGGGTCTTGCTGATATTGGTTTCCACTGCCTTGCGTCGCTCTGCATCTTTGGCGGCCTCGGCACGCTGTGCAGAACTTGCGTCAGGCACCGCCTTGCTTAATGTGGTGGTCAACATGTCAGACTGATCTTTCAGCTGCTTATTCAGTTCTTCTATGGCCTTTTGTGACTGCGCTGCCTGCTTGGCAGAGGAGTTGGCCATGTCAGATTGGCTTCTGACTTGGCGGTTTAATTCATCTAAGGCTTTTTGTGCTTGTTCTTCCTTGGCGGTTTGTGCTTCTTTTTCCTGGGTAGACGCGCAAGCAGTCAGCAGAGCCATCAAGGTCAGTGCCAAAATTTTGTTTAAATTCATATACAACTCCGTGTGATTTTTTTGTACAACTTCAGACAACTTAACTGCGACTGGCAAGAAATCGGCCTAGCCTTGCACAGATCAGCTTTCAATCTGTGTGAGCCGCAAATTTAAAAGAGGGGGTTGCAGAAAGCTGAGATTTCCTGATACAAAGTTCTGCAAAACAACAGCTTGAACTGTCCGTCATTTACCGTACGCGTTGTCAAATATCCGAGGCGCAGAAATTGCTCATTCCCTGTCAGTGTCGATATTGCGTTGACACACCAACCTTCGTAAATGAATACCAAAAGGGGATGTAGATGTTTAAATCGAATGCTTTGATTTTTGTTTTAAGCTTTTTTGTATGGCCGGTGCATGCTGAAAACTGGCGCTACTGTGCAGCCAACGCCCCCATGTCTGCGCCCTGCAAAGCCTGGGTGTCGGCCTATTTGGCAGGCCATGCGCCGGACACAGACCCGCAAGAAGTACCGCGTTATATTGCCGACAATACTTTGTCGCTCAGCCTCAATCCGGTCTCTCGTGGCGAATTGCCTTCGTTCGGCGAACCCAGCTACCACGCTGTGCAACCCTTTTTGAAAGTCTCCACCACTGTGCTGGTGAGATGAGAGAACGCGCAGACTGAACACAGCCTGCGCTGCGTCTCAAGCCAAGGTGCGCCAGCGGTTACCGGTGTCACCAAACAGTTGCTGCGCCTCTTCGGGTCCTTGTGAACCGGCGGCATACATTGAAAGCAGCGCATCGCTGTGCTGCGCCAAATGGTCTTGCAATGGCTGCACGATTTGCCAACCGGCCATGACACTGTCTGAGCGCTGAAACAATGTGGCGTCGCCGATCATGCAGTCATAAATCAATGTTTCATAACCGGTGCTTGGTGCATTTTGGAAATAGTCTTTGTAATGAAAATCCATATGCACTTGTCCGATTTCTATGCGCGGGCCGGGAATTTTTGCGCCAAAGCTCAGCATGGCGCCTTCATCGGGCTGCAACTTGATCAGCAGCGTGTTGGGCTGCAAGGCGTCGGTAGCGGTATCGCGGAACAATGAAAAAGGTGGCCGCTTGAACTGCACTTGTATTTCGCTTTGCCGATGACCCAGGGCTTTGCCGGTGCGCAAATAAAACGGCACACCTGCCCAACGCCAGTTATCTATGCCCAGCCTCATGGCGATATAAGTTTCAGTGCCGCTGTCTGCCGACACACCGGTTTCGCTGCGGTAGGCCTTCAACGCTTCCCCGCTGCGTTCACCCGCAACATACTGACCGCGCACCACATCTCTGAGCGGATCCAGCACATGCACCGAATCCAATACCTTGGTTTTTTCATTGCGTACCGCGTCTGCATCAAACGAAGCAGGTGACTCCATCGCCGTCAATGCCAAAAGTTGAAACACGTGGTTAGGCACCATGTCGCGCATGGCGCCGGTGGTTTCGTAAAAGGCTGCGCGCTGCTCAACACCGACGGTTTCAGCGACCGTGATCTGCACATGATCGATATGGTCACGGTTCCACAAGGGCTCGAAAATGCCATTGGCAAAACGCATCAACATGATGTTTTGCACCGTCTCCTTGCCAAGGAAATGGTCCATGCGGTAGATCTGGGTTTCCTGCAAATTGTTTCGCAGTTGTTTGTTCAATTCGCGCGCAGATGCCAGGTCGTGGCCGAACGGTTTTTCCACCACCACGCGACGCCAGGCCTGCTCGGTTTCCTGTAACAACCCGGCGGCTCCCAGTTGATCAACGATGCCTGCAAAAAACCGCGAGCCCACAGCCAGGTAAAACATGACGTTGGCCCCGGTGTGCTTTTCTTTATCCGCTTGTTGCAAGCGGGATGTCAGTTGCACATAAGCCTGCGGGTCACTGAAATCGGCAGATAAATAAGACAAGCTGCCCAGCAATTTGTTCAGATGCTCGGTCTGCAAGGTTTGCGCATAGTGCTTGTCGGCGGCAAACGCAGTGACAGCCTGCGCCACATGGGCACGAAAGGAATCGTCACTCATGTCGGCGCGGTCCACACCGATGAGCGCAAAGTTATCAGGCAGCAAACCGGTGCGTGCCAGGTTGTAGAGCGCAGGCATCAGCAAGCGTTTGGTCAGGTCACCTGCCGCACCAAATATCACCAGCGTGCAGGCAGGCGCGCGTTCGCCATGCGGCGTTTTCACATGTTCTATGTCTTGTGCCACGTTCTTGTCCTTTAAGGTTTTTTAGGTTCTTGGTGACCGCCGAACTGTTTGCGCATGGCTGAGAGCACTTTTTCTGCAAACGTGTGTTCCTGGCGCGAGCGAAAGCGCGTGTACAAGGCAGCCGTCAATACATCTGCAGGCACCGCCTCTTCGATGGCTGCTTGTATGGTCCAACGGCCTTCACCGGAATCCTCCACATACCCGGAATACGAAGACAGCTGCGGGTCTTCTGCGAGTGCAATGGCGCTCAAATCCAGCAGCCATGACGAGACCACACTGCCGCGCCGCCACAGTTCGGTGATGTCGGCCAGGTTCAGGTCGTAGCGACGCTCCGCAGGAATGACTGCCTGGTTCACGCCTTTCAAAATATCCAGACCTTCGGCGTAGGCTTGCATCAAACCGTATTCAATACCGTTGTGCACCATCTTCACAAAATGCCCCGAGCCCGCAGGGCCGGTGTACAAATAGCCTTCCTCGGCGGTGGACTGGCGGTTTTCACGCCCGGGTGTTTTGTCTATGCTGCCTATGCCGGGGGCCAGCGATTTGAAAATCGGGTCGAGTTCAGTGACCGCTTGTTTGTCGCCGCCAATCATCATGCAATAGCCGCGCTCCAGTCCCCAGACACCGCCGCTGGTGCCGACATCGATATAGCGTATGCCTTTTTTCTGCAGTGCTTGAGCACGGCGCACATCGTCTTGAAAATTACTGTTGCCGCCGTCTATCAGAATATCGCCACTTTGCAGCAATTCATGCATTTGGTCTACCGCAGCTTCAGTGATGGCGCCGGACGGCAGCATCAACCAGACCGTGCGCGGCAATTCAAGCGAAGCAACAAACTGCTTTAAGTCATTCGCCGGTATGGCACCTTCGTCCGCAAGTTGCTTGACGCTGGCAGGGTTCACGTCATACACCACACACTGGTGTCCATGGCGCATCAAGCGACGCACAATATTTCCACCCATGCGGCCAAGGCCAATCATTCCTATTTGCATATACACCTCTGCTTGTTTGAATAATGAAAAACTATGTGCGCCTGCATCTTAAGACGCACACATGAATTCTTGCTGTCAGACAACGATTTCTATCCAGTTCGGCTCTTTGCCGGTCTGCACGCGTTGCTGAAAGACCAGTGTGCCGCTGCTTGTGTCCAGACGGTAGCAACTCACATGGTGGGATTGCTGACCGGCGACCAGCACATGCTGTCCGTTGTCATGGATAGCAAAACCACGCGGCTGCGCTTCGGTTGATGTGTGTCCTGCGAGGGTCAGTAAACCTGTGTCTGTGTCCACATGAAAAACCGCTAAGCTGCTGGAACTGCGTTCGCTGCTGATCAGACAACGGCCATCCGGCGTGAGGTGTATATCAGCTGCCCATGGCTTGGCATCAAAGCCCGGCGGCAAGGTGGACATAGTTTGCAAATGCTGCAACTGCGCGGTCTCAGCGTGCCATACCAGCACATCCAGCGTTGCGTCGAGTTCGTTCAACAGATACACAAAACGCCCGCAAGTCGAAAAGCGCATATGCCTGGGTCCGGACCCGGCACGCGCAGTCCATGGCGAGGAGGGGCGCGGTGTAAGCAAACCGGTTGCGGCATCAAAGCCATACACCAGTATCACATCTGCGCCCAGACACGCTATCAGCGCGTGGCTGTTATCCGGTGACATCAGCACCGAGTGCGGATGCTTCGGTGTTTCGTATAGGTGTTCTTTGCCGAAAGGCAGACCGTCAACGCCCAGGCTAAGCACGCTGATGTGATGCGAATGGTAGGAAGCAGCCAGCAAATAAGCGCCGCTGTGGTCGCGCGCGAGGTAACTCATTTTGGCACTCAAGGGCGTGACAGCCAGCTGTGTGAGCTCACCAGTCAAAGAATGAATAGCCAAGCTGACGATGGCGTTAAGGTCGCCGCGCTGAGCGACATACAGCATTTTTTTACCAGGACTGATTGCCATAGGTGCCAGACTGCCTGCGAGTTGACAAGGCGACTGCAAACTTAACTCGCCATTACCGGCCATATGCAGCATGATGATGTCGCCGCTGACTGCGTTAGAGACGTAGACAAAGGCCATGCGCTATCTCCGCGGATCAGGATTCGTCAGCCAGCTTATTCACATGCAATTTGACTTCTGCAATTTCAAGTTTAATCAAGCGGCTCATTTCAGACAAGGCATCCCGGTGCGAGTCAAATACCTGATGAATCGCATACGAGTCAGGGTCGAGTTTTTCGGCGTCTTCTTTTGTCAGCGCATGGTACAAACCATTTTGCTCTATCAAATACCAGCTTGCTTTGTTTTGCACCTTGTTCAGCCTTTCCAGAAATTAATACACATTGGGATTCAAGTTGAATTTTTTGAATGCTTTGGCCATTTTTTCCTGCGAATCGGTATTCAACGCAGACAAGGGCGGGCGCACGCGTAACCAGTCGGTATCGTGGTACATGCTGCAGAGCAAATATTTCAAGGCGGGGACTTGCGGCAAATGCGCCAGCAGCTGATCAAACTCAGTCAAACGCAAATCATCATTGCCAATTTTGTTGCCGGTGACTGATATTTTTTTGTCTGCATCTGATGCAGTCACTATCCTCACCATGAGCTTGGTGATCAGATTGGCGTAACTGGAAATACCGGTGTGTATGCCCATGCCAGCCACCACTTGTGCGTTCATGTCGTTGGTGGTGTACACCGGCAACAAGGCAGCAAAAGAACGTATCCAATCCAGGGTGTGGCTGGCATTCGTGCTTTGGTCTATCAATCCCTGGAAAGCTTGAGGATGCCTGCCGAGCAATTCATTGATAGCTCTGGCATTCAGTTCGCCGGGACCGGAGCTAGCCTGCGAGCTCAGGTACAAGCGCAGATTCAAACCGCTGAGATTGCGCACGATATAACTGAAGAAATCCACCAGCCCTTGATCAGTCGCATCCTGATCGGCTGTTGGTGGCATCAACATGAAGGCCTGCACGCCAAGTGAATGAGTTTTGCGAATTAAGTGAACGGTGTCCGGCATGTTGGCTGTACTTGCATTCAACAACATATCGGTTGCGGCCACGCCCTGCTCTATCAAAAATTTAACCAACTCCATGCGCTCAACCGGACTGAACGCCGAGCCTTCGCCGCAACGCCCGAACAACACCAGGCCATGCACACCTTTTGCAGCCAGAGTTTGGACATGCGTATAAAGTTTGGCGTGGTTAATGGATAAATCTTCGTTCAAAGGCATGAGCAAATCTGCCCATACCCCTTGAAGCTTGCCGATACCAGTCACCATAGACATTCCTTCGTATGCTTTGCAATGCGTGAATGCGGGACAACTTGGCAGTCAAAGCGGGCTTCTAAATACCGCCGACTACCTCGAAAAAATCCAATGCCCATGATAGGTCAATAAGCATCAGCGCATACTTACGCCGAGGCGGTGTAAATAACTTTCGATTGAATACTTTTGAATCATTGAAATTGTAAGCCCTCGGTTAGCATGCATGTCTGAATACTGTTTAAGCTGGTTCATTGCCAAAAGGATTGATGATGCAAACCCGACCTGTTGCGACACGCCAAATCGTTGCCGCTGTGATTGGCAACGCCCTTGAGTGGTATGACTTTGTGATTTACGGGTTTCTCACCGTCATCATCTCGCGCTTGTTTTTTCCTGCGGACAACGAATACGCTTCGCTGTTGATGACCATGGTCACATTCGGTGTCGGCTTTTTCATGCGCCCGGTCGGCGGTGTGCTGATTGGCATGTACGCTGATAAGCACGGGCGCAAAGCGGCTTTGCAATTAATCATTTTGCTGATGACGATTTCAATTGCCATGATTGCATTTGCGCCCACGTATGCAGCCATAGGTGTTGCCGCGCCTGTCATCATTTTGCTGGCGCGGTTGCTGCAAGGCATGGCCACAGGCGGTGAATTTGCCAGCGCCACTTCTTTCCTGGTGGAATGCGCACCACCGGGACGGCGCGGTTTTTTCGGTTCATTGCAAATGGTCGGGCAAAGTCTGGCAGCGTTGGCAGGTGCGGCCATGGGCATGCTGATCACACAAGGCCTGACTCCTGAACAAATCGACAGTTGGGGCTGGCGTCTGCCTTTTATATTTGGTCTGTTGATAGGGCCGGTGGGTTTGTACATGCGCCGGCATCTTGAAGAAACTGAAGCATTCACCACGGCCAAAGAGCAACTGCATGAAAGCGTCAGTCTGCTGACCCTGTGCCGTGAACACTCGCGTTCTGTGCTGGCTTGTTTCGGACTGGTGGTGGCCGGCACCATCATGTATTACGTGGTGCTGATTTACATGCCTACCTACGCCAAGACGCAACTCAAAATACCGCTGGGCGACGCGTTCATGGCGCAAGTGGCCGGGCTGATTTGCCTGACCGCCGCTATTCCTTTTTTCGGCGCATTGAGCGACCGCATCGGTCGCAAACCGGTGCTGCTGTTCGCCCTGGCCTGCTATTTTGTGTTGCCGTACCCCCTGCTGTCCTGGTTACAAGCTGAACCAACGCTCGCACGCCTGACCATCATGCAAATCATTTTGTGCACCGCCGTGGCTATTTCCTTCGGCCCGGTATCCACCGCGCTGGCAGAGCAATTTCCAGTGCGCATGCGCTCTACCGGACTAGCGCTGGCCTATAACTTTGCAGTCATGCTGTTCGGCGGCTTTGCCCAACTCATCGTGACCTGGCTGATACGCGAAACAGGCACACCGCTGGCGCCGGCTTTTTATGTGATGTTTGGCGCGGTGGCGGGCACTGTGGGCGTGCTGTTCATGACAGACAGGTACAAGGATGAAATCTTGCATTGACATTGATTAAATGCGGGTTGAGCCGCAGCGCATGACAGTCAGCGTGTTACTTGCAAACAAAATCTCTTAAGGCTTCACCGAAAGTATCTGGCTCTATTTCCAGGCTGCCGCCCGCCTCGGTGACGCTGAAAACTTTGTTGCCACCGGCCATGTGTTTATCGTAGTAATTCAGGGCCAGGATCTTGAACCGGTTTTCGGCGCAGTTAATGTCGTACTGGTTTTTTTGCGACAAAAAAGGCAAGGGGTTGTTTTCCAATGTCTGCGCGCTTTTGAAATCCTGTATCACCCAGAATTTCACGCTTTCTTCAATGATCTCAAAACTTTTGTTGATGTAGTCAGCGCGGTCACCGTCGGTCCCGAAATACATCCACTGCGCGTGTACGCCCAAGCTTGTGACCAGCAGGCACGAAGCAAGCAAATATTTTTTCATTGTCAATCTTCCATTGCTTTTGAAAGCAATATAACAGCCTGAGCAGGCCAATTCCGGCTTTTGTAATACCTGGGTTGTAATGGCAAGTGCTGACACTTCAAGTTTTCTTCTGTCTATCCACCATTTACCGAAGAATGATTTTTTTCTATACTGATTTTTTTGAAAGGATCAGCCATGTTTTTTCCCACACCTCACGACTTCAACGATGCAATTTCAAAATACGCCGGTTTCATTGGCATGGTTGTCAGCATCGCTTTCGCCGTTCATTTAATTTTGCCCGCCGGCGGTGTCTTGTCCGACACAGGAAAGACCCTTGTTTGCATTGCCATAGGTCTGATGGTGGGTTGGTTGTCTTTTGCAGTGAAACTCAAGAAATAAAGTTCTGCTGGAGTTACGCACGAAAGTTCCTGCTCGAACCGGATTGTCTTGCGCCATGTAATCCCCAATCTCCTCAACATCGAGTGCTGCCAAAGGCGGAATTAGCAATTGCACCAGCGAGTTCGGCGAGTCGCCTGCTGTGCGTATTTGGCTTGTAATCGATGAACCACTGGATCCGCAGCAAGTGCTGCTCTGCTGGCCTTGCCTGCGGCCACATCATTTTTCAGCGCTTGGAGTAGCCGAGAAGCCCCTTACACAAAACCAATTGGGTCAAAGGAAGTCCGTCTATTTGAAAGAATTTATAAGTTTGGCTGAAATTCGCGACCCACTCGGACAACTCGCTGAAAGTGGAAAATAAGTAAAACAAAAACCACGATCACCAGGACAACGACCGAATCAGTAAAGGTTTTTTGAG
>Ga0192657_1024_pt1 | contig 14581 bp, 16 predicted proteins | sample LauGreFBDMM110DN_2_FD_133054 | JGI IMG/M metagenome (GOLD analysis project Ga0192657, IMG submission 133054) | reverse complement strand
CGGATGTGAAGTTTGTGTTCATCGTCTCGTCATTGCAACTGATGGCAGGCAAGGAACTGTCGGTGAGTGTGGCGCCGTCTGCGCATACCAAGTGCGAGCGTTGCTGGCATTACAGCCCGGACGTGGGCAGCGTCGCCGCGCACCCGACCTTGTGCGTACGTTGCGACAGCAATTTGCACGGCAGCGGTGAACAACGGGCGTTTGCCTGACATCGCTGGCCTATCAACATTCTTTGACTGTGAAACTCTGACCATGGCCAACTACGCACCACGTTCTATGTTTCTATGGCTGGGCTTTGCCCTGGTGATTTTGATTGCAGATCAAATCACCAAGGTGATGGTCATCGGCAGTTTTCAGCTCGGTGACAGCCAGACCGTGACTTCCTATTTCAACCTGGTGCGGGTGCACAACAGCGGCGCGGCGTTTTCATTTTTATCCACAGCCTCCGGTTGGCAACGCTGGTTTTTCACTGCCATCGGTGTGGGTGCTGCGGTTTTCATCATTTGGTTGTTGCGCAGTCACCCAAGTCAAAAATTGTTTTGTTTTGCGCTGGCACTGGTGCTGGGTGGCGCAGTCGGCAACGTGATCGACCGAATACTGTGGGGCTATGTCATCGACTTTTTAGATTTCCATTGGGACTGGCTGTCGCCGCTTTTTTACCAAGGGCATTTCCCGGCGTTTAACGTGGCCGACAGCGCCATCAGCGTGGGCACGGTGTGTTTAATACTCGATGAGTTGATCCGTGTGAGAAAAAGCAAAGCTTGAATCTGCTTTAACGCGGCGTCACTTTGTACACACTGAAACTCTCCAACGGCGCGCGCCCAGCGGCCAATTCGATTTGCCTAGGCAGTGTTCCGGTTTTGTGGTCTACCCAATCGCCCGACAACACAGGTGACATGGCGCCGGTACGCTCCGCCAGAGCACCGGCTTGAGCAGTGCGGATCAGCAAAAAATAGCTGGCGCCGAGCGGCGGCAAATCTTCTGGCTTGTCTATGCGCAACACGGGCGCGGTTTGGCGGTAAAGACCAAGTTCATAAGCCACCGGCGGGTCCAAGCGGTAAACCACGACCGGCAGCGCCGGTTCGCTCGCCATAGTCGACAAGACGTTGTAGGGGATGCTGTAGCGCGTGTGTGCAATCAAGGTCATGCCTTCTAGCACCAGGTACAACAAGTTGACCGCCATCACGGGATAGACCAGTACGCTCAAACCATGCCAATGCTTTTTTTGCAACCAGGCATACAGCAGCCAGGCCGACAGACCAAGCCCGGTCAGCAGCAACAAGCCTGTGTGACCGATCTTGACACTCAGCCACACAGCCAGCGTCAAGGTCAACAAGCCCATAGCCAGTTGCGCCCTGCGCACACCCTTTGCAGCGGCGTCAGCGCAAGCCGCTAAAAGCCAAGGCGCAATCAACACCGCAGCAAACGGGTAAACGATGACGGTGTAGTAATCCAGCTGAAAACTGGTCAGGCTGAACATGATGAAGCTGACGAAAAAACTGCCTAACAAATACACCTGTATAGCCCCGTCTTTTTTATTTACGCCTGTGAATTGCTGGACGGTACGCCAACCGGCCAGCACAAACGCAGCCACCCACGGCAAAAACGCCCATAAAAAAATCAGTACGAAAAACAGTTTGTTACCGTCTTTGTTGGTGATAGGCCCGACATTGAAAAACCGGCCGAACTGGCTGTCCCATAAAAAGAAACGTATGCCGGAAACACCGGTTTGATCGAAGACAGTTTTTTTCGGGTGCATGTCAAACTGTCGATACAAAGCCAACAACTCGGGCGTGACACAGACTACCGTCAACAGTAATGCAGCCAGCCATTTCCAACGGAATGGTTCACGCCAGCGGCCCTGGTAAGCCCACATGCACAGCAGTCCGCTGCTGATGGTGATTAAGGTGAACACGCCTTTGGTCATGACCGATATGCCGCTAAATATTGCACCGAGCAACAGGTATTTCAATCGGCTGTGTGACTCATAACGCAGCCAGTAATAACACGCCGCCATGATGCTGCCAGTCAAGAACGCCTCGGCTTTCAAGGCGGTGGTGGTGTACATCAGGTGGTAGGTGGACACATAGACCAGCAAAGCCAATAAGCTGGCGTCACGCCCGTGAAACAACCGTGCCAAACGGTAGGTGTAATAACCGCCGAGCAAATGGCACAGATAACCCGGCAACATGTAGGCAAACACGCTGACCCCAATCAACTTGAACGACAAGGCACCCAACCAGAACGGGAAATGCGGTTTGTCCAGCCAATCGCGACCATCTAACATGAGGTCGTTCCAATTGCCACTCAACACCATGTGCTGCGACAAAGCGGCGTACAACACCGAGTCGCCTTCATTCAATATGGGCGTGAACAAGGGAATGGCATTGACCAGCAAAGTCAACAGCACCCATGCCAGCAGATGCGGGCGCAATGATGAATCGATCAATCCGTTTTTACTGAGATCCACAAGAGAGCCTTTAGCGGACATGAAAAAGCCGCCAGCTTTCACCGGCGGCCGATGGGCTGACAACTTACACGGTCAACAAAGTGCTGCCGGTGGTTTTGCGGGCTTCCAAGTCACGGTGCGCCTGTGCGGCTTCTGCCAGCGGGTAACGCTGTTCGATATGGATTTTCACTTTGCCGCTGCCGACCACGTCAAACAAATCTTCGGCCATTTGCTGGTTGGTTTCGCGAGTAGCGATGTGGGTGAACAGGGTTTGGCGGGTCACGTAAATCGAACCTTTGGCGCCCAGCGTGCCGGGGGCAAACGGGTCCACCGGACCGGAGGCATTGCCAAAGCTGGCCATCAAACCAAACGGCGACAAGCAGTTGAGCGATTTGTCCCAGGTGTCTTTACCGACCGAGTCGTACACGACTTTGACACCTTTGCCATTGGTGATGTCTTTGACACGTGCTTCAAAGTCTTCTTTGTTGTAGTTGATGACGTGGGTTGCGCCATTGGCTTTGGCTAACGCGCATTTTTCATCGCTGCCTGCCGTGCCAATAAGTTGCAAACCCAAAGCCTTGGCCCACTGACAGGCGATCAAACCAACACCACCGGCGGCGGCGTGGAACAAAATCAAGTCCCCGGCGTGCAAACCGGCCTGCGGCAAGGTGCGCTTGAGCAAATACTGCACCGTCATGCCTTTGAGCATCATGCCGGCTGCTGTTTCAAACGAAATACTGTCCGGCAGCTTGCACACGTTTTTGGCCGGCATCACACGCGCTTCGCAATAGCTTCCGGGCGGGGCACTGGCGTAAGCCGCGCGGTCGCCCGCTTTCAAATGGCTGACGCCATCGCCGACTGCTTCAATCACGCCGGCACCTTCCATGCCCAAGCCGTGCGGCAGTGGCAACGGGTACAAACCGGTGCGGTGGTACACATCGATATAGTTCAGACCAACGGCCTTGTGCGCGATACGCACTTCGCCGGGGCCGGGTGCGCCGACGCTGACATCGGCCAATTGCAGTACGTCGGGACCGCCGGTTTGTTTGAATTGAATGGCTTTGCTCATGCCTTGCTCCTGTCTGGGTTGAGTGAAATCCGCCGGTCATGTGCCGGACAGCCAGGTCTGATTGTCCACGCAACTGGGGTAGAGTCATAAGTTATGTCTGACACTCCAACCTCCCCCGCTAAACCGGCACTTGATCTGGCGACCGCCGGTTTGTTGTTACTGCCGCCACTGGTCTGGGCCGGTAACACCATACTCGGCAGCGTTGTCGCCAACATGGTGCCGCCGATCACGCTGAATTTTTTCCGCTGGTTGACTGCTTTTGTGCTGTTGCTGCCATGGTCTTACCCGGTGCTCAAGCCGTCTAGCCCGATGTGGAAACACTGGCGTCGTTATGGCCTCATGAGTCTCTTGGGTGTGGGTTGTTACAACAGCTTTCAATACTTGGCCTTGCACACCTCGACGCCTATCAATGTCACCCTGGTCGGCGCCAGCGTGCCGGTGTTCATGCTGGCCATGGGCGCGGTGTTTTACAAACAAAGCGTGTCTGCGCGGCAAGTGCTGGGCGCGGCCATGTCCATAGCCGGTGTGCTGTGTGTACTGGGTCGCGGCGACTGGGAAACCTTGCAAAAAGTGCAACTGGTGATTGGCGACGTTTACATACTGATCGCGGTGGTCTGCTGGGCCTGGTACAGCTGGCTGGTAGCGCAACCGGTGGATCCGCCTGAGATACGCAGTAACTGGACATATTTTTTAACAGCGCAAATGGTCTTCGGCTTACTGTGGAGCGGCGCATTCACTGCAGCAGAATGGCAGTTCAGCGACAACCCGCACATTGTCTGGGGCTGGACACTGGCTGCCAGCGTGTTGTACGTGGCTTTAGGCCCGGCCTTGCTGGCCTACCGCAGCTGGGGCCTGGGTATTCAACGCGTAGGCCCGACCATCGCCGGTTTTTTCGCCAACCTCACACCGCTGTTCGCCGCGTTGCTGTCTACCGTCACATTGGGCGATGCGCCGCACGCCTTCCACGCCGTGGCTTTTGTGTTGATCGTCGGCGGCATCCTGGTTTCGTCCCGCAAACGCTGACCAGTGTTGGTAAATTTTTATACCTTTAAGTTCTCATATTATTTTTAAATGTTTACCTTAAGAATCTAAATTGTTTTTATTTCTAAATTTAACAAAATTGAAATTGAATTAATCATAATTAATGACATAACATCATTTTTTCAGTCTATTTAAACCCTTAATTACTGTGAAAAGAATGGATCAAGATGTCAAAAAGACACAGCCTTGGGGCATTCATCGCCATGGGCATCTGGTTCATGTCGCACGGTCTGCACGCCGAGTCCAAAAAACAGGCCATCAAAAGCAAAACCTTGCAATTGCTTTTGCAATCTGCGGACAAAAAGGCACCGCCGCAACTGGTGGCCGAGTTTGACCTGGCAAGTTTGAAAAAACTGCCTCAGCAAAGCTTCACTACCCACACACCGTGGTTCAAAGACCCTATGACGTTCACGGGACCCTTGATACGCGATGTGCTGGCCAGCGCCAAGCTCAAGGGCACTGCCTTGAGTGCTGTCGGGCTGGACGAGTACAAAGCCAAACTGCCGTTCAGCGATACCGAGAAATTTGACGTGATCCTGGCGCACTCGGTCAACGGTGAACAGATGTCGGCCAAGTACAAGCGGCCGCTGTTCATCGTCTACCCGTACGACAGCAAAAAAGAATTGCAAACTGTTTTGTACTACCAGCGTTCGGTGTGGCAGCTCAAAGCTTTGATTGTTGAATAAGGCCGACCTGATGGCGTACATGCTGCTGGAACAACAAAACACCGCACTCACGGTTTTGAATGAACAACAACCAGGCAAAGCAGGAAGCCGCATTCCGCTTGCCCGTGCCTCAGAATGCGCCCGGATACGCCCCGCCGTCTATCAATATGTTTTGACCGTTGATGAAGCCAGCGTGCTGGCTGCATAAAAACGCACAGGTGTTGCCAAATTCCTCGGGCGTGCCAAAGCGGTTGGCCGGGGCACTGGCACGGCGCGCCTGCGCCAGTTCTTCCACGCTCTTGCCGGTTTTCTCGGCGGTGCCTTGCAAAATGCCTTTGAGGCGGTCAGTGTCGAACGCGCCGGGCAACAGGTTGTTGATGGTGACGTTGTGTTTGGCGATAGACGGGTTGCGCGACAAACCGGCGACGAATCCGCTCAGGCCGCTGCGCGCGCCGTTGGACAAACCCAGAATATCGATAGGCGCTTTGACTGCGCTGGATGTGATGTTCACAATGCGACCAAAGCCGCGCGCTGCCATGCCGTCTATGGTGGCTTTCATCAACTCTATAGGTGTCAACATATTCGCGTCGACCGCTTTGATCCAAGCCTCGCGGTCCCATTCACGGAAGTCGCCGCTAGGCGGGCCGCCCGCGTTGGTCACGACGATATCAAAGTTTTTGCCCGGACCACCGGCCACCGACCAGATGGCTGCGCGCCCGGCCTCGGTGGTGATGTCTTGCGCCACCGACAACACGGTCACACCATGCTGGCGCAAACCGGCGGCTGAAGCCTCGAGTACGGCCGAGCCGCGCGACACCATCACCAGATGGACACCAGCCTGCGCCAGCGCGCTGGCACAACCCCAGCCCAAACCCTTGCTCGCGCCGCCGACCAGCGCCCATTTACCTTTGATGCCTAAGTCCATGTTTTCTCTCCTGATTGCGAAGCCATATACACACCGCTGAGCACCAGCACGGTGCCCAACACTATCCACATATTCACCGGTTCACCCAGCACCAGCACGCCCAGCGTGATGGTTGACATCGGCCCGACCATACCGACTTGCGCGGTCAGTGATGCGCCTATACGCTCTATGCCCAACATGATGAACACCACCGGCGCCACCGTGCAGACCGTGGCATTGAGCAAGGCCAGCCACAGCACCTGCGGCTGCACCAGCGCGTCCGACAAGGGTCTGAGTATGACAAATTGCAGCAGACAGCAGGCACAGGCAACGACAGATGCCAAACCGACCAGCCGCAAAGCCCCAATTCGCTTAACCATCTGGCCGCTGAACATCAGGTAAAAAGCATAGGCCAGCGCACTGGCCAGCACATAGACCGAACCCAGCACAACACCGGCTCCGCTGAAGCTGACCTCATGGGCAAACACCAGCAGCACACCGGCGTAGCTGATAGCCATGGCCCAGGCACGCCTTGGCAGTATGCGGTGCTTATAGATCAAGGCGCTGAGCAGCATGACCAGCGTCGGGTTTAAATAAATGATCAATCGCTCAAGACTGGCGGTGATGGTTTGCAACCCCAAAAAATCCAGAAAGCTGGCCAGGTAATAGCCAAGAAAACCCAGACCGGTAATCGCCAGCAGATCGCGCCGGCTCAAGGGATTGGCCAGGGCATGCGGTTGGCGCGACGCCCACCAGGCCATGGCAACGAAGAATGGCAAGGCAAACAGCATGCGGTACATGATGACCGTGACAGCATCAACACCATAAAGATAGGACAGTTTGACGATGATGGCCTTGCCGCTGAAAGCCATGGCACCGGTCAGCGCCAATGCAACACCGACGGCATGCGGCGACAAACGGCTAAGCCGTGCAAACAAACCAGTCACCGCTTAAAACCCGGCGACCAGGCCGTCGCGGCGCGAATCGCTGGCCGCCACATAGCCTTGCACCTTAGGGTCACCCATGCGCCAAATGAATTGGCCTGAGCCGAAGTCCTGATAGCTGTCGTTGATGACTTCCATGGCGTGGCCGCGCGCTTGCAAACCTTTGACGGTTTGTGCATCCATACCGGCTTCCACATTGATCACCAAGCCGTCGTTGTAGCGCCAGCGCGGCGCGTCGCAAGCTGCTTGCGGATTTTGCGCATAGTCCAGCATGCGCACCAAGGTTTGCACATGGCCTTGTGGTTGCATGTTGGCGCCCATGACGCCGTAACTCATCACCGGTTGGCCGTCTTTGGTGAGAAACGCCGGGATGATGGTGTGAAACGGACGCTTGCCCGGCGCCACCAGATTGGCCGGATTCAAACCACCGGGGCGCACCGCGAAGGCGTGGCCTCTGTTTTGCAAACTCACACCAAAGGTGGGCTCCACACAGCCCGAGCCAAAGCCCATGTAATTGCTTTGAATGAAACTGACCATCATGCCGTTTTCATCGGCGGCGGTGAGGTAAATCGTGCCGCCCTTGGCTAGGTTGCCCGCTTTGAAATCTTGCGCACGCTGCATGTCAATCAACTTGGCGCGTTCTTTCAAATACGACTTGTCCAACATTTGCGCCGCCGTCACTTCCATACTGCTTTCATCGGCCACATAACGGTAGACATCGGCAAACGCGAGTTTCATGGCTTCGATTTGCACATGCTGCGAATCCACGCCGTCGCGTTGCAGCGCGGCGAGGTCAAAGTTGTCCAAGATGCCTAACGCAATCAACGCGGCAATGCCTTGGCCGTTGGGCGGAATTTCATGCAAGGTGTGACCACGGTAATCCATGGAGATCGGCTTGACCCATTCGGCTTCATAAGCCGCAAAGTCAGAGGCTTTCAATGAACCGTCGTTGGCATTGGAAAAACGCTCCAAGGCCTCGGCGATTGCACCGCCATAAAACGCCTGGCCTTGGGTTTTGCCAATCGCGCGCAAGCCATTGGCCGCAGATGCAAACTGGAACAACTCGCCAACTTGCGGGGCACGACCGCGTGGCAAAAACGCCTGCGCAAAACCGGGTTGGCCTTTGAGCTCGTCCACGGGCGCTGCCCATTTTTCCTGCACCACCACACTCAGCAAAAAGCCGCGCTCAGCAATCTCTATCGCCGGTTGCATCAAATCTTCGAAAGGCAATTTTCCGAAACGCTCACTCAATGCCACCCAACTCGCGACAGCGCCGGGCACGGTAACTGAATCGATGCCGCGCTTGGGCGGCTGCATGGCGTTGTCGCCGTATTTGCGTTGGAAGTATTCGGGCGTCCAAGCTTGCGGTGCGCGTCCTGAGGCATTCAAGCCATGCAGTTGTTGGCCGTCCCACAAAATACAAAACGCGTCTGATCCCAAGCCGCAACTGACCGGCTCGACGATGGTCAACACCGCCGCCGCAGCGATAGCGGCATCCACCGCATTGCCACCACGCCACATCATGCGCAAACCGGCTTGCGCTGCCAAGGGGTGCGAGGTTGACACGATGTTGCGGGCAAAAACCGGCAGACGCGTGCTACTGTAAGGATTGTTGAAATTGAAAGACATGGTGAACAGACGTAAAGAAAAAGGCCGCGAAGGCGGAGCGAAATAAAGGATAAATCAGGCGTCCGGTCGGAACACCTTGTAATGCATGCGCCGGGTGAGCCACCAGACCAGCAGCCCAATCACCGGCACCGAGATGGCGGTGAACATAGCGGGGCTGTGTATCCAGCCCTTGGCCGCGAGGCCTTCAGCCAAGTAATGAATCAAGCCGGCAATGTAATAAGTGATAGCCGCCACCGACAAACCTTCCACCGTGGATTGCAGTTTCAATTGCATGCCCTGGCGTTTGTTCATGGCAGCCAACAGCGCCTGGCTGCTTTGCTCCTGCTGGAAATCCACCCTGGTGCGCAACAGATTGCTCATGCGCGAAACGCGTTCGGACAAAGCTGTTTGCCGTTTAGCCACCCAGTCGCAGGTGCTGCGCGCGGGTGAAAGACGCCGGTCCATGAATTCGCCTACGGATTGAAACCCGGGCAAGCGGGTTTCGCGAATATCCAGAATACGCCTGTCCACCAGTTCGAAATACGCTTTAGTGGCAGAAAACCGTGAATGCTGCGCGGCGTACAAACCTTCCATTTGTCCAGCCAGTCGGGTCAAACGCTCAAGCAACTCGGCTTCCTCGTCCTGGTGTGCGCTGCGAATCGCTAGCGCTAAATCGGCGAGCTCCTGTTCGGCCAAAGCCAGTGCAGGAGCGGCACTGCGCGCCACCGGCAAACCCAGCAAGGCCATCATGCGGTAGGTTTCAATCTCCAGCAAGCGCTGCACCAGGCGACCCAAACGCCGCTGCGATAACTGGCCGACGCGCAACAGCATGCGCGAACAACCGTCGGGGCCGATTTGAAAATCAGTGTGTAAAGTGGCTGCACCTTCAGCCAACTGGCATGCGACCAAAGAGTCTTCGCGGAACTGCTGGTGCAACTCGTCGCGGTCGGCCAGATCCTCGGTCTGCTTGGCGCGTAAATTGATGCGGGCCAAGCATTCGCCGGGCAGATCTTTCAACCAATGATGCGGCAGTAAGCCCAGCGCCAGCCCATAGTCATCCGACTTGGGCAAGCCCGCAGGCGCATCGGCCATGAATGTCCAGGTGACAAACTCGGTATGCAGTTCCCAGCGCAGCCGCCAATTGCCCAGATCCACGCGCAAATGGTTGGCATGGGCGTCTGGCACCGGCAAATGATGGTCATTCAGCAAAGCCAGCAAATGCGCGCGGCTGGCGTCGCGGGCATCCGCATCGGCCAGCATCACCACATGGCTGATAGCCAACGGTGCGCGCATGGGTTCGGGAGGGCGCGCGTGCACCTCGTTGTGTAAGGCGCGTCTGAGGGCGTGTTCTTTCATTCAGGCAATTTCAATCTTCAACAAAGGCTTCTTTCCGCTTGGACTTGATGGCGGGCAACAGCACCAGCAACAACAAGGCCACAGCCAGTGCCAGCAACGCGGCCGACAACGGCCGGGTGATAAACACCGACCAGTCCCCTCGCGCCAGCTTCAAGGCACGTTTTAAATATTCTTCCATCATGGGCCCAAGTATGAAACCGAGCAACAACGGCGCCGGTTCGCAACCCAGCTTGGTGAACAAATAACCCGCCAAACCAAACAAGGCCACCATCCAGATGTCAAAGGTGGAATTGTTGGTGGTGTAGACGCCGATGGCGCAAAACAAGACGATGGCTGGGAACAGGTAGTGGTAGGGCACGGTCAGCAGCTTGATCCAGATACCAATCATGGGCAGGTTCAAAATGACCAGCATCAAATTGCCTATCCACATGGACACAATCAAACCCCAGAACAACTCGGGGTTGACTGTCATCACCTGCGGGCCAGGCTGTATGTTGTGTATGGTCATGGCGCCGACCATCAAGGCCATCACCGCATTGGGTGGAATGCCTAAAGTGAGCAAGGGAATGAACGAGGTTTGCGCACCTGCGTTATTGGCTGATTCGGGTGCCGCCACGCCACGGATATTGCCTTGACCCAAGGGCACTTCACCGGCCTTGAGTTTGATTTTTTTCTCTATGGTGTACGAGGCAAAGGAAGCCAACACCGCGCCGCCGCCGGGCAAGATACCGAGCACCGAGCCCAGCGCTGTGCCGCGCAGTACCGCAGGCATCATATTTTTGAAATCTTCACGCGTAGGAAATAAGCCTTGCACTCTGGCTGTGAACACTTCCCGCTCTAGATCACTTTTGGCCAAATTACTGATGATCTCACCGTAACCGAACACTCCCATGGCCACAGCCACAAAACCTATGCCATCGGTCAATTCGGGAGTATCAAAAGTGAACCGCGCCATGCCCGAATTCACATCGGTGCCGATCAGGCCCAACAACAAACCCAGAATAATCATGGCAATCGCTTTAAGCAGCGAGCCCGAAGCCAGCACCACGGCGCCGACCAGACCGACCACCATCAAAGCGCAGTATTCAGCCGGACCGAAAGCGAAAGCAACTTCTGTCAACGGTGCCGCAAAAGCAGCAATCAACAAGGTGCCGACGCAGCCTGCAAAAAACGAACCCAGACCGGCGGCGGCCAATGCGGGCCCGGCCCGTCCCTGACGCGCCATTTGGTAGCCATCCAGCGTGGTGACCACAGAGGAAGATTCGCCCGGCAGATTCACCAGAATGGCGGTGGTAGAGCCGCCGTATTGCGCGCCGTAGTAAATGCCCGCCAACATGATCAAGGACGACACCGGCCCAGTGGCATAAGGCAAGGCGTAAGTCGCGGGCAGCAACATGGCGATGGTGGCCACCGGGCCGATACCTGGCAACACGCCGATGAGGGTGCCCAGTAAACAACCGATCAATGCGTAAAGCAAATTGATCGGCGTACCGGCGACTGCAAATCCGGTGGCGAGATTGGCGAGCAAGTCCATGTGTATCCGATCAGTAAAGGTTGACGAATGCAGGCCAGACAGGCATTTGCAATTTCAGCAGTTGAATAAACACCAGATAACTGCCAGCCGCCAGCACGCTGCTAAGAACCAGCCAGCGACGAACCGTGAAACTTGCGGCGTCTGCCAGCAGCGCCAAACCGCACAGCGCATAAATGGCGAGCATCAAACCCATGGGCGGCAAGCCGATGAGAGACAAGCCACCTAGCAGCAGGCCGAACAAGATGTTGGCACCAAGAATACAGAACAAGGGACGCCAGGCCAGTTCGCCAATGACGCCACCGTCAGGCGTCTCAACTACCAGTGAAAAAAACATGATGAATCCGCCGAGCATGACCAACACCAGTCCCAGAACCATCGGGAAATAGCCGGGGCCCATTTGGCCCGCAGTGCCCACGGTATAGCCGGTGGCCGAGTTCCACGCGAATGCCGCACCGGTGACGGTGAACATCAGGCCGGAAGCAAAATCTTTTTGACTCTTGATGGACAAGGCGGGACTCCTGAAAAGAGCAGAAGCGCGATTGTCACCTAAGCGGCCACCGGCCTGAACATGCGCAACCACTGAGGCGCGGGTAAACGCCAGCGTTTGTGTATCTCCGTTGCACGCGCCTGCAACACCTCATCTGTCGGATGCTGCGGTGTGCGCTGGGCCAACACCACGGTATTGCCTTCGCGCGTCGGCTTGAACGCCCACAGCGTGTCAGCGCCAAAGGCCTGTCGGATGTGCCCCAGGCTGCGCTCAAAGCTGGAAGAGCGACCGAACAAATTGACCAGCATGCATCCGCGTTGGGTCAACAGGTTTTTGCAATGGCCATAAAAGACCGGGTCATCCAAGACAGGCGCAGCAGCTTCGTCGTCATACAAATCGACATGCAACACATCGACCTGCCCTTGCCAATGTGCGTGCGCTGCCACTTCAGCCGCATCGCCGAGCACCACGTTCAGCAGTTCATCGTCCGCGCCCAATTCAAACCAGGTGCGGCAGGCAGCGATGACCTGCGGGTTGAGCTCAATGGCGGTGGTGCGCATCTTCAGCACCTGGTGACAGTTTTTGGTGAGCGCAGCCGCACCCAGACCAAACTGCATGGCGTGCATGCCTTCAACCTCATCCGCCTCGTGAAACAACAACCAGGCCTGCATGCGCTGCACATAGTCCAACTCAATGTCGTTCGGTTTGTTGAGCAACATAGAGCCCTGCACCCACACCGTGCCCAGATGCAAATAGCGCACCTTGCCGTGCTCGGACACATTCACTTGCGGGAGTTTGGGGGAAGTGGCTGTCATGGGGGGATTGTCGCTAGTTATGAACTGATGTAGGTTGGCTGCTTAGTCTCCACAACAAATATCGATTTGCGCGAGAGTTGATATGAAAGTCTGTAGGTTTTGATGCCGTGGTTTTCAGTGGCCAACATAACAGTGTCTTCCTCTTGGTTCATCTTCAGCACAGTACCCACGCCGTGCCCGAGGTGAAACATAAGTGCAGCATCGGTTAATCGACTGTTGACATCAGGCAGCCTCAATGTGTTCTAACCTTTGCCGCCCTCAACTCAGACTAATGCTAGGTTGAGGACATACAAGACTACGAACTATTATGAGTTAGTAGCTTTTTTTTACGCAAAATAGAACTTAAAGTGATAGTATTTGGATCACCATTGATTGAACATTGGGAAACAAATGGCTCTACTCGATGAACAACTGGTTGAAGAATGGCTAAACAGGCAGAACTTTTTCACGATGCGTGGAATAAAGTCAGGAAATGATGAAATTGATCTTTTAGCAATTCGACCTACCCCTGAAGGTATGGAGTACTGGCACGTAGAAGTTCAGATCAGTTATCGGCCTGTTAACTATATAGGTGGCGATATAAACGCACGTAAGCGGACCAAAAATGAACTTCGCGAAGGTGTTGAGCAATGGGTTGCTAAGAAGTTCACCAGTCCAAAGAAGGCCAAACGCAGGAACGAAATCCTTCCAGATGCTAAATGGCGATACTTTCTAGTTCACGCAGTCTTGAAGGACGAAGCTGAATTGGTGATCATGAAAGAACTGGGCGTTGAACTCATTCCATACAAGCGGGTACTTGCGGACTTGCGCTTGGAGAAGCAGAGCAAAAGTTCATCTGCCGCCAGCGGTATTGTTGAGATGCTGAACTACCTGGAATAGTTCAAAGTAATGAAAAGGAAATGAAATGACCGACGACAAATACGAACAAGATTACCTGCGAAGAGGTAAAGAGTTCGTCTACCAGCAATGGAGAAAGTTGCTGTGTATTTTTGTCGTTGGGGATGACATCAACACTAACCAATTTACTCCTAAAGAAGTCACATCAGAAAAGATAAGAACAATTTTCGACAACGGATACAAATTAGCCATGTTTCAGACGAGAACCTCGCTAAAAAAGGAGTTGTCTGATTCCCAAGATACAAGTCAAATAGAAGTAATCGAGCGGCTAATCAAACAGATCGACGATAGATTAGAAACGCAAAAATGTCTCGTGACTTATAGCGGCAGTCCTGACAAGTCGTTGTATCTAGACGCTGTGAAAAGGTATGAGGAATTCAGTCGATACGCCAAAGAAGATGTCACTAAATGGACCGACAGACAGATGTGAATTTTCGAACGTAAGGCTCTGGGAATGGCGCGAGGTAGACTCAAAAAGAAAGTACAACTTTGATTAACTGAAGGTGAGATGGCTTTAACGTTAGTTATTCCACCTTCTCGCATCAAAAAAATTTCTAAAAACTACTTCACGTACCCATACCCCCACTCCCAAGCCTCTGCCATTTTCGTCCGCAAGAATTCGGGCACACGCTCATCGCCAGCCGTTTTTTTCATAGTGTCGTGCATGGCTTGCGCAATTCGCTCTAGAGTGCGTGCAGGTTGGGTGATACCGCAGACGCGTTGTCCAAAGTCTTCCAGTTCTTTTTTGCTGGGATATGCACGGGTTTGGTTTTTTCCCGCAAACAGTTTGAGCGCCAGCGTTCGGTCTTGCA
>Ga0192657_1139_pt1 | contig 14844 bp, 17 predicted proteins | sample LauGreFBDMM110DN_2_FD_133054 | JGI IMG/M metagenome (GOLD analysis project Ga0192657, IMG submission 133054) | reverse complement strand
GCACAGCGATATTGCCGCCCGCGCTGCCGACGGCGTTTTGCCACTGAATGCCGAACTGCGCTTCTTTGGACGAATCGACTTCGACGATCAGGCTTTCCACCAACACCTGGGCACGTCGCTGGTCCAGTGAATCGATGACGGCACGCAACTGGCGAAACTGCGGCTCGGCCGCGGTGATGACCAGCGAATTCGTCGCCGTGTCGGCCTGAATCTGGCCGCCGGTGGTCGGCTGGCTGATCGCAGACGCTGTGTTGACCGCGCCCGGTGCGCTGCTGATGGAAGTAGCCGTCGCCGCGTTGTTACCGGCCATGGCCGCACGCAAAGTATTGGCCAGTTTGGTGGCGTCGGCATTTTTCAAATACACCACGTGTATGTTGCCGCTGGCTAACTCGCTGGCCGGGCGGTCAAGCTTATCAATCAGGCTGCGCACCTGGGCCTGGCGCGCCGGGTTGGCGGTGCGCAAAATGATGGCGTTACTGCGCGGCTCGGCCTGTATGCTGGTTTTGAAACCGGTGTCGGCTTGCCCGGCACCGGCGGCACCCGCTGCACCGCCATCCACCAGTTTGTTCAGCAACGCCACCAAGTCGGCGGCCAGCGTGTGCTGCAAAGGAATGATTTCCACATCGGTGGCGTTGGCCACGTCCAGCGATGCAATGATGCGCGCCATGCGTTGCAGATTGTCGGCGTAGTCGGTGATCACCAGCGCATTGCTGCCCGGCGTCACATTGATCGTGTTGTTCGGGCTGATGAGAGGGCGCAGCACAGCGACCAGGTTGTTGGCGTTTTCGTGGTTGAGCTTGAAGATTTGCGTCATCACTTGCGCGTTGTTCGGCGTGCCGCTGGACGGCACCACCGCGGTCTGGCCGCCTTGCAGTTTGGCCTCGGCCTCGGGCACCAGTTTGTACAAGCCCTGGGTTTCGATGACCGCAAATCCTTGCAACCGCAGCACCGCTAAAAACTGGTTCCAGGCCACGGACGCGGGCACCGGTTTCTCAGTCGTCAGCGACAGCGTGCCTTTGACGCGCGGGTCGACCACCAGCGTGCGACGCGTCAAACCGGCCAGGGTGCGGGCCACGGCTTCGATGTCGGCGTTGACAAAGTTCAGCGTGATCGAGTTTTCCGCTTCTGCCTTGGGCTTGACCGGGCGTGGCACCGGTTTGTTTTTATCGGCTGCCAGCGTTGGCCAAGCTGAGAACAGCATGGCGGTCAGCAGGCAACAAAGGGTGGCGTGTCGTCGCAACATGTTCATCCCAGTTTCAAAATGGTTTTATCGCCGGCGCGTTGACCCAGCACGCCCAGCAGGTTGTTGAGTGCGCTCTCGTGGCCGGGCTTCGCCCGCGCTTCGCCCAAAAAACTGAAGCGCCCGGCCTGCCAACTGCCTCTTCCCTCCAGCAACAAACGTCCGTCACGCGTGTTGAGCGTCAGCACAGGCGCGGTACCGGCTTGCAGCTGCAATACATAGGTGCCCAGCGGTTTGAGGGTGGACAGACCAGAGCTGAGCTCGCGCAACTCCAGGCTGGCTTCGCCGCTGAGTTGCCATTCGCCGCCGGACCAGCGGCCTTGCAAACGGCGGCTGTTGAGCGCCAGCAGGCCTTGCAAATCCATGGTGTTCCATGGCGCACCCAGACCGGACAGCCATTGCGCCGGCCACACCGAATCGGCGCGGGCAAGCCTTATGTTCAAACCTTGCCAATCGGCATGCAATTGCAATTGCACCGTTTGGCTGGTGCAGCAATCGGCTTGCAAATCCAGCGACATGCCCGCATTCCACAGCGGGCGCAGTTGCCAATGCACGCGCTGCGGCAAAGCCAGCGCATCGCGTCCGCCGCTGCCCGAAGCCAACACCCATTGCGCACTGCCGTTCCAGACGGTGCCGCGCACCTGGCGCAATTGCACATGCTGGTTTGACAAGCTTTGCACCGCTTGCGCCAGCCATTGCGCCGGGGCAAACCACAACAACGCCAATATGCCGCCACACAGCAGCGCCCACAACATGCGGGTTTGGCTGGAATGAAAGTTGTTCATCACGTGCTCAGCGTTTGGCGGGCAGCGACAGCACCAGCTGACCTTCCCAATGGCCTTGGCGGAATTGCCAATGCGCTTTCACAGCGCGCGACTGCGCTTGGGTGCGCGCCAGCATGATGAAATCGGCCAGCGCTTGCGGCGAAGCGGATTTGAATTCGATGCTGACCTGGTCGGTTTGCAGATTCACCCGGGTGTCCGGCCCGAGCGTCGCGGCCAGTGTTTGCAGTTGTTGCAAAGCGGCATCGGCGCCGGCCTGCGTTTGTGAGCTCAAGCGTTTGGCTTCTTGTTGCAGGGTTTGCATCTCGGCCAGTTGGCGATCCAGCGTTGCCTGGCGGCTGTCGCTCATCGACCACACCTGCAAGCCGGGTGCCACGCCCATGCGCCAGACCAGCAACACGCCCACCAACAACAAGGCCGCGCGTATGCCGGTTTGCTCGCGCGGGCTACGTTGCGCCAGCCAATCATGAAACATGCTCAGTTTCATGGCGTTTTCCCGCTGCGCAAAACCGCGATGCGGCCTTGCACTTGCCATTGGTAGTTGTGAGTTGACCTGGGCACGCCTGCCAGTTGTTGTGCGCTGATCTCGGACAAACCGCCTAAGCGCAATTCGCCGCGTTGGTAATCCACAATTTCCGGTGCAGCGCCTTCAGGCCAGTGCGCGGCCAGCGCCAGCAGCATGCTTTCCAAATCGCCGTCGTTCAATTGCCCGGCTTGCTGGCGCAAGGTTTGCAGTTCGCGGCGCATTTGCTGCACCGGGTCAATCACCGTCGTCACCGCAGGAAAACTTTGTCGAAACAATTGCACCATGGTTTGCTGGCGCTGCGCCCATTGCGATTCCTCTTGCCAGGCCCATACGTTCAAGCCTATGAGTTGCACCAGCAACAAGGCCAGCAGACTGCGGCGAGCGCTGCGCCAGGACGGCGCAAACCAGAGCTTGCGCGACGCTTGTTGCAAGCGACGCCAGCCGCGCAATCGGCGGTTCTGCGCCCACTCGTCCTGCGCCATGTCCCAGCCGGATTGCGTGGCCAGCAGCAGGCGTTGTGCGGTGGTGAGAATGCGCGGCGGCTGTGCGCTCCAGCGTTTGCTGTGGCTGACCGCCGACGGTTCGGCCAAGACTTGCAACTCGCCGACTGCCTGCAAAGCCGGCACCGACGGCGAAGGCAGCAACCAGACACTGGCGGCGTCGCACAACACAGCGCCGGTTCGACCGTTGTCGTTCAGCAAAAAAAGCTGCGCGGCACCGCCAGCGGGTACCGGCGTGAATTCGGGCAACAGGCGTTGTATTTGCAGGCCGGCATCCTGCAATGGCGCTAGCGCCTGGCGCAGCCATTGTTTGTTGCACACCGCCACCAGCGTGCTGCCGCCTTGGCGCAACACCGAGGCACTGCCCGGCGCGGTCACCAGCAAGTTGTCCTGCGGGTCTTGCAGCAAAGATTCTTCCAGCAGGCTGTGCAACACCGCGGTTTTGCGCGAACCGGTGCCGGGGGGAAATTGCACGCTGTGCCAGGACAGCATTTGCCACGGCAACACCGCCACCACTTCGCCGTGACCGGCGGTTAGTCGGGTGGGAGAGGCTTGGGAAAAATGGTTGACGTTGACGCCGTCTGAACTGATGACATAGTCCCATTGACCTTGCGCCACCGGCGGTAAATAAATGATCAACATGGTGGAGAAATTGTAGAAATACATCCCGGCTCTGCGTGCAGTGCGCGACGCTCTCGCCACACCGTTTTGCTGACGATTCCTTCGCGCGCCACCAGTGAGCGTTCGAGCAAGGTCACGCCGTCCAGCCGCAGCTGACCGGTGATCTGGAAATAGCGGGTGTTCAAGCTGTGGCGTTTGTCGCTGAGGTTTTGCGCCAGCGGTCCCATGCGTTTTCGCAAGTCGTCCAGACTGTCCCAGGGCTTGGAGTTGCGCTCGTTTTCCCATTGGCGGGCACTGCTGATATCCAGTCCCGGGATGGCAGCCGACAAGACCTCGGCGCTGGCGGTGTTCAGATTGACGGTGGTTACTACCGGCAACACGGTGATGTGCGGTGCCAGCCGCGCCAAGCTGGCGCTGCTGATGCCCAGCCAACTCAGTTGTTCAATGTGTTGCGGCAGCAGCGGTGCGGTGGCGGCATTGGCATTGGTATTTGTATTTGTATTGGTTTGCAGTGCTGCTTTGAGCTGTGCGCTCCATTGCAGCAACTCGGCCTCGGGCAAACCCATCAGCCGGTAAAGCCTGAGCCAGATTTGCAATTCGCTTGTATCGATCTCGCCGTTGACCACCAGATTGCGTAGGTTCAAACGCGATTGCATGTCGATGATGCGCCCGGACAAAAACACCTGATCGGCCAGACCGTCGCTGTTGTTCAACACACCGCTGGTGTCGGCCGCTAAAAAACTCGACAAACGCGCTTCCTGCAAAGGCATGGACCAGGGCTCGGCCAAGTGATCGGTGTTGCCGCTGCGCCCGTCTTCGCGCAGCACCACACGCGCCCAGTCCTGCGCACCAGCCAGCAGCCAGTGCGCTTGCTGCGCCTGGCGCTCGGCGGTTTCCACCGACAGCGTGCGCCACTGTTGCCAAACAGCGGTGGAGGCCAGCACCGCCACCAGAGCCACCGTCAGCATGGCCATGAGCAGCGCCGCGCCTTGTTGTTGCGCTTTCAAGCGGGAGACAGACAAACAACGGGGCGGCTTCATGAGCGGCTCGGGTTGTAAGCCGGGTTGACCCAGTCCAGCGTCAGCGTACCGCTGTCGGGCGCGACTTTGCCGTCGAGTGTGAGTTGAATTTGTACCGCGTCCGGCAAGGGTGTGGCGGACAGATTCAGGCCGGCGCTGTTGCCCGCGCTGCTCAGCGGGTTCGTCCAGGCGTTTTCCCGAAAGTAAAACACTTGCCAGCTTTGTACCGGCATGAGTCGCGCTTCATACCGGCGCAATTCGCTGCCCGGGTTCTGCCCCCATTGCGCGGCTTGTTGCCAGGCTTGAACCACATCGGCGCGCAAGCGCAAATCCGGCGATTGCCAGCGCCACCAATGGCCATCGCGCACCGTCCAGGCCACCACTTGCATGCCGGCGTCGGCGGAGACAGCGTTTTGTGGAGCTGCGTTGTAAGGCGTCAATCCCTTATTGAGGTTTTCTTGGGACAGCAACGGCGTGCCGCTGCGGCGCAACATGCGCATCACCCGACCGTCCCAGGCCAGGGCGACATCGTTGATCAGCAAGGGCACGGCTTGCACTGCGTTCAAATCTGATTGCCATTGCAACATGCTGACCTGCGCCAGCGCCACCGCGTTGATGCGTGCCCCGGTGCTGTCGCGGGTGCGCAACATGCTGTCCAGCCCGCGCCAACTGAGGAGCGCCAACACCGCCATCAAGGCCAACGCCACCAGCACTTCCACCAGTGTGAACCCATGTGTGTAGCGTGCGACTTGTCTGTGCGAAGCGGGTCTGTTGCCAAGAACAGCCAAGCCGCGTGTCAGGCGTTGTTGGGCGCGCATGTCAATACCGCCCTTGCAAAGCAGTGACCCGCAGCAGCGGCGTGTCCCTGTTCATCACCTGCACATCGACCCGGCGAAACGAAGGGTTGGGCGTGGCCGCCACCGTCAGCAGCAAACGTAAAGCCAGACCGGCTTGCGGGCAGGGTAAGTCCTGCTCGCCCAGGTTGGCGAACTGCGGCGACAAGCGCAGTTGCACCAGCGCGTTGTCCACGCAGGTTTGCGCCAGCAGCATTTGCCATTGGCGTTCGGCATTCAGCGTCATGCCAGCGGCGGCACGCAAACCGGCCAGCACGCTGATGGAAAGTATGAACAAGGCCACCAGCACCTCGATCAGCGTGAATCCTGTTGCCTTCGATTCAAGCCGCTTCAAGGCAACACCTTCACAGCTTCGGCGCCGTCGCTGCCCAGCGTCAAGCGGGTGGTGACCGCGCCCGTGTGTATCAGTTGCAAACGCAGCGTCGCCTGCACCGGCTCAGCACTGATGATGACCACCGAGGGTTCTGCGCGGGTACCGGGCGACAGCCAATTCAGGCGCTGCCATTCTTGCTCTGTGGCGGTGTCGGTTGAAGCGAGGGGCATGTTGGCCGGGCGTATGGCATAGCCTTGTTCGTCGGCCTGCCACAACAGCGGCGTGCTGCGGCTGCGTGCCTGGGCGCGGGCGTTTTCCAGCACGACGATCAAGCGGTCTGCTTCGCGCTCCAGCAGATGCTGCGGCGTGTCGCGCAAACTCAGCGCCACCAGCGAGCTGCCCAACGCCACCAGCAGCAAGACCACCAGCAGCTCTATCAGCGTGAAACCCCGGGCGCAAGAGGCTGTCGTCATAGGTGTGAGCCGACAAGCTGCTCAGCGCGGCCGGCTTATTGCCAGCTGCCGATGTCGGCGTTTTTGCCCTCGCCACCAGCCTGACCGTCAGCGCCAAAAGACAGCACATCTACCTCACCTTGCAAGCCCGGGTTCATGAACTGATAAGGCCGGCCCCAGGGGTCGTTAGGCAGTTTGTCCAGGTAAGGTTTCCAGTTCATGGGCTCGGGGCCGGTCGTGGGTTTTTTCACCAACGCTGTCAGCCCTTGTTCGGTGGCGGGATAGCGCTGGTTATCCAGGCGGTACAGCTTCAAGGCCTGCATCAGGTTGTTCACATCGGTACGCGCCGCGGTCACGCGTGCGTCGTCGGCTCGGTTAAGCACATTGGGCACGATGAGTGCAGCCAGCACGCCGATGATGACCAACACCACCATCAGCTCTATCAAAGTAAAGCCGCGCTGGGTGCGAGATTTGCAGCGCTTGGTATTGAAGTGCAAGCCCATGCAGTTAACGCCGGGTTGTGCGCATGCAGCGGTTTGGCATGAATGTATGCAATCTGGTTGAGCTTTCATGAATTTTTTAACCTTAAAGAATTCAACTCGAATGATAATCCGTGTATGCGGACAACAAATACCAATCATCGCACCCAAATGCCGTCAGACAAAGCGCCTGCGCTGGCTTCGTTCGTGCTGTGGGCGCTGGCCGCAGCGTCTTTCACCGGCTGGGCCCTGGCCTTGTGGCCCACCGACCAGCGCCCGGTGGCCGTGGTCGCCATGGCCGCGCCCGGTGCAGCCGACATGGCCGGCTTGAAAGCAGACATCAGCAAGGTGCTGGGACGCCAGCCCGAAGTGGTGTCTCAGGCACCGGCGCTGGCAAGCCGCTTGAGTTTGCTGGGTGTAGCCCGCGCCGGTGACAACCAAGCCGTGGCGTTGATATCGGTGGACGGCCAGCCGGGGAAACCGGTGTTGCGCGGCGCAGAAGTGTTGCCAGGTTTGCTGCTGCAATCGGTCACGCTGGAAGAGGCGGTTTTGGGCACCACGCCCCAAGGCCCGGCGGCGCTGGTGCTGCCCATGCCTAAGCGGCCCGAGCCGTTGTCGGGTCAGGCGTCTGTGCCTGCCCGGGCGGGCACGGCTTCATCTGCTGCACCTGCCGCCCAACCGCGTTCTCCAGACCAGCCCGGGCCGCCCGGTTTTACCGGCAACCCCAGACGGTCAGAGCCTGCGCAGAATGCGGCAGATAAAACCTGAGGCGCTTATGATTGACATGAATTTTTGTCCCGGAGACTCAACATGAAACCTTCAATTGCTTTACAAACGCATCGGGCTGCTATTCGCTCGGTGGTTGAGAGACATCGGGCTTGTAATCCGCGAATTTTTGGTTCAGTGCTTCGAGGAGATGACTTGGACGGCAGTGACCTAGACATATTGATTGATCCAACCTCAGAAACCACCTTGTTTGATATTGGTGCTATCAAACACGAGTTACTGATGCTTCTGGGCATCCCAGTTGATGTGCTGACACCCAACGCCTTGCCCGACAAATTCCGTGACAAAGTGATTGCAGAAGCTCAGCCGGTATGAAAGGCGATCAAGAACTTCTCAACGAATACCTGGCGCATATTCTGGAAGCCATTGAGCGCATTGAAAACTATGTTTCTGATCTGAATGAACTGACATTCTTGACCAACTGTTTGGTTCAAGATGCAGTTATACGTAACTTTGAGATCATTGGAGAGGCAAGCAACAATATTGAGAAAAAATTTCCTGCTTTTATGAAACTTCATCCTGAATTACCGCTTTCTTCGGCTTATCAAATGCGCAATGTATTGGCGCACGGATATTTCAAGGTGGATTTTGAAATTGTTTGGAAGACGATTTGTAATGATTTACCAGAGTTATATCGCTTGGTAAAAGCCTGTTGAGCTTTGAGGCCTGTACTGAGATTGATAGTGCGCCAATTCAGCACCGTGAGAAATGATCAGGAACTCAAGGGCGTATCAAAAAAATACCGGCTGTTTCCAACAAAAACTCAAGAGATGTCAACCTGACCGTTTTTATTCCTGAACCTTCAAACAAACGCTTATTGACCAGAGACCGGGGATAAGACAAACCCGAAGATGTAGCCATTAAAAAACCCGTTGTATTTCTACAGCGGGTTTTGGGTTCTAAACCAAACCGGCATGTAGCCGGTGAAAGATCAGAAGCTGTGGAACAAGCCGATAGCTGTGGTGTTGGACTTTTCGATGAGGCCTGAAGTCGTGACTTTGTCGTTGATTTCACCGAAGCGGAAATACACTTTGGTGCGCTTGCTCATAGCGTAGTCAGCGGTAATACCGACGGAAGTCATGTCGATGGATTTAGTTGTACCCGTCGCTGTATAGCTGCCATTACCGACAACTGCACCCAGGGTGAATGAACCCACAGGCACATCCACAGAAAAGTGAGTGGCCTTGGCTTTACCGCCGTTGGTGGTTGTGCTGTCGATGGTTTCGTTCATGACACCGATTTTGGCAACGCCTAAGTCATAGGTGGCTGCGAGGGTTTGCAGTTTGTTTTCGCCATTCAGTGATGTACCAGCTGCATCATAAGTATTGCCAATTCTCCCGTTATTGGTGCCAAGAGTTTCAGTAGCATCAGCAGCATAACTAGTATCTTGACCATTCAAGCCTACCTTAGTGGTTCCCTTGGTGGTAGTTTCCTGGGTAAAGCTGGCATACAAAGGTCCGCCTGCGTATGTCAAGCCGAATGTAGTTGCATTGTTTTGCGAGCTTCCCGTAACTTCGCCTTCATGCATGCCCACAATCAGGTTGAAACCCGACAGGCTGGGACTGGTGTAGTAAAAACCGTTGGACAGTTGCATGCCGTTCAACCACAAAAAGCCGTTGTAAGTGGAAACGCCTGAAGGATCAACAGCGACCATGGCGTTGAAAGAAGGTGTGTATTGACGGCCGATTTTGATGCCGCCGAAAGCACCGTCCAAGCCTACAAAAGACTGGCGGTTAAAGCTAGCAGGCGTGGTGTTTGTATCAGCACTGATAGCAATTTCCATCAGGTAAGAGGCCTTCAAGCCGTCGCCCAGGTCTTCATCACCTTTGACACCAAGTGCGCTGGTGCCACCCTGGGAAGCACCCCAGCTTTGGGTAGTGGTTTTGACGCCGGCCTTTGTGGTGGCGGTGACGGTGTTGTGTGACTGGTCAACCCAGCCAAACAAGGTGGCGTCAGCAAAACTGACTCAAAAATAAAACAAAGATGCTACTGCAACGAGAGTTTTTTAACTATTATTAACAACTCGTGTTAATATTCATTGACTTTTAAAAACATTGACTGCTTTAGGATATAAACCCATGACGCAACAAACAGTTAACTATCGAATTAATAATACTCCCATAAATATGACTCTTTTAAATCAGGAAACGCCTCAAACCATTACCCAATGCCTACCTGTTTTAAATACGCACGCTAAAAAAGTTAATAATCCTTTAATATTTAAATTAAATAACTCATTCACAGACAATAAAGAAATTATTAATAATACTAAAACACTTACTAATAGCGCCGGTCTTCAAGCCGGTGGTTTTGTGTCCATCAACCATGTGGTCAGCATCATCTTGGCTCAGGAAAAGCACAAAGTGGAGCGCAACGAGATCACCGAAGGCACCTACCGCATGACCAAGGTCAGGTTGGAAACGCACATCGCTGATTTTTTCAACGACACCGATTTGTGCAGCATCAACATGGGCAGCATCCAGCGTTTCATCGACTTTTTGTCCGACCAGGACTTGTCCACGCCCACCATCGTCGGCTATATCGCGCAGCTGCGCAAAGTGCTGCGTTATCTGGTTGAGCAGGAACACATTGCACAAATGCCGCTGTTCCCCAAAATGAAGGTCACGCAAAAGCCGCGCGGCGCCTTCACTGTCACCGAGTACGCGGCCATACTGCGTCAATCCAAAACCTTGCGCCGCCACGTGTTTCACTGGGACAAACCGGACACGCGGTTTCATATCAAGCCCGAGTACCGCAGCATGCCCTTGGAGATGAACTGGTTGATACGCTTCATGGTCTACACGTTTTTACGCCCCGGCGACGTGCGGCAATTGAAAAACAAACACATAGAAATCATCAGCGGCAAATTCAATTATTTGCGCCTCACACCGCCCGAGATCAAGCGCCACAAATCGCCCACGGTCAGTCTGCCGCAGGCCGTGAATATTTACAAAACGCTGCTGGCGCACCAGACCGCCAAAGGTTTTGGCAAACCCGACGACTATGTGTTTTTTCCCGAAGAAAAAAACCGGCTGCGCTGCCTGAACACCATAGGCTGGTTATTTAACTGGATCATGAACACGCTGGGCGTCAAGGCCGGGCCGCACGGCGCGTACCGCAGTTTTTACAGCCTGCGCCACACCGCCATCACCTTCCGTTTGATCTTTGGCGGCAACATAGATTTGCTGACGCTGGCGCGCAATGCGCGCACATCGGTGGAAATGATCGAGAAGTTTTACGCCTCCACCTTGTCGGCGGAGATGAATATCAGTTTGTTGCACAGCAAGCGGCGGGCTTAAAATATTGTCAAAGGTGAGTTCACCGCTACCCATCTTTCTTTGCAAAGGAATCTTATGCAACAGTTTGACAGGATCACCCGATCCGCTTCCGTCATGGGTGGAAAAGCATGTGTGCGCGGTATTCGCGTGACAGTCAGTAATTTGCTTGCTCAAATTGCTATGGGTCGCACCCATGCAGAATTATTGAGCGACTACCCTTATTTGCAACCCGAAGACATTACTCAGGTGCTTCAATACGCTGCCTGGTTGGCCGAAGAGCGAGAGGTTGCACTGGCAGTTTCATGAACATTATTCTTGATATGAACTTGCCCCCTAAATGGGCTGTTTTACTCAATGAAGCTGGATTTAATGCATTGCATTGGTCAGAAGTTGGCGAGTCAACTGCGGCTGATGAAGAAATCATGGACTATGCGCGGAAAACTGATGCAGTTGTTTTAACTCATGACTTGGATTTCAGTGCAATTTTGGCTGCTACACAAGGAAATAAACCAAGCGTGGTGCAACTCCGTTCTGCTATTCCTCCTTCAGCAGAAACACTGAACTTCATAGTATCAGCCTTGCGCCAAATGCAAGCTGAACTGCAAGTTGGCGCACTTGTGACTATTGACAGCGCAAGAGCCCGCATCCGGTTGTTACCGCTTTAAGCTTGCTTACTCCCGCAAAAACAATTTATACGCTGGGTTGTCCGTCTCATCCACATAGGCATAACCCATGGTTTGCAAATAGCGGTCGTAACTGGGCTGGTCTTTGACCGGCACTTGCAAGCCGACCAGAATACGGCCGTAGTCAGCGCCTTGGTTGCGGTAGTGAAACAAGCTGATATTCCACCCTGCGCGCATGGAGGACAAAAATTTCATCAGCGCGTCCGGGCGCTCGGGGAATACAAAACGCAGCAAGCGCTCGTCCTGAGCCAGCCCGGTGCGCCCGCCCACCATGTGGCGCAAATGCTCTTGCGCCAAGTCGTCGTGCGTCAAGTCAAGCGCCTCAAAACCTTGGCTGCTCAGGTGCGCGGCGATTTTGCTGCTTTGCCCTGGCGAACTGGTGGTCAGGCCTAAAAACACATGCGCTTTACGCGTGTCGCTGACGCGGTAATTGAACTCGGTGACCGAGCGCGGCGCGGCACTGCCGCCGAACGCCGGCAGGCAGCTGAGTACCGCGCAAAAGCGCTTGAAGCTGCCGCGTTCTTCGGGAATGCTGACGGCGAACAAAGCCTCGCGTTCTTCGCCAACCTGGGCGCGTTCGGCGACAAAGCGCAGCCGGTCGAAATTGATATTGGCACCGCACAGCACCGCGGCATAAGTCTCGCCCCGGGTTTTGTGCAAAGCCACATATTTTTTGATGGCGGCCACCGCCATGGCGCCCGAAGGCTCGACGATGTTGCGCGTGTCGACAAACACGTCTTTGATGGCGGCGCAAACTTCATCTGTATCGACGCACATAAATTCGTCAACCAGGTTTTTAGCAATGCGAAAAGTTTCTTCGCCCACCAGTTTCACGGCTGTGCCGTCGGCAAACAAGCCAACGTCGTTCAGTGTCACGCGTTTACCGGCTTTCACCGACTGCACCATGGCGTCCGAATCAAAGGTTTGCACGCCAATCACTTTCACCTCGGGGCGCACGGCTTTGATGTAGTTGGCAATGCCGGAGATGAGGCCGCCGCCGCCGATGGCGACAAACACCGCATGCAACGGGCCTTGGTGTTGGCGCAGCATTTCCATGGCGATGGTGCCTTGACCGGCGATGACCTCGGGGTCGTCAAACGGATGAATAAAAGTCAGGCCTTGTTTGTGTCCCAGTTTCACCGCAAAGGTGTAAGCGTCCGAGTAGCTGTCGCCGTGCAATTGCACCTCGGCGCCCAGCGCTTTCACCGCGTCAATTTTCAAACCCGGGGTGGTTACCGGCATGACGATGACAGCGCGCGTGCCCAGTTTTTTCGCACCCAGCGCCACGCCTTGTGCGTGGTTACCGGCCGAGGCGCAGACTACGCCTTTTTTCAACTGCTCAGGGCTGAGTTGCACCATTTTGTTGAACGCGCCACGCAGTTTGAAGCTGAACACCGGTTGCTGGTCTTCGCGCTTGAGCAACACCTGGTTTTTGATTTTTTTGCTGAGTATGGTGGCCGGATCCAGCGCGGTCTCGTGCGCCACGTCGTAGACGCGGGCAGTGAGTATTTTTTTCAAATACTCAGCCGGGGTCAGCTTGCGCTTGCGCGCTGCGGGCACAGTCTTGGCAGCAGTGGAGGAACGCTTGGAGGATGTGGTCGGTGTCATGGGAATCGCGGTGAGATCAGCCGTGGATTGTCCCGCAAGTGACCGAGCAGAAAAAAAGCCCCGCAACTTGGCGCTGCGGGGCTTGAAACCACCTATTCAGAGGGTGGAGGAGACAAGAGATGCTTTGGTAAAGCGTGAACTAACTTTAGCTCAGTCTCAAAGCCCTTGCAATCGCAAAAGTGACTTTGCTTTTGTCCATCTGCAAGAGCAGACTGACGGACAATCGAGCTGTTTTCAAAAGGAGTGAAACATGGAATGCACCGTCAGTTGGACCGGCGCGAGCGGCACCCGTTCGGCCATGGGTTTTGTCGCCGAAACTGGCAGCGGTCACCTGCTGGCCATGGACGGCGCACCCGACCAGGATAAGCCGGAGCTAAGCGGCCAGAACTTGGCGGCGCGGCCTATGGAGTTGCTGCTGGCCGGTGCCGGTGGTTGCACCGCTTACGACGTGGTGCTGATGCTTAAACGCGGCCGTCATGCGGTCAGCGGCTGTACCGTCAAACTCAGCAGCGAGCGCGCTGACACCGACCCCAAGGTGTTCACCCGCATCAATATGCATTTCACGGTGCGCGGCAAAGGCATTGCGCCGACTGTGGTGGAGCGCGCCATCAAGCTCAGCCACGATAAATATTGCTCGGCCAGCATCATGCTGGGCAAGACCGCGGAAATCACCACCAGTTTTGAGGTGATAGAGGTCTGACGACTATCAAGGTGGACCAAAGCGCAGCACAGCTTAAATGCGGTGCGCCACCGTGGTCATCAGCTTGGCGGCGATCTTCATGGCCTCGGTGACCGGTGCGGGCAAAGGCACGGCACCGGCTTTTTGTGCGTCAGCGGCGTGCTGCGCCTCGTCTTGCTTCATTTGATCCACTACCGCGCGTGAAGCCAGATCGGCCAGCGGCAAACGCTGCATATGGTCTTGCAAATGCGCCTCCACTTGGCGCTCGGTTTCCACCACAAAGCCCAGGCTGAGCGCGTCGCCGCCCAACTTACCCGCCACATAGCCGAGCCCAAAGGACCCGGCATACCACAGGGGGTTGAGCAGGCTGGGGCGTGCACCCAGATCGGCCAGGCGTGCCTCGGTCCAGGCCAGGTGGTCGGTTTCTTCCTCGCTGGCGTGCTTGAAATGCGCTTTGAGCTGCGGGTTGCGCGTGGCCAGGGCCTGCGACGCGTACAAGGCCTGAGCGCACACCTCGCCCACGTGGTTGACACGCATCAGCGCACCGGCCTCGCGGCGTTCTGACTCACTCAAGCTCAAAGTGTTGATGCCAAGAGCCGGGTAAGCGCGTTGCGCATGATGTTTGGCAAACACGGTGCGCAGCGCGTTGTCCAGTGTGGTGAGAAAAATATCCATCCCTCAAGCTTAATTCATTCTTTGAATTTGTATTTAAGAACTCATTTCGAAAATACTTCAATTAAAAAGAACTCTTAATGAGTTTTGCGGGTGTGGCGCGAATACACCACTGTCACAAGACTGAAACATAGCAAAGCAAAGATGCATGGGTTAGCTTTCATAGCTCACCTTTCTCATCAATCCTTTGGAGTTTTTAACATGAAAAAATCACTTGTTGCTTTGGCAACTATGTCTGTAGTGGCCAGTGCGTTCGCTGATGTGGATGTGTCCGGTGGCATCAAAATGTATGGCAACCTTGATCAAGGCTATTTGAGCCAAACTTTGAAGAGCCCAAGTACCAATGTAAGTG
>Ga0192657_1117_pt1 | contig 14858 bp, 18 predicted proteins | sample LauGreFBDMM110DN_2_FD_133054 | JGI IMG/M metagenome (GOLD analysis project Ga0192657, IMG submission 133054) | reverse complement strand
CGGCGTGTTCAACAGGTTTGCGAATAAAGTATTCATCAGCTAGACTCAAAAGGAAAGCCCTGAAAGGCTGAATTTTGCGAAACTTGCAAAACCTTTGTTCAACCCCTCGTTAACTCATCCATTTATGAGCATCAAACAACTGAATGCAAGCTATGTGGCCGAAGAGGACCGGGTGGTGTTGCGAATTACCACCAACGATGACAACGAATACCGCTTGTTGCTGACCCGGGCCATGGTCAAAGACCTGCTGGGACTGGTGCGGCATGTGCAATTGGCGCAGGCGGTGAGCCAGCATCTGGCGCCGCTGGCGGCCGAGATTGCCGAGTTCAAGCAACAGGTGCAGTTAAACAATGCCAGGTTCACCGAGTTTGAACCGGCCTCCCGCCTGCCGCTTGGTGACCAGCCCTTGATAGTGCGCAAGGCCGGTATTCAAAGCGAGTCCGGCGGCCACGTGCTGGCGTTGAATCTGCCGGGCAAGCTGCTTAAGCTGCCTTTGACTGATGAGCTGACCGCGCAAATCGGCGTGGTGCTGCAAACCATAGCCAGCCACGCGCAATGGGATTTACCGGCCGTTGGCGCTCCAACAGGTGTTGAAGATAAGAGCACTTCTCCCGGCCAGTTTGCCGATAAGGCTTCGCCGAAATTGCTTCATTAGAGAAGCCTGTTGCAGCTGCTGCAACAGGCATGTGCTTGTTGGAAGTTACTGAGGGATCAGCGCTTGTCCATAGGCGGTACATCGCGCTTGCCGGCACCGGTGAACAATTGGCGGGGACGGCCGATTTTGTACTCCGGGTCGCTGATCATTTCATTGAGCTGAGCGATCCAGCCAACGGTGCGAGCCAGCGCAAAAATACCAGTGAATAAATTGACCGGGATGCCGATGGCGCGTTGCACGATGCCGGAATAGAAATCGACGTTGGGGTAGAGCTTGCGAGAAACAAAGTAATCGTCTTCCAGTGCAATTTTTTCCAGTGCTTTCGCCAGCTTGAACAGCGGGTCGTTTTCCAAGCCCAGTTCTTTCAGCACTTCGTTGCAGGTTTCCTGCATCAGCTTGGCGCGCGGATCGTAATTTTTGTAGACCCGGTGGCCGAAGCCCATGAGTTTGACGTTGGAGTTCTTGTCTTTCACTTGTTCCATGAACTCGCCGACTTTGGCGATACCGCCATTGGCCTGTATGCCTTCGAGCATGTTCAAGCAGGCTTCGTTAGCGCCGCCGTGAGCCGGTCCCCACAGACAAGCCACACCGGCCGCAATAGCGGCAAACGGATTGGTACCGGATGAGCCGCACAAACGCACGGTGGAGGTGGAGGCATTTTGCTCGTGGTCTGCGTGCAGGGTGAAGATGCGGTCCATGGCGCGTTCGAGCACCGGGTTGACCACGTATTCTTCGCAAGGGTTACCGAACATCATGCGCAAAAAATTACCTGCGTAGGACAAATTGTTTTGCGGGTACAAAAACGGTTGGCCGATGCCGTATTTGTAGGCCATGGCCACGAGTGTGGGCATTTTGGCGATCAGGCGGATGGCAGCGACTTCGCGGTGTTCAGGGTTGTTGATATCGGTGCTGTCATGGTAGAAGGCCGACAAAGCGCCAACCAGTCCGGTGAGCACGGCCATAGGGTGTGCGTCACGGCGAAAACCGCGCAAAAAGAATTGCATTTGCTCGTGCACCATGGTGTGGTGGGTCACGGTTTTGGTGAAGTCGTGCTTGCCTTTGGCGTTTGGCAGTTCACCATACAACAGCAAATGGCAGGTCTCCAGGAAATCGCAGTTGGTGGCTAATTGCTCTATGGGGTAACCACGGTAAAGCAATTCACCCTTGTCGCCATCAATGAAAGTGATGGCCGATTGGCAAGAGGCCGTGGACAAAAAGCCGGGGTCGTAAGTGAACATGCCAGTCTGGCCGTAGAGCTTGCGAATATCGATAACGTCCGGCCCTATGGTGCCTTTGTAAACCGGCATCTCAACGCTGGGTTGGCCATTGGTGAATGAAAGAGTGGCCTTGTAGTCAGCGAGTTTCATGGTCGTTTCCTGTGTCAAACAAAGAAAAAATTTAAACTTTAAATAGGCGCAAAACAGATTGCACCTGGGGATCTTCCGTCACTGTCTGTGTGTGAGGACGACCCAGCAACACATCCAGCAAATCGTTGTCAGCCAATTCCATCAACTCATACATGCCGCGTGCCTGACCCACGGTCAGGACATCCGCATGCCGGTTGAAGAATCGCTCAATGAACAAATCGTTTTCCAGCAAACCACGGCGGCAACGCCAGCGCAGTTTGCTGAGGGCAGATGACGACAGCATGTCAACATCTGGCAGACCATCGAGTTGTTCATCGCCCATTCACACCGCGCGGCTGATCATCAGCTCTTTGATTTTGCCGATGGCCTTGGTCGGGTTCAAACCCTTGGGGCAAACATCGACGCAATTCATGATGGTGTGGCAGCGGAACAAACGGTAAGGATCTTCCAAGTTATCAAGTCGCTCGTTGGTTGCGTGGTCGCGGCTGTCGGCGATGAAACGGTAGGCTTGCAGCAAACCTGCGGGGCCGACAAATTTGTCCGGGTTCCACCAGAAAGACGGGCAGCTGGTCGAGCAACTGGCGCACAAAATACATTCGTACAAACCGTCGAGTTCTTCACGCTCAGCGGGCGACTGCAAGCGTTCTTTTTCAGGCGGCAGCGTGTCATTCACCAAATACGGTTTGATGGAGTTGTACTGGTTGAAAAACTGCGTCATGTCGACGATCAAGTCGCGGATCACGGGCAAGCCGGGCAAAGGCTTCAAAGTGATGACGCCGGGCAGGGTCAGCATATTGGTCAAACAGGCCAAACCGTTTTTGCCGTTGATGTTCATGGCGTCGGAGCCACACACGCCTTCGCGGCAAGAGCGACGGAAAGACAGCGATGGGTCTTGCGCTTTGAGCTTCATCAATGCGTCAAGCAGCATGCGTTCATGGCCGTCGAGTTCGACCTCGATGGTTTGCATGTAGGGCTTGGTGTCTTTTTCCGGGTCGTAACGGTAGATTTTGAAAGTACGTTTCATCAGAAGGTTCTCACTTTAGGAGGGATGCTTTCGGTGGTCAAAGGTTGCAGTTTGACGGGCTTGTAAGTCATGCTGTTGCTGTGGCTGTGCCACAGGCTGTGCTTGAGCCATTCCTCGTCATTGCGGCCGTTCGGGTGTTGCGGCGTGTCTGAGTAATCGTTGACCGTGTGCGCGCCACGGCTTTCGCGCCGGGCAGCGGCTGAGACCATGGTGGCCTGGGCGCATTCGATCAGGTTTTCCACTTCCAGCGCTTCAATGCGCGCGGTGTTGAAAATTTTGCTCTTGTCTTTCAAACCGATGGCGTTGACCCGCTCGCGCAAGGTTGCGATTTGTGTGACACCTTCATCCAAGCTGGCCTGGGTGCGGAACACACCGGCGTGCTTTTGCATGCTGGCGCGCAAATCGTTGGCCACGTCTTGCGCGTATTCACCGTCGGTGCTGTTGTTCAAGCGTGCGAGTCGCGCTAATGTGCGATCCGCCGCATCAGCAGGCAAGGGTTTGTGCAATTTGTTTTTCTGGTGGAACTCGACGATGTGGTTACCGGCGGCTTTGCCGAACACCAACAAGTCCAACAGCGAGTTGGTGCCCAAGCGGTTGGCACCGTGCACGCTCACACATGAACATTCGCCGACCGCATACAAACCGTTGACCACGGCGTTATGGTCGGTAGAGCTTTGGATCACCACTTGACCATGGATATTGGTGGGAATTCCGCCCATCTGGTAGTGAATGGTCGGCACCACAGGAATGGGTTCTTTGGTGATGTCGACGTTGGCGAAGTTGTGGCCGATCTCGTACACCGAGGGCAGTCGCTTCATGATGGTGTCTGCGCCCAAGTGGTCCAGCTTCAAGTGCACGTAATCTTTGTTCGGTCCGCAACCGCGACCTTCTTTGATTTCCTGGTCCATGCAACGTGACACAAAATCGCGCGGCGCCAAGTCTTTGAGCGTGGGCGCATAACGCTCCATGAAACGCTCGCCCAAGCTGTTGAGCAAAATCGCGCCTTCGCCACGGCAACCTTCGGTCAGCAGCACACCGGCACCGGCGACGCCGGTGGGGTGAAATTGCCAAAACTCCATGTCTTCCAAAGGTATGCCTGCGCGTGCCGCCATGCCCAGACCGTCGCCGGTGTTGATGAAAGCATTGGTCGATGCCGCAAAAATGCGTCCGGCGCCGCCTGTTGCCAGCAACACGGTTTTAGCTTCCAGAATATGCAGGTCGCCGGTTTCCATCTCCAGCGCTGTGACGCCGACCACATCGCCGTCGGCATCGCGGATCAGGTCTTGCGCCATCCATTCGACAAAGAAATTGGTGTTGGCTTTCAGGTTTTGCTGGTAAAGCGTGTGCAACATGGAGTGACCGGTACGGTCAGCCGATGCGCAGGCGCGCTGCACGGATTTTTCACCGTAGTTAGAGGTATGGCCGCCGAAGGGGCGCTGGTAAATCGTGCCGTCCGGGTTGCGGTCAAACGGCATGCCCATGTGTTCGAGCTCAAACACCACTCGGGGCGCTTCGCGGCACATGTACTCGATGGCGTCTTGGTCGCCCAGCCAATCAGAGCCTTTGACCGTGTCGTAAAAATGGTAATGCCAATTGTCTTCAGACATATTGCCCAAAGACGCGCCTATGCCGCCTTGCGCCGCCACCGTGTGCGAGCGGGTGGGGAATACCTTGGACAGCACGGCCACATTCAAACCGGCGCGTGAGAGTTGCAGCGAGGCACGCATGCCTGAGCCGCCTGCACCGACGATGACCACATCAAAGCGGCGACGGGGAAGAGAAGAGCGTGTCATCAATCAAAGTCTCCAGAGAACCTGAACCGCCCAGCCCAAACAAGAGAGCAGCCAGACGATGGTGAAAATATGCAGGGCCAGACGCAGACCCACGGGTTTGATGTAGTCCATCCAGATGTCGCGCATGCCCACCCAGACGTGGTAGGTGAGCGCCAAAAAGACGGTGAAAGTCAGGGCGCGCATCCACTGCGGATTAAAGATACCGGCCCACAGGTCATAGCCGATTTCGCCGTGGGAAAAAATCACCTGCACCAGCACCAGCAGCGTGAACAAAGCCATCACAGCCGCTGTCAAACGCTGCGCCAACCAGTCGCGCAAGCCGTAGTGGGCACCTGTGACCAGGCGTTTGGATCCGATTGCATCGCTCATGAGTACTCCTGAATTCAGTAAATGCCGAACAATTTGGCGCCCAGCAGCACGGTCAGACCGATGCTGGCGCTCAAGGTGAAGACGGCGCTGCTGCGGCCGAATTCACGGCTGACCGAATGGGTGGCGTCCATGTACAAATGGCGCACACCAGCGATCAGGTGGTGCAGGTAAGCCCAGATCAAGGCCAGCATGGTCAAGCGAATGAACCAGCCCGGGTAAATGCCTATGCCAAAGTTGATGGCTGCTTTGAACTTGGCGAATGAAATTTCGGACGACACCGATTTGTCGAACAGCCAGATGATGAAAGGCAGCAGCACAAACATCAGGGCGCCGCTGGCGCGGTGCAGTATGGATACCCAACCCGCAGCCGGCAAGCGGTAGGTGGGCAAATCGTGAAAGGCATTGATGTTGCGAAAGGTCGCTGGTGGTTTGACGGGTTCGGTCATGCGCTGTGCTTTCCAGAGATCAGGGCGGGTTGGTGAAACCCCTTAGGGAAGAAGTATTTTTTCATTCTATTGCAATGCACAAAAATCAGCGGTCGCGCTGGTGCCAGGGGGTTGAAATTTTCATTTTGAACAACTGTTTAGCTCAATTCGTTCAGGTAATGACGGTTATCTGTGAGGTAAACGCCGATGCGCCATTCCATAGGGCTGTCGTGGTAGGTGTACGACATGCGCTCGACTTGAAGTAAAGGTGTGTTGGCACTAACTTTCAAAAAACTACACACATCTTCTGAAGGAAGTATGGCGCGCAGCCGCTCCTGGGCGCGCACCATGCGGATGCCGAAATCGGATTCGAACATGGCATACATAGGCCTTGTGTCTTTGCTCAGACGCTCTGCGGTCAGGCCTTTGAAGGTGGCGCCGGGCAGCCAGATGTCTTCAAAAATGGTGGGCACGCCGTCAAACGACAGCACCCGGCGCACCCGGTAGACCATGTCAGATGTGCGCAAGGACAGGGCTCGGGCGACATCTGCCGGGGCGCGCAAGCGGTGGCAGTCAATGATGTGGCGTTCGGCCGGGCCTTGGCTGACGGAAGCAGGGTGGTCGGGTTTGAGTTTGAGAAAACGAAACTGCACCTGCTGCTCTGAATGGGTGGCGACAAACGTGCCCTTGCCCTGGCGGCGTACCAGCAAATGTTCTTTGGCGAGCTCGTCTATGGCTTTGCGCACCGTGCCCTGGCTGACCTTGAAGCGCGCGGCCAACTCGAATTCGCTGGGAATCAGGTCGCCGGGCTTCCACTCCCCTGCTTGCAGGCTTTTCAATACCAGTTCCTTGATCTGCTGGTACAAAGGGCTGAAAAACGGCGACAACGACCCGGCTTGGGCAGTCTGGCTGGCGGCATTTTCTAGAGGCGTAGAGGTGTTCAATCGGTAACCGTCAGGAGCTGGTCATGGATAAGACGCTATCATATCTTCTATAAGACAGATGTCTTTCCTTTTCCTGGCTGCCAGCTTGCGCCCGGCGCCGCTCAATTGTTTCATTTCGGAGAATTTTCATGAGTAAACAACCCGTTCGCGTCGCCGTCACCGGTGCCGCAGGTCAAATCGGCTATGCCTTGTTGTTCCGTATCGCCTCTGGCGAAATGCTGGGCAAAGACCAGCCGGTCATTTTGCAATTGCTGGAAATTCCTGACGAAAAAGCCCAAAAAGCGCTCAAGGGCGTGATGATGGAACTCGAAGATTGCGCGTTCCCGCTGCTGGCCGGCATGGAAGCGCACGCAGACCCGATGACTGCTTTTAAGGACACCGACTACGCCTTGTTGGTCGGTTCACGTCCACGCGGTCCGGGCATGGAACGTGCCGAGTTGTTGTCTATGAATGGCGCCATCTTCACCGCCCAAGGCAAAGCTTTGAACGCCGTGGCTTCACGCAACGTCAAAGTGTTGGTGGTCGGCAACCCCGCCAACACCAATGCTTACATCGCCATGAAATCCGCGCCTGATTTAAAGCCCGGCAACTTCACCGCCATGCTGCGTTTGGACCACAACCGCGCTGCGTCTCAGTTGGCCGCCAAGACTGGCAAAGCCGTGGCCGAGATTGAAAAACTCTGCGTTTGGGGCAACCATTCACCCACCATGTATGCAGACTACCGTTTCGCCACCATAGCCGGCGCGTCGGTGAAAGACATGATCAACGACCAAGAGTGGAACGCGAATGTGTTTTTGCCCACCGTCGGCAAACGTGGCGCGGCCATCATTGAAGCGCGTGGTTTGTCTTCTGCGGCTTCTGCTGCAAATGCCGCCATCGACCACATGCGCGATTGGGCGCTAGGCACGCACGGCAAGTGGGTGACCATGGGCATTCCCTCACAAGGCTGGTACGGCATTCCCAAAGACGTGATGTTCGGTTTCCCGGTCACCTGCGAGAACGGCGAATACAAAGTGGTCGAAGGTTTGACCATTGATGCGTTCAGCCAGACTTGTATCGACAAGACTTTGAAAGAACTGACCGACGAACAAGCCGGTGTGGCGCATTTGCTCTAAAGCTGCTTGAGTTCAACACAGTGAACGCATCTCTCAAGACTTCCCAACACCCGCGTGATGTGCTGCAAGGCGCACAAGCGGGTGCGGTGGTGTTGCCGGTGTGCGATCACTACAGTGGTGTCGAAGCGCGCATGCGCAAAAGCCTGCAATTGCAAGCCGAGATGCAGCAAGAGTTTGGCGTGTGCGTATTCGATGTGACCTTGGATTGCGAAGACGGCGCGCCTGTAGGCGGCGAAGCCGAGCACGCCGCGCTGGTGACCGAACTTGCATTGGGCGCAGACGCGAATGCGCGAGTCGCGGTGCGAGTGCACCCGGTGGATCACCCGGCTTTTCATGCAGACATTGCAAGCATCGTTGGCAAAGCAGGCCATCGTTTGTGTCATGTCATGCTGCCCAAAGTAGAAACCGTGGCCGACATTGAACACGCGGTGCGTGCGATTGACCAAGCCGGTGCGCCTGCACTTGCCGTGCATGCGCTGATTGAGTCTCCGGCGGCGGTGCACCGTGCGTTTGACATTGCCGCGCATCCGCGTTTGCAATCGCTGAGTTTTGGTTTGATGGATTTTGTGTCCGCGCATGCGGGTGCGATTCCCGCGCACGGCATGGGCTCACAAGGGCAATTCAGCCATCCGTTGGTGTTGCGCGCCAAGATGGACATCGCCAGTGCGTGTCATGCGCACGGCAAAGTGCCTGCACACAGCGTGGTCACCGAATTCAATGACACGCAAGCCATGGAAAACGCAGCGCGCAGAGCTTCGCAAGAACTCGGTTACACACGCATGTGGAGCATCCACCCGGCGCAAATCCGGCCGATATTGGCGGCCATGTCGCCGGACGACAAAGACATTGACACAGCGTGTGCTGTTTTGCTGGCGGCGCAACAGGCTGAGTGGGCGCCGATCAGCCACGCCGGTCAATTGCACGACCGCGCGAGTTACCGTTTTTTCTGGCAATTGCTGCAACGCGCACACGCCACCGGTCGCCGTTTACCGGTTGAGGCACAAAGTTTTTTTGCGTGAAGCGCGTGTGGCGTTTCACGAACTGTTTTATTTTGAGGAGATCACCATGTTGAAAGCTTACCGAGACCATGTGGCCGAACGCGCCGCTTTAGGCATTCCACCCTTGCCTTTGGACGCCAAGCAAACCGCTGAATTGATTGAACTGATCAAAGCCCCACCGGCTGGTGAAGACGCTTTTTTGATGGACTTGCTGACCCACCGCGTGCCACCCGGCGTGGACGATGCCGCCAAAGTGAAGGCCTCGTTTTTAGCGGCTGTGGCGCATGGTGAATTGAAAGTGGGTTTGGTCTCCAAATCCAAAGCCACTGAGTTGCTGGGCACCATGGTGGGCGGCTACAACGTGCACCCGCTGATCGAATTGCTGGATGACGCTGAAGTCGCCGGAGTGGCCGCCAACGCGCTGAAGAAAACCTTGTTGATGTTTGACTTCTTCAACGACGTGGCCGACAAAGCCAAAGCCGGTAACGCCAAAGCAAAAGACGTGATGCAAAGCTGGGCGGATGCCGAGTGGTTCACCAGCCGCCATGAAGTGGACAAAAAAATCACGGTCACCGTGTTCAAGGTGCCCGGCGAAACCAACACCGACGATTTGTCACCCGCGCCCGATGCCTGGAGCCGCCCCGACATTCCTTTGCACTATTTGGCGATGCTGAAAAACACCCGCGAAGGTGCAGCCTTCAAGCCAGAAGAAGACGGCAAGCGCGGCCCCATGCAGTTCGTGGACGACCTGAAGAAAAAAGGCCATTTGGTCGCTTATGTGGGCGATGTGGTGGGCACCGGCTCCAGCCGCAAGTCGGCTACCAACAGCGTGATTTGGGCCACCGGCCAAGACATTCCTTTCGTGCCGAACAAGCGTTTTGGTGGTGTTACTTTGGGCGGCAAGATCGCGCCCATCTTCTTCAACACGCAAGAAGACTCAGGTGCGTTGCCAATCGAAGTGGACGTGACGAAGTTCGAGATGGGCGACGTCATCGACATCCTGCCTTACGACGGCAAGATCACCAAGAACGGTGCCACGGTGGCCGAGTTCAAATTGAAGAGCGATGTGCTGTTTGATGAAGTGCGCGCCGGTGGCCGTATCAACCTCATCATCGGGCGTTCACTCACCGCCAAAGCACGCGAGTTTTTAGGCTTGCCTGCGTCTACCGTGTTCCGTTTGCCGACAGTGCCTGCCAGCACCAAAGCTGGTTTCACGCTAGCGCAAAAAATGGTGGGACGTGCCGTCGGCTTGCCCGAAGGTCAAGGCGTGCGCCCCGGCACTTACTGCGAACCCAGAATGACCACGGTCGGCTCGCAAGACACCACCGGCCCCATGACCCGCGACGAGTTGAAAGACTTGGCTTGCTTGGGTTTCAGCGCTGACATGGTGATGCAGTCCTTCTGCCACACCGCGGCTTACCCAAAATCAGTGGATGTGAAAACACACCGCGAATTACCCGCCTTCATCAGCAACCGTGGCGGCGTGGCGCTGCGCCCCGGCGACGGCGTGATTCACTCTTGGCTCAACCGTTTGCTGTTGCCCGACACCGTGGGCACAGGCGGCGATTCACACACCCGTTTTCCCATCGGCATTTCCTTCCCCGCAGGCTCGGGCTTGGTGGCCTTTGGTGCGGCCACCGGCGTGATGCCTTTGGACATGCCCGAGTCGGTGTTGGTGCGTTTCAAAGGCGAAATGCAACCCGGCGTCACTTTGCGTGACCTGGTGCATGCGATTCCTTTGTACGGTATCAAAAAGGGTTTGTTGACCGTGGCCAAGGCCGGCAAGATCAACGAGTTCTCGGGCCGTATTTTGGAAATTGAAGGCCTGCCGAATTTGAAAGTGGAGCAAGCTTTCGAGTTGTCAGACGCGTCTGCCGAGCGCTCCGCTGCGGGTTGCACCATCAAGCTGAACCAAGAGCCGATCATCGAGTACCTGAACTCGAACGTGGTGTTGATGAAAAACATGATTGCCGACGGCTACGCCGACGCCCGCACGCTGGCGCGCCGCATCGAAAAAGTGGAGGCTTGGCTGGCCAAGCCCGAGCTGCTCGAAGCTGACAAAGACGCCGAGTACGCGCATGTCATTGAGATTGACATGAATGAGATCAAAGAGCCCATCCTGTGCTGCCCGAACGACCCCGACGACGCGAAGTTTTTGTCCGAGGTGGCTGGCACCAAGATTGACGAAGCGTTCATCGGTTCGTGCATGACCAACATCGGCCACTTCCGCGCAGCAGCCAAGTTGCTCGGCGGCCAGCGCGATATTCCCGTAAAGCTGTGGGTGGCACCACCCACCAAAATGGACGAGAGCGAACTCATCAAAGAAGGCCACTACGCCGCGTTTGGCACGGCAGGTGCGCGCACCGAAATGCCCGGCTGCTCGCTGTGCATGGGCAACCAAGCGCAGGTGCGCGAAGGCGCGACCGTGGTGTCCACCAGCACGCGTAACTTCCCCAACCGCTTGGGCAAAAACGCCAACGTGTTTTTGGCCAGTGCCGAGTTGGCAGCCATTGCCTCCAAGCTGGGCCATCTCCCCACCGTGGCCGAGTACCACGAAGCCATGGGCATCGTGAACAAAGACGGTGCGGCGATCTATAAGTACTTGAACTTCAACCAGATTGACGAGTATGTGGAGAACGCCAAGAGCGTGACTGCTTAATTGCTGGAACGCTAAAGTTAAAGCAACGGCCCCGGGAGCGATTCCGGGGCCGTTTTGCTGTGTAGACCTGGCGCCGGAGCAAGAAGCCCCTAGTTCACAAAGCTCGCTTGCCTCACACCGTCAACCCCAACACATGCCAATACGGCGCAAAACCCTCTCGCACGCAATCGGTCACCAGCGCCATGAAGTCGACCACATCACCCGTCACATGTGCTTTGTCCAGCGCTTCGTAATAGGCCAAACGTTTTTCCACCGGCAGCACGATGGCCGGAAAACCTGCCTTCAGCAATTCGAGGTTGAGCAAAAGGCGGGCGGTCCGGCCATTTCCATCGACGAACGGGTGAATCTTCACAAAGTCCACATGCAGGCGTGCCGCTCGCTCCACCGGGTGCATTTGCCCTGCCTGGGTGTCGTACCAGTTCAGCAAAGCCACCATTTGTTCGGGCACAACCAGCATGTCCGGCGGGACATGGCGGGCACCCGCAATCGTCACGTTCAGCTGACGGTATCGGCCCGCATTGTCGTCATCGATCTGCTTCAAGACCAAGCGATGAAGATTGCGAATTTGCCATTCGGTCAAAGGCTCGGCCCGGCGCACCACGTCTTGCACATACAAAATCGCATCACGGTGGTTGATGGCTTCAAAGTGCTCACGCAGCAACTTGCCACCCACCGTGATGCCTTCGAGCACCACCTTTGTTTCCATCAAAGTGAGCGTATTGCCCTCAATGGCGTTGGAGTGGTAAGTCCAGCGCAGCACCAACTCCTCGTGCAAATTGCGCAGCGCCGCAGGCGGCAAGGGGCGCAATCCAGCCAGCCGGTTTTTCAGCGCGTCCAGGTCGGCAAAGTCTCTCAGGGTCATGCGAAATCCGTAGGCGTGGGCAGGTTCAAAAGCAGGGCATTGGCAATCCAATGAGCAAGCGCCAATTATGGATGCACCGGTTGCTTTAGGTGATACCTCGCTGACGTTTGCGCGTGGGTTGGGCAGTGAGTTTGATTTCTATGGGGTGCAGCCAGCCATCGCGCTCGATGATGCAATCCACCTCAGCCCCCGTGACCACCAGGACCGGAAAGGCGGCAAACAAGTTTTGCAGATGCTGAGTGGTGTTGCGGGGGAAATTAACCATGAATTTTAGGACTGACGCTACTAAAAATCACGATTATTAATTTTCTTTTCCACTGCACCCCATTTTTTATCCCACTCGGTATTGGGCGGAGCCCCCAAGTCTGCCCACACCCGCCGTCCATTGCATCGTCAGGACTGGGTGGCACCGCCCACCAAAATGGACGAGAGCGAGCTGATCAAGGAAGGCCATTACGCTGCGTTTTACCTACAGGGCGGTATGGGATGTCATTTCTTTGCCTGGTATTTCACGCCCGGCAATTGCGCCAGTGCGGCATCTTGGGTGTAGAGCATGGCACCATAAGCCTGAGCGGTTTGCCAGATGAGGGCATCGGCCATGTGGAGTTTGTAGCGAATGGCGGATTGAGCTGCCATGTAGGCACCGTCAGCGTCCAAGGTCACCACACGCAGCGCGCTCATGGATCGGAACACTTTGTCTGCTGTACCCGGTGCTCCGACTTGCAGCACCCGGCGGCATACTTCATAAATGACCAATTTCGGTATCAGCAATCGGTCTTGATCCGCCAAAATGGGCTCGAAGAAATGGGAATTCGAGCCGCCGATCAGATGCTCCAGCCAACCGCAGGAGTCCACCACGTTCACAGCGTACCCTCTCGCTTGCTGTTTTGAACCCATTCAGCATCCGGCAATGGGTCACAACCTCCAGGCCAGTCCGGGCCTTCAGGATCGTTCTCGACGTGCGTGATGTCCACGCCAGGAATGGGCTTCAAAATACCACGCAAGGACATGATGTCCAGCTCGGGCTCAATCACCACCTGCCCGGCTTCGTTGGCGCGAACATGCACCCGTTGCCCAGCCTTGAGGTTGAGCTGCTGGCGCACAGCCCGGGGAATGACCACCTGAAATTTGGGTGAAATGGCTACAGACGTCATACAAACTCACTTTCGTAAAACATTTTGGGAATTGTATGATTCAAATGACCATCTGGCAACACTGTGTTGGTTCGATTGAGTTAAAGAAACGGCCTCGGGAGTGATTCCGGGGCTGTTTTGTTTGGGCGAGTTAGTGGCCTGTTAGCTCGCACTTTATCTCTCCAATGTTCACCAACTGACGCACTTGTTCCAGATGGTTAACCACGGCTGAACATATTTCAGCTCAGTTCTCTGACTGGTGCTGCTCTTGTTCACGCATCTTGATCAAGTCAGCTGCTGTCAATTCAACATCGCGTCCATCAAGCGACACCACAATGCTGGTGTTAGTTTTAATGGCAAGGTCTTGAGCTGAACGAGCAGCGCGTTGGATGGCTGCAAATGAGCCTGCCAAATCTGGATCAGATGAAGTAAGAATATCTTTGGGGTTCATTTGTCACTCCAGTCAATCAGTTTGGGTTTCATGCCGTAGTTGTCGAACAAAACCCATAAGTCAACAGCTTTGCTGTAACGATCATGAAAGTTAGCTAAGCCCGCCTTAAAGCGTCTGCGAATCACGTCTTCAGGGATATTGTGCCCACCCTGTTGAACGCGATGTGCCACCCTCGACACGGCAATGTCTTCATTAGGCAAAGACAAGAACCACAGTTTGACTTGGTAGCCATGGGCCTGCCACAGGGCTATCTTTTTCAAGTAAACCCGTCCAGAAAGGGTGGTTTCAAACGCAAAGCTGTGTCCAGCATCTACGCACTCATCAATTTCTTCCAGCATCAGGCGACCAGCCTTGAGGGAGGCCGTCTCTGGATTGAACGGTGCCAAGCCTGCAGCGATCAAGTCGGCATTGATAAAACGCAGCGTTTGGGCTTCAACAGGCAAAAAGTCACGGGCAAATGTGGTTTTGCCTGCGCCGTTGGGTCCTGCAATGATGATGATTTTTTTCAAATTAGCCTGTGTTTTAGGCATTTTATGCTCGGCATGACTGGTCGGATGGCACCGACTCTAGCTGTTGCAAAAACTTTATGCAGCCGTCAAAGGCTCCATGTGCACCACGGCACGCGTTCCCAGGGCGCCAGTGTCGAGCTTGTGAGCGGAGCTCCAGCTCGGAGCGTAAATGGCCTCCTGACGGTACAGCGGGAGGTGATCGGCATACTTGGCCAAGAGCAGATGGGCCAAGAAGGCAAAGTTGCTCATGGTTATGGGGTGTTCAGAGGCTGCTGTCTTTGCCTGTACCAGCGCTGTATACGGATTTCTTGGCGTGTGGTTCGGTAGTCAAAACTGTGGCCAGTCTTGGGAACGGCATAAGTTCGAACACCAGAGACTGAAGCGGGCACGCCCATGTCGGGCGCGTTATGCAGCAGCACGCACGTCGCGCTTGGCCTGGCTCAGCACTTCGCGGGCTTCGCGCAAGACATCGTTGTGGGTCACGCTTGCGCCACTGGCAAACTGGTCATCGGCCAGAGCGTTTTCCTTGATGCTGCGTTCCACAGCTTCAAAGC
>Ga0192657_1150_pt1 | contig 15714 bp, 19 predicted proteins | sample LauGreFBDMM110DN_2_FD_133054 | JGI IMG/M metagenome (GOLD analysis project Ga0192657, IMG submission 133054) | reverse complement strand
CCTTCTTCGCAGGCGCTGAATTGCATTTTGGCCAAGGTTTGTTTGCACAAAGCTTTCATTGCGGCAGGGTTGCTGCCCAGCTTGCCCGGGTTTTGCTCGGTGCCCCAAACCGGCACCGACAACACATGTGCGGCTTGCGCCAAGCGCATGGCGTTGGCCAGGCAGGCGTCACCTTGAAACAAGGCCGGCATCAAGCGCTCCTGGTAATCAATGAGCACGAGTTGGGAATCTTCAGCGTCTAGCAACATAATTTAAATCTTCACCACAATGCGGCCGCGCACCTGACCAGCCATCAGCGCATGGGCTTTTTCTAACGCCTGATCCAACGTGATTTCTTCGATCATGCTCTCCAACTTGGCCGTATCCAGATCCTGCGCCAATCTGTCCCAGGCAAGCTGTCGCAAGGACAACGGTGCCATCACCGAATCCACGCCGATCAAACGCACGTTGCGCAAAATAAACGGCATGACCGTGGTTGGTAAATCCATGCCCTGGGCCAGTCCGCAGGCGGCTACTGCGCCGCCGTAACGGGTCTGGGCCAGCGCATTGGCCAGGGTATGCGAACCGACGGCGTCGACCACTCCGGCCCAGCGTTCTTTTTGAAACGGTTTACCGGCTGCCGACAATTCAGCGCGGTCCATGATGCTGTGCGCGCCCAAGCTTTTCAAATACGCTTCTTCGCTGGCTTTGCCGGTGGCGGCTACCACTTGGTAACCGAGCTTGGCAAGCAAAGCCACAGCCACACTGCCTACCCCCCCAGTGGCTCCGGTCACCAGCACTTCACCTTTGCCAGCTTGCACGCCTTGCTGCTCCAAAGCCATCACGCACAACATGGCCGTATACCCAGCGGTGCCTATGGCCATGGCCTGGCGCGGCGTGAAGGCCTTGGGCAACTTGACCAGCCAATCGCCTTTCAATCTTGCTTGCTCAGACAAACAACCCCAGTGGGTTTCGCCTACACCCCAGCCGTTGTGTACGAAATGATCGCCTGCTTTCCAATCGGCGTGAGCGGAAGAAATGACCGAACCAGCACCATCAATGCCGGCCACCATCGGCCAGACGCGCACCACCGGGCTTTTGTTGGTGATGGCTAAGCCGTCCTTGTAATTCAGTGTTGAATAAGCCACCTGCACATGCACATCGGCATCAGGTAAACGGTTTTCTTCCAGCGATTGGACGGTTGCGTTGAATGTGGGTTCTTTGTCGAGGACGAGGGCACGAAACATATGAAATTCCTTAAATACAAATGAAAAGAGATGAGGTGATTGTGCGACAGTCGGCCTACCGTGCCTCAGCCAGTAGAATTGCGGCATATGCTCAAACTGATACTTGTTGTTTGCCTCTCCCTAGGTTTCGCGCATGCCGCGCCTGTGGTGCCCGAAGAGGATGATCTGGAAAACTTTATCAACCAGTCGCTGTTTTTGTCGCAGATCAATCACATCAGCAAAAGTGTAGGCAACCAAACCTCCGATCTGGTGGTCAACGCCATGGGTTTTCTGGGCGTGCCTTATAAGCGCGGTGGCAGTACCACCAACGGTTTTGATTGCAGCGGCTTTGTTCGCGCCATGTACGAAAACACCTTGGGTTTGGTGTTGCCGCACAACGCTAAAGCACAAGCGGCTGCCACCCAAACCATAGACAAGGCCGAATTGCAACCCGGCGATCTGGTGTTTTTCAATACTTTGCGCAAAACTTTTAGCCATGTCGGTATTTATGTCGGCGAAGGCCGCTTCATCCATTCACCGCGCTCAGGCGGCGAAGTGCGTATTGAAAACATGTCGGACAGTTATTGGCGTAAACGTTTTAATGGCGCCCGCCGTGTCAGCGCTGGTGCAGTTGCCACCCAAGCGGATCCCTCACTGCGCTGAATCCGCACAGCCTGTCTCACGCCATGTCAGACCCCATACTGATCGCCCGCAACAGCAGCACTCAATCTTTTCTGTTGCCGCAACTGGTTAACCGCCACGGGTTGATTACCGGTGCCACTGGCTCCGGAAAAACCGTTACTTTGCAAACCATGGCCGAAGGTTTATCCCGCATAGGTGTTCCTGTGTTCATGGCCGATGTCAAAGGCGACCTGACGGGCATGAGTCAGGCCGGTAAGTTGTCTGACAAGATGGCGGCGGTATTGAGAGAGCGCGGCCTCGACACACCGGCATTTGCCGCCAGTCCGGTCACGCTGTGGGATGTGTTCGGTGAACAAGGCCACCCGGTGCGCGCGACTGTCAGTGACATGGGGCCTTTGTTGTTGTCGCGCATGTTGAATCTGAACGAGACCCAAGCAGGTGTACTCAATCTGGTGTTCAAGATCGCGGATGACAACGGCTTGTTGTTGCTCGATTTGAAAGACCTGCGCGCCATGCTGCAACACGTGAGCGAAAACGCCAAGGATTACACCAGCGAATACGGCAACATCAGCGCCGCCAGCGTAGGCGCGATTCAACGTGGCTTGTTGCAGATTGACGCGCAAGGCGGAGACCGCTTCTTTGGCGAACCCATGCTCGACATCCACGATTTCATGCAAACCGACGGCAACGGCCACGGTCTGGTGAATATTCTGGCAGCCGACAAGCTGATGAACTCCCCGCGTCTGTACGCCACTTTTTTGCTGTGGATGCTTTCTGAGTTGTTCGAGCAACTGCCAGAGGTCGGTGACTTGGACAAGCCCAAACTGGTGTTCTTTTTCGACGAAGCGCATTTGCTTTTCAATGAAGCACCCAAAGTCTTGGTTGAACGCATTGAACTCGTGGTGCGCCTGGTGCGCTCCAAAGGCGTGGGCGTGTATTTCGTCACACAAAACCCGTTGGACATACCCGACACTGTGCTGGGCCAGCTCGGCAACCGGGTGCAACACGTGTTGCGTGCTTTCACGCCTCGTGACCAAAAAGCAGTGGCGGCAACAGCACAAACCATGCGGCCGAAAAAAGGGCTGGACATTGAAGCTGCCATCACTGAGCTGGCTGTGGGCGAAGCCCTGGTCAGCCTGCTTGACGAAAAAGGACGCCCCGGCGAAACCGAACGCGTGTTTGTTCTGCCCCCCGGCAGTCAACTCGGCCCTATTTCTCCTGAGCAACGCAAAGTGTTGATGTCTGAATCCCTGGTTGCCGGTGTCTACGAAAAAACCGTGGATCGAGAATCAGCTTACGAAAAAATCAAAGGACGAGCGCCCGCCATGGACGAGCACGCGGTCAGCCAAGCCAAACAAAGCATGCAAAATGCTGCAACACCTGCTGATAACGGGGTCATGGGCCAGGTGTCTGAACTTTTGTTCGGCTCCACCGGACCGCGTGGCGGCAGGCATGATGGCGTGGCTCAACTTGTTGTTAGAAGCGCGGTGAGAACAGTTGGTTCTGCCATAGGCCGCGAAATCGTACGCGGCGTGCTTGGCGGCCTCTTAGGCGGCAGTCGTCGGCGCTGAGCCCCCTCCACATAGCTTTAATTTTAAACTTCTGTCGAATCTCAAAAAATGAGATTTATTTCAGAATTCAATAATTGAATTATTTATTATTCTTCCTATCGCTTTGATGGGCATTTTGAATTCGATATTCACCTTAGACTATTTGTCATTTATTCCATTAGGACTGTTGTTTTTGATGATTTGATCATTTTTGTTGATATATTGTAGGTACTGAAGGTTTGACAGGAATAAACCTTGCCTTTTCCCTTTTTGAAGTTCTGTCCAACATGACACCAAGACATTTTTCACTGAACGCCTTGAAGACCATGGCCCTGATTTGTTGGGTGCTGGTGATGTCACCATCGCTGCACGCACAAACACGCTGGCCTGTTTTACAAAGTTCGATGTACCCCTACGTGGATTCGATGCTGCTGACCCGGCACGAACAAACCGTTTTGTTGGGTGAAGGTAATCAGCAAACCGGGATTTTTTTCGCCACCCTGCCCGAGTCACACAGTGAGCAGGTGCATAACGAATTGATCGGGGACGCCCTGTTGAAAAACTGGCAGTTGCACTCCTTGATGCGCTTAGGCACGAGTTATGTGGTGACCTTGACGCAGGATGACCGGATTCTGGACATTCGACTGACGAACACCACCGCCGGGGTGGACGCTGTCTATTCGGTTTTGTTAAACCAACGTGGCAACCGTCCTAGCGGACGCGAATCTGCGTCCAATGACTGACCCCATCCGGGTAACCCAAATTCACAAAGTTTGATGTATGCAACCCATTTTTAGCCACTCCAAGAAATCCCTCGGTCTGATGACTGCCTGTATGTTGCTGACTGCTTGTTCCAGTTTCCTGGGTTTGGACGAAGACGATGACGCAGGACAATTCGCAGTCGTGAAATTACCGCCACGCATCAGCGAACAAGCCGGCAAAAAAACACCGGCAGTTGTTCCTGCGGTTTCACTGAACACCAACGAACCCGCTGTGCCCATCAACAGCCCTGCTCCCGCAGCGGCCAAAACTGCAACCGTGGATTTGAACCAAACCACACCCGCAGCCTCACAGGCCAAAACCACGCCTGTGACACCGCCTAAGCCGCTTTCCTTACAAGCTGACGATGCCAGCGCTGCGGCAGGCCCTATGCTGTTTGCCCCCTATATTCCCACTTTGCGTGAAGGCGAAATACCGCGTCGTTGGCAAAAAGAGCCGACCTACGATTTTCCGTGGATTCCAGGCTCAACACCGACACGCATCAATGAAGAAACCGTCGTGGGTTTCGGGGAGCAAATGCTCGGCCGGTTGTACGCCCGTGCTGTTTTCAGCGATAAACCCGGACCACTCCCTGTGATCTCTGAAGCGGTCCAGGTCAAACCGCTCCCTGCGCCTGTGAAAAAAGGTTCGAAAAACGCCCGAAAGCCTGAACCCGCTCCCCCTGCTCCAGCACCCGCACCCGCACCTGTGGTGACTAAGAGAATGATTCAATGCGATGGTGGTGCCACTTGCCTGGATGTGGCTCGTGATGAGCTGGTTGAAGATGCCAAGGCCAAGGGCTGGGAAATGTTGCTCAGCCGGCGGGTAAGCTTACACAATTCCTTTCAGTTCAAACGCGGCCAGCGTGTGGTCTGGATTGAGTTGAATTCCAACGGCAAGCGCGATCTGGACATCGAATACACCTTGTTACCAGTACAAAACAAAGTTCAGCGCAATTAACGATTGGCTCACGCTTACTGTTTCGCCGCTGATGCGGCGATTTTTTCCTAAACGGCTTTTCCTGACAAGGCATGGATGTTTCGAAAGTCCATATCGGCTTAAAGGATCAATTATTTTGATCAGTCAAATCAATCATATTTGATGCGTTAGATTTTTTCATCCATAAACTAACGCACATGCAAGAAGAAAACCTGGCAGCAAAGCCTAAAACAGACAAATACTCATTAATCGCCATGCTGCTTCACTGGTTGCTGGCCATGGGTTTGGCCGGTGTGTTTGCAGCGGGGTTTTTTATGGCGGACTTACCGGTTTCGCCACTGAAGTTAAAACTCTTCAACTGGCATAAATGGGCCGGTATTTGTGTACTCACGTTGACTGTTTTGCGATTGGTGTGGCGTATCACCCATCAACCGCCTCCCCTGCCAGCTCACATCCAACAACACATGCCGGCCTGGCAGCAATTCGCTCACATGGCCACGCAATACTCCATGTATGCGCTGTTTTTCATCGTGCCGTTTGTAGGTTGGGCTTACAGCTCGGCCGCAGGTTATCCGGTGGTGGTATTCGGCATCTTGCCGCTGCCGGATTTTGTCACTGCAGACAAGGCGCTGGCTGAGTTGATCAAGCCCTGGCACGAGATCAGCGCTTTCGCCCTGGCAGGACTGGTGGGCTTACACGTAGCCGCCGCGCTGAAACACCAGTTTGTCGACAAACACGCTATGTTGCAACGTATATTGCCTGTCCGTCATTTTTAATTCACACAAAAAATCCCATGGTTTCATACAAATTTTTATTCCCTCTTTTCATAGCCTCATCCGCTCTGGCTTCGCTGCAAGTACAAGCCCAGCAAAAACTACAAGCAAGTCAAAGCGAAATCGTGTTTGTCAGCAAGCAGATGGGCGTGCCGGTTGAGGGGCGCTTCAAAACATTTGATGCGCAAATCAGTTTCGATCCGGCCAAACCCGTCGCAGCCAAAATCAACTTCAGCGTTGACATGGCAAGTGCCACGCTGGGCTCCAAAGAAACGGATGCGGAACTGGTCAAAGCCGATTGGTTCAACACCGCCAAATTTGCTAAAGCAGGTTTTCAATCCGGCGCGGTCAAAAGCACGGGTGCCGGCAAATATGAAGTCATTGGAAAACTCAGTATCAAAGGCTTGAGCCAGGACATCGTCGTCCCGGTCAGCCTTAGCCAAACCGGCGGCCTCACCACCGCCGTAGGTGCATTCACTCTCAAGCGTTTGCCCTTCAAGATCGGTGACAACGAATGGTCAGACACCTCCATGGTGGCTGACGATGTACAAGTGAAATTCAAATTTGTACTGACAGGCGTTGCCAAGCTTTAATTTCAATTTTCAATCAGGAGTATTTATGCGTCAATTTTTCATTGCATCCGCTTTGACAGCAACGGCTTTGGCCAGTGCAGTTTCAGCACAAGCTGCCACTTATGCCATCGAACCCACTCACACTTTTGTGACTTTTGAAGTGACCCACTTCGGCACATCGACCAACCGCGGCCGTTTTGACAAAAAAGAAGGCACTGTGCAATTTGACCGCGCCGGCAAAACCGGTAAAGTGGACTTGACCATACAAGCAGACTCGATCAACACAGGAACAGAGGCTTTCAACGCCCACTTGAAAAAGCCTGACTTTTTTGACGCGGCCAAACACCCGACCATGAAGTTCACGGCTGACAAATTCAGCTTCAACGCAGACAAAGTGTCTGAAGTCGCCGGTAGCTTGACCATGCTGGGTAAAACCTTGCCTGTGGTGTTGAAAGCAACCAATTTCAATTGCTATGACCACCCCATGCTCAAGCGTGAAGTCTGTGGCGGAGACTTTGAAACCACCATTTTGCGCAGCCAATGGGGCATGAACTGGGGCATCGACTTCGGTATTCCTGACAAAGTCAAGCTGTTGATTCAAGTCGAAGCTGTGAAACAGTAAACATATCCGTTGCGACACCGACGGCAACGGGTGGTGCGGCTTGGGCTGGTGCGGCATGCAGACCAATGTCGTGCGCGAGCATCACCTTGATGGCACCATGCTGGCTTTCCTGCACACACCTGAAGTATTGCCAACCTGATTTTTGGCGGCACCAAGCGCAACCGTTTGTTCATGACAGGCTCAACCTTCATTTACGCTTTTTTCGTGAACGCACAAGGTCACGCACTGAGCTGATTTGCTTCAAGCCTTCATGGCTGAACAAGCCCCGCACCGTGAAAGCGTTGCGGGGTTTTTTTATGGTTAAGGTTTGATAAAGGGAAAACCCCTGAGTCGCCTATGTATAAACTCATTGATGAGAAAAACATCTGGGGCTGACATGACTTCATCCATATTGAGCGAAAAAGAAATTTCAGATTACCGTCAAAACGGCTATATCGTGCCCTCCTTCACTTTGCCCGCTCACATGGTGAATGCGCTGCAAACTACGCTTCAGCAATTGATAGACGCTAACCCTGGCGTTCGCCCGGAAAAATTGGTCAGCGCACATATCGAAGGAAAAAATGATGATGGTGTGATTGGCAGCAGTCGTTTTCTAGAGCTTGCCATGTACCCGCCGCTGATAGACATGGTGTCGCAGGTGATAGGCGGCGATATCGCGTTATGGGGTTGCCAGGTGTTTTGCAAACCACCCGAAGGCGGTTATGCCACGCCTTGGCACCAGGACGGCCAGTACTGGCCGATACGCCCTCTGGCCACATGCACGGTGTGGATTGCGCTTGAACCCAGTTTGAAAAAGAACGGATGCCTGCGCGTCATTCCCGGCTCACACACAGACAAGGTCTTGCATCCGCATTTGCATGAGGACAGATCAGAATTAACGCTGAACCAGTCGGTTAACGCTGACTGCTTTGACCCGGCGACGGCCCATGATCTGGAGTTACTACCCGGACAAATGTCGCTGCACGATGTCTACATGATCCACGGCGCTAACGCCAACACATCAGACCTGCGGCGTACAGGCGTAGCAATTCGCTATATGCCGACGAGTTCACACTTTGACCGCGAGCTGCATCCAGCCAAAGGTGAAACCGGTTTGAATCTGAATTTCGCTACCCGTCCCTTGTGGCTGCTCAAAGGGCGCGATGTCTGCGGCAAGAACGATTTCACTACCGGGCATCACTTACGTGCTTGATTAAGCCTAAAATAGATTTCTTTGAAGAACAGGAAAACCCATGTTTAAGAAAAACGAATTGGCCACTTTAGCAATTACTTTGTTGATTGGCGGTTCAGCCATGGCGCACAACGGTCAGGTGCCGGATGAGAAAGAACAAAAAGTGGATTGCCGCACTTTGTTTAATTTCACTTTTCCTAAAGTTTTGGACTTCATGACAAACATAGACTGCAACCAATTCATCAGCAATAACGATGATTGGCTTTGGCGTTACCCCAACAGTTATTTTGACCGCCCTTTTATTTCAGCCTTTTCACCCAGAACTCGTAAACCTGAGCCCGGTTTGCGCTTTTTCAGACGTATTTCCGCTTATGAAGCAGACGCAGCCGAACGCCAAGAAGCATACGAGACGATTTTTAAAAACCTCCGTAATTTTCCAGACAAGCAAGCACCGAAAAAAATGATCCGCATGGATACGGTGAACGACATCAAAGACGAAACCCAAATTTACTTCGGCTTTAACAGCGAAGAAGCTGGTTGGGCCGTGGTGTGTGCACCTGATTGCGCACCTGAATATTTTTTCCTTATCGAAAAGCGCTAAAAAAAAGCACTTCCCTTTCGGGAAGTGCTTTTCATATTTCAAGACCTGATGTAATCAGGCCAAAACTTGATTAATACAAAACCATAGGGTTGCCGGGTGAACCGGTACCTCCAAGGATTTTCAGAGGAGCCCAAATGAATGCGCCCTCTTTCACGCCTGCATTAACCAGGCTTTCTGTGTCGACGTTTTCCAGGTTCCAAATACCGCGACGTGTTTGCAATTCCGTGTGGCAAGGAACGGCATAACCTTCAATCTCATTGCCAGGTTGTGCATCATTGGCAGAGGTGTCACCCATGGTCAGCGCAATGTTTCTGCTGGCCATGTACTGACAAGCGCTGATGCCATAGCCGGGTTCACCATCGGCAAACATGGCACGGGCGGCAGCACGTTGCTCAGAAGTCATAGACTTGAAGCGGCTTGCGCCCCAAGTGTTACCTTGGCCGGTGTGCAATGCCACACAGTCGCCTGCGCCGATTTCTTTCATGCCTTGCGCTTTCACGATGGCTTGAAGGTCATCACCGGTGATGATGCCGATGTCGCCCGGCTTGCGGGGAATAGGCAGCATTTCAGCAGTGGAAGACAGTTTGCCTTGTGACTTGCGGTATGCCACGGCATCCAACACCACCAGACGGCATACAAAGCCTAAATCGCCAATGTGATCAACACCGTGCGGGCCCATGCCCATAACCTGCCCGCCGGCGCCACGCTCATATGCGTCCCAGCTGATAATGCCGTTGTAACCCATCGGGCCTTTAGAGGTGTTCACATAAATGTGACCAGGGCCGTCGAACTGAGTTTGAATCTGACCGATTTGTGTGGTGACCAATTCATCATGGTAGACCAAGGCGTTTTTGCCGAAAGGACCGCCGGTGGGTGTACCGGGAATCCACATGTTCCATTTACGTGGCCCGAAACCGGGAGCCTCTGAGTGGTAATGCTTACCAATGGTAATAGCTTTGTTTTGTTTGACGGTCGACAAAGCTTTGGCGATATTAGCGCTGTTTTTTGTATGGTTGGCACTGCCAGCCCGGTCGTTTGCACCCCACTGGGTCGGCGCCCAGGTCAGTGCGTTGTCGTCGATCGGGCCTTTTAAGGCGTGGTGCCTTGTCTCTTCTTGCTGTGCAAGCGCTGAACCCATCAGCAGCGAAATCGCCACTGACATGATGGTCGAAAGTTTCATTGGATCTCCTTTGTTTATGCGAAGTTTAAAAATGATCCGTTCAAGAGCGAACATAGTGATCACTTTCAAAGATCATGATAACCATGAAACCAGTGTTGTGACCCCTAGGGTAAACATCCTAGTGCTAACCCTAGACCGGTAATTCTTGAAAAACAAAGCTCATCAGCCCTGTCCATATAGATGTATACCCTGATTGCAACTGAACCGGTTCAAGCAAAATGCTTTGATGCTTAAAGCCTTATTACTCAGCGCCTTATTGCTGCTGACATCGGCACAGTCTGTCGCGGGTTTATTAAATAAAACTGAAATTGAAAACCTGCTGGAAGGCAGGTATCTGGTTGGCGATATTCAAGCCGATATTCCCGCTTATCCCTTGTTCCTGAAAAACCCGTCTGCGCCCTCAGCTAAACCTGAGCTTGCCGGGTATGCCTTTGAGACCATAGATCTGGAGCCGGTGCGCGGCTACAGCGGCAAACCGGTGGACTTGCTGGTGATGATGGACACCACTGGCGTTTACCGTGACGTGATATTGATTGACCACAAAGAGCCGTTCTTTTTGAACAAACCCGGCACCATCAGATTAATGGATTTTGCTTCTCAGTACATAGAACTTAATTTACAACACATAGTGGAAGTTTTGTACTGGAACGAAGCCGGTAGCAGAAGCGCACAGACAGCAGAGCTCACGGGTGTGCACCACGGCACAGTCACAGCCAAAGCCATCAACCGCAGCATTCTTTCGTCTGCAGCCATGGTGGCCATGGCAAAGCTCAACATCAGCGCAGACAGCGCGGCCGCCAAGGCCATGGCCAATGCCACTCAGCGGCGTGCACATTCAGACAGCTATACGCCGCTTGACTGGAACGCATTGCTTGATAACAGTCTGGTGACGGCGACGCGCGTGAGCATCAAGCAACTGCGCGACACCTATGCCACTTCCAACGCACCTGTGAATGATTTGCAAACACAGCTGAAAGACGAGCAGGATGCGCTGGTTTTTCACGCCAGCTTGCTGGCCGATCCTTTGGCCGGGCGCAATCTGCTGGACGCAGAAGGGTGGCGCTACATCACTAATAAGCGCCGGACCCAACAGGCCTTGATGGTGACTCTGAATGATCACTTAGACCTGCTAAACAAACGTGACAAATGGCTGACTGAACCGCAGCCTTTCACGTTGTCGCAAAACGGCAAAGAAATAAAACTGCAGTTGATCGATTACGAAAAAGGCTTATCGGTTCCTGGCTACCCAAAAACCACATATGCGTTTTTTCTATTGGCTGAAAAAGCCACGCCACTGGATGCCACGCAGCCCTTTGAATTGAATTTCCATTTGAAGCGGCGTTACGGCAGCAATATTGTCTTGAACAAGGTAGAAGAAAAACTCTTTGCTGTTGACCATCAGTTTCACGGTTGGCGTGCTTCCATCACAGATTTGCGTTACACCAATTGGCTGGAGTTGGACTGGGTCAAGCTGTGGCTGGACAGGCAAATCGAAATAGGCGTGCTGCTCATAGGTTTGGTTTTATTGACCACCGGCCTGGTGATGCAAAAAAGCTTAAGCGCTAACGCCAGGACGCTGGCCGTGGTTCGCACCGCTTACCTGTGTTTTACGCTGGGCTTCATAGGTTGGTATGCGCAAGGGCAATTGACAGTGATCAACATCACCTCTGCTATTGCGTCGCTCAGTTCAGGCGGCGGATTGGATTTTCTGTTGAACGACCCCATCAGCAGTATCTTGTGGGTGTTTGTCTTCGGCACACTGCTGGTCTGGGGACGCGGCACGTTTTGCGGTTGGCTGTGCCCGTTCGGTGCGTTGCAGGAACTCATCAGCATGGTGGCTAACCGTATAGGTTTGCATCAAAAACGCTTGAAGCAGTCGTTGGATAAAAAGCTGAAATGGCTTAAGTACGTTTTTCTGCTTGCTATTCTTGGGTCTTTGTACGTGGCGCCTGCGTATTCAGACTACCTGACCAAGGTAGAGCCTTTTGAAACCGCCATCACCTATTACTTTGTGCACGACTGGCCGTATGTAGTCTGGGCAGTGGTTTGCCTGGGCTTAGGTGTGCTGGTCTACCGTGGCTATTGCCGTTATTTGTGTCCCTTAGGCGCAGCCCTTGCCGCGGTCAATGTGCTGCAAAGCTGGTCATGGATTCCTAGGCGCGAGGCCTGCGGCACACCATGCCAGACCTGCCGTCATCGCTGTGAATACCAGGCGATTGAACCCACAGGGAAGATAGATTACGCCGAATGCTTTCAATGCTTGGATTGCGTGTCTATCTACCAGGACGACGAGAAATGTTTTCCACTGATACAAATGCGCAAGTCCGGTGACGGCTTTGTGCCTGTGAAAGCATTCTGAGGATAAGGCTGAGCGTCTAAGAACGCGTCAGCCCTTTCAAGCCTCAGGGATGCGGACCCCAGGGTGCGGCCACCATCAATTGCACGTTCTGCGAATTGATCAAGGGACGCAACTGTTTGGCGAAGGCCATGAATTTTTCATCGGCAAACAACTTCGCCCAGAAGGCACGGCGGTTTTCGTCGCTGTCGAATTTCCACAAATGGATCAATTGGTGTAAGTCGCCGGTATCGCTGGTGAAATAGCCGATCAAGTGTTTGTCATGACCGCCAGCGCTGAGTGCCGGCCAGCCTTCGCTGCTGTACAAACGCTTGACTTCTGGCATTTCCCCGACCCGGACGGCGTAAGTGCGTTTTTCGTAAATCACTGTCATGGCAATATCCCCTCATGTTTCTTGTTTGAAAACTCACGCATCCTATCAGCCCTATTTAAGAACACGAAAGAAACTGCTAGACAATGGCCTGAATGCAAACTCGCCACGCCACGCCCGACAAAGAAGCCATTGCCCTGCTGCCGCCCTTTGAGCGGCTGGGTCTGGAGCGCATAGAACTGGTTTGCACTGCTGCACAGGCTTTGCAAGCTCGTGAGCAATTGTTAATGGCACAGGCCTGGGGCTTTGACACAGAATCCAAACCCACTTTCAAGGTCGGTGAGGTTTCCGACGGGCCGCATATATTGCAATTGGCCACCGCAGAACGCGCCTGGGTGATTCAGCTTCATGACCCCGAATGCCGCGCAGTCGCTGCCGGTTTGCTGGGGCATGCAGGGATTGTGAAAGCCGGTTTTGGACTCGGGGATGACCGCAAACGCATCATCCACAAACTGGGCGTTGATCCGGCAGATATGCTTGAACTCAACACCGTGTTTCGTGAGCGCGGTTACCGTAAAGACATGGGCGTCAAGGGCGCGGTAGCTGTGCTGTTTGAAAAACGCTTCATCAAATCTAAAAAAGCAGCGACCAGTAATTGGGCGAATGAACTGCTGACAGAAGCACAGCTGATTTACGCGGCCAACGATGCCTATGCCGCTTTCAGGGTTTGGCAGGCATTGAAGCTGGAATCAACCGGTGACAGCGTGTTGTAAAGCCAGCATAGCAGGCACACTGACCAGCGCAAACACCACAGACAAAGACAGACTGACCGACACCTCGGCCTCTCTGACTTTGTAGCGGCTCGCAAATAAATAGGAGTTCGCGCCGACAGGCATACACGCGGTCAGCATCATCACGGTCATTGGCAAAGGTGGCAGACCCAGCAAGTAACCGCCGGTCAGTATCAACAAAGGATGAAACACATTTTTCAAAGCGACGATTTGAAAAACTTCGCGCCAAATAACAGCGGGTTCAGAACCATCGGTTTTCGTCTGCCCTAACTTGCCACGGCCTAACACCTGATGCAATTGAATGCCGACCATGATCAGTGCCAAGGGAGAAAACGAGCGGCCCAACCAGTCCAGCGGTTTATCTATCAGTTCGGGCAATTCGAAACCTGTGAGAGAAAACATCAGCCCCAGAAAAGCCGGTAAAGACACAGGATGCAGCACCGCGGCTTTGGCCGCTTTCAATACCGTGGTGCGCAAACTTTGCACCTGCGCACCCGGCATGCGACCGGCTTCGCGCGCACTGGCAATCTCAAACAATAAAGTGGCATAGGTCAAAATAATCAAGGCGTGTACAGAGACCAGCGTGAGTATGTACACCAAACCCTGCGTTCCGTAGGCCAGTGAGACCATGGGAATACCAATCATCACGGCATTGCTATAAGTGCCGCCCAGCGCACGCATACAGCCGTGCTGCGTTAGACCGTAAATCATCACCCAGGCAGTAAACCACAACAATGTCAGCACGTGGTACATCATGACCGGGCTTAAATCCAGCTCGGCCAATTGCACTTTAGACAATGTGCGAAACAACAAAGCCGGGCCCAGCAAATTGAATACCAACTTGGAAATGTCTTTCAGCCCTTGGTCGGATACCCAGCGCAGCTTGCCCGCCAGGTAACCGCAACTGACCATCAAGATCACAGGAAGCAAGGCGTGGAAGATGGCGGGCATGTCAGTAACCGTGGTTTTTATGAAGTGGTTAAGAGTGAATTGAATACGGAGACGAATTTATTCTTCAGCGCCATTGTGCCTAAAAGCTTTTGGCAAATTTTTAACCGCATCCGCAATACATTCAGTGAAAGTCACTTTCTCGCTGATGTCGCACTGCTGCAATGGTCACCGTTTGAGAATCTGTGATTTCAAATAAAGCCACGTAGCCAGTAGCGCCAAAAGGCACGATGAGTTCGCGCAGCAGTGGGTTGTTGGATGCTTTACGGCAAGTAAAGGGCGAGCTCTGCAAAGTAGCAAAACCGTTTTCTAACGCAACAATCGCTTTGTCAGCTACCCCTAAGTCACCGCCGCCAGGGCGGGTCAGTTCTCTGTGCAGCAAAAAATCAAAAAGCTCTCGCAGATCCTCTTGCGCGTCTCGTGTCAGTCGGATTTTGTAGGTCATGCACGCGGCTTTTTTACTTTCGCACGCGCCTTGGTCAACCGGGTGCGTAAATCCGACAACACATGGTCAGCGCTGACATAGTCTTGGCTTTGCGCAGCAGCCGCCAGCGAAGCGAGGCCACGTTCAATGAATGTATGTTGTTGTTGCCTTTGTTGTACTGACTGACGTATCGCAGTTTCTACAAACTGGGATAGGGACTCTCCTTCAGCCAGCAAGGACTCCACTGTGGAACGCAAGGCCGGTTCCACGCGAATAGAAGGCAGGGTGGATGTTTTCATGAATAAAGTGTAGCGCAATTGCGATGCAGAAATTTCATGCAGGATGCTTGGCCTGAGGCCAATGGTATTTCTTCTTAACTATGCTTCCCAAGGGTTGATGACGTTCACACCGGCAGTTTCAAAAGGACGGGTGTCGCGGGTGGCGACGGTAAAGCCTTTGGCGAGGGCGATGGCTGCAATGAAGGCATCGGCCGTTTCGGCCGTCAAGCCGGCAGCGCGGGACTTGGCCAGCAGCTCGGCATAGGCTTTTGTGCAAGCCATATCGAACGACAGCACCCGATTGGCGAACATGGGCAGCAGACGTTTTTCCAAGTTGTCATGCAGGCTGTCCCGGCGCTTTCCGGCAGGGAGGAGCGCGATACCTGCACGCAGCTCGGCTACCGTGATCGCGGACAGGTTGAGCGTTTCCAGCGCTTACCGTGTTCGGATCCAGTTCCAAGGATTGAGCACGGCCGCGCCCGTCGCCGAAAAGTCGGCTTCATTGCGGGTCACGACCGTGAGCCCATGCACCAGCGCAGTGGCGGCGATCAGTCCATCCCGGTAGGGCTTGGGATCGGGCACGTTCAGGCGGG
>Ga0192657_1002_pt1 | contig 18374 bp, 21 predicted proteins | sample LauGreFBDMM110DN_2_FD_133054 | JGI IMG/M metagenome (GOLD analysis project Ga0192657, IMG submission 133054) | reverse complement strand
CGGCCTGCGGCCATCCATTCGGTCAAAGTAATCATGTCATTCCTGTGGTGTCAATGAGAGTCCGTGCCCGCTGCGAAGCACCGATTGCTGCAGCAACAAACACAGTTGATGTACGGTTTGCAAAGTGGGCACGGGCAGCCCGACGATCTGCCCGAGTTCGATGACGCTGCCCAGCAGCGCGTCGAGTTCAAGTGCTTTGCCTTGTTCAATATCTTGCAGCATGGAAGTTTTGTGCGCGCCCACCGCCTGTGCACCAGCGATGCGTTTGTCTATGCTGATCTTGAATTGGATGCCGCTGCGCTCGGCGACGGCCTGCGCTTCTTGCATCATTTGCGTCACCAGTTCGCGCGAGGGCGCAAAGCCTGCAATGTCTTCCAAGGTGGCGTGCGTTAGCGCAGACACAGGATTGAAGCTGAGGTTGCCCCACAACTTCACCCAGAGCTCGCTGCGTATGTCGTTGGATACCGGTGTTTTGAAACCGGCACCAATCATGGCTTGTGCGAGTTGCGTCACGCGATCGGTTTTTTCGCCGCTCGGCTCGCCCAAGGTGAAGCGGTTGCCTTCGATCAAACGAACCACGCCGGGGGCGATCAATTCAGCTGCCGGATAAACCGCTGCGCCGATGATGCGTTCGGGTTTAAGCAAGCTCCAGAGCTGGCCTTGAGGATCAAGTGTTTTGAGTTGGCGGCCGTTGTATTCGCCGGGCAGTTGATGGAAATACCACCAGGGCAAACCATTTTGCATAGTGACAAGGCAGCTTGTGTCATGACACAGCGCGGCAATGTTGGCGGCGACAGCCGCCACCTGGTGCGACTTGAGCGTGACCAATACGTAGTCGTAAGTGGATGCGCTTGCGATGTCACAGGCTTTGACATCCCGCGCATTCAACTCGCTGCCGTCGTCAAGCAAGAGCTTCATGCCGTGCTGGGCAATCGCTTGCAAATTGGCACCACGTGCAATGAAAGTGATGTCGTGACCGGCGAGCGCCAGTTTGACGCCGAGGTAGCCGCCGATGGCACCAGCTCCGACGATGGCGATGCGCAGACTCATAAGGGAGTGTGAGTGAGTAAGAGGTTAGGCATGAAATAAAGGTGTCTGCAAGGTTCCGCCGGATTGTCATCCTGAACAAAAGGTTCAGGTGGGCGAGGTCAGTAAGGTGTTGGGTTCATCTACGCGAGATGATCACGCTCACCAAACGATGTTCCAAGCCCGGGGCTCCATAGAGCATTGGTTCAAGAAATATAAACCCGGCAGACTTGCAGACCATTGCATTGTAGGAGCATGCGTCATAAAAGATGACCGTCTTGACCTAAAGCCGTGTCCAGACGGTGCAACAGGTTGTTTAAATTGTGGCTGGAACTGCCGGGCTCAGCGGGAGCGGCAGAAAAATCAGACAGCTCAAACGCCAGATTCAGAGCCGCCAGCACTGCAATCCGGTCACGCGCCTTGATTTTGCCGGCGTCGCGAATGCCGCACATGGCGGCGTCAACCTTGCGAACGGCAGTATGAAACCGCTCTTCAGCGCCGGGCGGGCAGGCCAGCAAATAGCTTTGGCCCATGATTTGCACTTCCACTTGGCTCATGCGCCGTCCTTGATGTCAAGCGGCAGCCGGTCCAGCAAACCATCGATGCGGCTGCGCGCCGCCTGCAAACGTGATTTCAGCGAGTCGCGTTCCTGGGTCAGCGTGTCGACCTGGTTCACCAGCAATTCGTTGGTGCGTTTGAGTTCTTCGTGACGTAAGAGCAAATGTTCAACGCGTTCGAGTACGGCATCAAGTGGGTTGTTTTCAGACATGTCTCGCATTTTACAGGCGTGCTTGCCGCTTGTGGTTATAGTGACTTTGTTGGTGCTCGCGATGTGGTTCACACACCGCAGTTCAACGGGAAGCAGAAGTATTCTTCCGGCCAAGTACATCTTTTCGGTACGTGCGCCCGGTAGAACACCAGCCTGCGCTGCCCCCGCAACGGTCAAGCGAACGAAACACTTCACGGTGTTTCCGCCCTGTCCCACACAGCCACTGGAAGCCTTGAACAAGCATCCGGGAAGGCGGACAGAGTAGTTTTCGCCAGCCCGGATACCGGCCAACACAGTGGAGCCGCGCCTGGCGTGACTTCGTAACGTCCATGCACTGTCGGGGAAGGCGGTGAGGGCTTTTGGCTGGTAAATCAAAATGTTTTTTCTCAAACTTTATTTCAAGGTTTTTATTGGCCTTTGTGCATTTTTTGCGTTTTACTCATCCCTTTATTCTCAGGAACTAGAACTTAGCCCGGTAGTGGTGACTGATGTGTTCAATAACTTGAACTTATCCGACGTCCTGGCATCAGTCTCTGTCATTAGCCGTAATCAGATAGAAAAATCTCAAGCAGCAACTTTGGCGGATTTGCTGCAAGGAGAGGCAGGTATAGAGTTTGGTCGCAATGGCGGTATTGGCTCTACCACTTCATTTTTTTTACGAGGACAAGATAGCAAGAATGTGGCGGTCTATATAGATGGTGTCCGCTCACAAGTTGATCAACTCGGTTCATTGCAGATTACCGATTTACCCTTGGCGCAGATCGAAACAATAGAAATCCTCAGAGGCAATTCTGCCGCCTTGTATGGCGACTCTGCCATCGGTGGTGTGATCAATATTTTTACCAGACAAGGATCCGGCAAGCCAGCGCCCTATGGAAGTGTGACATTTGGTGGCTATGGTTTGAAAGACGTGAACACCGGCTATGGCGGGAGTGTGGATGATTTCAAATTTAATTTGCAAGCTGGGAATTTGACTTCAAGCGGTTTCTCTGCCATCGACACAAGCCAAAAAACTGCGGCTAATCCTGATTCCGATGGTTATTTATCGAATTATTTCTCAATGAATCTTGAGCGAAAAATATCCGCCAGTTCGTCTATTGGATTTCGTGCGAATCACAGGTATTCAGACATTGAATACGATTACAGCGACAGTACGCTGACTACTGATACGCATAATCAGACCAAGACCAATGATTTGTATGTTTTGTATTTGCACACTTTAGTTGATCAGAATTGGAGGTCAAATATTGATGTGTCCAACAGCAAAATGGAATATGAGGACTTTCTTAACGGATCGCGCAACAAAACTAACTATGGTTTCGGTTTAAATGAAGGAAATCAAAAAAGCATAAGATGGTTCAACACATACACCTTAGGCGAAAAAACCATCTTGAATTTCGGTGCTGATTTCAGTGAAGATGAGTTTGTATTCACCGGCACATCAACTAACACAGACTCATATTCTATGAAGCGGTTTTCACGAGGATATTTTATTGGTGCTACGTATTCATTACAGAGATGGTCTTTTCAAACAAATATAAGAAAAGATGATATTGAAATTACCAGCAAGGATGCAAGCTCAACTGTTACCAGCACTTCTCCTAAATCGACATCCGGATTGTTAGGTGTCGGGTTCCAAATCGATCCCCATTGGAAGTTGACAAGCTCCATATCTAATGGTTTTAGTTCGCCGACCGCATACAACGTTTTGTACAACACCAACTTGACCGGCAACTTTGAAAAATTCCAGGCCAAGGAACTAGGCCTGTCCTATTTAAATGCCCTGCAATCCCTGCGTATGGTGTATTTTGAAACGAAAACACAAAACTCGATTGATATGGACGACAACTATGTGTCATCAAACACGTATTCTTCAGAAAACAAGGGCATTGAAATAACCGGGCAGACAGAGTGGGCAGGCTATCGCGTCAAGGGGTCTTTGGTGTTTCAAAACCCGTGGAGCGTGACTTACGACGAAGCACTGGCCCGCCGCGCCAAGCGTTATGGAAGTTTGGATGTGAGTAAATCGGTTGGTGAATACGAGTTTGGCAGCCGAATGTATGCCGCAAGTGAACGCAAAGACAGTCATTGGAGTACAGACATGTTGAGTGGCTATGCTTTGCTTTCAGTTTATTCATCGAAAAAGCTTGACAAAGATTGGACTGCCAGGTTCAAGCTGGATAACCTCTTTGACAAGGATTACCAACTCGCTTACGGCTACAACACGCCGGGAAGAACCTTGAGTGCCGCCTTGGTCTATCAACCTCAGTGATGATTCCTATGTCTTTGCACTTACCCCAACGCATCATCTGCATGACTGAGGAAACCACCGAGTGGTTGTACCTGCTCGGCCAGTCGGATCGCATTGCGGGTATCTCGGGCTACACGGTCAGGCCGAAAATCGCCCGGGCTGAAAAGCCGCGCGTCAGTGCATTCACCAGCGCCAAGATCGACAAAATCCTGGCGCTGCAACCCGATTGCGTGTTTGGCTTTTCGGATTTACAGGCGGATATCGCAGCCACCCTGATACGCCACGGCGTACAGGTGACGGTGTTCAACCAGCGCAGCGTCGATGAAATTTTCAGCATGCTGTACCAGGTGGCGGCCATGGTCGGCGAGGCAGAGCAGGGCTTGCGTCGAATCAGTGAAATGCAGTTGCATCTCCAAGCCATACAGAAAGCGGCCAAAGCATTGCCGCGTCGCCCGCGCGTGTATTTTGAAGAATGGGACGAGCCGGCTATCAGCGCCATACGTTGGGTGTCTGAATTGACAGGTATCGCAGGCGGTGATGATTGTTTCCCTGAATTAGCACAACAATCGCTGGGCAAAAACCGCATCATTGCCGACCCCTTGGAGATTGTGCGCAGACAACCCGACATCATCATCGGTTCCTGGTGCGGCAAAAAATTTCGCCCGCAAACGGTTGCTGCGCGCCCCGGCTGGCAGGATGTGCCTGCGGTGAAAAACGGACAATTGTTTGAAATCAAATCGGCCGACATATTGCAGCCCGGCCCGGCGGCGTTGACTGACGGCGTCGATCAATTGCATCGCATCATTTCGCAGTGGGCTTTGCACCATGCCTAAGCTGTTAATGCTTTTATTGCTGCTGTGGCAAAGCGCAGCAGCGGTGACTGTCATCGACGACAGGCAACATCAAGTCACACTGAATGCAACGCCGCAGCGCATCATCACTTTGCTGCCATCACTGGCTGAAACCGTGTGTGAGCTGGGCGCTTGCAGCCGACTGGTTGGCACCGACAACTACGCTGACTGGCCTGCATCTGTCAAAGCCTTGCCCAAACTCGGCGGCTTGTACGACGCTTCCGTCGAAGCCATCGTCAGACTCAAACCTGATGTGGTGCTGGCCGGTAAGTCCACCCGCATCATCGGGCGGCTGGAGTCGCTCGGTATCAAAGTGGTCGCGCTTGAACCTCAATCACTGGCCGATGTAGAGCGCAGCATGCATACCATCGCACAGGTATTGCAATTGCCTCAGCCAGACGCAGCCGCTGACCGCTTATGGCAGCAGGCCATGCAGGCCATTGATCAAGCCGCCAAAAAAATCCCTGTCGCTTCTCAAGGTGCAAGCTTTTATTTCGAAGCCAGCACCGGTGGGTATGCAGCCGGTGAGGCTTCGTTCATTGGCGGGGTGATGCAGAGACTTGGTTTGCGCAATGTTGTCAGCACCGGCATGGGCGCTTTCCCGCAAATCAACCCGGAGTTTGTGGTGCGCGCTTCCCCGCAATGGTTGTTTTTGGCTGAGCCCTCGGCGGTGGCTTTGCACAAACGTCCGGGCTGGTCCGCTATCCCGGCTGTGAAAGCCGGTCGCGTCTGTGCTTTCAGCCCGGCGCAAGGACACATGCTGGTGCGCCCCGGTCCGCGCATAGGCGAAGCCGCTGATGTGCTGGTGTCGTGTTTACAAAAAGCAGCTAGGCCATGAAAACGCATCAACAACACACACGCACATGGGCTGTTGTGTTGTGCGCAGTCACGCTGGGGTTGTGGCTGCTTGGTCTGGCTGCGGGCAGTCGGGGCTTTGAATTTGACTTGGCTTGGACCGATCCTATTGTTCAAGACATCAGACTGCCGCGCACACTGGGCGCTTGGCTGGCCGGTGCCTTGCTGGGTCTGGCTGGTGCGCTGGCGCAAGGCTTGTTTCGCAATCCGCTGGCCGATCCGTACCTGCTGGGCAGTGCATCTGGCGCAGCACTTGGTGTGGCATTGACCCTGGCCTTGGGTGCCTGGGGCGGGACGCAATTGCCGGTGGATATCCAATGGGTAGGGCCCTGGGCTTGGCGTCTGGGTTTGACCGGCGCGGCGTTTGCCGGTGCCTGGGGCGCGGTCTTGTTGACCTTGATGCTGGCGCGCGGTGTGCAACATACCTTGCGCTTGTTGTTGGCCGGTGTGGTGGTCGGCGTAGTGCTGGGGGCGTTCACCTCATTGCTGAGCGCAACCCAGCCGCAGTTGTTACCGGCCATGCAATCTTTTTTATTGGGCAACACCGGCATGGTCAACGGTGCATCTTGTGTATTGATGGCAGCGGTGTTGTTGCTGTGTTGGCTGCCTTCGTGGCGGCTCAGCGCCCTACTGGACGGCTTAAGTTTGGGTGAAGACACAGCCAAAAGCCTGGGGCTGCCGGTGGCGCCCTTGCGCATGTTGCTGCTCGCGGTGATGGCCTTGTGCACTGCCACGGCGGTGTCGCAAACCGGTCTGATTGCGTTCGTCGGCCTGGTGGCGCCGCATCTGGTGCGCTCGCGCGTGCGTGCGCGTTTTGCCATGTCTTCTTTGTTGTCGGCTTTGACAGGCGGGGTGTTGCTGTGTCTGGCCGATATGCTGGCGCGCACCGTGATGGCACCGCAGGAATTGCCGGTCGGGGTGTTGACGGCTGTCATGGGCGGGGCTTATTTGATGTGGCGTTTGCGTTCGCACAGTTCGCATGAAAGCGAGCCCTCATGAGTCAGCCACTGGCATTGCAGGCAAACGCAGTCAGCGCCTGGCATGGCCGACACCAGGTGCTGCATGCTGTGAATGCCGACTTTGAAGCAGGACGCTGGACATGCATCGTCGGGCCCAACGGCGCGGGCAAAACCAGTTTGCTCAAAGTGCTGGCCGGTTTGATGGACAGCGATGGCGAAGTCTTGCTACAGGGCAAGCCGCTGTTGTCTTACAGCTCGCGTGAGCGCGCAATGCAACTGGCCTGGCTGGGTCAGCACGACACGGCAGGCGACGATTTGTCGGTCTACGACGTCGTCATGCTCGGGCGTTTGCCGCATCAACATTGGTGGAACGGTGCAAGCGCGCAAGACCGTGAAGTGGTTGAACAGTGTCTGCAAGACAGGCAACTCAGCGAATGGCGTTACCGCAGCCTGGGCAGTTTGTCCGGCGGCGAACGCCAACGGGTGTTGCTGGCGCGCGCGATCGCGGTACAGGCGTCTGTGTTGTTGATGGACGAACCGGTGGCGAACGCGGATGCACCGCATCAATCGGATTGGTTGAACACGGTCAAAGCGGCCACCCGCCAAGGCGGCACCGTCGTCAGCGTGTTGCACGATTTGAATATGGCTTTGCGGGCTGAGCGTTTGGTGGTCATGCAGCGGGGCAGGGTGGTGATGCAGGCTGCTGCACATGAACCGGCTTTACACGAATGTTTGCAACAAGTGTTTGAACACCGCCTGGTTTTCCACCAGGTGCAGGACCGGTGGCTTGTGCTGCCTGAATAATTTAGCTTGTGTTGCAGGCTCTTCGGATAGTCGGAACAGCGTTTGTTAAGCTAGCAATCAATCCGCGGGACACACCATGAAGCAACTCAATACGCAGGCCAACTTTCACCATAGCGGTTCGCCTGTGCGCGGCGACTTCGAGCCAGGGGACGCTTTTTACGAAGCTTTGATGCAAGCGCATGAGGGCCTGGACGAATCACAAAGCCAGTTGCTGAATGCGCGCTTGATACTGGTGCTGGCCAATCACATCGGCGATTTGACGGTATTGAAGCAAGCGATTGAAACCGCACGTTTGCCTGAAGACTGAATAAATAAAACGCTCAAGGTCTGGGCGATTTAGGCTTGAAGTCACACCACTGCGACACCTGGCATTGCCAGCACTGGGGCTTTCGCGCCTGGCACACATAACGGCCCAGCAAGATCAACCAATGGTGTGCATCCACTAGATAGTCTTTCGGTATGCGCTTGAGTAATCCCATTTCAACGTCGTAAGGTGTCTTGCCGGGCGCCAAACCGGTGCGGTTGCCGACCCGGAAGATATGTGTATCCACCGCCATGGTGGCTTCGCCGAAGGCCACGTTCAACACCACATTGGCGGTTTTGCGGCCGACGCCGGGTAAAGCTTCAAGCGCTTCACGGGTGCGCGGCACTTCGCCGCCGTGTTGGTTCACCAATATGTCACAGGTTTGCATCAAGTGCTTGGCTTTGCTGCGAAACAAGCCAATGGTTTGAATGTAGGACTCCAGCACAGGCAAACCTAAATTGAGAATAGCTTGCGGCGTGTTGGCCACCGGAAACAAGCGTCGCGTGGCTTTATTCACGCCCACATCTGTGGCTTGCGCGCTCAAGAGCACGGCGGTCAGCAACTCGAACACGCTGGTATATTCCAATTCAGTATTCGGCTGCGGATTGGCCGCTTTCAGCGTGGCAAAAAACAGTTCGATGTGGTCTTTTTTCATCATTCATCTGACAGGGTTTAGGCTCTGATTATCTTCATGCAATTTGCCCAACGTTTAGACAAGGTCGAAACCTCGGCCATACGCGAACTTTTCAAATTGCTGGGTAAGCCCGGCATCATCAGTTTTGCCGGTGGTTTTCCTGACAGCGCCATGTTCGATGTGCAAGGCATACGCGAAGCCAGCGAACGCGCGTTGCGAGACGAGCCCGGTGCGGCTTTGCAATACGGCGCCACTGAAGGACACAACCCGTTGCGCGAACAACTCGCGGCTTTCATGCAGTCCAAAGGCGTGGCCGGTTTGCGTGCCGACGAATTGATAGTCACCACCGGCAGCCAGCAAGCCTTGGACCTGGTCGGTAAAACATTGCTCGACCCGCAAGACACGGTGTTGGTTGAGTCCCCCACTTTTTTAGCCACCATCCAGTGTTTCCGTTTGTATGGACCGACGGTGATGGGTGTGCCTATCGATGTGGATGGCGTGGATCTGGATGCGCTGGAGCAAATGATTCAACAACACCGGCCCAAGCTGGTGTATCTGGTGCCGACTTTTGGTAACCCCAGCGGTGCTATGACTTCTTTGCAGCGGCGTTTGCGCGTGCTGGAGTTGGCAGTGAAATACCAAACCGTCGTGGTTGAAGATGACCCTTATGGCGATTTGTATTTTGCCGATGCGCCGCCGCCTTCACTGCTGGCATTGAGCGCGCAAGTGCCGGACAGCCGCGATTGGCTGGTGCACTGCGGGTCGCTGAGTAAAGTGCTGTCGCCGGGTTTGCGCATAGGTTGGATGGTGGCGCCACCTGCATTGTTGGCTCGCGCCACCATGTGCAAGCAATTCAGCGATGCCCATACGTCTACATTCGCTCAAGCCACAGCTGCGCAGTATTTGCAAGCCGGGCGCATGCCGGCCACTTTGCAGAATGTGCGTCAGGTGTACGCTGGACGTGCGAAGGCCATGTGTGAAGCTTTGCGTTTGCACCTAGGCGAGGGTTTGTCGTTTCACGCGCCGCAAGGCGGCTTGTTTGTTTGGGCCAAGCTCACTGGTAAAACCGGCTTCACCACCGACGGCAATTTGTTGGCCAAACGTGCGATTGAAAAAGGTGTGGCCTTTGTTCCCGGCGCGCCTTTTTTCGCCGACAACCCGGACAACGCCACCATACGTTTGAGTTTTGCAACCGCAGATGAAAGCAAAATTGCCGAAGGTATTGAGCGATTGGGGCAGGCGCTGTAACTTAAAATTCGACCACATAAGGTGACATATGCAACTTCATGAACTTTCAGAACTCTCAGTGCAAGATCGCTTACATGCGATGGAGTTGTTGTGGCAATCTTTCATTGACACAGAAGATGAACACGCCAATTTGATTCCTGCTTGGCACCAGCAATTGATCAGCGAACGTTTGGCTCGTATGCAGGCTGGTCATGAAAACACCAGCTCGTGGCAAGAAGTCTCATCGCGTTTACGTGAAGCAACAAAAAAATCTGACACCTAAGTTCGATGAACGGTTGCAGCAACATCCGCATTACAGATTCTGCTGTAGATGACCTGATGGTCGGATTCAGTTTTTACGAGAGTCAACTTGAAGGATTAGGTGCATTTTTTTTGGAAAGTCTGAGTACAGACATTGATGCGCTTTCAATCAACGCTGGTGTTCATTTCCAACATTTGGGTGCTTACAGAAGCTTGGCAAACAGGTTTCCCTATGCCATTTACTACTTGCTGGAAAACAGCACAGCGATAGTTTTTGCAGTGCTCGATACCCGACGCGATCCACTTTGGACGCGTCAACAATTGTCAACAAGGCAGCTATGAATGTTTGCTAAGCTGTGCGAAGCACAAGCTCCTATGTGGTTTGCTCTAGCCAATCTGATTTTTTTCGATTAAAGTCATGGTCAGTCAGTGTTCAAGCTAGGCACGCGGGGCAATTGGAGCCCCGAACGCCCTAGAAGTTCACTGGCTTTTTTTGTTCAGAAAAAATTTATTTCAGCCCGCAAAAGACTGATATGTAGAGGCATCCATCAATCCGTCTACCTCTGAGGGATTGCTTAAAGTGACTTGGTAAAACCATCCCGCGCCTTCGGGGTCGCTGTTGGCCAGCGACGGGTCGGCGCGCAATTCTTCGTTCACCGCAATCACGGTAGCAGACACCGGCATATGCACATCGGCTGCGGCTTTCACCGACTCCACCACGCCTGCCACGCTGGCTTGCTCGAACGACTTGCCGATCTCGGCCAACTCGACAAACACGATGTCGCCCAAAGTTTCTTGCGCATGCACGGTGATACCGACGAATGCGGTGTCGTTTTCAATCCGTACCCACGTATGTTCTGAATGGTATTTGGTCATGGTTACATTCCTGCGTAATTGGGGCCACCGCCGCCTTCAGGCGTGACCCACACAATGTTTTGCGTTGGGTCTTTGATGTCACAGGTTTTGCAATGCACGCAGTTTTGCGCATTGATTTGCAAACGGTCCGCGCCTGCGTCTGCTTTGACGTATTCATACACACCTGCCGGGCAATAACGCCCCTCGGGACCGTCGTACTGGCTGAGGTTGATGCGCACAGGCACGCTGTCGTCTTTCAAGGTCAAGTGCGCCGGTTGGTTTTCTTCATGGTTGGTGTTGCTGATGAAAACGCTAGAGAGTTTGTCAAATGACAACACGCCGTCCGGTTTGGGGTAGGCAATGCGCGTGCTGTTCGCAGCTTGGTTCAAAGACTGGTGATCGGCTTTGTGGTTGTGCACTGTCCAAGGCGGTGTGCTGATACCGATTTTGGGCAAAAACCATTGTTCAATGCCGGTCATCAGTGTGCCAATGAGCTTGCCTTTTTTGAACCAGTTTTTGAAATTTCGGGTCTGGTGCAGTTCGGTGTAGAGCCAACTTTTCTCGAACGCTTGGGGGTAAGCGCTTAACTTGTCGTGCGCGCGTCCGGCTTGCAAAGCATCAAACGCCGCGTCAGCCGCCAGCATGCCCGACTTGATGGCGGCATGGCTGCCTTTGATGCGCGCAGCATTCATAAAGCCAGCGTTGCAACCCAGCAAGGTGCCGCCTTCAAACACCAAATCGGGCAGAGCTTGCAATGTGCCGTTGTTGATGGCGCGAGCGCCGTAGCCTATGCGTTTTCCGCCTTTGAGGTGTTTGGCAATGGTGGGATGTGTTTTCCAACGTTGCATTTCTTCGAACGGACTCATGTAGGGGTTGCGGTAATCCAAGCCCAGCACAAAACCTAACGTGACTTTGTTGTCTTCCAAGTGGTAGAGGAAACCGCCGCCGAAACTCTCATCTGCAATAGGCCAGCCAGAGGTGTGAACCACCAAACCGGCCTTTGCCAAAGCAGGATCCACTTCCCACAGTTCTTTGATACCGATGGCAAAGGTCTGTGTGTCTTTGCTTTTGTCCAGAGCGAAGCGTTGAATCAGTTGTTTGCCCAGATGGCCGCGCGCGCCCTCGGCGAACAAGGTGTATTTGGCGTTCAACTCCATGCCGAGTTGAAAGTTGTCAGTCGGCAGTCCGTCTTTGCCCAGACCCACATGCCCGGTAGCCACACCGCGCACAGCACCGGCCTCGGTGTACAAAATTTCTGCTGCATTGAAGCCGGGAAAAATATCCACGCCCAAGTTTTCGGCTTGCTGCGCCATCCACTTGACCACATTGCTGAGCGACACCACATAGCAGCCGTCGTTGTGGAAATTGCGCGGCATCAGCCAGCCGGGTGTGGCGGTATGACCGTTTTCAGATAACACCAGCAATTCATCGCCGGTCACTGTTTGCAGCAGCGGTGCGCCGAGTTCTTTCCAATCAGGAAACAATTCGTTCATAGCGCGCGGGTCCATCACCGCGCCGGACAAAATGTGCGCGCCGGGCTCAGAGCCTTTTTCTAACACCACCACAGAGACATCTTTGGATTGCGCGGCGGCCAGTTGTTTGATGCGGATAGCGGCAGCCATACCGGCGGGACCGCCGCCGACGATGACCACGTCGTAATCCATGGCCTCGCGCGGGCCGTATTGTTCAAGCCATTGAGTTGCTGTCATATATCTTTAAAGTCATTGTCAATGTAGCGACAGATTCTATGCCCGGTGCCTACCCGCATATCGTCATAATGCGTCTGAGCGTCCAGGGCAACACCGCCCGTCTTCAAATACCGCATCACAGTTTTTTAATCACAGGAGTTGAGCATGGCCTACAGCCTCGATTTATCCGGTCGCGTCGCATTGATCACGGGAGCCTCCAGCGGCCTGGGCGCGCAGTTTGCACGTACGCTGGCGTCTGCCGGTGCCGCCGTTGTACTGGCCAGCCGCCGGGTTGAAATGCTCAAATCACTGCGCGCTGAAATTGAAGCCGAGGGCGGCGACGCACACGTGGTCAGCCTGGATGTGACCAACCGAGGCAGCATTGAATCTGCCATCAAGCAGGCTGAAAAAGATGTGGGCGCCATCGATATTCTGGTGAACAACTCCGGTGTCAGCACCACCCAACGTCTGGTCGATGTGCGCGAAGAAGACTTTGACTTTATTTTCGACACCAATGTGCGCGGTGCTTTTTTTGTCGCGCAGGCCGTCGGCAGTCGCATGCTGGCGCGCGCCAAAGGCCTGGAGCCGGGAACGTTTGCGGGCGGTCGCATCATCAATATCGCGTCCATGGCTGCCATGCGCGTGCTGCCGCAAATCGGCGTCTATTGCATGAGCAAGTCAGCCGTGGTTCAAATGACCAAGGCCATGGCTTTGGAATGGGGCAAGCACGGCATCAATGTCAACGCCATTTGCCCGGGCTATATAGACACGGAAATCAACCACCACCACTGGCAGACCGAGCAAGGCCAGAAACTGGTGAACATGCTGCCGCGCAAACGCGTCGGTCACCCCAAGGACCTTGACGCCTTGCTGGTGATGCTGGCCAGCCCGCAAAGCGATTTCATCAATGGCGCGGTGATTTCTGCCGACGACGGGTTCGGCGTATGAAGCTGGAGTTGCCTCAGAACAAAAAATGGGTGTATGAACAAGTGCTGCCCATACGCTGGGGCGATATGGACGCCATGGGCCATTTGAACAACACCAGCTATTTCCGTTACCTGGAGACTGTTCGTATTGACTGGTTTTCCTCGCTGGGTTGTCCGCCTTTGCCCGATGGCGAAGGGCCGGTCATCGTCAATGCTTTTTGTAATTTCTACAAACAGCTTGAGTACCCGGGCGAGGTGTTGATCAAGATGTATACCAGCGAACCCGGGCGTAGCAGCTTTGAGTCCTGGGCCACCCTAGAGCGCAGCGACATGCCCGGTGTCATACACGCCGCCGGTGGTGCGACCACGGTATGGGTGAATTTTCCGGCGCAAAAATCCTCGCCTATGCCTGATTGGTTGCTTGCTGTGCTCAAATAAAATTAGGGTTATTGCTAGCGTTTTGCCAAGGGCATGCATGACTTTTCATGCCTGTCCTCTAGCCCGATAAGGGTTTAATGCATAAGTCGCAAAAATATTCATATTTAATTAATTAATGGTAAGCATTCTATTTTTATTAGCATAAATTGCTAATATCCTGATGGTCTGTACATTCATCAAAAACCAAAAGACAAGTTGCCATTTGCCCGGTACCTTTGGCTTTCAAATCACATGCGCAAGCAACCTACCCAAAAAAGAGCACAACTCACCATAGAAGCCGTTTACCAGGCGACAGCTGAATTAGTAGACAAAGAGGGCATGACAGGTTTGACCACCAACAAGATCGCCCATAAAGCCGGTTTTTCAGTGGGCACCATCTACCAGTATTTTTCCAGTAAAGAGGAACTGTTTCGCGCCATGGTCAAGCACTCACGAAGCAACGCGCTGGGTGAAATCAATGCCTATTTGTACAGCCGGGAGTCCTTGGAAGACCCGGGAGCCCTGGATCTGGAAATCTTCATCCGTGGTTACATCGCCATTCTGATTGACGGTTTTGCCTTCGGCCTTCCTTTGAAGCGCAGCGTCACTCGTTTATGCTGGATGGTTGAAAGCCCCGAAGAAACAGCTGAAACCATGCAAGCTCTGGTGGTGCGCCTGGTGCAATTTGTTAACTACGTACAGCACCCGCAACTCAAATTGCTGACTGAAACACGTTGTTTTGTGCTGAGTCGCACCATCATCGGTTGTTTGCGCAGCGCGTCGCTGGAGCGTTTGGAGCCGCCATCTGTCTCAGAGTTGACCAATGCCTTGGTCGAAATGGTAATGAGTCAGCTGGACTTGAGCCGGCAACCTGCCTGAGCTGCCTCAGCTTTTGCTTTTGGGTAGCCGTCCCATGGCATAAAACTCCGAGTTGGGCATCATCCCTGAAAAGCTGGCGATGCGGTTGGATAAACCGAAAAAAGCGGTGATGCCAGCTATGTCCCAGATGTCCTCGTCGTTGAAACCATGGGCGTGCAAGGCAGTGAAATCAGACTCTTGTATTTCATCGCTGTGCAAACAGACTTTCATGGCGAAATCCAGCATGCCGCGCTGGCGCTCACTGATGTCAGCTTTGCGGTAATTGATTGCCACCTGATCGGCTACCAGCGGTTTTTTCTCGTAGATGCGCAAAATCGCACCGTGCGCCACCACGCAATACAGGCAGTTGTTGGCGGCGCTGGTGGTGGTGACAATCATTTCACGGTCGCCTTTGCTCAGGCCCGAGTCCTCGCGCAACATCAATGCGTCGTGGTAAGCGAAAAAAGCCCGCCATTCAGCCGGGCGTCTCGCCATGGTCAGAAAAACTTGGGGCACAAACCCGGCTTTTTCCTGCACCTCCAGGACTTTGGCGCGTATGTCTTCAGGCAGGTCTTTGATTTCCGGGGCGGGGTAGCGTGACATGAGGTCTCCTTAGGCAAGGCATTATGCCCAGCCGTTTCAGTTCTGCGAAAGTACCGCGCCTTAGAATCGTTTGCTTGTCTACGGGAGAATCAATTGAACAAAGTGTTTCCAAGTGCAGCCGCCGCACTTAAAGACGTGGTGCATGACAAGCAGTTGCTCGCGGTCGGCGGTTTCGGTTTATGCGGTATCCCGGAGGCTTTGATTGCCGGCTTGCGCGACAGCGGCGTGAAAGAACTGACGGTGATCTCCAACAACGCCGGTGTGGATGATTTTGGCCTGGGCTTGCTGCTGCAGACCCGGCAGATCAAAAAAATGATTTCCTCTTATGTGGGTGAAAACAAAGAGTTTGAACGCCAATACCTGGCCGGCGAACTCGAACTCGAGTTCACACCGCAAGGCACGTTGGCTGAAAAACTGCGCGCAGGAGGCGCTGGCATTCCCGCCTTCTTCACCAAAACTGGTGTCGGTACTGTGGTGGCCGACGGCAAGGAATTGCGTGAATTCGATGGCGAGACCTATGTCATGGAGCGCTCGCTGATTCCGGAGGTGTCATTGGTCAAAGCGCATACGGCCGACAAGGCGGGTAATCTGCAATTCAGACTGACTGCCCGCAATTTCAACCCGGCCGTAGCCATGGCCGGTAAGTTGTGCATAGTCGAAGTCGAACACATTGTGGAGGTCGGCGAGTTGCAGCCTGACGAGATCCATTTGCCGGGTATTTATGTGCACCGCATTGTGCATAACCCGCATCCCGAAAAACGCATTGAAAAACGCACTGTCACAGAAAAAGCAGGAGTCTGACCATGGCCTGGACCCAAGACCAGATGGCGGCGCGTGCCGCCCATGAATTACAAGACGGTTTTTACGTCAACCTCGGTATCGGTATTCCCACCCTGGTGGCCAACCATGTGCCATCAAACATCGAAGTCTGGCTGCAGTCGGAAAACGGCATGATGGGCATAGGGCCTTATCCCACCGAAGAGCATGTAGATGCAGATCTGGTGAATGCCGGCAAGCAAACCGTGACCACCATCGCCGGCACATCCATCTTCGGCAGCCACGACAGCTTTGCCATGATTCGCGGCGGCAAAATCAATTTGTCTATTTTGGGCGCCATGCAAGTCAGTGCCTCGGGCGATCTGGCCAATTGGATGATTCCCGGCAAGATGGTCAAAGGCATGGGCGGCGCCATGGACTTGGTGGCCGGGGTTAAGCGCGTCATCATTTTGATGGAACACGTGGCGCGCAAAAAAGACGGCACCGAGGACATGAAAATCCTGCCGGCCTGTAACTTGCCGCTGACAGGCGTGGGCGTTGTCGACCGTATTATCACTGACTTGGGTGTGATGGACGTCACCCCTGAAGGCTTGAAATTGGTTGAACTTGCCGACGGCGTGACCCGTGAATTCATTCAAAGCAAAACCGGCGTTCCTCTGATCTGAGCGGCGCTGCCTTTCAGGCAAAGCGGACAGGCATTAAAAAAAGCACCCTCGGGTGCTTTTTCTTTGTTTAAATGGAGTGGAAATAATCAAACTTGCCCGGTGGCCCGTTGTATGAGCGAGCCGACCGTGCTGAAGTAAAGTTTTGCCTTATCGGTGATCTTCAGGTATTTGGTGCGGCGGTTCGTGCCTTCAAACTGCGTTTCAATCATGCCCAATTCACGCAACTGATCGAGCTTGCGGTGTATGGTCGCGGGTGAAGCGATTTGTACCATGGCCATGGCGTCAGTGACGGTGATGGTCTGCCCCTGACTTTGTTTAACAGCAATGACTTCCAGTAAGCGTTTGGCGTCCAGATCCAACTCCGGCAACTCGCCTTTGCCCTCGATGGCATGCATCAAACTGAGAAACCTTAAATAAATTTCCTGATTTTTCATGGCGCTTAAATTGAAAAGAATTCTAATTTTTCAGATTAAAACCAATATAGCACCAAAGCGAGTAAAAAATCTAAATTTGAAGAATGTTTCCTTTTAAGGCGGTTATTTCAACACATCACCAATACAAAGGTATTTCATTTCAAGGTATTCGGTCATGCCGTGGCGGGAGCCTTCGCGGCCTAAACCTGACTGTTTCATGCCGCCAAAAGGCACATGCTCTGTAGCCAAAATACCTACATTGACGCCGACCATGCCGTATTCCAGCGCCTCTCCGACGCGGTAAATACGGCCAATGTCGCGGGTGTAAAAGTAACTGGCCAGGCCGAATTCGGTGTTGTTGGCGGCTGTAATGGCTTCTTGCTCGGTTTCAAATTTGAATACCGGCGCAAACGGCCCAAAGGTTTCTTCGGTAGCGCACAACATATCGGCAGTGGCGTCTGCCACTAGCGTGGGCTCAAAAAACTGTCCATGTAAGGCCTTGCCGCCGGTCAGCACCCGCGCGCCTTTGGCCAGCGCGTCTGCCACATGGGATTTGACTTTGAGTAAAGCAGCGTCTTCGATCAGCGGGCCTTGGGACACGCCGTCTTCAAAGCCATTGCCGACTTTCAGGGTTTTGACCTTGGCGGTGAATTTCTGCACGAATTCTTCATACACGCCGGACTGCACATAAAAGCGGTTCGAGCACACACAGGTCTGGCCGGCGTTGCGGTATTTGCTGAGCATGGCGCCTTCAACGGCAGAGTCGATGTCGGCGTCGTTGAACACGATGAAGGGCGCGTTACCGCCGAGTTCGAGTGCCAGTTTTTTGATGCTGGGCGCGGACTGCGCCATCAGTATGCGGCCGACTTCGGTGGAGCCGGTGAAGCTGATGTGGCGCACCGTGTCGCTGGCGCAAAACACTTTGCCGATGGCGATGCTGTGGTCGCTGTCGGCGCAGAGCATATTCAACACACCCGCTGGAATGCCTGCGCGTACCGCCAGTTCAGCTGCAGCCAGCGCAGTCAAGGGCGTGAGTTCAGCAGGTTTGATGACGACCGGGCAACCAGCGGCCAGTGCAGGCGCGACTTTGCGCGTGATCATGGCCAGCGGGAAATTCCAAGGCGTGATGGCGGCGCACACACCGATGGGTTGATTCAGCACCAGCAAGCGGCGGTTGTTGTCGAACTGCGGCAGCGTCTCGCCGTTGACGCGCTTGGCTTCTTCGGCGTAC
>Ga0192657_1142_pt1 | contig 20277 bp, 22 predicted proteins | sample LauGreFBDMM110DN_2_FD_133054 | JGI IMG/M metagenome (GOLD analysis project Ga0192657, IMG submission 133054) | reverse complement strand
CCTTTGACCAAGGCGTACGACTGGTATTCCTTTGAAGTGCTGCCGCGTTTAGGCAAAATGGTGGCGGGTGATGAGGCGAGTTACCGCTACTTGGCAGAGTCGATCCGCATGCATCCGGATCAACAAAGCCTTAAAGCCCTTATGCAGCAAAGTGGCTTTGCGCATGTGGATATACACAACCTCAGTCTGGGCGTGGTGGCGCTTCATGTTGGAATACGCTGTTAACGTGTCTTACATTGTTTTACGGAGTTCTTGTCAAATGAAATTCTTCAGTGTTGTACTTGCCACCTTCATGTTGTTGACCAGCATGCACGCAGATGCCGCCAAGCGTTTCGGCGGCGGCAGATCCGTCGGACAGCAATCCGGCAATGTGACCCAGCGTGATGCCGGCCGGCCGGCCCCCAATGCAGCGCCTAGCGCTGCCCCTGCGCCTGCTTCGGCCGCTGCGCCGCGTCGGCCCTGGGGTGCCATGCTCGGCGGTCTGGCCGCTGGTTTAGGTCTGGCCTGGCTGGCGCATTCTTTGGGCTTCGGCGCCGAATTCGGCCAATTACTGATGTTTGGGCTGATCGCCATGGCGGTGGTGGCGCTCATCGGTTTCTTCATGCGCAGACGCGCATCACAGATGCCGACTGACCCTTACGCTTATGGCGGAGCAGGTTCATCCACCAACCCCGGCAACGTGCCGCAGTACAACCCGGCCAAGATAGGTAACGATGCCTCGGCCCGTCCTTGGGAACAGAACAACACCACGTTTGACAGTTCTGCACCTGCTCGCTCCGGTGTGCGTATAGGCTCGTCCTTGATCGGCGGTAACCAGAACTGGTTTATTCCTGCTGACTTTGACGTGCAAGGCTTTGTGTCTGCCGCTAAGCAAAACTTCATCAGCCTGCAGGCAGCCTGGGACAGATCCGACATTCCAGCTTTGCGTGCCATGATGACCGACAGCATGCTGCGTGAAATACAAGGCCAGTTAGCGGAGCGTGAAACCCTGGTGCAAGGCCCCAACACCACCGAGGTGGTGATGATCGAAGCACAGTTGTTGGGCATCGAAGACCTGGGTGAAGGTTACATGGCCAGCGTCGAGTTCTCCGGCATGATCCGCGAAGAAGCCCATGTCGCGCCCAGCCCGTTTCGCGAGGTGTGGAACATGACCAAGCCTAAAACCGGCGGCAGCGGCTGGTTGGTTGCCGGTGTACAAGCCTTGCAATAATCAGGCTTGTTTGTTTCCCTAAGTCCGGTCACCGGATACCTCCCATGGCTATAGCTTCCCCGCTCGCAGACCTGTCTGCCAGATTGTCCGGTTTCATCTTTGCTTTCAAATTGCCCGATTGGCTGGTGCATGAATTGCAGGACAAGCTGGTTTTGCTGCTCAACCATGTATTGGGTCAGGAGCCTGCGGCACTTGAGCGGCTGCGCCGCCAACAAGGCCGCTGCGTGCAACTAAGCTGGCGTGACTACCGGCTGCAATGGTTGATTACGCCTGCAGGCTTACTGGCGCGCGCCGACGCAGATGCCGAAGCCGATTTGCGTTTACATGTGAACGAAGCCTCCCCGGTGTCGCTGTTACAGGGGTTGGTCAAAGGTGAAAAACCTGCCATGCGCATAGACGGCGATGTCATGCTGGCCGCAGACATCAACTGGCTGGTCGATCATGTGCGCTGGGACATGGAAGAAGATTTGTCGCGCGTGTTCGGCGACGCCACCGCGCACCATATGGCGGCTTTCTTCAAACGCATCGCATCCGCCATGCGCGAGTTTGTCGCCAAATGACACGCCTGTACCGGGGCGTTTTCATTCTGTGGATCGTCTTGCGCTTCGGGCTGGATGAACTGCTGCTCTCCGGCTTTAAACAACCCTGGTTGATCCGCTTCACACGCGTGCTCACGATTGGCCGCAACCTCAGTGCACCGCGCGGTCAGCGCTTGCGCCAGGCGCTGGAACATTTAGGCCCTATTTTTGTCAAACTTGGCCAGGTCTTATCGACCCGTCGCGATCTGCTGCCCAACGACATCGCCGATGAACTGGCCAAGCTGCAAGACCAGGTGCCACCTTTCCCCTCGGATGTGGCGGTGGCTTCGATTGAACGCGCCTTCGGCCGACGAGTGGATGAAATTTTCAGCCGCTTCGACCGGGTGCCGGTGGCCAGCGCATCAATTGCGCAAGTGCATTTCGCCAGCCTGAGAAACAGCAGCGGTCAGGAGCGCGAAGTCGCGGTCAAGGTGCTGCGCCCGGGCATGCTCAAGGTCATAGACAAAGACCTTGAGCTGATGCATACCATGGCCACCTGGTTGGACCGTTTGTCCACCGACGGCAAACGTTTGAAGCCGCGCGAAGTGGTCGCCGAGTTCGACAAATATTTGCATGACGAACTCGATCTGGTGCGCGAAGCCTCCAACGCCACACAACTGCGCCGTAACATGGAAGGGCTGAACCTGGTGTTAATCCCTGAAATGGTCTGGGATTACTGTACCCGCGAAGTCATTGTCATGGAACGCATGTACGGTCTGCCTATCAGCCATGTGGATGCTTTGCGGCAGGCGGGCGTGGACATTTCCAAGTTGGCGCGTGACGGCGTCACTATTTTCTTTACCCAGGTGTTTCGCGACGGTTTTTTTCACGCCGATATGCACCCGGGCAATATCCAAGTCAGTGTGGCAGCGGCCACTTTCGGTCAATACGTGTCGTTGGATTTCGGCATTGTTGGCACTTTGACAGAGTTCGACAAAGAATACCTGGCGCAAAACTTCACCGCATTTTTTCGCCGCGATTACAAGCGGGTGGCAGAGTTGCATATCGAATCGGGTTGGGTGCCGGCCCACACACGGGTCGACGAACTCGAGTCGGCTATCCGTTCGGTGTGCGAGCCTTATTTCGACCGGCCTTTGAAAGAAATTTCATTGGGCATGGTGCTCATGCGTTTGTTCCAGACCTCGCGCCGCTTTCAGGTCGAAATACAACCGCAACTGGTGCTACTGCAAAAAACCCTGCTCAATATTGAAGGCTTGGGTCGCCAGCTCGATCCAGAACTCGACTTGTGGAGCACCGCCAAACCGTTTCTAGAGAAATGGATGCTTGAGCAGATCGGGCCTCAGCGTTTATGGAAACAGCTCAAGGACGAAGCGCCACGACTGGCCAAAATGCTGCCTGAAATACCGCGTCTGGTTCATGCTTTTTTACAGCGCGACCACGAAGAAGAACGCCGACAGCTGATGGACTTGATCCGCATGCAGCAACGCACCAACCGAACCCTGCAAGCTATTTTATTGTTGGCGCTTGGCTTTTTCGCAGGTATGGTATTGACTGCGCTGCTGGGCGTGTGGAGCCTGGGAATTTAATTAATCTTCCGGTTGCATACGGTTTTTGCGCGACTGGCGCGCAATATGTATACCGTAGATCACCACGGCCAGCGTGACTGCCAGCATCAACAGACTGGCGGCTGCATAAATCGATGGGTTGACTCCGCGTCTGGCGTAATTGAAGATGACTTGCGGCAAGGTAGTAACGCCGGGGCCAGCCAGAAATTCTGAAATCACCACATCGTCAAACGATAAAGTGAAGGTGAGCAACCAGGCAGCCAGTAAGGCTTGCGTCATGTTTGGCAAGGTCACCAGAAAAAACACTTGAAACGGCCGGCAACCCAGGTCCAGCGCGGCTTCTTCTATGGATCGGTCCATTTCCTTGAGGCGCGATTGAATCACCACGCTGGCATAGGCCATGCCCAGCAAGGCATGACCGAGCACGATGGTGAAAGTGCCGCGCTGCGGCCAGCCGAACATGCGCTCCATGCCCACAAACAACAGCAGCAGCGACAGACCGATGATGACCTCGGGCATGACCAGCGGCGAGGACAACATGGCGTTGAACAAGGTGCGGCCCCGGAAGTTGCCAAAGCGCACCAGCGCGAAAGCTGCCAGCGTGGCCAGTACCGTGCCCAGTGTGGCGCTCATCAAGGCCACATTCAATGAAAGCGAGAAACCTTCGACCAACCGCGAATCGTTCCACAGCGCCTGGTACCAGCGCAGTGAAAAACCGGTGAACACGCTGTCCTGGCGCGTGCTGTTGAAAGAGAACACCACCAGAAACAGCAGCGGCAGATAGAAAAACGCAAACACGCCGCTCAGCCACAAACTGCTGATGTGTCGCTTCAGCCATGTCGCGCTCATGCGGACAACTCCTGCTCGGCCTTGCGGGTGACGCGTTGGTTGTACCAGGCGAGTGGCATGACCACGCCGACGATCATGGCGATAGCCAGCGCACTGGCGCGCGGCCAGTTGTTGCTGCTGAACATCTCGTCCCAGACCACCCGGCCAATCATCAGATTTTCAGCGCCACCCAGCAAAGACGGGATCACGAATTCACCCAGACATGGGATAAATACCAGCATGGAACCGGCGACGATGCCGGAGCGGCTCAGTGGCACAGTCACCAGCCAAAAGGTTTGCCAGGGCGTGGCACCCAGGTCTTGCGAGGCCTCAAGCAGGCGTTGATCCAGCTTGACGAGGTTGGCATAAAGCGGCAGCACCATGAAGGGCAGATAAACATAAGTCATGCCCACCAGCATGGACACGTCGTTGTAAAGCATTTGTATGGGTTCGGCGGTGATACCCAGAAAAATCAGCATGTGGTTGATGATGCCTTGATCCGTCAGCAAGCCTTTCCATGCGTATACACGCAACAGGAACGAGGTCCAAAACGGCAGCATCACCATCAGCAGCAGCAAGGGCCGCACCGAGGGTTTGCTGCGGGCCAGGAAGTAGGCGAACGGGTAACCGAAGAACAGGCAGAGCAAGGTGGTCCACAGCGCGTATTTGAGCGACAGTAGGTAAGACTCGGTGTACAAGGTTTGCAGCCAACCGCTGTCGGCATCATGCAAAAGCGATACGTAATTGGATAACTTCAAATGCAGCGACACCTGTCCGTTGTCGCTGGCGATGATGGGCGCGAAAGGATTCAGTCCTTCGCCCATGTCAGTCACGCTGATGCGCAGCAAAATGAAAAACGGTACCGCAAAAAACAGCAGCAACCAAAACCAGGGAACGGTAAGAACCAGTCTGCGGCCATGGCGCAGAAACATATGGCTGAAAAATCCCGAGACTTTAGTCATGGCAGGTACTCAGCAAAAAAGAAAAGAAAAGGCGGGCGCGCAATCCAGTCGTGACAGCGCCCGCCTTCAAAGCTTACTTGCCTTTCTTGAAGCTGGTGTAAACAGCAGTCATGGACTCGCGCGTGGCGTTACCCAGGGCGGCCGGGGACACCATCAAAGCCAGGTTGGCTTCGTCAGGGAAGACGGCTTTGTTTTGCGCGACTTCAGGTGAGACGAGTGCAACGCTGTCTTTGTTGGCTGTGGGGTAGCCCAACTCGTTGGTTTGAGAAGCGGAGACTTCAGCTTTCAGGTAGTAGTTAATGAAAGCCATGGCGTTGTTCGGGTGCTTGGCATCTGCGGGCACTGCGATGTTGTCAAAAAAGATAAGGCCGCCGGTTTTGGGCAGCAGTACTTCGATGTCATGACCACTTTTGTTTTCTTTGGCACGGGCTGCAGCCTGATTGAAGTCACCGGCCCAGCCCAAAGCCACGCACGCCTTGCCACCAGCCAGATCGTCGATCATGGTGCTGGTGAACAAACGGATGTCTTTGCGTACCTTGGCCAGCATCTCACCGGCAGTTTTGTGATCAGCCGCGTCTTCAGAGTAAGCGTTTTTGCCGATGTAATGCAGAGCAGGCGGTAGGATTTCGGTGGGTGAATCAAGGAAAGCAATGCCACATGATTTGAGTTTGCTGGTGTAAGTGGGGTTGAACACCAAGTCCCAAGCGTTGTCCGGCATGGGCGTGCTGCCCAGCGCCTTGGCGACCTTGGCCTTGTTGATGGCCACGGTGGTGAAACTCCAGGCCCAGGGGATGACGTGTTCGTTGCCGGGGTCGACGCCAAGCAGTTTGGACATCAAATTGGGATCCAGGTTTTTGTAATTCGGGATTTGGGCTTTGTCCAGCTTTTTCAGCAGACCGGCTTCGACTTGAGCTTTGACAAACACGGAACCGGGCACGACGATGTCAAAACCGGTGCTGCCTGCCACCAGTTTGGCTTGCAGCGCTTCATTGGTTTCAAAGGTCTGGTAGTTGACTTTGATGCCGGTGTCTTTCTCGAAATTGGCGATCAGGTCTGGCGCCACGTAATCCGGCCAGTTGTAAATATTGAGTACTTTTTCTTCGGTGTTGACAGCAGCAGCAGGCGCGGCAGCCTTGGGTTCTTCTTTTTTGCCGCAGGCGGCAACAGCCAAGGCGGCAAGCAAAACGAGGGAGAAACGGTGCATCATAGGGAAAACTCCTTATAAAGAGTGAAAACGGGCTTTGTAGAAACTCAGACAACTTGAGTTTCACCTGTCTAGTATAAATAACGATTAACGCCAGAGGGGCGAGGGAAACAGTGGCTGAACCTTAAAAGCATACAATCACCGGCTTTGTCGAGCACTTTGAACCAGCGGTAAAACCATGCCAATTTATGCCTATAAATGCGCAGCTTGCGGCTTCGCGAAAGATCTGCTGCAAAAAATGTCGGATCCGCCTCTGACCGAGTGCCCCGAATGTCACAAACCTTCGTTCAGTAAACAGCTGACAGCGGCCGGTTTTCAGCTCAAGGGTTCGGGCTGGTATGCCACCGATTTCAAAACCGGCGCCAATCCAGCTGCCACGCCGGCGGCACCGCCGGCCGGCGCTGATGCACCAGCGACCACCACAGCACCCGCTAAAACCGACGCACCGGCGGCCTCGGTTAGCGCGTGCGCGCCCTCTTGCGCCTGCCATTAAACCTCTGTTGTTGTAGCTATGAACATTAAAAAATACATATTTGCCGGCCTGCTGGTCTGGCTGCCGCTGGCTATCACCTTGTGGGTGTTGAGCTGGCTGGTTGGTGCCATGGACGGGATTTTTGCCAATGTGTTGTATGGCCTGAGCAGTGTGCTGCCACAAGCCGTCAGCGATTCCTTGCAGCGCCTGCTGCAAATCAAGGGCCTTGGCGTGCTGCTGGTGTTTCTGGTTCTGGTCATCACCGGCGCCTTTGCTTCCAATGTCGCCGGTCGCTGGCTGGTCACGCAATGGGACAAGCTGTTCACCCACATACCTATCGTCAAATCTATTTACAACAGTGTCAAAAAAGTGTCTGACACTTTGTTTTCCAGTAACGGCAATGCGTTTCGTAAAGCCGTTTTGATTCAATACCCGCGTCAAGGTGCCTGGACGATTGCATTTCAAACCGGAACGCCTACCGGTGAAGTGGTTGACCATGTGGGCCCGGGTCATATCAATGTGTATGTCCCCACTACGCCCAATCCCACCAGCGGTTTTTTCCTGGTGGTGCCTGCCGCTGATGTGATCGAGTTAAATATGAGTGTTGACCAGGCCTTGACCTATGTGATTTCTATGGGCGCAGTATCCCTGGACCAGCCTGTTTTGAAAAACCCGTCCTGAGCCAAGCCAGCCTTTGGCAGCTTGCCCCCTTTTAAGAAACCTGTAACGAAAGAATTTTTACCATGGCAATGCGAACCCATTACTGCGGCTTGGTGACCGAAGCCATTCAGGGACAAACTGTCACGCTGTGCGGTTGGGTCAATCGCAGGCGTGACCACGGTGGTGTGATTTTTGTCGACTTGCGTGACCGCGAAGGTTATGTGCAAGTGGTGTGCGACCCCGACCGCGCCGAGATGTTCAAACAAGCCGAAGAACTGCGCAACGAGTTTTGTATCCAGATCAAAGGCTTGGTGCGTTTGCGCCCTGACGGCACCACCAACGAGAACTTGAAAAGCGGCAAGATTGAAGTGCTGTGCCACGAACTCGTGGTGTTGAACCCGTCTGTCACACCGCCTTTTCAATTGGATGACGACAACCTGTCCGAGACCACTCGCCTGACTCACCGCGTGCTGGATTTGCGCCGTCCTTACATGCAGAAAAACCTGATGCTGCGCTACAAAGTGGCGATGGCTGTGCGCAAGTTTTTGGATGCCAACGGGTTTGTCGATATTGAAACGCCCATGCTGACCAAGAGCACCCCCGAGGGCGCGCGCGATTACTTGGTGCCCAGCCGTGTGAACGACGGTCACTTTTTTGCACTGCCGCAGTCGCCTCAGTTGTTCAAGCAGTTGTTGATGGTTTCCGGTTTTGACCGCTACTACCAAATCACCAAATGTTTCCGTGACGAAGACTTGCGTGCTGACCGCCAGCCCGAATTCACCCAGATCGATATTGAAACCTCGTTCATGGACGAAGAAGAAATCCGCGCTTTGTTCCAAAACATGATCAAAGGCGTGTTCGTTGAAACCTTGGACATAGAACTCGGCGACTTCCCCATCATGGCCTACAGCGAAGCCATGCACCGTTTCGGCTCTGACAAGCCTGACTTGCGCGTCAAACTCGAGTTCACCGAATTGACCGACGTCATGGCCGATGTGGACTTCAAAGTCTTTAGTGCCCCGGCCACCACACCCGGCGGTCGCGTGGTCGCGTTGCGTGTACCGAACGGCGGCGAAATGAGCCGTGGCGAGATCGACAGCTACACCGAGTTTGTGAAAATTTACGGCGCCAAGGGTTTGGCGTGGATCAAGGTCAACGATGTGGCCGCAGGCCGCGATGGCTTGCAGTCGCCCATCGTGAAAAACATCCACGATGCCGCCATTGCCGAAATCTTGAAACGCACTGGTGCGCAAAACGGCGACCTGTTGTTCTTCGGCGCTGACAAAGCCAAGGTGGTGAACGATGCCATCGGCGCACTGCGCTTGAAAGTCGGCCATAGCGAGTTCGGTAAAAAACAAGGTTTGCTGGAAAACCGCTGGGCGCCATTGTGGGTGGTCGACTTCCCCATGTTCGAGTACGACGAGGAAGCACAGCGTTACAACGCGGTGCACCACCCGTTCACCGCTCCCAAAGACGGCCACGAAGACTGGATGGTCACCGCGCCTGAGAAATGCGTGGCCAAGGGCTACGACATGGTGTTGAACGGTTGGGAAATCGGCGGCGGCTCGGTGCGTATTCACCGCGCTGACGTGCAGCAAAAAGTGTTTGACGCACTCAAAATCACACCCGAGGAAGCCCAAGTCAAATTCGGTTTCTTGCTCGACGCTTTGCAATACGGCGCGCCGCCCCACGGCGGTTTGGCCTTTGGCCTGGACCGCATCGTCACTTTGATGACCGGTGCCGATTCCATCCGCGATGTGATTGCCTTCCCCAAAACCCAGCGCGCCCAGTGTCTGCTGACACAAGCGCCGTCGCTGGTTGACGAAAAGCAATTGCGCGAACTGCACATACGTTTACGTAATCTCGACATCAAAACGGCCTGACACCATGTCTAAATCTGTTGCTGACCAGGGTGTGCCCATCTCGGTGAAGATTCGCGAACGCGTGCTGGCTTCCAAACAGCGTTTTCACGCGAATGACAACATCGCGGAGTTCATTCAACCCGGTGAACTTGAAGCCTTGCTGGATGAAGTCGAAGACAAATTGAAAGCAGTGCTTGAGAGTTTGGTGATTGACACTACCAATGACCACAACACCAACGACACGGCCAAACGCTTGGCCAAGATGTACATCAAGGAAGTGTTTAATGGGCGCTATGTGACTTCACCGCAAATCACAGAGTTCCCTAACGCCGAGCGTTTGAACGAACTCATGATCGTCGGTCCCATCACCGTGCGCAGTGCGTGCAGCCACCATTTCTGTCCCATCATTGGCAAAATTTGGATTGGCATACTGCCGAACAAAAACACCAACGTCATCGGCTTGTCCAAATACGCCAGACTGGCCGAATGGGTGATGGGCAGACCGCAAATCCAAGAAGAAGCGGTTGTGCAACTGGCAGATTTGATTCAGCAAAAAACACGACCCGACGGTTTGGCGTTGGTGATGGAAGCCTCGCATTTCTGCATGGCCTGGCGCGGTGTCAAGGACTTGGACAGCCGCATGATCAACTCGGTCATGCGCGGCGCCTTCCTCAAGGACCCGATATTGCGGCGCGAGTTCTTGGCGCTGATCCCGCAAAAAAGTTAATGCATGATGGGCTTGTCAGCCTTTGAATGCCGCTTATGACACGCATGCTTGGTTGCGATTTCAGCAGCAGCCCGTCTAAACGCAAACACATTGTGGTCGCCTGGGGTGAAGCCGCAGGGGACCGCGTTTTATTGAAACAACTGCAGTTTTTTTCTTCTCTACAAGATTTCAGCGAATGCTTGCACACACCCGGCCCTTGGGTAGGCGGTTTCGATTTGCCGTTTGGCTTGCCGCGCGAGTTGGTTGAAACCTTGGGTTGGCCCACCGATTGGTTGGCCTGCATGCAGCAATTTGCACAACTCAGCCGCGAAGATATTCGCGCGCAATTTGCAGCTTTTTGCAATCAGCGTCCGGTCGGTGGGAAGTTCGCGCACCGCGCCACCGACTTGCCCGCCGGTTCGAGTCCCTCGATGAAATGGGTGAACCCGCCGGTGGCGTTCATGATGCACGCCGGTGTGCCTTTGTTGATCGAGGCTGGTGTGCATTTGCCGGGCTTGCATGATGGCGACGCGCAGCGCGTGGCCTTAGAGGCATACCCGGGCATGTGGGCGCGGCGGGTGCTGCAGCGGCAAAGTTACAAAAACGATGCGGCGGCCAAACAAAACACTGAGCGCTGGCTGGCACGCAAAAATCTGTTGCATGCCTTGGTCTGGGGCCACGACGATGTGCCTGTGCGTTTGAAGCTGAGCTCGGCCATGGCAGACACGCTGGTGGATGACGCCAGTGGCGACAGTTTGGATGCGGTGCTGTGCATGATGCAAGCGGCTTGGGCGCAACAGCGGTTTGAACAAGGCGACGCCTTGTATGGCTTGCCGCCCGACATGGACCGGTTAGAAGGATGGATCGTCAACGCATGAGCGAACCGTTATTGGCGCAGGTGATTGAAACGCCGCGGATGTGGTTGCGCTGTCCCATGCCGGGCGAAGGTGAAGCCCTTTACCAATGTGTGCAACAGACGCTGGCGCAATTGCAAACCTGGCCGGACTCTTTGCCTTGGGCGCAGCAACCGCAGTCGCCCGACATCTCGGAAGACTATTGCCAGACTTGTTATGCCGCTTGGGTGATGGGATTGCGTTGGCCCTTGCTGATGTGGGACAAAGACACAGCGCAATTGGCGGGCAGCATCGGTTTTCACCAGATCAACCACAACACGCAAACATGGGAGTTGGGTTATTGGTGCAGCCAGGCGATGCAGGGACAAGGCCGCATGACAGAAGCTGTGTCTGTGTTGACCGCGTATGTGCGGGAGCACTGGCCGCCAGTGCGCATACTGTGTCGCATAGACACGCGCAATACAGCGAGCTTGCGTGTGGTGCAAAAAACAGGATTCAGTTGGGAGAAGACAGAGTCGCTGGCATCAGACAGCGGTTTGCGGTACGAGGTGCAACATCATGTGCTGGGTCGGGCGCTGCACACCGGGCAGTCGGACTGACGCTGTAAGCGCATTTCGGTCCAACTGAGGTCGCGCCCGTCCAGCATCTGCAAACGACCGGCCAGCGATTGACCTAAACCGGTCAGCAATTTCAAAGCCTCAGCCGCTTGCAAACTGCCGATCACACCGACCAAAGGCGCGAGCACGCCCATGGTGGAACAACTGACTTCCTCGGGCGCATCTTGAGGCGGGAACACGCAGGCATAGCAAGGAGACGCGGCGTCCCGCACATCGTAGGTGGTGAGTTGACCGTCCAAGCGTATGACCGCGCCGCTGACCAGCGGCACCGCATGCGCCACACAAGCGGCGTTCAATGCGTGTCTGGTGTGGAAATTGTCGGTGCAGTCCAGCGCCACGTCTGCTTGCGCCAACAGTTGATTCAGCAATGCAGCATCGGCGCGCTCAGAAATGATTTGCACATCGACGCCGGGGTTGAGCGCCTGCATGGCATCACGGGCTGACTCCACTTTGAGTTGTCCTATGCGCGCCGTGGTGTGGGCGATTTGTCTTTGCAGATTGGTTAAATCGACCGTGTCGTGGTCTATCAAGGTAATGCGTCCTACACCGGATGCCGCCAGATACAGGGCGGCTGCGCTGCCTAGGCCGCCTGCGCCCAGCACCAGCGCATGGCTGTGCAACAAACAGTCCTGCCCGGTATCGCCCAGTTCGTTAAGAAGTATGTGGCGCGAGTACCGCAGCAGCTGGGCGTCATTCACCCTTTACTGTTCCTTTTTTTCTACAGGACGCTCGCTCAGTGTTTTGCTGATCTTCACCGGCTGGCGTTTCAAGTGGTTCAGCGCCTGTTGCAGTTGGAAATCTTCGGTACTGCCGAATTCAGGGGTTTTGCGATCTGCCACCGGTTTTCTGGATTCGTCTTCCAGACGCTTTAAGGCTTCTTCGCGTGCCTTCTCGCGCGCCGGGTCTTTCACCTCGGCACCCTGGCCGCTGTTGAGGTGTTTTTCCAGATCGGCTTCTCGGGTGCGCAGCGCGGCATACGGGCTGCCTTCAGCTGTGTCGTCGACCAGCAACTCGGGCACAATGCCCTTGGCCTGAATGGAGCGACCGCTAGGCGTGTAATAACGCGCAGTGGTGATCTTCAGCGCGGTATCCGCACCCAGTTGGCGCACGGTTTGTACCGAGCCTTTGCCGAAGGTCTGGCTGCCCATCAAGGTGGCGCGCTTGTGGTCTTGCAAAGCACCGGCGACGATCTCGCTGGCAGATGCTGAACCTTCATTGACCAGCACCAGCAGCGGTATTTTTTTGTACAGATTCTGAGTTTTACTGGCAAGGTTGGAAACCATGTCCTGACCACCACGGCGCAGATAGTATTCAGGCGCTGCTTTGTAGGTGAACTTGCTGTCTTCAAGTTGGCCGTTGGTAGACACCACGGTCACGTTATCGGGAAGGAACACAGCAGACACCGCCACAGCCGCATCCAGCAGACCGCCCGGGTCATTGCGAAGATCAAGCACAAGACCTTTCATTTTCGGGTCCTGCTTGTACAACTCTTCGAGTTTGCGAGTCATGTCTTCAACGGTGCGATCCTGGAACTGGCTGATGCGGATCCAGCCGTAACCATTTTCAATCATCTTGCTCTTGACGCTGACGGTTTTGATTTCTTCGCGGACGATGGTCACCGGGAAAGTGCGGTTTTCATCTTTGCGGTAGATGGTAAGTAAGACCTTGGTTTTGGGCTCGCCGCGCATGCGCTTGACGGCTTCGTTCAAAGACATGCCTTTGACAGCGGTGTCGTCGACCTTGGTGATCAGGTCACCCGGCTTCAAACCGGCGCGGTCAGCAGGTGAGCCCTCAATGGGAGATACCACTTTGACCAGACCATCTTCTTGCGAAATTTCAATACCGACGCCGACAAATTTACCGGTGGTGCCTTCGCGGAATTCTTTGTAGGATTTTTTATCGAAATATTGAGAATGTGGGTCTAGGCTGGCCACCATGCCAGAGATGGCGTCGTTGATGAGTTTTTTCTCGTCCACAGGTTCAACATAGTCAGACTTAACCATGCTGAATACCGCTGCCAGTTGCTGCAGCTCTTCTAGCGGCAAGGGCGCCATGTTGGCGCGTGCCACTGTCTGGAGTGAAAAAGTGGTGAGTGCGCCTGTGAGTGCGCCGACTGTCAACCAACCTGCAATTTTGAGTTTTTGGCCCATATGTAATGATCCCCTGTGCTTTTTGCGGACGTAGCGATTTAAGGAGATAGTTTACTGCCTATACGCACAAAACCAGGACCCGTTTTGCCTATAACCCCAACAGCGCCCGGAAGACCGACGGCTGCCTGCGTTCAAAGGTAGTAATGGCGTACCGGGCGCAGGTTCTCGTCCAGTTCATAAACCAAAGGTTCTCCATTCGGGATATTGAGCCCGACGATGTCCTGGTCGGAGATGCCATCCAAGTACTTGACCATGGCGCGAATGGAGTTGCCGTGGGCGCTGATCAGCACGCGTTTGCCGCTGCGTATGGCCGGTGCCAGCGAATCCTTCCAGAACGGCATGACCCGTTCGACCGTATCTTTCAGGCATTCAGTCAGCGGCACTTGGCCGGCTTGCAGCTTGGCATAACGCGGGTCGGTGCCTTCGTAGCGCTCGTCATCCGGCGTGAGCGCTGGCGGCGGCACATCATAACTGCGCCGCCAGGCCAGCACCTGGGCATCGCCGAATTTTTGCGCGGTTTCGGCTTTGTTTAAACCCTGTAAAGCGCCGTAATGGCGCTCGTTCAGGCGCCAGTGGTGAGCAACCGGCAACCATGATCTGTCCATGCTGTCCAAGGTATGCCACATGGTGTGTATGGCGCGCTTGAGCAAGCTGGTGTATCCCAGATCAAAGTCATAACCGTGGGCCTTGAGCTTCAAACCTGCTTGCTGGGCTTGTTTGACGCCGGTGGCTGTCAATTCGACATCGGCCCAGCCGGTGAAGCGGTTTTCCAGGTTCCATAGGGATTCGCCGTGGCGGATGAGAACAAGCTTGTACATGAATGAATAAAACCTTGTAAGAATATGCTGTCGGAAAAGGATTCTAGAATGGACGCTAGCTGCTACTTGAGGTTGACTGAGTGAATTTTTTGATTGAAAACTGGATTCTTGTGTTGGTTGCTGTCACTTCCGGTGTCGGTTTATTGCTTCCCAACCTGAAAGCCATGGGCGCGCCCGGACTGTCTCCCACCCAGGCTGTGCTGTTGATCAACCGCGAAAAAGCCAACGTGGTCGATGTGCGCAGCGCTGATGAATTTGCCACCGGTCACCTGATCGGTTCACGCCATGTGGCCATGGAAAACATTTCGGCCGACTTAGCTAAAACCGTGACTGACAAAAAACGTCCGCTCATACTGGTCTGCGCCAGCGGCATGCGCTCGCAAAAAGCCCAGCGCATCGCCCAGCAACTCGGCTATGAAAATGCGCACAGCCTAGGAGGCGGCCTGAAAATCTGGCAGGAAGCTAATCTGCCGCTGGAAAAAGCCTGAACCTCATCACTTCATCACACCTGCCATGACACCTGTCAAGATGTATACCACCGCTGTTTGCCCTTACTGCGTGCGGGCCAAGCAAATCCTGAAAGCGCGTGGTGTCGAGCATATTGAAGAGGTGCGTATCGACTTGTCATCCGAGCAACGCGACCACATGATGAACCTGACCGGGCGGCGTACCGTGCCGCAGATTTTCATCGGCGACCATCATGTCGGCGGTTGCGATGATTTGATCGCTCTCGACAGCAGTGGCGGCCTCATGCCCTTGCTTGAGGCGAACTGAGATAATCCTCTCAAATTAACCCCGCCCCCCAAAATACTTGGAGGGTTTTATCCAGGACATCCCATGGCAGACACTCTCGAACCTATTTTTTTGATTCAGCGCATGTACCTGAAAGATTTGTCGCTGGAGCAACCCAATTCGCCGGCTATTTTGTTGTCTCAGGAACAGCCTGCGGTCGACATTCAAATCGGTTTGGGTTCAGAGCAAGTGGCAGAAGGCGTGTTTGAAATCACCGTCACCGCCACCGTCACTGCCAAGGTCAATGATCAAACCATGTTTCTGGTAGAAGCCAAGCAGGCCGGTATTTTTGAAATCCGTCACATGCCCGACGGTCAGATGGAGCCCATCACGGGCATCGCTTGTCCGCAAATTATTTACCCCTATTTGCGCAGCAACGTTGCCGATGTGATTCAACGCGCAGGCTTTCCGCCGGTGCACATGGCTGAAATCAACTTCCAGGCCATGTACGACCAGCAACAGCGCATGAAAGCCGAGCAGAAACTGCAGTGAACCTGCTGATTCTGGGCGCTGGTGCCTGGGGCACGGCACTGGCCATACAAGCCAGCCAACGTCATGCGGTTACTTTATGGGCGCGCGACGCAGACCATGCAAATCGCATGCTGTCGCGGCGTCTGAATTCAAGTTATTTACCCGGCCACAATTTTCCTGAAGGCTTGATGCCCAGCCATGCAGCATTGCCGGGGCTGGCTCAACACGCCGACCTGGTGGTGCTGGCGGTGCCCATGGCCGCGCTGCGCCAGGTATTGCTGGAAGTCAGTCCGTTTATCCAAGACAAACCGCTGGTCTGGTTGTGCAAGGGCTTTGAAGCGGTAAAACATACTCACAATGCTTATGGACTGATGGCTCACGAGGTACAGGCTCAAGTCGCTCCGGCCATGTTCGCCGGTGTATTGAGCGGTCCGAGCTTTGCGCAAGAAGTGGCAGCTGGTCAGCCCACTGCGCTGGTGGCGGCCAGCCGGCATGCCCTGGTCAGACAGGCCTTGGTCAATGCGTTTCATGCTGACAAGCTGCGTGTGTATGCTAACGATGATGTGGTCGGCGTGGAAACCGGCGGTGCTGTGAAAAATGTACTGGCCATTGCCACCGGTTTGTGCGATGGCTTGCAACTCGGCTTGAACGCGCGCGCCGCTCTCATCACCCGGGGCTTGGCCGAGATGACGCGCCTCGGCGTGGCTTTGGGTGCGCGCGCAGAAACTTTCATGGGCTTGAGCGGATTGGGCGACCTGGTGCTGACCGCAACCGGGGACTTGTCGCGCAACCGTCAAGTGGGCATGGGCCTGGCGCAAGGCCGGTCGCTGCCCGACGTCTTGCATTCGCTTGGTCATGTGGCTGAAGGGGTGTACAGCGCGCGCACCGTGGTGCAACGCGCGACTTTGTTAGGCGTAGACATGCCGATAGTGTCTGCGGTGGCCGCCGTGCTGCAAGGTGAGGTCAGCCCGACTCAAGCGGTGAGCATGCTCATGGTGCGGGGTGCCAAAGGGGAATAAGCGCGAATCAAACCACCAGGTTATCTATCAACCGCGTCTTACCCAACCTGGCCGCACCCAACACCACCAGCGGTTGTGAACCCACCGCAGTCACAGGTGATAAATCGTGTTGATAGCGCAAAGTGATGTAGTCCGGTGCCCAGCCTCTGTCTCGCAAGCCGGCCATGGCCGCAGTTTCGGCAGCCGTCACATCAAACCTGCCGGAACCCGCTTCGACGCGCACAGATGCCGCCAAAGATTTCAAAACCATAGACAACTGCACCGCCTCGATGCGTTCGTCGACGCTTAGGTAGCCGTTGCGCGAGCTCAGCGCCAGCCCGTCGGGAGCGCGCGTGGTCTCGCCGGTAATGATGTCAACCGGCATGGCCAGTTGCGTCATCATGCGCCGCAGTATCAACAACTGCTGAAAATCTTTTTGGCCGAAAACGGCCACGCCGCCGCTGTGCGCGAATACGCAATGAAACAACTTCAACACCACGGTGCACACGCCGGTGAAAAACCCGGGTCTGAACTGGCCTTCCAGAATATCGGCTAAAGCCGGGTCGGGCAGCAGCTTGAAACTTTGCGCTTGCGGGTACAGCTCATCCTCGTCCGGCGCAAACAACACATCGCAACCTACGCTGCGCAATTTCTCGCAGTCGTTGTCAAATGTGCGCGGGTAGCTGGCAAAGTCTTCGCCAGGTAAAAACTGCAGACGGTTGACAAAAATGCTAGCCACGCTGACATCGCCTTGCGCTTTGGCCATGCGCATCAGGCTCAGGTGTCCTTCATGCAGATTGCCCATGGTGGGCACAAAAGCAGGCTTCTTGTAAGCTGATAGTTGCTGGCGCAATTGCGCCACGGTTCGCGCAATCAACATGAACAGTCACCAGGCGTGGAGTTCATTCACAGGGAATTTTTTGGTTTTGACGGCTTGCACAAACGCTTGCATGGCGCCCAGCACCGTGCCGGACTCGGTCATGAAGTTATAGGCAAATTTCGGCACCTTGCCCTGTGTCACGCCCAGCATGTCGTGCAACACCAGAATTTGTCCGGCGGTATCCACACCGGCGCCTATGCCGATCGTGGCGCAGGTGTTGAGGGCGCTGGTGATTTCACCTGAGAGCACGGCCGGCACCATCTCCAGCACCAGCGCCTGCGCACCGGCGTTTTGCAGCAGCAATGAATCCTGCATCAGTTTTTGAGCACCGGTTTCGGTGCGTCCTTGCACCCGGTAGCCGCCCAGCGTGTTCACGCTTTGCGGTGTCAAACCGAGGTGTCCGCACACGGGAATGCCGCGGGTCACCAGAAACTCGACGGTGGGCGCTAGCCAGGCGCCGCCTTCAAGCTTGACCATGTGGGCGCCGGCTTGCATCAGCGTGGCAGCGCTTTGGAAAGCTTGTTCGGGGGTGGCGTAACTGCCGAAGGGCATATCGCCCAGGATGATGGGGCGACCGTTTTGTTTTTGCACACCGCGCGCCACACATTCGGTGTGGTAACGCATGGCCTCTAAAGTGACCGGCAGCGTGCTGTTGTGGCCTTGACACACCATGCCCAGCGAATCGCCGACCAGAATGATTTCGACACCGGCCAGATCGGCCACGGCGGCAAACGTCGCGTCATAGGCGGTCAACATGGTGATTTTTTCGCCGTCAGCCAGCATTTTCATCAGGCTGTGCATGGTCATGGCCGGTCGTTTACCGGCTTCGGGGGCTGAGGGTTGTACGCTCATGGTGCTTTCTCCTTTGTGGGGTTATTGGGCAGGTGAGTAAGCCAGACGCACATAGATGGGTGCGTAGGCTTCGGCTTGGGTGATGTCAACCAGCATTTCTTTGGCGAGTTCCAGCAGGGCGATGAAAGTCACCAGCATCACCGGCACGCCAAGTGCGGCATCAAACAGATTTTCAAATTCGACAAAACGCTGGCCTTGCAATTTTTTGAGCACCATGCTCATGTGCTCACGCACAGACAGTTCTTGGCGGCTGATTTTGTGGTGTTGAATCAGTTTGGCGCGACGCAGTATGTCGGCCCAGGCGGCTTGCAAATCGGGCACAGCCACATGCGGAAAACGCGGTTGCATGGATTGTTCGATATAGACCTGGGCACGCAAAAAATCTCGGCCTTGCTGCGGCACTTGATTCAGACGCGCAGCCGCCAGTTTCAGCTGTTCATATTCCAATAAACGGCGCACCAATTCGGCACGCGGGTCTTCGGGCTCTGCGCCTTCGGGCACTTTCTTGGGCGGCAGCAACATGCGGGACTTGATTTCAATCAGCATGGCCGCCATCAGCAAATACTCGGCGGCGAGTTCAAGATTGGTCTTGCGGATTTCCTCGACATAACTCAGGTACTGCCTGGTCAAGCCCGCCATGGGAATGTCAAGAATATTGAAATTTTGTTTGCGAATCAAATAGAGCAGCAAATCCAGCGGGCCTTCAAAGGCTTCCAGAAAAATTTGTAGCGCGTCCGGCGGTATGTACAAATCCTGCGGCATGGCGAACAGCGGTTCGCCATACAAACGCGCCACTGCCACATGGTCTATGACCGAAGGCATATGGGGCAAATCGGCATTCGGCCCGGCAGGCCAGTTCGCCACAGTCGGGGTGTTCACTTGGGCGCGTTGGTCTGGTAGACGTAGGGCTTTTGCGCCACGCGAGCGTCTTTGAATTCGGCTTGTTCCTGGCGGTTCAGGCTTTTGTCCCACAACAGCGCCCGTCCATGGCGTTGCTCTGCCTCCAGCGTAGGCTTGGCGGCTTTGAGCTGCTGTAAAAACTCAGTGGTTTCAGAGGTGTAGGCCGGGCGGCTGAACAATGACATAAGCGGTGAATTCCAGGTGAGAACAAGATTCTACTCAGTCGCCATCTGTATCGCAGTTTGCCAATCTTGTTGCAGGTGGCCGGGTCGCAGCCGCGCCAGCAAACCGGTTCGTTGCAAGATGTCCTGGGGTTGCGGGTTCAAGCCGCAGAGCATGAGTTGCACCTGTTGGTGTTCGCAGGTTTGCATCAAGCTTAGCAAGGCATCTGCGCCGCTGGAGTCTATGTAAATCAAACCGCCGAGTTCCAGCACCAGCGTGTATTCGGGTAAATCGCTGGCGATAGCCTCCAGCAAATCTACGGCGCCGAAAAACAGCGCACCGTCTATGGCCCAGACCTGGGTTTGCGCCGAGGTGTGCAGCAACTTGCGTTGCGTCAGGCTGGAGATGCGGTAAATGAAAGTCAGGCAGGCGGCGGCCAGGCCAACGGCCAGGCCAACCGATAAATCCACCAGCACGGTCAGCACAAACACAGCGAGCAGCGTGAAACGGTAAGGCCAGCGAAATTGCGACAAGCGCACAAACGCGCGCCAGTCGCCCATATTCCAGGCGATGAACAGCAGCAAAGCGCTCAACACACCTAAGGGAATATGCGAGACCAGCGGCGCGGCCAGCATGACGATCAACAACAGTCCCAGCGCGTGCACCATACCAGCGACGGGGCTGCTGGCACCGTTTTTCACATTGGTGACGGTGCGCGCCAAGGCACCGGTGGCGGGCATGCCGCCGACAAAAGGCATGACCATATTGGCCAGGC
>Ga0192657_1114_pt1 | contig 21084 bp, 20 predicted proteins | sample LauGreFBDMM110DN_2_FD_133054 | JGI IMG/M metagenome (GOLD analysis project Ga0192657, IMG submission 133054) | reverse complement strand
GACATGGTCAAGGCGATTGAATAAAGCCGCTCACAAAGCGTCGGCTGTGAGCAGGAGAAGAACATGACCGTCAATAGCACTGGCGTGATAGGCATCATCGGCGGCAGCGGTGTGTACGACATCGAAGCCTTGCAGGATAAGCAATGGAAGAAGATCAATTCTTCCTTTGGCGAGCCTTCGGATGAATGCCTGTTCGGCCACCTCAATGGTCAGCCAATGGTGTTTTTGCCGCGCCATGGTCGCGGTCACAAAATTCCGCCGTCTGCCATCAATTACCGCGCCAATATTGATGCACTCAAACGCGCTGGAGTGACCGACTTGATCTCAGTCAGTGCTGTTGGTTCCCTGAAAGAAGAACTGCCGCCGGGTACTTTCGTCATCGTCGATCAATTCATTGACCGCAGTTTTGCGCGTGAAAAAAGTTTTTTCGCCACTGGCCTCGTTGCTCATGTGTCCATGGCGCACCCGGTATGCAACCGGCTAGGCAATCACCTTGAAACTGCTGCGCGCGGCCTGCAACTGCCGGTGGTCAGAAACGGCACCTACCTGGTGATGGAAGGGCCGCAGTTCTCCACCCTGGCTGAATCCCGGCTTTACCGTCAATGGGGTTGTGACGTGATCGGCATGACCAATATGCCCGAGGCCAAGCTGGCGCGTGAAGCAGAAATTTGCTATGCCTCGGTGGCCATGGTGACTGACTTCGATTGCTGGCACCCTGACCATGACGCGGTGACGGTAGACGCCATTGTCAAAGTGTTGCTGGCGAATGCTGACAATGCCAGATCGCTGGTCAAGGCAGTGACGCCTGCCTTGGCGGCTGACAAACACGCCGATGCTTGCGCTTGCCGCAAGGCCTTGGAGTTCGCCATCATCACCGCGCCGCAGGCGCGCGACCCGGCTCTGGCGGCCAAACTCGACGCCGTCGCCGGGCGGGTTCTCAGAACCGCAGCTTGAATGAGCACACCAGCACCAGGCCTTGCCAATGAACAAGCGTTACGCGAGCAGATGCTGGCCGCCGCTTTGCAACTCGACGCTGTCGGATTGAATCGGGGCAGCACCGGCAACTTGTCAGTACGTGTTGGCGATCAATGGCTGGTGACACCGTCGGGTATTGCGGCACAGGACTTGGGCCCGCAGTCCATGGTGCAAATGGATTTCAACGGGGAACCGTCGGGGCCGGGCAAGCCTTCCAGCGAATGGCGTTTTCACCGCGATATCCTGGCCTCGCGAACTGACGTCGGCGCCATTGTGCATACACACTCCAGGTTCGCCACCGCATTTGCCTGTTTGCACCGCGAGATTCCGGCGTTTCATTACATGATTGCCATTGCCGGGGGAGACAGCATACGTTGTGCGCCGTATGCCTTGTTCGGCACGCAGGAATTGTCCAACCATGCACTCAAAGCCTTGCAGGACCGCAAAGCTTGTTTGCTGGGCAACCACGGTTTGATTGCTTTGGGCGCTGATTTGAAAAAAGCGGTGGCAGTGGCCATCGAAGTCGAGTCCTTGTGTGAACAGTATTGGACAGCGCTGCAACTCGGTGAGCCGACAATTCTGAGCCTTGAGCAAATGCAAGCAGTGCATGAAAAATTCAAAACCTACGGCCAAACCAACACATGACAAGCACCGCTGATAACAGCCGGGTTGAAACTTTGCGCTGGCACTCGGACAAGCTGGAGATGATTGATCAGCGTGTTCTGCCTATGCGCTTTGAATACCTGTCCTATACCAATGCCGACGAAGTCGCGCAAGGCATACGCAGTATGGTGGTGCGCGGTGCGCCTGCCATCGGTTGTGCGGCAGCTTACGGCGTAGCTTTGCAGGCGCTGGCATACAAGCATGCGGATAAGCCAGGCTTTGAGCAAGCCATGGCTCACGGTTTCGAGGTATTGGCGGCCAGTCGCCCCACTGCGATGAATTTGTTTTGGGCCTTGCAGCGCATGAAAGATTTTTTTCAAGCCCATGCGCATCAATCACAAACACAACTCGCTGTTGCGTTGTTGGCGCTAGCCCATGAGATCAGCGCAGAAGATGTGCGCATCAACCGCGCCATGGGCGACTTAGGCGCCGCTTTATTGAAAGACGGCGCACGCGTGTTGACCCATTGCAATGCCGGCGCCTTGGCCACCGCCGGTCATGGCACGGCGCTGGGGGTGATCCGCTCGGCGGTTGAGGCCGGTAAAAAAATCTCTGTGTTTGCCGATGAAACCCGTCCGTTTTTGCAAGGTGCCAGACTGACCGCCTGGGAAATGGTGCAGGAAAACATTCCGGTCACCTTGATCACTGACAACATGGCCGGGCATTTGATGAAATGCGGTGAGGTAGACGCGGTCATTGTCGGTACTGACCGGGTAGCGGCCAACGGCGACGTGGCCAACAAAATAGGCACTTACATGGTGGCGGTGCTGGCGCGCCGGCACAACATCCCTTTTTATGTGGCTTGTCCTTTATCGACCATCGATATGCAATTGCCGCATGGAGACGCGATTCCCATCGAGGAGCGCAGCCATGACGAAGTCACCGGTTTTGGCGCACAGCGTTGGGCGCCGACAGGCGTGCAAGTTCGCAACCCGGCATTTGATGTGACACCGGCCGAACTGGTCAGTGCATTGATCACTGAAAAAGGCGTTATTTACCGCCCGGATCAAGCAGGACTGCGGCAGCTGTTCGGGCTGTGAATCTGCTGCCGGGTTTTATTTCAACCAGCCGCGGCGACGGAAATAAATCATGGGTACAACCGCGCTGGCCGCCATCAAGGCCAATGCATAGCCGTAGCCGAAGGTCCATTGCAATTCGGGGATGAACTGAAAGTTCATGCCGTACACGCTGGCGATCAGCGTAGGCGGCAGCAAGGCCACGCTGGCCACCGAAAAGATTTTGATGATCTTGTTCTGGTTGATGTTGATGAAACCTACGGTCGCATCCATCAAAAAGTTGATCTTGTCGAACAAAAACGCGGTGTGGCTGTCGAGTGAATCAATGTCACGCAGAATCTGGCGGGCATCGTCAAATTGTTCTGCGTTGAGCATGCGCAGCCGCATGGTGAAACTCAGCGCGCGCCGGGTGTCCATCATGTTGCGTCGTATACGGCCGTTCAAGTCTTCCTGGCGCGCAATCTCTGCCAGCACTTCGCCCGCGAGTTCGTCGGTCACGTCGCCTGACAACACCATCTTGCTGACTTTTTCAAGTTCATCGTAAATACCTTCGAGCGTGTCGGCAGAGTATTCGGCGTCGACTGAAAACAATTCAAGCAACACATCCTTGGCGTCTTCAATCAAGCCCGGAGCGCGTCGTGCACGCAGCCGCAGCAGTCTGAAAACCGGCAAATCTTCTTCATGGACAGAAAACAGCACGCCGTGGCTTTTCAAAGCGTTGTTATGCTGGTTCAAAATAAAAGCCACTCGCACGGCGCGCGGCTCATCAATGTCGGCGATCAAAAAGTCGGAGCGGATATGTAACTCGCCGTTGTCTTCTTCGTAAAAGCGCGCAGACTCTTCTATGTCCTCGTCCATGGCGTCATCCGGGACTTGCACATCAAAGTGCTGGCTGATCCAGCGTTTTTCTTCAGGTGTAGGTGACTCCAGGTCAACCCATATAGGTTGAAAACGGGACAACTCTTCGAGCGAGGAAATTTCTTCCTGAAACAGGCGGCCATTGGCCAGCGAAAAAATATTGAGCATGGCAAATCTCAGTGCGTGAAAGGGCGGATGAAAGGGTAAGGTTCGCTTTCGATGCCGCCCGGCCTGTTGCCAGTGGACCGAAAGCTACCGACTAGGGTAGGTTTCCAAGGAGTCTGCTCCGTAGCTGATCAAGCGGTCATTATTGCACTGCTTTATGACATGTCGACTGACTGTTAAAGTCGCCGGTTTGCTTTGGGCCTTGCTGCATGCACACTGAATTAAAGCCCGGGCGCGAACGGGCATTGCTGTTGACCCTGGCCGGCATCCAATTTACCCATGTGGTCGATTTCATGATCATGATGCCCCTGGGTCCGCAACTCACAGCCTTGTTTCAGATCACTGATGCGCAATTCGGATTGCTGGTTTCTGCATACACGTTTGCCGCCGGTTTTTCCGGTTTGCTGGCTGCTTCGTTTGTCGACCGCTTCGAGCGCAAACGCCTTGTGTTGACTGTTTATGTGTTGTTCGCTTTGACCACCCTTGGCTGTGCACTGGCGCCTACCTACGGCATGTTGATGCTGGCCAGAATTTCCGCCGGCATGTTTGGCGGTATTCTGTCGGCCATGACGCAAACCGTCATCGGTGACGTCATTCCATTTTCACGGCGCGGGCGTGCCACCGGCCTGGTGATGACCTCGTTTTCGCTCGCCACCGTCATGGGCGTGCCGTGCGGACTGTTGCTGGCCAACTATGCCGGCTGGCACAGCAGCTTCATCGCCATCGCTGTGGTTTGCGCTCTGGTGGGCTTGGCGGCAGTGTTTAGCTTGCCGCGACTGGACAAACATGTGGCACAGGCCCGAGGTCAAAATATGTTGTTTGCCGTTCGCGGCGTGCTGGCCGACGCCAACCACCGGCGTGCGCTGGCCATGTCTTGCGCCATGATGTTTGCCGCTTTCACCGTCGTGCCCTACATCACGCTTTACATGCAGGCCAACAAGGTGTTGCTGGCGTCTGAAATACCGCTTATTTATTTGAGCGGCGGAGTCGTGACTTTGCTGAGCGCGCGCTGGGTAGGCATACTCACGGACCGGGTCGGTAAGCGTTTCATGTTTCAACGCATGTTGCTGTTGTCCATGCTGCCATTGACTGTCACCACATTGATGCAAACCGCGCCTCTGGCGCTGGTCTTGTTTGTCTCGTCCAGCCTGTTTTTCTGCATGAATGCACGCATGATCCCCGGTATGGCCTTGTTGACCTCGGCGGCGTTGCCGCAATTTCGCGGTACTTTCATGTCCTTGAACGGCGCGGTGCAATCGGTGTCCATGGGCTTGGCCACCTGGCTGGGCGGCGTGTTGATACAGCGCAACGTTCAAGGTGAGGTGACGCATTACTGGCTGTGTGCCGTAGCGGCTGTGGCGGCCTCCTTGCTGGCCTATGTGCTGGCGCAGCGGGTCAAGATGCATACCGACTAGGGGCCGTCGGCTACGGGGTCACTTCTTGAATCCGGTCTGATGCAGCCACGGGCATGAAGGTTTATTGCGCTGCGGTTTGCTTTTTTCGGCAACTGGGCGCATAGTGGAGGTGACCTGTCAACGTTCAGGCATGAGGCCCGGGCGTCTGGCACAGGTTTTTGTCCGGAGGGTTTGTATGAATTTAACGATCAGCGGTCATCATCTGGAAGTCACGCCTGCTTTGCGTGGTTATGTCATTCAAAAACTTGATCGCGTCATGCGGCATTTTGACAAGGTTGTCGATGTGCGCGTGTTGCTGTCGGTGGAAAAGCAGAAAGAAAAGCAAGGAAGGCAGCGAGCCGAATGCAATATCCATGTCAAGGGCAGCGATTTGTTCGCTGAATCCGCCAGCCAGGATTTGTATGCAGCTGTCGATGATCTCGTCGATAAGTTGGACCGTCAGGTGGTGCGCCACAAGGACAGGTTGCAGGATCACCATCACAGCAGCGTCAAACGCGAATTGATGAACTGAAATCTGCGGCTCTGGCCCAACACAACCGCCTGTCCGTCAGGCGGTTTTTTTCTGCCGGATTTTACATAATATGAAAGTTATCATTATTTACCCTAGCTTGACACCCAAACTAGGAGCATAATCAGCCCCCAATCATGAACAGACTCGCTGCCATATTGCCTGCTGCACAAGCGCTTGTGCAGGTAGACGCGACCAGTAAAAAACGTGCTTTTGAGGAAGCCGGTTTGCTGTTTGAAAATTTGCATGGCTTAAACCGAGCCATGGTGGCGGACAGCCTTTTTGCGCGAGAGCGCCTGGGTTCTACCGGGTTGGGTTACGGCGTAGCCATACCGCACGGTCGTATCAAGGGCATGAAGACGCCGCTGGCAGCGGTGTTCCGTCTGGCCGATCCCATAGGCTTTGACGCCCCGGATGAAAAACCTGTGTGTCTGATGATTTTTCTTTTGGTCCCAGAGGCCTCTACCCAAAAGCATCTGGAAATCCTGTCAGAAATTGCCGAAATGTTGAGCGACGCTGTATTGCGCGACAAACTCAAAAGCTGCAATGACGCTCAGGAACTGCACCATCTGATCGCCAGCTGGCAATCGGTACAAACCGTTTAAGCCGATCTTGTTTTGAAACCCACCGTTGTCAGCGCTGATGTTTTATTTGAAGACTTCAGACGGCGGTTGAACTGGCAATGGGTGGCCAGCCAAAGCGCCAAAGAACGCCACTTTGATGAAGTCGCGGTGCGCATGGCGCGCTCAGGCGCAGATCTGGTCGGCTACCTTAATTACATACACCCTTATCGCTTGCAAGTGCTGGGCCAGCGCGAAGTCGAATACTTGTCTCACGCGGATGCTCAGGTGGGCGAGCGCCGGGTCGCGCGCATCGTGACGCTGGAGCCGCCGGTGTTGGTGGTGGCAGATGGCCAGACCCCCACGCCGGCACTCTTGAAGATGTGTGAGCAGGCGCACATCCCGATGTTTGTGACAGCCGAGTCAGCCTCCTTTGTGATTGACCTGCTGCGCGCGTATTTGTCCAAGCATTTTGCCGACCGCACCACCTTGCATGGTGTGTTCATGGACATTCTTGGCATGGGCGTGATGATCACCGGCGAGTCGGGACTGGGCAAAAGCGAACTCGGGCTGGAGCTGATTTCCCGCGGCCACGGCTTGGTCGCCGATGACGCGGTGGATTTGTACCGCATCAACCAGACCACCCTAGAAGGGCGTTGCCCGGCCTTACTGCAAAACCTGCTGGAAGTGCGTGGTATTGGTTTGCTGGACATACAAGCTATTTTTGGCGAAACAGCGGTACGCCGCAAAATGCGGCTCAAGCTGATCGTGCACTTGGTGCGCAAGGAAACCCTGGAGCGCGACTACGACCGTTTGCCGCATGAACCGTTAACCCATGATGTGCTGGGCATACCCGTGCGCAAAGTCGTGATACAGGTGGTGGCCGGTCGCAATATCGCGGTACTGGTCGAGGCAGCGGTGCGCAACACGATTTTGCAGTTGCGCGGAATTGATACCTATGAGAAATTCGTGGCGCGCCACCGCGAGGCCATGGAATCTAACCAGGTGGACTAGGCGTTTTTGTTAGGGCAGGGGTTGCGTGAACAATGCGCATACAGGCTGAGCGCATGGTCGGCAATCTCGAAACCCTTGGCCCGCGCTATATCGTGCTGGCGCTTTTCGATTTCCGCATCAAAAAACTCTTCCACTCGGCCGCAATCTAGGCAAACCAGGTGGTCGTGGTGCTGGCCTTCGTTGAGCTCGTAGACCGCCTTGCCGCCTTCAAACTGGCTGCGCGTCAGCAGGCCGGCTTGTTCAAACTGCATCAATACCCGGTAAATGGTGGCCAGGCCGATGTCGGCGCGTTCGTTGAGCACTAAGCGGTAGACATCTTCGGCGCTCATGTGGCGTTGTCCGCTTTTTTGGAACAATTCCAAAATGGTGATGCGCGGTAAGGTGGCTTTCAAGCCGGTATTTTTTAAATCACCTATGAACTGCATATCAACCTTTCGCCGCCATGAGAACGGAACCATGACCCCTCGTTACAATGGATTCATCATAGCCTGCTTATTCCCCAACATGACTTCTTGGCAACCTCTATCGGCGCGCAGCTTCGGTCTGTTTCTTCTCGTCAGTCTGGCTGCTTGCTCTTTTGTGGAAGACCCCGTCTCCAAGGCCATGAAAAGGATGACGCCCTACCGGGCTGAAGTCGTCCAAGGCAATTTCGTCTCCAAGGAGCAGTTGCAGGCCTTGCGACCTGGCATGAGCCGAAAACAAGTCAGGGAAATTCTCGGCACCCCTTTGATTGCCAGTGTGTTTCATGCCAATCGCTGGGATTACGCCTTCACCATCAAGCGCCAGGGCACGGCCCCTCAGCAACGCAAGCTATCGGTTTTTTTCAAGGAAGATGTGTTTGAACGGGTTGACGCAGAGGAATTACCCAGCGAATCTGAATTTGCTGAAAAATTGACTACCAACCGTTCTGAAAATATCAAAGTCCCTGAGCTCAAAGCTTCCGAACAGGATTTGGAAAAATTCCGCAGGGCAAGCCCTGCCCCTGTCGCCGCAGATGCACCTGCCGATGCCAGCGGCCCCGCCAAAACCTATCCTCCTTTGGAACCCAAGGGGCCTTGAGGTGTTTGCACCATGATCTATAACAACTCTTCCCCTCGCCGTATCGCGATTGCTGGTGCCAGTGGGCGCATGGGCCGTATGTTGATCGAGGCGGTTTTGCAGGCCGGTGACACGCAACTTGCCGGCGCCTTGGACATGGCCAGCAGCCCGCATATCGCAACCGATGCCGCCGCTTTTCTCGGCAGGCCTGCCGGTGTATGGATCAGCGACGATTTGGACGCTGGTTTGGAAAACGCACAAGTGCTGATCGATTTCACCCGTCCGGAAGGCACCATGCAGCACCTGGCGGCGTGCCGTCGACTGGGTGTGCAAATGGTGATTGGTACCACCGGGTTCTCTGGCGTGCAAAAGGCCGAGATTCAAGCCGCCAGTCGCGAGATTGCTATCGTCATGGCGCCCAATATGAGCGTGGGCGTGAATGTCACGCTCAAATTGCTGGAGCTGGCAGCCACGGCGCTGAACAATGGCTACGACATTGAAATCATCGAGGCGCACCACAAGCACAAAGTGGATGCACCCTCAGGCACTGCACTGAAGATGGGTGAAGTCATCGCCTCGGCGCAAGGCCGTCAATTGAAAGACTGTGCGGTGTATGAGCGCTACGGACATACCGGCGAACGTGTGGACGGCAGCATAGGTTTTTCCACCATACGCGGCGGCGACATCGTCGGCGACCACACAGTGATGTTTGCCACCGAAGGCGAGCGCATAGAAATTACCCACAAATCCGCCAGCCGCAGCACCTATGCCCAGGGCAGTTTGCGTGCCGTGCGTTTTCTGGCGCAGCAACGCAGCGGTTTGTTCGATATGTTTGATGTGCTCGGCTTAAAGCAGGCAGGACAGCAGCCATGAATCTGTGGGACACGCTGGCGCAGGCCGATGGCGTCAGCCTGGCAGTCACGTTGTTGCTGCTGTGCATGTCCATGGCCAGCTGGTACATCATTCTTTATAAAAGCTGGTTGCTTCATCAAGCTGTCAGACAACTGGCGACTTGTAAGGCCTTGTTCTGGCAGGCATCCGATTGGACACAGGCGCGCGCGCACTGGCTGGGGGCAGACCCCCAAGCCATGTTTTCTGTGCTGCTAGACGCTGCTGCGACCGCGCCTGATAGCGGGCTAGCCGCTGCCGCCAGCAGGGAAGATCAATTGACACGCAGATTGCGTGAAGCCTTGCAAACGGTTCGTGCCCGGCTTCAGTGGGGCCAAGACTTGCTGGCCACCATAGGCGCTACTGCACCCTTCGTCGGCTTGCTGGGCACGGTTTGGGGCATTTTTCATGCCCTCACCAATCTGGCGGTCGCCGGACAGTACACCTTAGATAAAGTGGCCCAGCCGGTCGGTGAAGCCCTGGTCATGACCGCTGTCGGCCTGGCTGTGGCTATCCCCGCAGTGATGGCCTACAACCTGATGGGCCGCCGTCTGGCCAGCCTGGACGCCGAGCTCGAAGGCTTGGCTTATGACTTGCGCGCCCTGGCCCAGGCCGCAGCGCACAACAAAGCTTGAGTATTTTCATGGCATTTGGTGAATTTGAAAAACGCCAATCCCATGCACCTATGGGTGACATAAACGTTACTCCGCTGGTTGATGTGATGCTGGTGCTGCTGGTCATTTTTATCATTGCTGCGCCCATGATGACCGGTGGCTTGCATATGGAACTGCCACAAGCCGATGCACCGCCAGTCCCGGCCAAGCCGGTTCTGCTCGAGGTGGCGCTGGACAGCACCGGACAACTGCGAGTTGACGGCCAGCCGCTGTCCATCAGCCAGCTTGCCGCAGCGCTTAGCTTGCGTGCAGCGGCGGCACTAACCACCGAAGTGCAACTCAAAGTCGACAAATCCGTGCCCTACGGCAGCGTGGCCGAAGTGCTGGCTGAAATCCAGAAATCCGAGTTGCGCAGCGTGTCGCTGGCGGTGCAGTCGCCTGCGCCTAAAATCCAGTCCAACTCCCCGCCTGCGAGCAACTGAGCGCGCACGGGGTTTCTTATTGAGCCCCATGCAACAGAATTTATCTCACACCGACAGCGCCAGCAGCGGCGATTACCAAGCTTCGAGCTTAGAAAAGGCCGTGCAAGCCGCTTGGATTCAATCAGACGCCTACCGCGTCACCGAAGACAAGTCGCGCCCCAAGTACTACGCCTGCTCCATGCTGCCTTACCCCAGCGGCAAATTGCACATGGGCCATGTGCGCAACTACACCATCAACGACATGCTCACCCGCCATTTGCGCATGAAGGGCTACAACGTGCTCATGCCCATGGGCTGGGACGCGTTTGGCTTGCCGGCTGAAAACGCAGCGCTCAAAAACGGCGTGCCACCGGCCAAGTGGACTTACGAGAACATCGCCTACATGAAGCTGCAAATGCAGGCCATGGGGCTGGCCATCGACTGGTCGCGCGAAGTCGCCACCTGCGACGCGAGCTATTACAAATGGAACCAGTGGCTGTTTTTGAAGATGCTCGATATTGGCATTGCCTACCGCAAGACGCAAGTGGTGAACTGGGACCCGGTGGACCAAACCGTGCTGGCCAACGAGCAGGTGATTGACGGCAAAGGCTGGCGCACCGGTGCGGTGGTGGAAAAGCGCGAGATCCCTGGCTACTACCTGAAGATCACCGATTACGCCCAGGAACTGCTTGACCATGTGCAAATCGGCAACCCCAAAGCGACGTTGAACGGCTGGCCGGACAAAGTGCGTTTGATGCAGGAAAATTGGATTGGCAAATCCGAGGGCGTGCGGTTTGCGTTCACCCATGACATCCGGGACGCATCGGGTCAATTGATACAAGACGGCCGCATGTATGTGTTCACCACGCGTGCCGACACCATCATGGGCGTGACGTTTTGTGCGGTGGCGCCCGAGCACCCGCTGGCATTGCATGCTGCTACTAGCAATCCGGATTTAGCTGCATTTATCGAGGAATGCAAAGCGGGAGGCACGACCGAAGCCGAGCTGGCGTTGAAAGACAAGGTCGGCCGGGACACCGGTTTGAAAGTGACGCATCCTTTGACCGGCGAACAAGTGGCTTTGTGGATCGGTAACTATGTGTTGATGAGCTATGGAGACGGCGCGGTAATGGGTGTGCCGGCGCATGATGAGCGCGATTTTGCGTTTGCTTTGAAGTACGGGTTGGTGATCAAGCAGGTTGTCGGGCTGGCTGGTAGTGATGCCGCTGGGAGGACGACATCGCGTTCGGATGGTGGTGCCGCTGCGGTGACTGCCCCCGGCTCGTCGGTCGCAGGCTCCGATTCCTCACCAGGGGCAAGCCTCACATATGAGGCTCCTGCTTCAATCAACGCCGTTTCATTCGACAACCAAGTTTGGAACGACTGGTATGCCACCAAAGAAGGCGTATGCCTGAACTCCGGGGCATTTGACGGTTTGGGTTGCAAAGACGCTGTCAACAAAGTGGCCGAACTGCTGTCCGCCAAAAACCTGGGCGAGAAAAAAATCACCTGGCGTTTGCGTGACTGGGGCGTAAGCCGCCAGCGCTATTGGGGCACGCCGATTCCCATCATCCATTGCGATGAACACGGCGCTGTGCCCGTGCCGGAAAAAGACCTGCCGGTGGTGTTGCCGCAAGACTGTATTCCTGATGGCTCGGGCAACCCCTTGCACAAACACGAAGGTTTCCACCAAGGCGTGGTGTGTCCGACCTGCGGCAAACCAGCGCGGCGCGAAACCGACACCATGGACACGTTTGTCGATTCGAGTTGGTATTACATGCGTTACTGCGACCCGGACAACGCCGACAAGATGGTGGCCGACGGCACCGACTATTGGATGCGCCAAGAGGGCGTGGCCACTGGCGGCAGCGGCATGGACCAGTACATCGGTGGCATTGAACACGCCATTCTTCATCTGTTGTACGCTCGTTTCTGGACAAAGGTGATGCGCGATTTAGGCTTGGTGAAAGTGGATGAACCGTTCACCAAACTGCTGACACAAGGCATGGTGCTCAACCATATTTACTCGCGCAAAGGCGAGAAAGGCGGTGTCGAGTATTTCTGGCCGCACGAGGTGCAAGATCAGCATGACGCCAGTGGCAAAGTGATTGGCGCAGTGCTGAAAGAAGCCAAAGGTAATTTACCTGCTGGTACACCCATCGTCTATGAAGGCGTGGGCACCATGAGCAAGAGCAAAAACAATGGCGTGGACCCGCAAGACCTGATCGAGCGCTACGGCGCTGACACGGCGCGCCTGTACACCATGTTCACCGCGCCGCCCGAGGCCACGTTGGAGTGGAACGATTCGGCGGTGGAAGGCAGTTACCGGTTTTTGCGACGCGTCTGGAATTTTGCGCACAAGCACCGCGCCGCCATCACGCAAGGCATGGCGGTAGACCGCAGCCAATCGGTGGAATTCAGCAAGGCTGCCAAAGCTTTGCGCCTGGACATTCACAGCGTGCTCAAGCAGGCGAATTACGACTACGAGCGCATGCAATACAACACCGTCGTGTCGGCGGTGATGAAAATGCTCAACACCTTGGAAGATGCGTCATTGAGTGACAGCGCGCAAGACTGCGCCGCCTTGGCGGAATGCGTTTCTATTTTGTTGCGCGTGCTGTACCCGGTGTGCCCGCACATCGCTTTTCATTTGTGGCAAGACTTGGGGCTCCAGAACGCTAGCGGCAGCTTGCTGGATGTTGAATGGCCTAAGGTGGACGACACCGCCTTGGTACGCGACGAAATCGAACTCATGCTGCAAGTCAACGGCAAGTTGCGCGGCTCCTTGGTGGTCAGCGCCAATGCAGACAAAACTGCCATCGAGCAGGCGGCGTTGGCCTGCGAAGCCTTCCAAAAACAAGCCCAGGGCGCGGCAGTGAAAAAAATCATTGTGGTGCCCGGTCGTTTGGTTAACTTGGTGATCTGATGCCACATTCCCAAGCTGTTGACGTGCTGTCCCGCCGTGCGCTGTTGAATCAAACCTGGCGGGCGGGCACAGGTCTGGCAAGTGCTGCTTTGTTGACGGCTTGCGGCTTTCAGTTGCGCAAAGCGCCTGAACTGGCCTTTAGCACCATGTATACGAACATAGCCGAGGCTTCGGTGTTCGGGCAATTGCTCAAGCGCAATCTCAAGACCATCAACAACCTTGAAGTCATCACCGACACCCGCGAGATTGAGCGCGCACAAGTGATTCTGGAGTTGATTCAGGAAGCACAGGAAAAAGTAATTCTCAGTAAATCGTCTACCGGTACCGTGCGCGAATACGTGTTGCGTTACCGGGTGCGTTTCAAGTTGCGCACCCGTGACGGGTTCGAGCTGATTCCGGATTCCGAGCTGATACAGGAGCGTGAAATCAGTTTCAATGAAACCGCCGCCCTGTCCAAGGAAACTGAAGAGCAATTGCTTTACCGCGATATGCGTTCTGACCTGGTGCAGCAATTGATGCGTCGCTTGGCCGCAGTGCGCCAACTCTGATCCGTCGCTATGCAAATCGCGCCCGCCCGTTTGCAGGAACACCTGAACAAGGACTTGCGCAGTCTGTATACCTTGCACGGGGATGAGCCCTTGTTGCAACAAGAAGCTGCCGATCTGATTCGCCAGAGCGCCCGGGCCCGTGGCTATACCGAGCGCCATGTGTTCACGGTGGCTGGCGCGCATTTCAACTGGGGCGAGGTGCACGCTGCCGGCGCCTCCATGAGTTTGTTTGCTGACAAGTTGATCCTGGACCTGCGCATACCTTCTGGGAAACCCGGCAAAGAGGGCAGCGTCGCTTTGCAGCAACTCGCTGAAAGCACCGCAGGCAATGACGCCGTGCTGTTGCTGGTGTCTTTGCCCCGGCTGGACAAAACCGCCAAATCCAGCGGCTGGTATCTGGCGCTGGAGGCCAACGGGGCAACGCTTCAACTTGATCCGGTAGAGCGCCCGGCATTGCCTGCCTGGATAGCACACCGCCTGGGTGAGCAACAGCAGCGTGTGCGTGAAGGCGAAGAGGGCCAACGCAGTTTGCATTTCTTTGCCGATCGGGTGGAAGGCAATTTGTTGGCCGCGCACCAGGAAATTCAAAAACTCGGGCTTTTGTACCCTCATGGCGAATTGAGCTTTGAGCAAATCGAGCAAGCGGTGTTGAACGTGGCGCGTTATGACGTGTTCAAACTGGGTGAAGCCGTGCTTGCCGGCCAACACCTGCGGGTGCAGCGCATGGTGGACGGTTTGCAGGCTGAGGGCGTGGCCGAGGTGCTGGTGCATTACACCCTAGCCGAAGACATACGCAGTTTGAAGCGTGTCAAGGATGCGGTGTCCGCCGGTCGACCCCTGCCTCAGGTCTTGCGCGAACAACGCGTTTGGGGCCACAGGGAGCGACTGTTTGAGCGTGTCTTGCCGCAGCTAACACCGGCTGTACTCAATCGCTTGCTGCAAAGTGCGCATCAGGTTGACGGCGTCGTCAAAGGCATGAAACTGCCGACTTGGCCGTCAAATAACTGGCAGGCATTGCTGCGCCTGGCACTGATGTTCAGCAAGGCTTGCAGCCCGCGCTGACGCCCGGGCGCATGTCTGCCAAAATCCAGACATGAACGCACACACCATTCCCGAATTGATGTTGGCCTTGGGGCAACAGGCCAAAGCCGCCAGCGCTGTCATGGCCAAGGCCAGCGCCGCGCACAAAAGTGCGGCCTTGCGAGAGCTTGCCCGCTTGTTGCGCAGCGACACCGAGGCACTGGTCATCGCCAACCAGACCGATTTGCAAAAGGCCAAGGCCAACGGTTTGGACGGCCCGATGCTGGACCGGCTCAAACTTACGCCGGCCATTTTGGAAACCTGCGCCATCGGTTGCGAGCAACTCGCGGTCATGCCCGACATCATTGGCAGCATCACCGGCATGACGCAACAACCCAGCGGCATACGCGTGGGGCAAATGCGTGTGCCCATTGGTGTGTTCGGCATGATTTTTGAGAGCCGACCCAACGTCACCATCGAGGCGGCTTCCTTAGCCATCAAAAGCGGCAACGCCTGTATTTTGCGCGGCGGCTCTGAAGCTTTGGCGTCCAACACCGCACTGGCGCAACGCGTGCAACAGGCTTTGCATAACGCCGGTTTGCCGCGGGATGCGGTGCAACTGGTGCCCACCACCGACCGCGAAGCCGTTGGTCAGTTGATCGCCATGCCGGCTTATGTGGATGTCATCATTCCGCGCGGTGGCAAAGGCTTGATCGAGCGTATCAGCCGCGACGCCAAGGTGCCCGTCATCAAGCATTTGGACGGCAATTGCCACACTTACATTGATGATCCGTGCGACTTGGACATGGCGATTCGCGTCACCGACAACGCCAAAACACAAAAGTACAGCCCTTGCAATGCCACCGAAAGTCTGCTGGTAGCGCGCGGTGTGGCAGCCGCATTTTTACCGCGCATCGGTGCGGTGTTGGCAGCCAAGGGCGTGGAGATGCGTTGCTGCCCCGAGAGCAAAGCGCTGTTGCAAAGCGTCAAGGGTGCGGTGTTGAAAGACGCGACCGAGCAAGATTGGTTCGAGGAGTATTTGGCACCCATCATCAGCATCAAAGTGGTCGAAGGTGTGGACGCAGCCATTAAACATATCAACCATTACAGCAGCCACCACACCGATGCCATCCTCACGCTCAACCATGTGAACGGTCAACGCTTTGTGCGCGAGGTGGATTCAGCCAGCGTGATGATCAACGCCAGCACCCGGTTTGCCGATGGCTTCGAGTACGGCTTGGGTGCTGAGATTGGTATCTCTACCGACAAGTTTCACGCGCGCGGCCCGGTTGGTATTGAGGGGCTGACGTCGTTGAAGTTTGTGGTGTTGGGTGAGGGTGAGGTACGGGGTTGAGGTTGATTTACTTCAAGCTCTGGTTTGAGATTGGGTCTGTTGACAGCACAGCATATGAGCTGATTGCGTTATTGCCAGTTTTACATCCCTGAATCTTCAGGCTTAGCCTTGTTTTTTCTTTGGCTTCAAAGTGGGACGCTGTCAAGGACATAGCGCAGATTAATCGTGAAATCAGACTTGGAAAAGAAGAATGCCATGTCGATCAACATAAAGAGAACTTCTTTGTTCGAGCTTGACTTTCAGTTGCTTATTTTGTAAGCCTGTCACAAGCGCATCGCTTGAAACTGTCAAAATCATCCCCATATCCGAAAAACACACGAGACGACAAGCCCCATGGTTCCCCACCTCATCACCGCGCTCACCGGCCCCATCAACGAGCTAGAACAGCGCATCATCGACTCCATGCCGGCCATAGAACGCTGGTTTCGCATGGAATGGATGGAGCACACCCCGCCTTTTTACTCCTCGGTCGATATCCGCAATGCCGGCTTCAAACTAGCGCCGGTGGACACCAACCTGTACCCTGGCGGCTGGAATAACCTTACCCCCGAGATGTTGCCGTTGGCTGTGCAGGCGGCGATGGCAGCGATTGAAAAAATCTGCCCGGAAGCGCGTAACCTGTTGCTGATTCCCGAGAACCACACGCGCAACACTTTTTACCTCACCAATGTCGCGCAACTGGCACGCATCTTCAACATGGCCGGGCTGAATGTGCGCATAGGCTCTATCAACCCGGACATCAAGGAAAACACCGCGTTTGAATTGCCTAATGGCGACAGCCTTTTGCTCGAGCCGGTGATACGCAACAAAACCCGCCTGGGCTTGAAAGACTTCGACCCTTGCACCATTTTGCTGAACAACGATTTGAGCGCCGGTATTCCCGGCATTTTGGAAGACCTGCACGAGCAATACCTGTTGCCGCCGCTGCATGCGGGCTGGTGTGTGCGCCGCAAGAGCATTCACTTTGCCAATTACGAGGAAACCGCCAAGCGCTTTGGTAAATTGCTGGGCATTGATCCTTGGCTGATCAATCCCATGTTCAGCCAATGCGGCGAGGTGAATTTCGCCGAGGGCGAAGGCATGGAATGTCTGACCACCAATGTGGATGCGCTGTTGACCAAGATCCGGCGCAAGTACAAGGAATTCGGCATACACGAAAAGCCGTTTGTGATTGTCAAAGCCGACAACGGCACCTATGGCATGGGCATCATGACGGTGCGCGATGTCAAAGACCTGGAAGTGCTCAACCGTAAAACCCGTAACAAAATGAGCGTGGTCAAGGACGGCCAGGAGGTCAATCAAGTCATCATCCAGGAAGGCGTACAGACCAACGAACGCATCAATGATGCGGTGGCTGAACCGGTGGTTTACATGATGGACCGCTATGTCGTCGGCGGTTTTTACCGGGTTCATGCCGACAGAGGCATTGACGAAAATCTGAATGCACCCGGCTCCAGCTTTGTGCCGCTTGCCTTCGAACAAAGTGCCCACACACCGCAACCAGGCATGAAACCGGGTGCCAGCATGCCCAACCGCTTTTACATGTACGGCGTGATCGCCCGTCTGGCCATGCTGGCAGCCAGCTATGAGCTGGAAGCCACCGACCCGGACGCTGAGGTTTACGAGTAAAAAATAATTCTTTGCTGCAGTGCGGAATCGTTAAACTCTGCGCTTCTTAGATTTCCGGTAGGGCGGCAACAGTCGCTTGAAGTTTTATGAGTGAAGCGCAAAGCCAAGAACAGCCCCAATCTTCATTGGCGGGTTTGACATTGGGCGCCATTGGCGTGGTGTACGGCGATATCGGTACCAGCGTGCTTTACTCCATCAAGGAAGTATTCGGTTCTGGTCATGTGGCCTTCACGCCAGACAACATCATGGGCATCCTCTCCCTGTTCTTCTGGACGCTGACATTCATCGTGTCGCTCAAGTATGTGACCTTGGTGCTGCGCGCAGACAACAACGGCGAGGGCGGCCTGGTGGCCATGCTGGCGCTGGCCTCTTCATCTGTGCGGGATAAACCGCGTTTGCGCAGCGTGTTGCTGGTGGTGGGTATTTTCGGCACTTGCTTGTTTTATGGCGATGGTGTGATCACCCCGGCCATTTCGGTGTTGTCGGCGGTAGAGGGTTTGGAAGTGGTGTCGCCAACTTTTAAACGATTCGTCATACCTCTTACGCTTTTGATTTTGCTGTGTTTGTTCGCTGTGCAAAAACGTGGCACGGGCGGCATCGGTAAATTTTTTGGCCCAATCACGTTGGTGTGGTTCATTGCCATTGCCATGCTGGGGGTCTATCACATCGTCGATCATCCGGAAATTTTGTGGGCGGTCAGTCCGCATTACGCCGCCATGTTTGTCTGGGACCAGCCGTTCACAGCATTCATCATTTTGGGGGCAGTGGTGTTGTGCGTGACCGGGGGTGAAGCCTTGTATGCCGACATGGGCCATTTCGGCAAAAAACCGATTCGACTGGCATGGTTTTCCATCGTCATGCCCTGTTTGACATTGAATTACTTTGGTCAAGGCGCACTGTTGCTGGCCGAACCAGAGGCGGTCAAAAATCCATTTTTCAATATGGCTCCCGACTGGGCCTTGATACCCTTGGTGATTCTCGCGACTGCGGCGACCGTGATTGCCTCTCAAGCCTTGATTACCGGCGCCTTCAGCGTGACCAAGCAAGTGATTCAACTGGGCTTTTTGCCGCGTTTGCAAATTCTGCACACCAGCGAAAAAGAAACGGGCCAGATTTACATGCCGCTGGTGAATTGGGGTTTGTTTGTCGTCATCGTACTGGCCGTGGTCATGTTCAAAACCTCTAGCAACTTGGCGGCGGCCTACGGCATTGCGGTGTGTACCGATATGTTGATCACCACCATTTTGACTTTCTATGTGATTCGCTACGCTTGGAAATACCCGTTGTGGCTGTGCATCAGCGCGACCTCGGTCTTCTTTGTGGTGGACTTGGCATTTTGGAGCTCCAATATGCTCAAGCTGGCTGATGGCGGTTGGTTCCCACTGGTCATAGGCGGCATGATTTTGGTATTGATGCTGACCTGGCGCGACGGCCGCGCTTTGTTGCACCACAAAACACGCAACGAGGCCATGGACCTGAGTTCATTTTTGTCTGCGCTGTTTCTGGCGCCGCCGACCCGGGTTGAAGGCATTGCCGTGTTTTTGACGTCTGAGGACGGTATCGTGCCCAATGCCATGCTGCACAATTTGAAGCACAACAAGGTGTTGCACGAACAAAACCTGTTTGTCACCGTGCGCAACCACGAAGTGCCCTGGATTGCCACTGACAAGCGCATAGAGCTGCAAGACCTGGGAAGCCAATGTTGGCAGGTCATGGTGCACTATGGATTCATGGATGACCCGGATGTGCCGTTTGCGCTGAGTTTGTTGCGCGGCCAGGTCGGCGACATCAATAATATGAACACCAGTTATTTTCTGTCACGCGACAGCATCGTGCCTACCGTGGGCGGCGGTATGTCTCAGTGGCGTGAAAAATTGTTTGCCCAGATGTACCTCAACGCCAGTGCGGCAGCTGACTTTTTGAACCTGCCCAGCAACTCGGTGGTCGAGTTGGGCAGCAAAATCGAAATCTGATGCGTTTACTCTGGCCGACAACAGGCTGTTAACCTAGGCCTATGTACATTCTGTTTGTTTGCGACCCGCTGACTTCTTTTCATACCGAGAAAGACAGCACATTCACGATGATGCGCGAGGCGCAACAACGCGGGCACGCAGTGTGGGCCTGTGGAACACAAGACCTGTTCTGGCAAAGCGGTGCGCAAGTCAGCGCACACATGCAGCAGTTGTCTTTGACAGGTGATCCGCTGGCCTGGTTCACAATTCAATCGCAGGAAATACGTGCGCTTGCCGACGTGGATGCAGTCATCATGCGCAAAGACCCGCCGTTTGATAACGAGTATTTTTACGCCACACATCTGCTGAGCCAGGCCGCGCGCGAAGGCGCGCGTGTATTCAATAGCCCGCAAGCCTTGCGCGAGCATCCCGAAAAGCTGGCTTTGATGGAGTTCGCCGAATTCGCCAGCCCCACGCTGGTGACCCGCAGTGCGCAGGCGATTCGCGATTTTCATACACAGCACAGTGACATCATCTTGAAGCCGCTGGACGGCATGGGCGGCATGGGTATTTTTCGCGTCAAGGCCGATGGCTTGAACCTGGGCAGCATCATTGAAACCTTGAACCGCGACGGCAGCACCAGCGTCATGGTGCAAAAGTTTTTACCTGCTATTGCGCAAGGAGATAAGCGCGTGCTGGTGATTGACGGTGAGCCGGTGCCGTTTGCGCTGGCGCGTATTCCCCAGGGCAACGAGGTGCGCGGCAACCTGGCGGCAGGCGGCAAAGGCGTGGCCCAGCCCTTGAGCCTGCGCGACAGGCAGATTGCCGAGAAGATCGGGCCGGTGCTGGCGGCGCGCGGTTTGCTGCTAGTCGGGCTGGACATCATCGGCGACTGTCTGACCGAGATCAATGTCACCAGTCCGACCTGCTTCAGAGAAATCACCGACCAGACCGGTTTTGATGTACCGGCCATGTTCATGACTGCGCTGGAGCGTCGTCTGGCCACTGCGCCCTAGTTCATCCCGACCATGCACACAAGCTGTCTATAAGTGATGAAGGTCTTTATCGAGCAAGCATTGTTTGAGCCCTACGCGTATGCAGCCACAGAGCGTCTTGGCGCTTTAAAGCCTTTCGAATACGCGCAGACACGCAACCACGTGCAAGGCGCGGTCAGCATGCTCTCGCCTTATCTGACCCACGGCGTTTTGAGCGTACCAGAGGTGGCCGAGCACATGTACCGGGTGCATCGCATGGGCGCACAGCACAAATTCATTTTTGAGCTGGCCTGGCGTGAATACTTTCAGCATGTGGAGTCATTGCTGGGCGAAGCCATACATCAGAATTTGCATGAAGGCGTGTTGCCAGATGAAGCCTACAGCAGGCAAATGCCGCAGGACGTGAGAAGCGGTGCCACGGGCGTACCGGTTATCGACCAGGCAGTGCGACAGTTGTATTTCAACGGTTATGTGCACAACCATGC
>Ga0192657_1084_pt1 | contig 23079 bp, 30 predicted proteins | sample LauGreFBDMM110DN_2_FD_133054 | JGI IMG/M metagenome (GOLD analysis project Ga0192657, IMG submission 133054) | reverse complement strand
GAGGCTACGCCAACGGTATTGCCGCACACGGTCTGCAAATTTATGTCGGCGGCCAGATAGGCTGGAATGCGGTGCAGCAGTTCGAGTCCGATGACTTTATTGAACAAACCCGTTTGGCCTTACTCAATGTGCTGGCTGTGCTGCAGACAGCGCATGCCTCGCCAGAACACATGGTGCGCATGACGTGGTACATCACTGACAGGCATATGTACCAGTCCCGCTTAAAGGAGTTGGGCGCGGTTTACCGCGAGGTCATGGGTAAACACTATCCGACCATGACTTGCATCGTGGTCAACGGCCTGGTCGAAGAACGCGCGCTGGTTGAAGTTGAAGTCACTGCCGTCATACCGGATGCAGAGTAAATTTTTTTACGCCAGACTTTGCAACAACAACTCGTTGAATGCGTCCGGCTGTTCATATTGCACCCAATGGCCGGCATCCGGCAGCACGTGAAAACCGCGTAAATCACAGGCAGAGAGCAGGCCTTGAATCAGATGCAAACTGCCGCGGTACAAGGCATCGTTCTCGCCCCATATGCCGTAGACAGGGCAAGTCCATTGCGTTTGCAATTTCAGCATGGCGTCACTTCGCGCTATGCGTCTTCTTCGTAAACGGTCACGCAACACATTGTGTTCCTGCATATCGAGCAACTGCGGCGTGATCTGGCTTTCGTGCTGCAACATGATAGCCAACAGGTTGTTGCGATGAACGGCGTAACGCTCTTCCATGCTCATACCAGCCTTAAAGCCACGCATATTGACGATTTGATTTGACAAGCCAAGACCGGGAATGCCGACCAACACCAGGTGTTTGACACGCTGTTTGTAACTGGCCGCAAGAAACCCGGCGACCAGTCCGCCGAAAGAAAAACCGGTGATGTCCAAGGCTTGGTCGGCAAACAACAATTGCAAACCTTGCTCTAACGGGTGATGCAAATCGTCTGCATCAAGCGCGCCTGGCGGCAATTCTGAGTCGCCTAAGCCGGGGGTGTCTAAGGCCCACACCGCCCTGTTTTGTGAGAGGGCTTGCACGTTACGCACCCAATGGTTCCAACTGCCGCTACCACCGTGTAACAACACCAATGGATTGTCCGCTTCGCGGTTCCAGACATGCCAGACTTGCAAGCCGCTAGGTGTATGCAATTCAATACGTTGTGCTTTGGTTTGAACCTCAGTCAAAGTATGGGGCATAGGACTTGTGAATGGCTTGTTTCAATGCAAAACGCCCACTGGAAGTGGGCGTTGTGTGTTTGGTTGCGCGAGCAAGATTTGAACTTGCGACCTTTGGGTTATGAGCCCAACGAGCTACCAGGCTGCTCCATCGCGCGTCGTGTTCTTCATTGTAACTGCTATTCGCTGACAGCGGGTGTGTCTTGCACTTCAGGACGGTCAACCAACTCGACCAATGCCATCGGCGCGTTGTCGCCGACGCGGTAACCCATTTTCAAAATGCGGGTGTAGCCGCCGGGACGGGCTTTGTAGCGAGGACCCAGTTCTGCAAATAACTTGACCACGTTGTCGCGGTTACGCAAGCGGTTGAAGGCCAAACGTTTGTTGGAGAGCGTGGGTTCTTTGCCGAGTGTGAGCATTGGCTCGATAACGCGACGCAGTTCTTTGGCTTTAGGCAGTGTGGTTTTGATGACTTCGTGTTCGATCAGCGAGTTCATCATGTTTTGCAACATGGCCAGACGGTGTGAGCTGGTCCGGTTGAGTTTGCGTAGTCCGTGTCCGTGACGCATGGTAATTTCCTTGTTGAAGTTGTTTTGCCGGCCGCCGTGTCAGGTACGGCCAGGGGAGGCGGTGTGAACACCGCTCTGTTTTATTAAATACGTTTGGCTTCCAGGCCGCTCGGTGGCCAGCCTTCGAGCTTCATGCCCAAAGTCAAACCGCGTGAAGCAAGCACTTCTTTGATTTCATTCAAAGATTTGCGGCCCAGGTTCGGGGTCTTGAGCAATTCGTTTTCGGTGCGCTGAATCAAATCACCGATGTAGAAAATATTTTCTGCTTTCAAGCAATTGGCTGAACGCACAGTGAGTTCGAGTTCGTCGACAGGGCGCAACAAAATCGGGTCGACTTGCACGGTGCTGCGCGGCGCAGGCGAATCAAACGCGGCCAGTTCATTGCCTTCAAGTTGGGCGAACACAGCCAGTTGTTCCACCAGAATCTTGGCTGATGAACGCACTGCATCTTCGGCAGTGATGGCACCGTTGGTTTCAATCTCAACCACCAGGCGATCCAAATCGGTACGCTGTTCCACACGCGCGTTTTCAACGCTATAGCTCACGCGCTTGACGGGAGAGAAAGAAGCGTCAAGCACAATGCGGCCGATGGATTTGCTGACTTCATCAGCATGCCGACGCATGGAGCCGGGCACATAGCCACGGCCTTTTTCAACCTTGAGCTGAATGTCGATTTTTCCGCCGTGTGACAAATTGGCAATCACGTGTTCAGGGTTGATGATTTCCACATCATGCGGTGTTTGTATGTCAGCAGCGGTGACCTGGCCTTCGCCGTCTTTGCGCAGGCTCAGCGTGACTTCGTCACGGTTGTGCAGTTTAAACACCACGCCTTTGAGGTTCAACAAAATGTTGACAACGTCTTCTTGAACGCCGTCAATCGATGAGTATTCGTGCAGCACGCCGGCGATGGTGACATCGGTGACGGCATAGCCGACCATGGAAGACAAGAGCACGCGACGCAGCGCATTGCCCAGGGTGTGGCCGTAACCGCGCTCGAAAGGTTCGAGTGTGACTTTGGATTTGTTGTGGCCGAGTTGTTCGACCTGTATGGCTTTGGGCTTCAGGAGATTTGTTTGCATTCGTTTTTTCCCTCTCAATACCCCCGGTTCGTTACACCGGTAAGGCTGGATGATGACCCCCGTACAACAGTGAACGGGGCGGCGGATTCAAGGAGCAGTCATGCCCCGGTTAACGCGAATACAACTCAACGATCAGGGATTCGTTGATGTCAGCCGCAAATTCGTCACGATCAGGTGCCTTCTTGAACACACCTTCCGCCTTGTCAACATTGACGTCAACCCAGGCAGGCATTCCCACTTGCGTGGCCAGCTGTAAAGCTTCGAGCACACGTCCCTGTTTTTTAGATTTTTCGCGCACACTCACCACGTCCCCGGCTTTGACCAGGTAGGAAGGAATGTTCACCTGGTGAGCGTTGACCGTGATGGCCTTGTGTGACACCAGTTGACGCGCCTCGGCGCGGGTTGAGCCAAAGCCCATGCGGTAAACCACATTGTCTAGACGTGACTCAAGCAAGGACAACAGATTTGAACCTGTATTGCCTTTTTGCTGGTCTGCCATGGCAAAGTAGCGGCGGAACTGACGCTCCAACACACCGTACATGCGTTTGACTTTTTGTTTTTCGCGCAATTGCAAACCGAAGTCAGACATGCGCTGACCAGAGGTGCGGCCGTGCTGGCCGGGCTTGCTGTCGAACTTGGACTTGTCTGCGATAGAGCGGCGTGCGCTCTTCAAAAACAGGTCGGTGCCTTCACGGCGTGAGAGTTTGGCCTTGGGGCCTAAGTAACGTGCCACTTGAACTTCCTTTTATCAACTGCCCGCCACAAGAGCGGGGAGCCGTTGCTGCTTGCAACAACGGCGGTGGGCTTGACTGAAATCAGATGCGACGGCGCTTTTGCGGACGGCATCCGTTGTGGGGAACCGGCGTCACATCAGAAATGGAATTGATGCGAATGCCCAGGGCCGCCAACGCGCGAACCGAAGACTCGCGGCCGGGGCCGGGTCCTTTGATTTCGACGTCGAGGTTCTTGATGCCCTGATCCATGGCGGCACGGCCGGCCACTTCGGAAGCCACCTGAGCGGCAAACGGTGTGGACTTGCGTGAGCCCTTGAATCCCTGACCACCCGACGACGCCCATGACAAAGCATTGCCTTGGCGATCGGTGATGGTGATGATGGTGTTGTTGAAAGAAGCATGCACGTGTGCAATGCCGTCCGCGACATTCTTACGGACTTTTTTGCGCACGCGTTGTGCGGCTGAGTTGACGGGTGCTTTTGCCATGGGGGTCCCTCAGTTATTTCTTCAGTGCAGCGGCTGCCTTGCGGGGGCCTTTGCGGGTACGTGCATTGGTGCGGGTGCGCTGTCCACGCATCGGCAAGCCGCGACGATGACGGAAACCGCGGTAACAACCGATGTCCATCAAACGCTTGATGTTCATGGTGGTTTCACGGCGCAAGTCACCTTCAATAGTGATATGAGCGATTTGATCGCGGATTTTTTCCAGATCAGAGTCTGACAAATCCTTGATTTTTTTCGCATAAGCAATGCCGCATGCTTCGCAGATTTTGCGAGCGCGCGTGCGACCAATGCCGAAAATCGATGTCAAACCGATTTCGGTGTGCTTATGGGGCGGAATATTGATACCAGCGATACGTGCCATGAGAAACCTCTTGAATGCGTTGTTCGATCAGCCTTGACGCTGTTTGTGACGCGGGTCGGTGCAGATGACCCGCACCACGCCCTTGCGGCGGATGATCTTGCAGTTGCGGCAAATTGTTTTGACCGAAGCCGAAACTTTCATTTCATTCTCCTAAAAACCCGGAACACGCACCTTGCGTATTCCAACAAACTCTTTCGTTCAACGCCTCACTTGGCGCGGAACACAATTCTTGCCCTGGTTAAATCGTAGGGCGTCAACTCCACTGTCACTTTGTCTCCCGGCAGGATGCGGATGTAGTGCATTCGCATCTTGCCGGAAATATGTCCGAGCACCACGTGTCCATTTTCCAGTTTGACCCGGAAAGTTGCGTTGGGGAGGTTTTCAACCACCTCGCCTTGCATCTGGATGACGTCGTCCTTGGCCATGCGCCCAATCAGCCACCTGGAGCCATCTTGAAGTTGGCCTTTTTGAGCAAAGATTCGTATTGCTGACTCATGAGGTAGTTTTGTACCTGGGCCATGAAGTCCATGGTGACCACCACAATAATCAGCAATGAGGTGCCGCCAAAATAGAACGGCACGTTGTACTTGAGGATCAGAAATTCGGGCACCAGACACACAAACGTGATGTAGATGGCACCGGCCAATGTCAGGCGCAGCAAAATTTTGTCGATGAATTTGGCAGTCTGATCTCCCGGGCGTATGCCGGGAATGAAGCCACCGCTTTTCTTCAAGTTGTCTGCGGTTTCACGGCTGTTGAACACCAGCGCTGTGTAGAAAAAGCAGAAGAAGATGATGGCCACGGCATACAACATCACGTACAGAGGTTGACCAGGCGACAAAGCAGCGGAAATGTCTTTCAGCCAATTGAGGCTGGAACCTGCGCTGAACCAACTGACGATGGTCGAGGGCAGCAAAATAATGGACGAAGCAAAAATCGGGGGAATGACGCCGGACATGTTCAGCTTCAAAGGCAAATGCGAAGACTGTCCGCCATACACCTTGTTACCGACTTGCCGGCGCGCATAGTTGACCAAAATCTTTCTTTGTCCGCGCTCGACGAATACCACGAAGTAAGTGATACCCGCCACCAGAATGACGATCAACAAGGCGATGATGATGCTCATGGCGCCGGTGCGCACCAACTCAAGCAAGCCGGCGATAGACTGAGGCAGACCTGCTGCGATGCCGGCAAAAATAATGATGGAGATGCCGTTGCCCAGACCGCGCTCAGTGATTTGCTCACCCAACCACATTAAAAACATGGTGCCTGCAGTCAACGACACCATGGTGGTGATGCGAAAACCCATGCCGGGTACATTGACCAGACCGGCGGAGGATTCGAGCGCCACTGCGATACCGAGTGACTGGAACACAGCCAGACCCAAGGTGCCGTAACGGGTGTACTGGGTGATTTTGCGGCGTCCGGCTTCGCCTTCTTTTTTGAGCGCTTCCATGCTGGGCACCACATACGACATCAACTGCATGATGATGGACGCAGAGATGTAAGGCATGATGCCGAGCGCAAAAATACTGAAGCGCGACAAGGCGCCGCCGGAGAACATATTGAATAGGCTGAGAATGCCGCCTTCCTGGCCTTTGAAGAGCTGTTGCAATTGGTTGGGGTCAATGCCCGGCACAGGAATGTGTGTGCCTAAGCGATAAACCACCAGCGCGAGCAGCAAAAAGACGAGCCGGCGACGCAAGTCTCCGTACTTGTCTGCTTTACCCATGGTTGCGCCGGTTGCCAATTGATTCTTCCTTGGTGATTACGCGATGGAGCCGCCGACGGCTTCGATAGCGGATTTGGCCGCAGCGGTAGCACCGATGCCGTGCAATTTGACAGCGCGCGTGATTTCGCCGGTCTTGATGACCTTGACAACTTTGGCCATCTGGCTGATCAGACCGGCGGTCTTCAAAGTGAGCATGTCGATGTCTGTGGATTCGAGCACCTGCAAAGAGGCCAATGTGACTTCTTCGTTGTAGCGCAAGGTGCGGGATTTGAAACCGCGCTTGGGCAGACGGCGTTGCAAAGGCATTTGACCGCCTTCAAAACCTACTTTGTGGTAGCCGCCTGAGCGTGACTTTTGACCTTTGTGACCGCGACCGGCGGTTTTGCCCAGACCGGAGCCAATACCGCGGCCGACACGGCGGCGGTTTTTGCGAGAGCCGTCTGCGGGCTTGATTTCATTGAGTTGCATGGCTGTGGCCTTTAGAGAACTTTGACCAGGTAGCTGATCTTGTTGATCATGCCGCGCACTGCAGGTGTGTCCTGCAATTCGCTGGTGCTGCCGATTTTGCGCAAACCCAGGCCGCGCACAGTGGCGCGGTGGGATTCTTTGGTGCCGATGGGGCTGCGCACCAATTGCACTTTGACGGTTGAAGTAGATGTGGTCATGTCGCTGCTCCCGGATTAGACGAAGAGATCTTCGACGCTCTTGCCACGTTTGGCCGCCACTTCGGAGGCGGTGGTGGATTTGATCAATGCATCCAACGTGGCACGCACCATGTTGTAGGGATTGGATGAACCATGACTTTTGGCCACGATGTCTGTGATGCCCATGACTTCGAACACCGCACGCATGGGACCGCCGGCGATGATGCCGGTACCCTTGGGGGCGGGCGCCATTTGCACATTGGCCGCGCCGTGGTGGCCGGTGACATTGTGGTGAATCGTGCCGTTTTTCAAAGACACTTTATGCATGTTGCGGCGGGCCTCTTCCATGGCCTTTTGCACAGCAGCCGGCACTTCTTTGGATTTGCCTTTGCCCATGCCGACGCGACCGTCGCCGTCGCCGACCACAGTGAGTGCAGCGAAGCCGAGAATTCGACCGCCCTTGACCACTTTGGTGACGCGGTTGACCGCGATCATTTTTTCCTTCAGACCGTCGTCACGACTGTCGTCTTGCATTTTTGCTTGAACTTTTGCCATGTTGTGTATCCGTGACTGTTAGAACTGCAGGCCGGCAGCGCGCGCGGCATCTGCCAATGTTTTGACGCGACCGTGGTAGGCAAAGCCTGAACGATCGAAAGCGACTTTCTCCACACCCGCGGCTTTGGCTTTTTCGGCAATACGCTTGCCGATGACTTCAGCTGCCGCTTGGTTACCGCCTTTGCCCACAGCGCCCAAGCTCTTGCGAACGTCGGCTTCAGCTGTTGAGGCGGTGGCAATCACCTTGGTGCCGTCGCCGGAAATGACGCTGGCATAAATATGTAAGTTGGTGCGGTTGACCATCAAACGCGCAACGCCTTGGGTGGCGATACGGATACGGGTTTGACGCGAGCGACGCAGACGCTGCTGTTTTTTGCTTAGCATGTGGCAGCTCCTTATTTCTTCTTGGTCTCTTTGATCGTGATCTTTTCGTCCGAATAACGGATGCCTTTGCCTTTGTAGGGCTCGGGCGGACGAACAGCGCGAATTTCAGCGGCGATCTGACCGACACGTTGACGGTCTGCACCTTTGATGATGACCTCGGTCGGCGTAGGCGTTTCCACCTTGATACCGGAAGGCATATCGATATTGACCGGATGCGAATAACCAACAGCCAAGTTTAATTTAGCGCCTTGGGCAGCAGCTTTGTAGCCCACCCCAACCAGATTGAGTTTTTTCTCAAAGCCTTTGGTGACGCCAACCACCATGTTGTTGACCAACTGGCGCAAGGTGCCACTCATAGCATTGGCTTCACGGGATTCGTCGGCAGCTTCGAAAGTCATGCTTTCGCCTTGACGAATCACCTTGACCAGGGCGTTGTTGGCAATAGAGAGTTGACCACCGGCGCCTTTGACGCTGATGTGTTGTTCGTTCATGGTCACGTCCACTCCGGCTGGAATGGTGACAGGCATTTTGGCAACGCGGGACATCTGTGTTTCTCCCTTAAGCCACGTAGCAAAGAACTTCGCCGCCCACGCCGGTGGCGCGTGCTTTGCGATCGGTCATGACGCCTTTGGGGGTGGTGACAATCGCCACACCCAAACCGTTCATCACCTGCGGAATGGCATCATGCCCTTTGTAAACACGCAATCCGGGGCGTGACACGCGCTCTATGCGCTCGATCACGGGACGGCCTGCGTAATACTTCAAGGAAATTTCCAGTTCGGATTTGCCTGCGTCGGTTTTGACGTGAAAGCCGTCGATATAGCCCTCTTCCTTCAACACCTGGACGATGGCAATTTTGACCTTGGAGGACGGCACCGACACTGTCGGCTTAGCCACCATCTGCGCGTTACGGATACGCGTCAACAGGTCGGCAATGGGATCACTCATGCTCATATTGAATTTCTCCTGCCTGCTTACCAGCTGGCTTTGGTGATGCCGGGAATATTGCCTGCGAAGGCCATTTCACGGATCTTGGCGCGACCCAAACCAAATTGACGGAAGGTGCCGCGAGGGCGACCGGTGATGGCACAACGATTGCGCTGGCGCGTGGGATTGGCATTGCGCGGCAGCTTTTGCAATTCCAGACGGGCAGCGGCACGTTCTTCGTCGCTGCGCTTGAAGTCGGTTGAAATTGCTTTCAGTTCCGCGTGTTTTTTCGCGTACTTGGCGACCAGTTTGTCACGCTTGAGCTCGCGCTCGATCAAAGCTACTTTAGCCACAGGGCACCTCAGTTCTTGAACGGGAAACGGAAAGCGGCGAGCAGTGCTTTGCACTCATCGTCGGTCTTGGCCGTGGTGGTGATACTGATGTTGAGACCGCGCAGGGCATCAACCTTGTCGTACTCGATCTCGGGAAAAATGATTTGCTCTTTCACGCCGATGTTGTAGTTGCCGCGACCGTCAAACGCCCGGCCGGAAATACCGCGGAAGTCACGTACGCGCGGCAGAGCCACGGTGACGAAACGATCGAGAAATTCGTACATGCGCACACCGCGCAAAGTGACCATGCAACCGATGGGCTGCTGTTCGCGGATTTTGAAACCGGCGATGGCCTTGCGGGCCTTGGTGACAACGGGTTTTTGACCGGCAATTTTGGACAAGTCGCCGACGGCGTGTTCCATGACTTTTTTGTCGGCTACCGCTTCTGACACACCCATGTTCAAGGTGATCTTGGTCAGACGCGGCACTTCCATAAGAGATTTGTAGCCGAACTTGGCGGTCAAATCAGGAACCACTTTTTCACGATAGTGTTGTTGGAGTCGTGCCATGTTCATGCAACCTTGATAATTTCGCCGCTGGACTTGAAGATGCGAACCTTCGAACCGTCGGAATTGATCTTGATGCCCACGCGATCGGCTTTGCCGGTGGTGGCGTTGTAAATGGCGACATTGGACTGGTGGATAGGCATGGTTTTGTCAACAATGCCACCGGTGGTGCCGGCCATGGGATTGGGTTTGGTGTGCTTTTTCACCATATTGATGCCATCGATGACAAGGTGCGAGTCGTCCTGGCGCAAGGAAATCGTGCCACGCTTGCCTTTGTCGCGACCTGTGATGACGATGATTTCATCGCCTTTGCGTAATTTGTTCATGGGCGGGTCCTCAGAGAACTTCGGGAGCCAGGGAAACGATCTTCATGAAGCGCTCGGTACGCAGTTCGCGCGTGACCGGTCCGAAGATACGCGTGCCGATAGGCTCGAGTTTGGCGTTAAGCAACACGGCGGCATTGCTGTCAAATTTGACCAGCGAGCCATCGCCACGGCGAATACCCTTGGCGGTACGAACCACCACGGCACTGTAAATTTCGCCTTTTTTGACACGGCCGCGCGGAGCAGCCTCCTTGATGCTTACTTTGATGATGTCGCCCACGCTGGCATAACGACGCTTGGATCCGCCGAGCACCTTGATGCACAAAACGGACTTCGCACCGGTGTTGTCGGCGACTTCTAATCTGGATTCTGTCTGGATCATTTCTGTTTCCCAACTTGTACCGCATCTGCCCGGCCCACAATAGGCTGTTACATATGCGATCAGTCTTGGGCCCGTCATCTGCACTTCAAACCATTTGCCGTGCATTTGTTTGGGCGTGATTCCCTGCCTTTCGAAAAGCAGAGCCCGCAATTATGGCATAGTTTGAAGCCGCTTTGAAGAATATTCGAAGCATTTTCTGTGTTTGTACCCAAAAGAGTACTTATGAAGTATTTAATAGCCTTAGACCAAGGCACTTCCAGTTCGCGCAGCCTGGTCTTCAGCGAGCATGGCGACATCATCGCCAGTGCGCAACAAGAACTGTCGCAAATTTACCCGCAGCCGGGTTGGGTGGAACACGACCCACAAGACATCTGGCGCAGCCAACTGGCCACGGCCCGCCAAGCTATAGCTCAAGCAGGCATTGCCTCCACTGACATTGCCGGTGTGGGCATCACCAACCAGCGCGAAACCACGCTGCTGTGGCGACGCGACAACGGCCAGGCCTTGCACAACGCCATCGTCTGGCAAGACCGCCGCACCGAACCCGCCTGCAAGCGCTTAAGAGAGGCCGGGCACGCGCCCTTGGTACAGCAAAAAACCGGCTTGCTGATAGACGCTTATTTTTCCGCCACCAAACTGCAATGGCTGCTCGACCATGTGCCCGGCGCGCGCGCCATGGCCGAGCGCGGCGAACTCGCCTTCGGCACCGTTGACAGTTGGCTGCTGTGGCAACTAAGCGGCGGCGCGGTGCACGCCACCGATGTCAGCAATGCCTCGCGCACTATGTTGTTCAACATACACACCAACGACTGGGACACGGAGTTGCTGGAATTGTTCAATATCCCGCACCGGGTTTTGCCCCGGGTACAGCCCTCTGCCGGTCTCTTTGCTCACACACAAACCGAATGGCTGGGCGCGGCTTTGCCCGTTAGCGGTATGGCGGGCGACCAGCAAAGCGCCTTGTTCGGCCAAGGCTGTTTCAGCGCGGGTCAGGTGAAAAACACTTACGGCACCGGTTGCTTCATGCTGATGCATACCGGCGTCGAATGCCAAACCAGCCACCACGGTTTGATCACCACCAGCGCAGCGCAAACAAACGCGACGCCCGGCTATGCGTTGGAGGGAAGTGTGTTCATCGGCGGGGCGGTGGTGCAGTGGCTGCGCGACGGTTTGCGCGCGTTTGACCAAAGCGCTGATGTGCAGGCGATGGCCGAGAGCGTGCCGGACGCAGGCGGCGTGGTGCTGGTGCCTGCGTTCACCGGTTTGGGCGCGCCGTATTGGCAGGCCGATGCGCGCGGCACCATGACAGGCTTGTCGCGCGGCACGACGATGGCTCATATTGCCCGCGCTGCACTGGAGAGCATCGCTTTTCAAAGCGCAGTCTTGCTGCACGCCATGAACCGGGACGCCGCACAATCGGTCACCGAGCTGCGAGTGGACGGCGGGGCCTGCGTCAACGACTTGCTGATGCAGTTTCAGGCGGATTTGTTGGGCATACCCGTGCTCAGACCGGCAGTGATTGAAACCACCGCACTTGGCGCGGCTTATCTGGCGGGTTTGGGCATCGGTATTTACCAAAGCCCGCAGCAACTCAGCTCGCGCTGGCGGGTAGAGCGCGCCTTTGAGCCGACCATGTCGCGCGACCAAGCCGCTGCCCGGATGGCCGACTGGGACAAGGCGGTGCGCCAGACCATGGCGGCTTGATCGACAATCCCGCTGCGGCGATCTGCCGTCCACTGGCGCAGACCATGACAAATTCCACTTCTTCACTTGTGCCCATGAGCTTGATAGGCGGGGGCAATATGGCCCAGGCCTTGATCACCGGCTGGCTTAAACAAGGCATGAACCCGTCCCAAATTCATGTGGTGGATCCGCTGGCCGCCACCCGTGCGCATTTGCAACACAGCTTGAGGGTGAATTGCCACGAACACGCGGGCCCCGCTCTGAGGGCATCGCAACTCGTGGTCTGGGCGGTCAAACCACAGGTTTTCCAGGAAGTGGCCCAGCCCTTGGCCGGCTTGTTTGCTCAGGCCCTGCACCTGAGTGTGGCCGCCGGGGTGCGCAGCGACAGCATGTGCCGCTGGCTGGGCACAAAGCGCGTGGTGCGGGCCATGCCAAATACACCGGCACTGGTCGGTTTGGGACAGACCGGCTTGTTTGCCCGCAGCGGCGTGACGCCCGCCGAACGGGATCAAGTGCAGGCGTTGATGCAGGCCGTCGGGCAGTCGGTCTGGGTTGAGACAGAGGATTTGCTGGACGCGGTGACCGCGGTGTCGGGCTCCGGGCCGGCCTATGTGTTTTTCTTTATCGAAGCCATGGTTCAAGCCGGGGTGAATATGGGGCTGAGCGCTGAGCAGGCTCACCAACTCGCGGTGGGCACCTTTGTTGGCGCGTCCGAACTCGCCCGCAGCAGCAAAGAATCGCCTGCGGTGTTGCGCGAACGCGTGACTTCTAAAGGGGGCACCACCTATGCCGCCATCACCCGCATGCAGGCCGACGGCGTCAATGGCTTGATTGAACAGGCAATGCGTTCGGCGCAACAGCGCGCAGTGGAGCTCGGCGACTCGCTTGACGGTGAATGAGCCGCAGAACATTGCGTGGCTTTCAAGCTTGCAAATGCAAGCCCCAGGCGATACCGGCGAACACCGTAGCGCCCAGCCAGTGGTTCAGCTTGAATGCGCGAAAACAGCCGTCGCGCTCGCGCTTGTAAATCATGCCGAAATGCCAGAACGCCTGCACCGCGCCGATTTCAATCGAAAACCATTGCGGCCAACCCAGATTCCGGTGTTTGAGCAGCAACAACATGCCCAGCAAATACACCGCATAAAACGCCATGACCGCTGCCACGTCGTATTTGCCGAGCGTGATCGCCGAGGTTTTCATGCCTATGCGCAGATCATCATCCCGGTCGACCATGGCGTATTCGGTGTCATAGGCCAACACCCAAAACATATTGATAGCCAACAAGCCCCAGGCCAGCGGCGGCACCGCCTGCCAGACGCCCATGGGCGTGAGCGGCCCGCCGTTGACAGCGGCAAACGCCATCGGAATGCCAAAGCTAAAAGCAATACCCAACACCGCCTGCGGCATGGCAACAAAGCGTTTGGCAAACGGATAGGCCAGGGTCACGGCCAATGCGGCGAACGACCAGACCACAGCCACCGCATTGGTGGTCAGCACCAAACCAAAGGCACACAGCGCCAGCACTGCACCCGCGGTTAACGCCTGACGCACAGATAAAGCGCCAGAGGTGACCGGGCGGTTGGCGGTGCGCTTGACGTGTTTGTCAAACTCGCGGTCCGCCACGTCGTTGACGCAACAACCGGCGCTGCGCATGAGCACCGTGCCCAGCACAAACACGATGAGCAAATGCCAGCCTGGAAAACCACCCGCCGCCAGCCACAAGGCACTCAAACTCGGCCACAACAACAGCAACCAACCGGCGGGGCGGTTCCAGCGGATCAGATTTAAGTAATGCTTGATCATGACAACCGGGTCACGCCGGGCAACTCGCTGGCCACGATGGCGTTACGCAAAGCGGCGATGGCTTCGTAACGCGTGAAACTGCGTCGCCAGGCCAGCACCACACGGCGCGTTGGCGGTGCGTCATTGCCCTCGACAATAGGCAGATAGCGCACATAGGTGTCCAGCGATTTTTTCTTTTTACCCGTAGACAACAAGGCATCTTTAGGCACGCTAAGCCTGGGCACCACGGTCACGCCCATGCCTGCGGCCACCATGTGTTTGATGGTTTCCAGCGACGAGCCTTCAAAGCTTTTGCGAATGCCTTCGGTGTCGTTGGAAAAGCGCGCGAATTCGGGACAGACTTCAAGCACATGGTCGCGGAAACAATGGCCGTTGCCCAAGAGCAGCATGGTCTCGGCCTTCAACTCGGTGGCGCTGATGGAGTCGCGCGATGCGAGCGGGTGGTTGCTGGGCAGCGCAGCCATGAACGGTTCGTCATACAACGGTGCAATCGCCAAGCCGGTGTCGGGGAAAGGCTCGGCCATGATGGCGCAATCGATCTCGCCGGTGCGCAGCATCTCCAGCAATTTCACAGTGAAATTTTCTTGCAGCATCAGCGGCATTTGCGGCGACATGTCGATGCTGTGGCGCACCAACTCGGGCAGCAAATAAGGCGCGATGGTGTAGATCACGCCCAAGCGCAAGGGGCCAGCCAACGGGTCTTTGCCGCGCTTGGCAATCTCTTTGATGTTGGCGGCTTGCTCGAGCACGCTTTGCGCTTGGCGGATGATGTCTTCGCCCAAGGGCGTCACCGCCACTTCATTGGCGCTGCGCTCAAACAACTTGACCTGCAATTCCTCTTCCAAATTTTTGATGCCCACCGACAGCGTGGGCTGGGACACAAAGCAGGCAACGGCCGCGCGGCCGAAATGCTTTTCGCGTGCCACGGCAACGATGTACTTCAGTTCGGTCAGGGTCATGGTGAGTTCAGGCTTTGAGAAAATCGGATTTTCCACCTAACCAGCGTTCCACGTGCCGAGCCGCATTTGGCGGGTACTGGTCCAGCATCACAGGTGCCAGTTGCTGCGCCCATTGCAGCAAATCGCCGTCCACCGCCAAATCGGCAAACCGCAACATGGCCGCGCCGCTTTGGCGTGAACCTAAAAACTCGCCCGGGCCGCGAATCTCTAAATCGCGTCTGGCAATTTCAAATCCGTCGTTGGTGTCGGCCATGGCCCGCAAGCGGGCCCGCGCCGTGTCACTGAGCCGCCCGTGTTCGCCCAGCGAATACAAGAGCACGCACGCAGACGCGGCAGCACCGCGACCGACCCGCCCGCGTAACTGGTGCAACTGGCTCAAACCAAAACGCTCGGCATGCTCGATCACCATCAGCGAGGCATTCGGCACATCCACACCCACCTCGATCACCGTGGTGCTGACCAGCACGCCCATTTGGCCTTGCACGAACAATGACATGACGGCCTTTTTCTCGGCCTGTGACATGCGCGAATGCAGCAAACCGACCATGACACCGGGCAAGGCGTTGCACAGGTCTTGGTGCGTGTCGGTGGCATTGCGCAAGTCCAGCGCTTCGCTTTCCTCGATCAGCGGACACACCCAGTAAATCTGTCTGCCTTCGGTCAATTGCGCGCGTATGCGTTCGATGATTTCATCCCGCCGTATCTCGGCCACGAGTTTGGTGACGATGGGCGTGCGCCCGGGTGGTAACTCGTCGATGGTGGACACATCCAAATCGGCGTAGTAGCTCATGGCAAGCGTGCGCGGAATAGGCGTCGCACTCATCATCAGCAAATGCGGTTCTTGCGGCGTGCCCTCGCTGTGTTCGCCAAAGGTTTCTGCATCCGACAGCTTTTGCCGCAGCGCCAAGCGTTGCGCCACACCAAAGCGGTGTTGCTCGTCGATGATGGCCAGCCCCAGCGCTTTGAAATGCACTTTGTCTTGAATGACTGCGTGCGTGCCGACGACGAGCGCCGCCTCGCCGCTGGCCACCAGCGACAGCATGGCGTCGCGTTCTTTTTTCTTTTGGCTGCCGGTCAGCCAAGCCACTTGCAAACCCAGCGGCTGCAACACCGGCGCCAGCCAACCCACCAATTTGGCGAAATGCTGCTCGGCCAGTATTTCGGTCGGTGCCATCAACGCGCATTGCCAACCGGCGTCTATGCATTGCGCCGCCGCGAGTGCAGCCACCACGGTTTTGCCCGAGCCCACATCGCCTTGCAGCAAGCGGTGCATGGGTACGGCACGCGCCACGTCGTTGGCGATTTCAGTCACCACGCGTTGCTGCGCGCCGGTCAACTTGAACGGCAACACGGCTTGCAACTGCGCCAGTACGCCGTCTGTTTGTATGCTGTGCGCCAGCACCGGCGCATTCAACAACTGGCGTTCGCGCTTGGCCTGCAATTGCGACAGTTGCTGCGCCAGCAGTTCCTCGGCTTTCAGACGTTGCCAGGCCGGGTGGCTGCGGTCTTCCAATTCGCCCAGCGACACATCCGGCGACGGGTGGTGCAAAAACTGCAAGCTCTCGCGCAAGCCCCAGGCGTGGGGCGGTAAATGGTTTTGCGGAATCGTCTCGGTGAATGCGTCGCTTTGCAAAGCGCGGGCCAAACCGCCAAGCACGGCTTTGCGCAAATACGCTTGCGGCAATTCGGCGGTGCTCGGGTAGACCGGGGTCAGCGCAGATGCCAGCGGTGCACCGGCGGCTTGCACCGTCGGGTGCATCATGGTGTAGCCCATGAAGCCGCCGCGCAATTCTCCGCGCAAACGGACTTGGCGTCCGACCTCCAAGGCCTTTTGCATGTTCGGGTAGAAATTGAAAAAACGCAGCGTGCAGATGTCGCTGCCGTCCGTCACCACCGCTTGCAATTGGCGGCGCGGTTTGAACACCACCTGACAGCTTTGCACCACGGCTTCAAATTGCAGGTTGTCACCATCACGCGCTGAGCTGAGTTTGCCGAGCCGGGTTTCGTCCTCGTAACGCATGGGCAAATGCAAAGCCATGTCCACCGGGCGCAGCAAGCCCATTTTGCGCAAGGCTTTTTGCGGCATGGACAGCGGTTTGCGCTCTGTGCTGGTGACGGGTGGCTGATCGGCGGGCATGTGGGGACGATTGTGCCTGTTGACCGTCTTATGCCAATGGCAAAGCTTGCACCACACAGCGTGCCGCGGCCAGATCCCATCCGGCCCAACCGCAGCTTTTGAAAAACACCGGTCCTGCTGTGTTCGTGAATTCGTGCGGTTGTTGAACCACGTCTTGCAAACTGGCAAAGCAGGGCACATCCAAACCCGCTTGCAATAAATCACCGGCTTCATGGTCAGCGTCGCGGGTGTCAACGACGATGTGCCCGTGCTGCGCCATGTGCAGACACACCTCGGGCGACCACTCGACCATGCGCGGACTGAACGCGCCCACGGCGCACACGAACGCGTCGTCTCTGGGACGGGCCCGCATGGCGATGTGCTGCGCACTGGTCGCCGTCACCACCAAACTGCATTCGGCCAGTGCGTCATCGGCGTTGTCCACCACTTGCGCTTGTAGACCTAAGCTGATGGCGTATTGCACCAATGCGTCTGCGCTGGCACGGCTGCGCGATGCCACCCTCACTTCTTTCACGCGCAGGCCTTGGGCGAATGCTTCCAAGTGCGAGCGCCCTTGCACACCGGCACCGACGATCAGCAACTTGCCATTCGGCTTGGGCGCTAGCAGTTGCGCGGCCAGCAAAGACACGGCAGCGGTGCGCCGCGCCGTCACCGTCGGGCCGTCAAGCACACACAAGCGTCGGCCATTGACTGCATCAAACACCACCACATCGCCTTGAATCGCGGGCAGGTGCCGCGCCGGGTTGTCAGCGACAAAGGTGATGAGTTTGGTGATGGCCAGGCGGTTGTCAGAAGCCGGCATGACAAACAAACTGCTGGTGTCCGACAAGCTATGCACCAGACGCGACGGTACTTTCACTGAACCATCCAACAGCAAAGTATGTATGGCTTCAGCCAATAGCGAATAAGGCAGCGCGGCGGCGGTTTGTTCAGCGTTGAAAATCATATGGCATGCATTGTCGCCATGCGGCCAGGGCGCAAACGCCTACTGGTTTTAAGCGAGGCGCACAGACTCAAGCTTAGGCAGTCGGCGCCACATCCAACCTGACTGCAATGCCTTGCAGCTCAGGCGTAGGCGCGGGGTAATAGTCCATGACCAGCGGGTCGTGGCCGGGAATCACATGGTCGGGCGAATCGGCCAATTCATTGATGGTGCGGTAAGCGTTCAGCATGTCGCCCAAATTGAACGCAATGCTGAAGAACCGCTGGCTGCGTATGTGTTCGTAGTAATGGCTGGCGTCAGATGCCAGCACCACCCAGCCGCGGGCGGTGTTGACTCGCACGCATTGCAAACCGTCGGTGTGACCGCCGACATGGTGCAAAGACAAGCCGGGGGACAGTTCATGCGTGCCTTTGTGAAAACACACCCTGTCTTTGTAAACCAGTTTGACCATGGCGGCCACATCATCGCCTTCGTAGCCGTGGCGCATGTAGTGGTTGCACATGTGCCGGCCGGTAGCAAAACTCATCTCTGCATCCTGCAAATGGAAATTCGCACGGGGAAAGTCATCAAAGCCGCCGACATGGTCGTAGTGCATGTGGGTCAAGACCACGTCGCGTACCTCGGCCGGATTGACTCCAAGCAGCGCCAGTCCGGCGCTTGGGCGTATCAAAAGTTCACGCTGTCGCTTGATGGCCATCTCCGGCAAAAACCCGGTGTCAATGACGACGGTCCGGTGGCTGTTGCGCGCCACCCAGACAAAATAATCCATGCGCATGGCTTCGTCATGCGGGTCGCCGCCGATAAAATGGTCACGCCGCGCACCCACCCGCGTGGCATAACGGATGGCAAACACTTCGTAAGTTTCCAAGCCAGGCATACGTTCCTCGTTGTAAGCAGTGATATTTGCACTGTATCTGCTGAAGAGCCACCCTGACCCCGAGCTTTCCATCTAGCCGCAAACAACTTACTATGCGGGTTGAACGAACCGGAGAACACCATGAGCACTTACAAAAGCAGCGGCGCGATTCCACCGCGCGAAGCGGGCAGCCGTCCGCTCAAACGCATAGCCACCATGGCCGGTGCCTACGGGCAACGCAATTACACGGTGCACGATATACGCGCGCTCAAAGGCCAACGCACGCTGGTGGAAACACTGGCTTTCACCCCCGAAGAAGCCGCTGCCGCTGAAGAAGCCGGTATCGATACTTTGAAAGTGCGCTTCGACCCGAAGCGCCCGGACTTGGCCATGGAAATCCGCAAAGCCGCACCGCATACCTTCATGTCGTTTTCTCTGCCACTGGTGGCCGTGGCCAGCCCGGAAGAAGCGCTGCGCCTGGCGTTCAGCGCCATGGAAATAGGCGGCGACGCCATCATGTGCCAATGGAGCCCAAGGTTCATACACGCGCTGGCCGAAGCCGGTGTGCCGGCCCAAGGCCATGTCGGCTTGGTGCCGCGCAAAAGCACCTGGACCGGCGGCCTGCGCGCAGTCGGCAAAACCGCTGACGAGGCCGTGGATTTGTACCGGCAAATCAAAGCACTGGAAGATGCCGGGGCTTGGGCGGTGGAGGTCGAAGTCATACCCGAGCAAATACTGCGCGAGTTTTCCAAGCGCACCACGCTGATCACCTCGTCCATAGGCGCGGGTAGCGGTGGCGACATACAGTTTTTGTTTGCCGAAGATATTCTGGGCGACGGGCCCGGGCCGTTCGCCCGCCACTCCAAACAGTACCGCGATTTCCACGCCATGCGCCAGCATATGCAGCAAGAACGCGTGTCGGCATTCCGCGAATATATTGCTGACGTGCAAACGCATGCTTTTCCCGGTCCTGAACATGTGATTCAGGTCGGGCAGGATGTGGTGGATGCTTTTCTTGAAAAACTCAACAAACCGGGGTGATGTTCTGAGCTTTCGTGGGGCCGGTTTCTGTCTGAGAAAATAGTGTTTCTCTCACTCACTTGGAACGGGCCCGTCCGGCCCTCAAGCACATGCCCTCTTCTTCTGTTCGCCAGTTCACACTCAGCGATTTCGATTTCCAACTTCCCCCTGAGCTGATTGCCCAGCAACCCTCACCCGAACGCAGCGGCTCGCGGCTGCTTGACGCGCGCGACCCTTTGCAACCGGTGGACCGCATCTTCCGTGACTTGCCGGGTTTGCTGAATGCTGGTGACCTGCTGGTGTTCAACGACACGCAAGTGGTGAACGCACGTCTCTTCGGCGAAAAAGCCAGCGGCGGGCAACTGGAACTGTTGATCGAACGGGTGCTGCCCGACGTGGCAGGCGAAGCGCCAAACCGCGTGGTCGCGCACATGAAGGCCAGCAAAAAACCCTTGCCCGGCGCGCGGCTGATGATGTGGGACCGCAGCGGTCGGCGGCATGCGTTTGAGGCCACGCTGATCGGGCGCTGGCCGGATGAGAACGGTGCTTTGTTTTTGTTGTCGTTCAGCGATGAGCCACACAGCTTGATGGAACAACATGGCCACATACCGCTGCCGCCTTACATAGAACGCACGCAAAAATCTGCAGTAGACGAACACCGGCAAGCGGACACTCAGCGCTACCAAACCGTGTTCGCCAAACACCCGGGCGCGGCAGCCGCGCCCACGGCTGCGCTGCATTTTGATGAATCGGTGTTGCAGGCACTTCAAGCGAGCGGTGTGCACACCGCCAGCGTCACGCTGCACGTGGGTGCGGGCACGTTTTCACCGGTGAAAACCGAAAACCTCTGCGAGCACCGCATGCACAGCGAGTGGTACCGCATACCACCGACCACCTTGCAAGCGATTGCCGATTGCCGCGCGCGCGGCGGACGCCTGGTGGCGGTGGGTACGACCAGTGTGCGCACCTTAGAGTCGTGGGCGCAAACCGGCCACACCGAGGGCGATACGCGCATCTTCATCACGCCGGGTTTTGAGTTTCAAGTGGTGGATGTGTTGATCACCAATTTCCATTTGCCTAAATCGACGCTGTTGATGCTGGTCGCGGCGTTCAGCGGGTTTGAGCATATGCAGCGCGTGTATGCGCATGCGATTGAGCAGCAGTACCGGTTTTTCAGTTATGGGGATGCCATGCTGCTAACGAAATTCAGATCTTAGGAAGATACTTCACGCCCTTTAAGCCCTGATAGTCTGCATCTTGTGTCCACAAAACAGCTTTGTGCTCTAAAGCAATGGCATACATGGCGGCATCTGCCATCGCCAAACCGTGTTTAAGCGACAACTCAGAAGCCGCAATGGCGCGTTCGTCGTTAAGTTCAATCACCGGTGCGCGTCGCATCACTTGCAAACACATATCGCGCAATTCAACTGGCAGCTTGCGCGACAACACCCTGTGCACCTCATACATATTGACACTGGATACCAACAACTCACTGGTGTTTTCAATGACCGGTTTGAACTTTGGGCCATTGGTACCGGCTAAAAAAAACTCTATCCAACCGGATGCGTCAACAATATTCATTCGTAATCCTTGTCGGGTTCTTTGGGCGGCTCGATGTCACCCAAGTCATACCCTTTGAGGATGCCGTAATAAGCGCTCATGGGGAGCAAAGGCGTGATCACTATTTCTTTGCCCCGCACTTCAAATTGAATATGTGAGCCCGGCTCAATACCGAGCTGGTTGCGCATGGCGGCTGGCAAAGTGACCTGCCCTTTGCTGGAGACAACTGCATTGCTTGACATATCAAATCCTCTTTACTTAGAAATAAAGTAAAGCAAATATTAATGTAAAGGGATCTGTATGTCCAGCATTTGCTCTTAATTGTGTTTGTTTGGTCACTTAAACTGCCCGCATGCTGACATTTGATCTCTTAAAAACCGAAGGCCTGGCCCGCCGTGGCCGCCTGACCTTGAACCACGGCGTGGTGCAAACGCCGATCTTTATGCCGGTGGGCACTTACGGCACGGTCAAGGGCGTGATGCCGCGCAGCCTGCACGACATGGGCGCGCAAATTATTTTGGGCAACACTTTTCATTTGTGGATGCGCCCGGGGCAAGACATCATGCACAGCTTTGGCGGCTTGCACGGGTTTGAGCAATGGCACAAACCGATATTGACCGACAGCGGCGGCTTTCAAGTGTGGAGCCTGGGCGCGATGCGCAAGATCACCGAAGAAGGCGTGCATTTCGCGTCACCGGTGAACGGCGACAAACTGTTCATGTCGCCCGAGGTGAGCATGCAAATTCAAACCGTGCTCAATAGCGACATCGTCATGCAACTCGATGAATGCACGCCCTATGAAACCAAAGGCCAGCTGACCACCGAAGCCGAAGCGAACACATCGATGCAAATGAGTTTGCGCTGGGCGAATCGCTCGCAAGAAGAGTTTGCACGACTGAACAACCCGAACGCGCTGTTTGGCATTGTGCAAGGCGGCATGTTTGAGTCGCTGCGGCAGGAGTCGTTAGAGCGTTTGGTGGAGATGGACTTTCCCGGCTACGCGGTCGGCGGGGTGAGCGTGGGCGAACCCAAGGACGAGATGCTGCGCATCATGGCGCACACACCGCACCGCTTGCCCGCGCACAAACCGCGTTACCTGATGGGCGTGGGCACGCCGGAAGATTTGGTCGAAGGCGTGCGTATCGGTGTGGATATGTTTGATTGCGTCATGCCCACGCGCAATGCGCGCAACGGCACTTTGTTTACACGCTTTGGCGATTTGAAACTGCGCAACGCGCGCCACAAAAGCGACCCGCAACCGATAGATCCGAGTTGCACTTGCTATGCGTGTGCGGGCACGTCAGGTATGAGCTGGAACGATGGTGGGCGCGAAGGTTTTAGCCGCGCTTATATGCATCACTTGGACCGCTGCGGCGAAATGCTCGGCCCCATGCTGGCCACGGTGCACAACCTGCATTACTACTTGAACCTGATGCAAGAAGTGCGGGACGCGCTGGATGCGGGGGACTTTGCGGGTATGGCAGCTAGGTTTAAGGGGGATAGGGCACGGGGGGTTTGAAGGAAAACCAGGTTGAAGTTAAAGAGTGATCCACCGAAACCATCAACGTGTTTACCCCTATGTGCATGTATTTAGGGTGTTGACTTATGTGAGGTTGCAGCTCTGTGCGAGATCCCACGTCGATGGAATGTTGTAGTTTTGGAGGACTCTTGCGCCAACCAAGGCGCAGCCAAGTGTCAGGCCCTGCGAGCGCGCCGAGTGTTTTGCTGGCTTGCCGATCGGTTCAATTCGGCAATGGGCAGCAACAGATGTTGGCTCAAATGTTGGACGACTGGCACCACCACCCCGTCACCCAGCAAGTGATAGGCCTCGTTGTATTTTTCGGGCAATTTGTAATC
>Ga0192657_1109_pt1 | contig 24918 bp, 22 predicted proteins | sample LauGreFBDMM110DN_2_FD_133054 | JGI IMG/M metagenome (GOLD analysis project Ga0192657, IMG submission 133054) | reverse complement strand
TGGAACAGCGGCGCCAAACTCGAAGGCGGTAACCGCGGTCACCGTCCCACGGTCAAAGGCGGCTATTTCCCCGTGCCACCCGTCGACAGCACCCAAGACATGCGTGCCGAAATGGTCATGTTGCTCGAAGAAATGGGCATCCCGGTTGAAGTGTTCCACCACGAAGTGGCGGGCGCCGGTCAAAACGAAATCGGTACCAAGTTCAGCACTTTGGTTGAGCGCGCCGACTGGACGCAAAAACTGAAATACGTGGTGTGGAACGTGGCTAACGCCTATGGCAAAACCGCTACTTTCATGCCCAAGCCCATCGTCGGCGACAACGGTTCAGGCATGCACGTTCACCAGTCCATCTGGAAAGACGGCAAAAACCTGTTTGCAGGCAAAGGCTACGCTGGTTTGAGCGACACCGCCTTGTTCTACATCGGTGGCATCATCAAGCACGCACGTGCATTGAACGCCATCACCAACCCCACCACCAACAGTTACAAGCGTTTGGTGCCCGGTTTTGAAGCGCCGGTGAAGTTGGCTTACTCCAGCCGTAACCGTTCTGCCTCTATCCGCATTCCGCATGTGGCCTCTGACAAAGCACGTCGTATCGAAGCACGTTTCCCCGATCCCATGGCCAACCCCTACCTGTGCTTTGCTGCATTGATGATGGCTGGCTTGGACGGTATCGAAAACAAAATCCACCCCGGCGAAGCAGCCACCAAAGATTTGTACCATTTGCCACCAGAGGAAGATGCGTTGGTGCCCACCGTGTGTCACAGCTTGGACCAAGCCTTAGAGTATTTGGACAAGGGCCGTGGCTTCCTGACCAAAGGCGGCGTGTTCACTGACAGCATGATTGATGCTTACATCGAACTCAAAATGCAAGAAGTCACACGTTTTCGCATGGCCACCCATCCGGTGGAATTCGACATGTACTACTCACTCTGAGCACAGACATGCGAGTCAATCACGGGCTGCCAAGCCTGTGACCACAGGGCGGCCGTGTGCCGCCCTTTTTTTTACTTTGTGTTGATGGGAGTTTCGCCATGTTCAAGCCAGTCAATGTCCTGTATGCCATGGCCTGCTTGCTGTCAGCGGATCTCGCGGCACAGCAGACGGCCTACCCGGTATGGCGCTGCGGCCATGAATTCACCAACCAGCCGCGCCCGGGCGAGAACTGCCAGCAAGTGGATTTGCCAGCCGAGATCACCATGACCGCGCCGCGCAAACGCCCGAACCTGGATAAAAACGACGACATGCCGCCGGTGCTGGTAGTGCCGCAAGTAGGCGTCAGCGGCCAGCGCCAGCGCGATGGACTCGCCAGAAACATATTGAATGACGAATTGGGCAAGCTGCTATTGCGTTGTACGCAGTTACCGGCTAACAGCACCGAGCTGGTGCGTTGTCTGGCTGACGAAGCCGCCTTGCGACGTGAACTGGCGCGCATGCCCTGAGTTGGTTCATTAAAGTGCCTCATAAACGTTTTAATGCTTTGGATTTGCTGGCTACGCTGGTGCTTGTTGTCAGGCGGGACAACCGTGTGTTGTTTGCCAACGCCTCGTTCGAAGATGTCATGGGTTTGTCCCGGCGCAACTTGCAGGATGTGTATGTGCCGGGCTTGTTTGTCGACGAAGCCGCCATTGCCCAATCGCTGGAAGGCGCCAGACGTCATGATTTTTCTGCCCTGCGCTTTGACGCGCAACTTAAACGCCAGGGCGCTGAGCCTTTTGCGGTGCACGTGGTTGTGGCCTCCAGCGAAGACCCGAGCGAAGTGTTGATTGAATTGCTGCCGCAGGAAACCCAAAGCCGCCAAGACCGCGAAGAACGCCAGTTGGAACACGCCCAAGCCAACAAAGAATTGATCCGCAACCTGGCGCATGAAATCAAAAACCCGCTGGGCGGCATACGCGGCGCGGCACAGCTGCTGCAACTCGAACTCGATTCACGCGACCTGACCGAATACACACAGGTGATCGTGCGCGAGGCCGACCGTTTGCAAACGCTGGTTGACCGTTTGCTGGCGCCGCACCGCCGCCCGCATGTGGTGGGCAATGTGAATATCCATGAAGTGTGTGAACGGGTGCGTACTTTGATACTCGCCGAGTTCCCCAAAGGCTTGCAAGTGCAGCGCGACTATGACATTTCACTGCCCGAATTCAGGGGCGACATGGAGCAACTGATACAAGCCGTGCTGAATATTGCGCATAACGCTGCGCAAGCGCTGAGCGAGCGCATGGCCAACGGCGACGCGCGCATTGTGTTGTCCACGCGAATTGCGCGGCAAATCACCCTTGTCAAACACAGGTATCGGTTGGCACTGGAATTGCATGTCACAGACAACGGTCCCGGTATCCCCGAGGAGATCAAGGACCGTTTGTTTCATCCGTTGGTGTCGGGGCGCGACGGCGGTTCGGGTTTAGGCCTGAATCTGGCGCAAACCTTTGTACAGCAACACCTAGGGGTGATTGAGTGTGAAAGTCATCCGGGGCAAACGGATTTCAAAATTCTGATTCCTTTGCCTTGACCCATTGATAAGCAACGCGGGCCGCGTATGACAACAGGTGAGATACCGATGAAACCGATTTGGATCGTTGACGATGACCAGTCCATACGCTTTGTACTGGAAAAGGCATTGATGCGTGAAAATCTGCCCACGCGCAGCTTCACCAACCCCCGCGAAGTTTTGCAAGCGCTGAACAACATCACGCCCGAAGACAGCCCGCAAGTGCTGGTCAGCGATATCCGCATGCCCGGCGGCTCTGGCCTGGATTTATTGGCGCAAGTCAAAGAGCGCATGCCCGGTTTGCCGGTCATCATCATGACCGCGTACTCTGACTTGGACAGCGCGGTGTCTGCGTTTCAAGGCGGCGCGTTTGAATATTTGCCCAAGCCGTTTGATTTGACCAAAGCCATCGAGTTGATTCGCCGCGCTCTGGAAGAAAGCCAGCGCGAGGCTGTCGGCGCAGTCGATGTGGACAGCACGCCGGAAATGCTCGGGCAGGCTCCGGCCATGCAAGACGTGTTTCGCGCCATCGGGCGACTCAGCCAAAGCAATGTCACGGTGATGATCACCGGTGAATCCGGTTCGGGCAAAGAGTTGGTCGCGCGCGCTTTGCACAAACACTCGCAACGCGCAGCCGGTCCGTTTGTCGCCATCAACACCGCGGCCATTCCCAAAGATTTGCTGGAAAGCGAATTGTTCGGTCACGAGCGCGGCGCGTTCACCGGCGCGCAAACCATGCGACGCGGCCGCTTTGAACAAGCTGACGGCGGCACGCTGTTTCTGGATGAAATCGGCGATATGAAATTCGATTTGCAAACACGTTTGTTGCGGGTGCTCAGCGACGGGAATTTTTACAGAGTTGGTGGCCACAGCGCCATCAAAACCAATGTGCGCGTGATCGCCGCCACCCACCAAAACTTAGAGCAACGCGTGGCTGAAGGTTCTTTCCGCGAAGACTTGTTCCACCGTTTGAATGTGATTCGCTTGCGCTTGCCGCCCTTGCGCGAGCGGCGCGAAGACATACCGGTGCTGACCCGCCATTTTTTACAGCAAAGCGCACAGCAACTCGGTGTGGAAGCCAAACGCATTTCAGACTCAGCGATTGCCTTGTTGCAAGACTTTGCGTTTCCCGGCAATGTGCGTCAATTGGAAAACATTTGTCACTGGCTGACCGTGATGGCACCGGCGCAAGCCATAGAGCCCAAAGATTTGCCACCTGAAGTGTTGTCGCCAAGCGTCCCTTATGCTGCTGTCAGTGCTGCTGCGCTTGGTTCACTGAATGACGCAAGCCATGAAGCATCTGCGGCTGTGTCAGCCGGTCCGCCAACTGCTTTGAATGGTCATGGCCAAAGTGGCATGCCCAAACCCTTGGTGTTGAACATGCCTGGCGAAGACTGGCAAAGCGGTTTGGAAGCGCAAACCATGGCTTTGCTGGTGAAAGGCAACACCGATGTGTGGGACGAATTGAGCAAGCTTTTTGAAGCCACTTTGATACAAACTGCGCTGGCGCATACACGCGGCAGACGCATAGATGCGGCGAACAAGTTGGGCATAGGCCGCAATACGATCACGCGCAAGATTCAGGAACTCGGGCTTGATGATTGAGTGCACTGCTTGTACGTGCGTTGATAGCTTGATTAAGTTTTTACCAGGCTGACGATCACCGGCGTATGGTCGCTGGGGCGTTCGTTTTTGCGCGGCGCTTTGTCGATGGTGCAAGCAGCAAGCTGTGTTTTCAATTTGTTGGAAACCAAAATATGGTCAATGCGCAAACCCCGGTTACGCCTGAATGCAAACTCGCGGTAATCCCACCATGAATAACTTTTATCGGCTTGCTCGAACAGCCTGAACGCATCGATCAAACCTAAATCGATCAGCGCTTGAAAATGCGCGCGCTCCTCATCCGTGCAATGGATGGTGCCGGCCAATGCCACCGGGTCCCACACATCCCGGTCGTCAACGGTGATGTTGAAGTCACCCATCAACACCAGTTTGTCGTGGCGGGTTAGCTCGTCTTTCAACCACTGGTGTAGCGCAGTCAACCAAGCCATTTTGTACACAAATTTGTCGCTGTCCGGCGCTTGACCATTGGGGAAATACGCACCGACCACGCGCACACCGTTGACCGTGCCGGTGATGACACGCGCCATTTCATCGGCAAAACCGGGGATGTTGTGAACCACGTCGGTGATGGGGTGACGTGAAATCAGCGCTACGCCGTTATAGGTTTTCTGGCCGAAGAAAGCCACCTGATAGCCGGCGGCTTCAATCTCTGCGCGCGGAAATTTTTCGTCAGTGGTTTTGGTTTCTTGCAAAGCCAATACGTCGATGGCTTCTTCATCGGTGTGAGCGTTGAGCCAGTCGAGGACTTGCGGCAGGCGAACAGTGAGTGAGTTGACGTTCCAGGTGGCGAGTTTCATGGATTGACCTTAACTCGTCGTCATCCCCAACTTACCCAGTAAAGCCTGGTCCCTCTGCCAATCCGGGTTACCGGTGGTCAGCAGTTTGTCGCCGTAAAAAATAGAGTTGGCACCGGCCATGAAGCACAGCGCTTGAATGGCTTCGCCCATTTGCTGGCGGCCTGCCGACAAACGCACGCGCGCGGTCGGCATGGTGATGCGCGCCACTGCAATCGTGCGCACAAACTCCAACAGGTCCAGCGACTCAGTGCCGTGCAAAGGCGTGCCTTCGACTTGCACCAAGTTGTTGATGGGCACGGACTCGGGGTGGGGTTGCAGATTGGCGAGTTGGTGCACCAGGCCGGCGCGTTGCGCGCGGCTTTCGCCCATGCCGACAATGCCGCCGCTGCATACGTTCATGCCAGCGCTGCGCACATGTGCCAATGTGTCCAAGCGATCTTGGTAATCGCGGGTGCTGATGATGTCGCCGTACAACTCGGGCGCGGTGTCTAGGTTGTGGTTGTAATAGTCCAGACCTGCGTCTTTCAAGGTGTCGGCTTGGGTTGCACTCAGCATGCCCAGCGTGCAGCAGGCTTCCATGTTCAAGTCTTTGACCGCGCGAATCAGTTCGGCCACTTTTTCAATGTCGCGGTCTTTGGGTTCGCGCCATGCCGCGCCCATGCAAAAACGGCTGGCGCCGTTCTTTTTGGCTTCGACGGCTGCGGCTTTGACTGCGTCCACATCCAGCATCTTGGAAGCTTCGACACCGGTGTCGTAATGCACTGACTGCGGACAGTAGCCGCAGTCTTCGGGACAGCCTCCGGTTTTGATGGACAGCAGGGTAGAGAGTTGCACTTCGTTTGGGTTGAAGTGTTCGCGGTGAATTTGCTGCGCTTTGTAAAGCAAATCGTTGAATGGCAGATTGAACAAATCTTCGATGGACTGGCGTGACCATGTCTCATCAGCGGGGACTGCGGTTTTGGCGGGCTTGATGAAATGAACGGTTTGTTGTGTGACTGCAGTAGGCATGGGTTAGCAAAGTAATGGATAAACAGTCTGAATATAAAGTAATTGGGGTCGGTAATTGGGGTCAGATTCCAATTAATTCCCTGAATTAATTGGAATCTGACCCCAATTACCACCAATTACCCAATTACCTGCGGCGTCTGAGACTGACATGGCGCGGGATAATCTGTGCAAATAGCTGTGTGATGCTAAAGAATGACGAGGTTTTATCTGAGCTCCTTATCTACCCAACTGGTACAACGCAGTTTGCACAGTGTCTGGCACCCGTGTACCCAAATGCAGCACCATGAGACTGTGCCGCTGGTGGCGGTTCACCACGGCAGCGGACCCTGGCTGTATGACCATGACGGCCACCGTTATTTGGATGTCATCAGCTCCTGGTGGGTCAATCTCTTTGGTCACGCCAACCCGCGCATCAATGCGGCCTTGAAGCTCCAACTCGACACCTTGGAACACGCCATGCTGGCCGGGTTCACCCACGAACCCGTGGTGGCCTTATCCGAAAAACTCTCAGCCTTGACTGGCGACGTTTTGGGCCACTGTTTTTATGCGTCTGACGGCGCTTCAGCGGTGGAAATCGCACTCAAGATGAGTTTTCACAGTTGGCGCAACCAGGGGCTGGGCGATAAAAAAGAGTTTGTTTGTCTCAAAGGCGGTTACCACGGAGAAACAGTCGGCGCTCTAGGCGTGACAGATGTACCTATTTTTCGGGATGCGTATGACGCATTGCTCAAGCCCGCGCATTGCTTGATGTCGCCGGACGCCAGACAGGCGATCGACGGCGAAACTGCCGACCAAATTGCGCTGCGTGCTGCGCATGAATTGGAAACATTGCTGCAAGCGCGTGCTGCACATATCAGCGCTGTCATCATCGAGCCTTTGGTGCAATGCGCAGGCGGCATGGCCATGCACAGCCCGCTCTATGTGCAAGAGGTTCGGCGTTTATGCACTGCATTCAATGTGCATTTGATTGCCGATGAAATCGCCGTGGGCTGCGGGCGCACGGGAAAGTTTTTTGCCTGCGAGCATGCCAACATCTGGCCGGACTTTTTGTGTTTGTCCAAAGGCATCAGCGGCGGCTATTTGCCTTTGTCATTGGTGATGACGCGCGACGAGGTATACCAATCGTTTTACAGCGACAGCATGGCGCGCGGTTTTTTACATTCGCATTCGTACACTGGCAACCCACTGGCTTGCCGCGCCGCGCTGGCCACTTTACAAATTTTTGAAGAAGACGATGTGCTGGTGCAAAACCTGGTGCGTGCTGCCAAGTTGAGCAACGCGCTTTCCCCGTTGACGATGGATTCACGTGTCAAGTATTTCAGGCAGCAAGGCATGATTTGGGCTTTCGATGCGCAAGTGGATGACCCGCAACTGGCCGCTACATTTTCACGGCGGTTTTTCGCCAGTGCCCTAAAGCACGAATTGCTGTTGCGCCCCATAGGCACCACTGTTTACCTGATGCCGCCTTATGTCTTGAGCGACGCAGACACCGGCTTGCTGGCAGAGCGTTTACAAACGGTGTTTGACGAGGTGATGAACGCATGAGTTTCACGCACCTGCAAACATTGACTTCGCGTTTGAATGAACTCGACGCTCAAGGTTTGCGCCGCTTCAGGCATAGTATTGAGTCCGTTTGCCAACCGCACTTGTTGGTCGATGGTCAGCCGCTGCTGGCCTTCAACAGCAATGATTATTTAGGCTTGGCGGCGCATCCTCTGGTGATTGACGCATTGAAAGAGGGTGCATCACTGTATGGCGCAGGCAGTGGTGCATCCCATTTGATCAGCGGGCATTCGCAGGCGCACGAGCGCCTGGAGGAATTGCTGGGCTCGATGTTGTCCCCGTTTTTACCGAGTGTGCGGGTGCTGTCGTTCAGCACCGGCTACATGGCGAACCTCGGTGTATTGACGGCATTGGCCGACAGTGCCAAAGGCGACATCACTTTCTTCTCGGACGCGTTAAACCATGCGTCGCTGATTGACGGCATACGTTTGACACGTGAAACCTGTCAGGTGTACCGCCATGCTGATGTGGCTGATTTGTCGGAAAAACTGCTCACATGTCAAAGCACAAGCAAGGTGGTGGTGACAGACGGTGTGTTCAGCATGGACGGGGATATTGCGCCGCTGCAAGCTTTACTCAACTTGTGCGAACAACACGGTGCCTGGCTGCTGGTGGATGACGCGCACGGTTTCGGTGTGTTGGGTGACACTGGAGCTGGTGTATTGCAGCATTTCAATTTGCGTTCAGAGCAGTTGATTTACATGGGCACGCTGGGTAAGGCGGCTGGCTTGTCCGGTGCATTTATCGCTGCACATGAAAATTTCATTGAGTGGATGGTGCAGCGTTCTCGTCCCTATATTTACACCACGGCTTCAGCGCCGGCGTTGGCGCATGCATTGTTGACCAGCCTGCGCATTATTCGCGCAGAAGAAGGGCGCAGACGAAGAGCGCATTTGCAGACCTTGATTCAACAACTCTGCACCGCATCTGTTCCAACGAGCTGGCAGCGCATGGTTTCAACGACGGCGATTCAACCGCTGGTGATTGGCAGCAACGCGCAGGTGTTAAGGGCTTCTGCGGACTTGAAAGCACAAGGTATTTGGATCAGCGCGATTCGTGCGCCCACAGTGCCGGTGAATACCGCGAGGCTTCGCATCACTTTATCGGCATCGCATACGGCGGAAGATGTTGACCGGTTGGTGCGGGCTTTGTCGTTTGAAAGCATTTCATGAATCGGCAATTTCCAGCACAAGCGTTTTCGTGTTTTGTTACTGGCACCGACACCGAGATCGGCAAGACCTTGGTTGCTTCTGCGTTGGTGCATATGCAGGCGCTTCGCGGCTGGCGTGTGGCGGCAATGAAGCCGGTGGCAGCGGGTGCCGAATGGCGGGATGGCCGCTGGTGCAATGACGACGCAGACGCGCTGGCAGCTTGTGTGTCCGTGCCGTTACCTCAAGAGATCACCACACCGTATTTGTTCAAGACACCGGCTGCGCCGCATATCGCTGCTTCATTGGAAGGTAAGGTCATTGATCGCACACATCTGATCGAATGCTTTCAGCAAGTGAGAGCGCAAACGGATGCGGTAGTTGTCGAAGGTGTGGGTGGTTTTCGTGTGCCATTGAACGACAACTACGACACGGCCGACATGGCCAAAGACTTAGGACTGCCGGTGGTGTTGGTGGTTGGCCTGCGATTGGGTTGTATCAGCCAGGCTTTGTTGACTGCCGAAGCGATTGCGGCTCGAGGTCTTTCGCTGATGGGCTGGGTGTCTAACACCGTAGACCCGCATATGCTGTATCCGCAGGAAAACATAGACGCCATCGCGCAAAGAATCAACGCGCCTTTATTAGGATGTATTCCCAGACTCAAAGTAGCATATGCAGCAACAGCAGTGATTAATTTGTCTAATTGGGGTCAGACACCAATTTAATTGTTGACTAAAGATTCGGGTAATTAATTGGTATCTGACCCCAATTTACGCTCTACAGCCAGCCCGAGTTCAATCACGGCCAACGCGTAATAGCTGCTGCGGTTGTAGCGGGTGATGACAAAGAAATTGTCCGTGCCAGCCACATAAGACGGCGCTTCATTGGCGTTGTGCAATTGCACCAGCGCCAAAGCTCCATTGAAACGTCTGCCTTCTTCATCTAATAGCGCTTGCTTGTCTGCCATATGCGATACAGACCAAGACGGCACGATGTCGGGCGCGAGCAATGCAGACAAGTCTGTTTCGCTGACCGTTTGCACATCCACCGCGAAATGCGTGGGCATGCCGGGCTGCCAGCCGAAGGCTTTGAAATAGTTGGCCACCGAGCCTATGGCATCGGCTGCGCTGTTGCTTAAATCGATGCGACTGTCGCCGTCAAAATCCACGGCAAATTTGGCAATGCTGGACGGCATGAACTGCGGCCAGCCGTTGGCACCAGCATAACTTCCAAGCACTGGTTTGCTCGCAGGCTGCGTACGTTGTTGCTTTAAAAAATAGCCTAATTCATCTTTGAAAAATGCTTGCCGTTCGGCGGCTTGCGGATGCTCTTTGGGAAAATTCAAACTCAAGGTGCTCAAGGCATCGATCAGTTTGTACTGCCCCTGGTGCTGGCCGTAAAAAGTTTCCACGCCCAAAATGCCGACGATGTAGCGCGGCTCAACACCGGTTTGTGCAAACGCACGGTCAAGTTGCAGCGTGTGTTCGCGCCAAAAACGGGCCCCGGTTTGAATACGGTTTTCCGTTAGAAAACGTGCGCGGTAGGCTTGCCAGTTTTTCGCTTGCGGTGAAGAGGGCGGTAACACCAGTTGCAGGATTTGCGGCAGCACCCGCGCCCGGGCAATCTGTTGTTGCACCCAGGCCGGGGGGAGTTTGTGTTTTATCGCAATTTCACGCGCCAGTTGCTTTACCGCGCTGTTATTACCGAATGCCTTGCCGGTGACCACTTTGGCTGCTGCCGGTTTTTTGCGTTGGCCGGTTTTGCGCTGACTGGTTTTGCTGTTCGCTGCTTTTGCGGTGGTGTGTTTGCGTTTTTCAATTGCCGGTTTGGTCTTGTTGACGGCAGCAGTTCGTTCGTTCGCCAGGGCATTGGGCGAGAGAAACGCCATGGCACAAAGACAGGCTGCCACTGAAAATGCGGATAAGTGAAAGGGCTTGACGCGTTGAGCCGGGTTATTCATTTATGACAAGTGTAGCCATCAGCGCGGCTTGTCAAACCTTTGAGGCGTGATAATGAACTTCGATGGAAAATTTAACAGTTTTACTCTCCGCCTGGAGCCGTGACGGCATCTCCACGGCCCTCATGACAGAAGCTGCTTACCTTTGCGCGGCGCTGGCGCTGGCCTGGTTGCCTGCGTGGTCGCTGGCTCGCCATAGCAAAAACGAATCCGTGCTGTTCGGCAGGCAAGTCATAGACGGCTTGCTGTTTCCTCTGTTGGCATTGCTGTTTGCTTACATTGCCCAGTCCTGGTTGCAGCGGCAACAACCGGTGCTGCTGTTCAAAATTGCTATCCCTGTGTTGTTGTCATTGGCGCTGATTCGTTTGTGCGCGCGCGTGTTGATGGCTGTGTTCCCGCGCTCGGGCGTCGCAGCCTTGACTGAGCGACTGATTTCCTGGCTGGCCTGGGGCATGGCGGTGTTGTGGATCACCGATTTGCTGCCTTTGGTGCTGCAGGAGATGGAGCAAATCCATTTGAATTTCGGCAAGCTCAGGCTGGACTTGCGCACCGTACTCGAAGGCGTGTTGTCTTCTGGCCTGGTGCTGATGCTCAGCCTGTGGTTGTCGGCAGTCATAGAGCAACGCGTGCTCAGCCAGACCGTCAGCGATTTGTCCATGCGCAAAGTGGCGGCCAATGTGTTGCGCGCCGTGTTGCTGCTTATCGGTTTGCTGCTGGCCTTGTCGGCTGTCGGCGTGGATTTGACCGCCTTGTCTGTGCTGGGCGGCGCTTTAGGTGTCGGCTTGGGCCTTGGTTTGCAAAAACTGGCGGCGAACTACGTCAGTGGTTTTGTGGTGCTGATAGAGCGCTCGGTGCGCATCGGCGACCATATCCGGGTCGACGGCATGGAAGGCCAGGTCACCGATATCAAAACCCGTTTCACGCTGCTGCGCGACACCAACGGGCGCGAGTCCATTATCCCCAACGACATGCTGATCACCCAGCGGGTAGATAACTTTTCCCTCAGCGATGCGGCGGTGGCTTTGCAGAGCGTGGTGCTGGTCGCTGTAGAAAACGATGCGGCGCAAGTTCAAGCCTTGTTGCAAGAAGCGCTCGGCAAAGTCAGCGATGTGCTGCCTGAACCGGCGGCGCAAGTGTTTTTCAGTCGCTTCAGCGCCGACGGCCTGGAGATGACTTTGAATTTCTGGGTAGCGAACCAGTTGCATACTCGCATGGCGGTGTTGTCACGTGTCAATACGGCCGTCTGGTCAGCCTTGTCAAAGGCCTGCATTAAATTGCCGCCGTCCAAGGCCATAGCCAACCTTTCTACTTCGACTGGCGATGAAAGCCGCTGACCGGCCGGCAGCATTTCCTGCGCTATTTCAGCTGCTAGGACGGGTAAAAAAGCACGACCGTTCTGAAAAACAATGCGATTCGTCTAGAATGACGTGCACGTCAACTTCCATGCTTGGAAGTCAAGACTTTTAACCTATATTTATTTCTTGGAGCAAACCCATGAAGGCATTGGTGGCCGTCAAGCGCGTGGTGGATTACAACGTCAAAGTCCGGGTCAAATCTGACCAGACCGGCGTGGATATCGCCAACGTCAAAATGAGCATGAACCCGTTCGATGAAATCGCTGTGGAAGAAGCGGTTCGGTTGAAAGAGAAAGGCATATTGACCGAGGTGGTCGTGGTGTCTTGCGGCGTGACCCAATGCCAGGAAACTCTGCGTACCGCCATGGCCATAGGTGCAGACCGTGGCATTTTGGTGGAAACCACTGAAGAACTGCAACCCTTGGCTGTGGCCAAGCTGCTCAAAGCGCTGGCCGACAAAGAACAACCCGGCATGGTGATTTTGGGCAAGCAAGCGATTGACGACGATTGCAACCAGACCGGCCAAATGTTGGCTGCGCTGACCGATTGGCCGCAAGCCACGTTCGCTTCCAAAGTGGACATGGTCGACGGCAGTCTGCATGTGACGCGTGAAGTCGATGGCGGTTTGGAAACCTTGAAGCTGTCATTGCCTGCGGTTATCACCACCGACTTGCGCTTGAACGAGCCGCGCTACGTCACGCTGCCCAACATCATGAAGGCCAAGAAAAAACAAATCGATATTTTCAAACCCGAAGACTTGGGTGTGGACGTCACACCGCGCATCAAAACTTTGAAAGTCAGCGAGCCGCCCAAGCGCAGCGCCGGTATCAAAGTGGCTGATGTGGCCGCTTTGGTGGACAAACTCAAAAATGAAGCAAAGGTGATTTGACATGGCCTCCTTAGTGATTGCAGAACACGACAACCACAGCCTGAAACCGGCGACTTTGAACACCGTGACCGCAGCCATTGCCTGCGGCGGTGACGTGCATGTATTGGTGGCTGGCAAAGACGCTGGCGCCGTTGCCACTGCTGCCGCTCAGATTGCAGGTGTGAGCAAAGTTTTACACGCCGAAGCCGATGTGTTTGCCCATGGTTTGGCCGAGCACATGGCCGCGCAAGTACTGGCCTTGGCCTCAGGCTATAGCCACATTTTGTTTGCCGCCACAGCCAGCGGCAAAAACATCGCGCCGCGTGTCGCCGCCAAACTGGATGTGGCACAGGTCAGCGACATCACGCGCGTAGACACCCCGGACACCTTCGAGCGACCCATTTATGCGGGCAACGCCATGGCGACCGTGCAAGCCACAGATGCGACCAAAGTCATCACTGTGCGCACCACCGGTTTTGACGCGGCAGCCACCGGCGGCAGCGCTGCGCTGGAAGTGATTCAAGCGACTACCTCTGACGCAAAAAGCCAATTCATGGGCAGCGAAATTGCCAAGAACGACCGCCCCGAACTCACCGCCGCCAAAATCATCGTTTCTGGCGGCAGGGCTCTGGGCAGCGCAGAAAAATTCAACGAAGTCATCACGCCATTGGCAGACAAATTGGGCGCAGCCATGGGAGCCAGCCGCGCGGCCGTGGACGCAGGTTATGCGCCCAACGATTGGCAGGTCGGTCAAACCGGCAAGATCGTCGCGCCGCAGCTGTATGTGGCTTGCGGCATCAGCGGAGCCATCCAACATTTGGCGGGCATGAAAGACAGCAAAGTCATTGTGGCCATCAACAAAGACCCGGAAGCTCCGATTTTCAGCGTCGCTGACTACGGCTTAGAGGCCGATTTGTTCGTGGCTGTGCCCGAGCTGGTCGCTGCCCTTTAAACACTCATGACAAAGGCACCCAGCGGTGCCTTTTTTTATTCAGATTTTGGAGATTGACTGTGAGCTACACCGCACCCGTGAAAGACATGCTTTTCAATATGCAGCATCTGGCGGCCATCGAGCGCATTGCCGCCATGCCCGGCTTTGAAGATGCAGGTTTAGAAACCGCACAAGCCGTGTTGGAAGAATGCGCGCGTTTCAACCAAGACGTGGTGGCTCCCCTCAACTGGGAAAGCGACAAACAGCCCTCCAGTTTGAAAGACGGTCATGTAACAACAGCGCCCGGCTTCAAGCAGGCCTATAAGCAATATGCCGAAGGCGGCTGGCAAGGTTTGCAACACCCCGTCGATTGCGGTGGTCAAGGCTTGCCTAAAACCATTGGCGCTGCCTGCGTTGAAATGTTGAATGCGGCCAGCTTGAGTTTCGCGCTCTGTCCTTTGTTGACCGACGGCGCGATCGAAGCCTTGTTGACCGCAGGCAGCGACGAACTGAAAGCCACTTACTTGGACAAACTGGTCAGCGGCGAATGGACCGGCACCATGAACCTGACCGAGCCGCAAGCCGGTTCTGATTTGTCGCTGGTACGTTCGCGCGCAGAGCCGCAAGCCGATGGCACTTACAAAGTGTTCGGCACCAAAATTTACATCACCTATGGTGAGCACGACATGGCCGAGAACATCGTGCATCTGGTGCTCGCGCGCGTGAGCGGTGCGCCCGAAGGCATCAAAGGCATCAGCTTGTTTGTCGTGCCTAAATTCATGGTCAACACAGATGGCAGTTTGGGCGCGCGCAATGATGTGCATTGCGTGAGCATTGAGCACAAGCTGGGTATCAAAGCCAGCCCGACAGCGGTGCTGCAATATGGCGACCACGGCGGTGCTACCGGCTTTTTGGTCGGACAAGAAAACCGTGGTTTGGAATATATGTTCATCATGATGAATGCCGCGCGTTACGCGGTCGGCGTACAAGGCATTGCGGTAGCCGATCGCTCTTACCAAAAAGCCGTGCAGTACGCGCGTGATCGTGTGCAAAGCCGCCCGGTCGATGGTTCCATCAAAGCCTCTGCGCCGATCATTCACCATCCAGATGTGCGCCGTATGCTCATGACCATGCGCGCTTACACCGAAGGCTGCCGCGCCATGGCCAGCGTGGCTGCTGCGGCCTATGACGCAGCGCATCACCACACCGATGCAGACACACGCAAACAAAACAACGCGGTCTACGAATACATGGTGCCGCTGGTCAAAGGCTTTAGCACCGAGATGAGTTTGGAAGTCACATCCTTGGGCGTGCAAGTGCACGGCGGCATGGGCTTCATTGAAGAAACCGGTGCAGCGCAGTACTACCGTGACGCGAAAATTTTGACGATTTACGAAGGAACCACAGCCATTCAGGCCAACGATTTGGTGGGACGTAAAACCGCACGCGACGGCGGTCAAACGCCCAAGGCATTGGCCGCGCAAATGGAAAAAACCGAAGCCGATTTGCTCCAATTGGGTACTGACGATGCCAAAGCCATTGCACACCGGTTGGCGGCAGCGCGTAAAGCGTTTTTGGATGTCGTTAATTTCATCGTCGATACCGCCGCCAGCGACCCCAACGCAGCCTATTCGGGCAGCGTGCCGTACTTGATGTTGGCCGGTAACGTGGTGTCTGGCTGGCAACTGGCCCGCAGCTATGTGGCCGCGCACCAAGCCTTGGCAGCAGGCGACACCGACGACGCGTTCATGCAAGCCAAGATGGTGACGGCGCGTTTTTACGCCGACCACATATTGAGCAAAGCGCCTTCAGTGCGCGACGGCATTGTGGAAGGCGCGCACAGCGTGACGGCCATGGCTTTAGAAGCGTTCTAACCCGATACCTCAACCATGACCAAACTCCCCGCCATTTTTTCTTCGATGACATTCCCGGTCATCTCCGCCCCGCTGTTCATCATCAGCACGCCTAAAAGCGTGATTGCCCAGTGCATCAACGGCGTGGTGGGCTCCATGCCTGCGCTCAATGCACGTCCGCTTTCGCAACTGGATGAATGGCTGGCTGAAATCACCGAGGCTCTGGCGGCACATAACCGGGCGCACCCGGACCAGCCGGCTGCGCCATTCGCCATCAACCAGATCGTTCACAAAAGCAACGAGCGTTTGGAAGAAGACATGGCGCTGTGTGTGAAATACAAAGTGCCGTTGATCATCACCTCATTGGGTGCGCGAGAGGACATTAACCAAGCAACGCACAGCTACGGCGGCATTGTTATGCACGACATTATCAACAACAAGTTTGCGCACAAGGCGATTGAAAAGGGCGCTGACGGTTTGATCGCCGTCGCCGCCGGAGCCGGTGGCCACGCCGGTGTGAAAAATCCGTTTGCTTTGATTCAAGAGATACGCCAATGGTTTGACGGCCCGTTAGCACTCAGCGGCTCCATCGCCAACGGCAACGCCATACTTGCAGCCTTGGCCACCGGTGCCGACTTTGCCTACATAGGCTCGGCTTTCATCGCTACCGTTGAGGCGCGCGCCATTGATGAGTACAAACAATGCATCGTCGATAGCAACTCGGACGACATCGTGCTGAGTAATTTGTTCACCGGCGTGCACGGCAACTACCTGGCGCCTTCTATTCGCCGCGCAGGCATGGACCCTGACCATTTGATGGAAAGCGACCCGAGCAAAATGAATTTTGCCGGCGACAAATCCAAGGCCTGGAAAGACATCTGGGGTTGCGGACAAGGCATAGGCGTGATTGACAAAATTCAAACCACAGCCGAGTTGATTGCGCAACTCAAGCGTGAATTTGCTGACGCCAAAAAGCGGGTGTTGGCGGCCTAAACAGCATCAACTCTGAGCAAAGAAAAAGCCACCCCGGGGTGGCTTTTCTATGAACGCAATACGTTCAGCCGAAATGGCAAATGTAGTGGTAGCTTTCAGCCACTTTGATCTCGAAGGATGAATTCGCGCCTACGCTGAATGTGTCGCCAGCGCCGCTGTGCTGCCAAGCGTCGCTTCCGGCGAGTTTGTATTCGCAGGCACCAGCCACGCATTCCATGATTTCAGGCGCGGCGGTGTTGAAAGTCAGGTGCGAGGGAAGCACCACGCCGACAGATTTTTTCTCGCCGCTTGGCGTGACGATGGCGTGGCTCACGCATTTGCCGTCGAAAAACACATTGGCTTTGGTGGCGATGCTCACCCCTTGTATATGTTCGGTCGTCATGTTCAGGCCTTTTTGTTGGCAGGTGTTTTGCGGGCTACGGTTTTGGTTTCGCGCTCGTTTTTCAGATTGGCTGCGATGCGCATGCGCAAGGCGTTGAGTTTGATGAAGCCTCCGGCGTCGGCCTGGTTGTAAGCGCCGCCGTCGTCGTCAAACGTGGCAATGCGTGTATCAAACAAACTGTCTGTTTTGCTTTCGCGGCCCACACACATGATGGTGCCTTTGTACAGCTTTAAGCGCACCTTGCCGTTGGCAGTGGCTTGCGACGCGTCGATCAAACCTTGCAGCAATTCGCGCTCAGGGCTGAACCAATAACCGTTGTAAATCAGACGCGCATAACGCGGCATCAAGTCTTCTTTGAGTGCCAGCACTTCGCGGTCGAGTGTGATCGATTCGATCGCGCGATGACCTGACAACAAAATAGTGCCGCCCGGGGTTTCGTAGCAGCCACGGCTCTTCATGCCGACGTAGCGGTTTTCCACTTTGTCTAAGCGGCCGATGCCGTGTTTGCCGCCCAAGGTGTTCAAGTGCGCCAACACTTTGGCGGGTGACATGCGCACGCCGTCAATCGCCACCACGTCGCCGTGCTTGTAAGTGAGCTCAACGATTTGCGGTTTGTTCGGTGCTTTTTCCGGACTGACGGTTAAGCGCCACATGCTGTCGTCGGGCGCGTAATTCGGGTCTTCCAATATGCCGCCTTCATAGCTGATGTGCAGCAAATTGGCGTCCATGGAATAAGGCGCCGGTCCTTTGCGCTTGGCACCGTCTACCGGTATGCCGTGCTGGTCGGCGTAACGCATGAGTTTTTCGCGGGACAGCAAATCCCACTCGCGCCAAGGCGCGATGATTTTCACGTTTGGCATCAAGGCATAAGCGCCCAACTCGAAACGCACCTGGTCATTGCCTTTGCCGGTCGCACCGTGACTGATGGCGTCGGCTTTGGTTTTGCGGGCAATCTCGACCAGCCTTTTGGCGATCAAGGGCCGTGCGATGGAGGTGCCTAATAAATATTCGCCTTCGTAAAGCGCATTGGCGCGGAACATGGGGAAGACAAAATCGCGCACGAATTCTTCGCGCAAATCTTCAATAAAAATATTGGCGGGCTTGATGCCCATTTTGATGGCCTTGGCGCGCGCCGGTTCAATTTCTTCACCCTGGCCGATGTCGGCTGTGAAGGTGACCACTTCGCAGTGGTATTCGTCTTGCAGCCATTTCAAAATAATGGAGGTGTCCAGGCCGCCCGAATAGGCCAGCACCACGCGTTGCGGTGCCTTGGAGGTGTCTGACTTTGTGGTGTTTTTAAGCATGAAACATACCGATTGAAAGCAAAGGCGGGATTCTAGGTCATGACCTGACAAGAAAAAAAGCCGCTGAGAACAGCGGCTTGGGGTGAGGCAAAAGAGATTTATTGCATGTATTGTGGCGCAGAGCCGGGCGGCGGCACCGGGCTGCCTGCCGGCGGGTAGTTGTAATTCTGGTTGGATGAAGTCATGGGCGTGATTTGCAGGCGCAGCGTGGGGCCGGGGTCTTGCGGCATTTGCACCGTGTATTGCTTACCGGCGTATTCATAAAGCACGTTGTAGGCAACGATGCGGCTTTCATAAAAATTCTGGTTATTGCAGGTTTGTACAGTGCGTACTTCAGGTGGCGGTGCACCCTCGATTTTGTCGCCGAAGATGGCGCCACCGAATGCGCCGATGGCAGTGGCAAGCGCACGGTCGCTGCCTCTGCCGCCGATTGCACTGCCAATGGTGCCGCCGGCGATAGCGCCCATGATGGCACCAGCGCCGGACTTGTTCGGCTGGGTGGTGACTTGTTGCTGGCTACATACCTGGCGCGGAACCGCCACTTGCTGAACGATGGGGGTAGTGGTGACGACACGGGCGTATTCGTCAGCTTGAGCGGTGAATGCCAAACAAGCAGTTGCAAGTACCGACAGACAGATGGAATATTTCATGAGCGTCTCCTATGTATTAGCCTCAATGGATTATTTAACGAAGCCGGTAGTAGGGCGGTTGACAGGGTTTTTAAATGAATAGGTGACAATCTTTCCATGACATTACAAGATTGGTTGAGCCATTGTGAGCGCTTGCACCCGCAAACCATACAACTTGGGCTGGAGCGGGTTGCACAGGTCGCGGCTCGCATGGACTTGCGCTTTGATTGCCCGGTGATCACGGTGGCGGGCACCAATGGCAAGGGTTCTACCTGCGCCATGCTGGAATCGGTGTACCGCCATGCCGGTTTCAAGACCGGTTTGTACACCTCGCCGCATTTGGTGTATTTCCAGGAGCGCTGCCGGCTCAACGGACAACCGGCGTCGGCTGACATGCTGATTCCCCATTTCGCGCGGGTGGAAGCGGCCAGGGGCGACATCAGCCTGAGCTATTTCGAATTCACCAGCCTGGCCTTGTTCAGTTGCCTAAGCCTTGCTCAACTTGATGTGGTGATTCTGGAAGTGGGCTTAGGCGGGCGGCTGGATGCGGTGAATACCATTGACGCCGATTGCGCGGTCATCACCAGCATAGACCTGGACCATACCGAGTTGCTTGGGCCAGACCGCGAAAGCATAGGCCGTGAAAAAGCCGGCATCATGCGGCCAAGTATTCCCGTGGTCATCAGTGACCCCGCGCCACCCGCCAGTGTGCAAGCGCATGCGCAAGCCTTGGGTGCCGATGTCTGGCAGGTGACCCGGGATGTGCAATTCAGCGGCGACGCCCAGCAATGGATATGGAAAGCCAGAGGCCGCACCTACAGCGGGCTGGCTTATCCGGCGCTGCGCGGTGCCAATCAGTTGTTGAACGCCGCCGGTGTGCTGGCGGTGCTGGAGGCGCTGCGGCAGCAGTTACCCGTCACGGCGCAGGCCATACGCCTGGGTTTGTCCATGGTGGAGTGGCCGGGTCGGTTTCAGATATTGCCTGGCCAACCGTCCATCGTGCTGGATGTGGCGCACAACCCGCATGCCACGGCGGCGTTGGCGCACAACCTGGATGCCATGGGCTTTTACCCGCGCACCCATGCGGTGCTGGGCGCCATGGCCGACAAAGATTTGCCCGGTTTGTTCAAACGCTTGATGCCGCTGGTCGAATGCTGGTATTTCTGCGATCTGCCCACGCCGCGCGCTGCTTCTGCCAAAGACTTGCAGCAAGTCTGGCAGTCGCTGTCTCCACCGAGCGGCGCTACTTGCGCGCTGTTTGACGAGCCGGTTCAGGCGCTGGCGCAGGCCATCTCCAGCGCAGACCCCACTGATAGAATCATGGTTTTCGGTTCATTCTTCACCGTCGGCGCGGTGCTTGCTAACGGCATTGATGGCCGTCTTCCCGCGTATTTACCCACCTGAACCTGTTCATGGCTTTTTTCAAATCACGCAGTAAAAACCCGGCCGCCGAAGACTCCACCCCGGATGATGCCCAAAGCATGGACAGCCTGCGTCAACAGGCCAGGCACCGTTTGATCGGGGCCACGGTGCTGGTGGTGATTGCAGTCGTCGGTTTTCCGCTGGTGTTCGACACCAAGCCGCGTGATGTGGCTTCTGACATTCGCATTGACATGCCCGAGCGCGAATTGGTTCGCGCCTCTCAGCCGCCCGTCGCTCCTGTGCCTGACAAGCAGGCATTGGTCACGCCGCCTGCAGAAGAAGTTGTTTCCAACACAGAAAAAACCGCTGTTGAAAACGTCGCTATCCCGGATAAAACACCGGTTCCGGTCATTGACACCAAAGCCACTGACAGCAGCAAGTCAAAAACTCCCCCCGGTTCAGATAATGCCCCGACGGAAACAAAAAGCAGCGACAAACCCGAAGTCGCAGCGCCTGCGCCCGAGCGTTTCATCGTGCAAGTCGGCGCTTACAGCGACGAATCCAAAGTCAAGGAAGTGCGCGCAAAGCTGGAAAAAGCCGGGTACACCACGTATGTGCATGTGGCCCAGACCAAGGAAGGTAAACGCACGCGCGTGCGCATCGGGCCATTTGCCACCAAGCAGGAAGCGCAGAAAATTGTCGGGAAGATCAAGTCGCTGAATTTCAACGCTTCTGTGTTGACCCTCTAAGGCATGAATTCTCTCGATTGGATATTGCTGGCCCCGTTGTTTGTTTCCGGCCTGCTAGGTGTGTGGCGCGGCGTGGTCCGCGAAGTGATGTCGGTGCTGGCGTGGGTGACAGGTGTGGTGTTGGCCGGGCGGTTTGCCGCAGACCTGGCGCAGTTGCTGCCTATCAATGGTGATGTGCTGCCTCATGCAGTGGCCTGGGTGTTGGTGTTGCTGGCGGTGTTGATTGCGGCCGGCTTGCTGGCCCGCTTGTTGAAACAGTTGTTGTCTGTCGCCGGGCTCGGTCTGGCCGACAGGTTGTTGGGTGGCGTGTTCGGCCTGGTGCGCGGCACCATGGTCTTGATGTTGCTGGTGCTGGTCATCGGCCTCACGCCCTTCAAAAAATACCCGATTTGGACCTCGTCGCAGGTAGTGCCTTTGGTGCAACTGCTGCTTGAATTTGTGAAGCCGGTATTGCCGGTGCCATTGGAAAGGTTGGTGACTTGATGTGCGGCATAGTGGGGGTTGTCAGTCAGTCCCATGTGAACCAGTTGATCTATGACGCTTTGCTGCTGTTGCAGCACCGCGGGCAGGACGCTGCGGGCATAGTCACACAGTTGGATCGCAAGTTCTTCATGCAAAAAGCCAAGGGCATGGTGCGCGATGTATTCCGCACGCGCAATATGCGCGCCTTGCCCGGCAATATCGGTCTGGGTCAGGTGCGCTACCCGACGGCAGGTAACGCTTACAGCGAAGAAGAGGCCCAGCCTTTTTACGTGAATGCGCCTTTCGGTCTGGTGATGGTGCACAACGGCAACCTCACCAACGCGCAAGTGCTGAAAGCTGAACTCTTTTCAACCGACCACCGTCACATCAACACAGAGAGCGATTCGGAAGTGTTGCTGAACGTGTTGGCGCATGAGTTGGAAAAAACAACGCGCGGCATCTCGCTGGCAGCGGCCGATGTGTTCTCAGCCGTCAGCGGCGTGCATTTGCGAATTAAAGGCTCTTACGCGGTGATCGCCATGATTGCCGGCCACGGCTTGCTGGCGTTTCGCGATCCGTTTGGCATACGGCCTTTGTGCCTGGGCCAGGGCGCAGACGGCACCTGGATGGTGGGCAGCGAATCGGTGGCGCTCGAAGGCACCGGCCACGTGTTTGTGCGCGATGTCGCACCTGGCGAGGCTGTGTTCATTGACATGCAAGGTCAGTTGCACGCGCATCAATGCGCAACCAAGACGCAACTCATGCCGTGCATTTTTGAGTACGTGTATCTGGCGCGCCCTGATTCGACCATGGATGGAATTTCTGTCTACCAGGCGCGTTTGAACCTAGGCGAATCGCTGGCCAAGCGCGTGGTGTCTACTGTTCCGCCGTCAGACATTGATGTGGTGATTCCGATTCCCGAATCCAGCCGCCCCAGCGCCACGCAACTCGCGCATTTGCTGGGCAAGCCGTACCGCGAAGGTTTTGTCAAAAACCGTTATGTCGGCCGCACCTTCATCATGCCGGGCCAAGCCGTGCGCAAGCGTTCGGTGCGCCAAAAACTCAACGTCATCGTCAGCGAATTCAAAGGCCGCAATGTGTTGCTGGTCGACGATTCGATTGTGCGCGGCACCACCAGCCGCGAGATTGTGCAAATGGCGCGTGACGCAGGCGCGCGCAAGGTCTATCTGGCCAGCGCCGCGCCGCCGGTGCGTTTCCCCAATGTGTATGGCATTGACATGCCGACCCCGGAAGAACTGGTAGCCCATGGACGTACGGTGGAGCAAGTGCGCGAAGTCATAGGTTGCGACGCTTTGATTTACCAGGACATCGCGCCCATGCTTGAGGCCGTGGGCCGCGCGGCATTACCCGGTTCTCCTGCCATCAACGGTTTTGACGCTTCATGCTTTGACGGTGTGTATATTACAGGCGACGTCAGCAGCGAAGACATCACCCGCATGGGTCAGCAACGCGCAGGCTCGCAAGAAGATACCGCCGACCACTCGCGTCTGGCTTTACCGAACGCTGATGTGGGTTGATCTGCGATGACAAATTCCACTTTGCCCCCCGGCTTACACAAAGACACCCTGGCGGTTCGCGCTGCGGTTGACAAAACCCAATACGGTGAAAACTCCGAAGCCTTGTTTTTGACCAGCAGTTTTGTGCAGCCGGACAGCGAAACTGCTTCGCGCCGCTTTGCCGGTGAAGAAGACGGCTACATTTACTCGCGCTTTACCAACCCCACGGTCGCAAGTTTTGAAAAACGCCTGGCCGCTTTGGAAGGTGCCGAGGCTTGCATAGGCACGGCCAGCGGCATGGCAGCGGTGTTGCTGCTGTGCATGGCTTTGCTTAAGAGCGGCGACCACGTGGTGTGTTCGCATTCGGTGTTCGGCTCGACCCACAAACTGCTAAGCAGCGAGTTCGCCAAGTTCGGCGTGCAGACCACGTTTGTCTCGCAAACCGATGTGTCTGAATGGCAGCGCGCAATGCAACCGAACACGCGTTTGTTGTTCGCTGAAACACCAACCAATCCATTGACCGAGGTGTGCGACATTCGCGCGCTGGCAGACATAGCGCATGCAGCGAACGCCTTGCTGGCGGTCGACAATTGTTTTTGCACACCGGCCTTGCAAACGCCGATGGCGTTGGGCGCAGATGTGATCGTGCACTCGGGCACCAAATACCTGGACGGCCAGGGCAGGGTGGTCGCTGGTGCATTGTGTGCGTCGCAGGCTTTGGTGGCAGAGAAATTCACTCCCGTTATGCGCAGCGCCGGCATGAGCTTGTCGCCGTTCAACGCCTGGGTGGTGTTGAAAGGTCTGGAGACTTTGTCTTTGCGCATGAAAGCGCAATCCGACCAGGCACTCGAACTAGCGACTTGGCTGGAGCAACACCCCAAGGTAGCGCGTGTGCATTTTCCCGGGCTGGCCAGCCACCCGCAGCACGCACTGGCCATGGCGCAGCAATCCGGCAAAGGCGGCCCCGTGCTGTCGTTTGATGTGGTGGGCGCTGACGCAACGCATTGCCGCAGCAACGCATTCACCGTGATCGACAGCACGCAATTGATGTCTATCACCGCCAATCTCGGTGATGTGAAAACCATCATCACGCACCCGGCCAGCACCTCGCACGGTCGCTTGAGCGAAGCCAACCGCCAGTTGGCCGGTATTCAACAAAGCCTGGTGCGCGTCGCGGTCGGCCTGGAGCATTTAGACGATTTGAAAAACGACTTATCCCGGGGCCTGGATTTGATCAAAGCCACTGCATGAGCACACGCACACGATTCGCGCCGTCGCCCACCGGCTTTATCCATTTGGGCAATATCCGTTCGGCTTTGTACCCGTGGGCGTTTGCCCGGGCCACCGGCGGCAAATTCATTTTGCGTATTGAAGACACCGATGTGGAGCGTTCTTCCCAAGAAGCGGTGGATGTGATTTTGCAAAGCATGTCGTGGCTGGGCCTGGCGCATGATGAAGGCCCGTTCTACCAAATGCAGCGCATGGACCGCTACAAACAAGTGTTGGCGCAATTGCAAGACAAAGGTTTTGTCTACCCGTGCTACATGAGCGTGAACGAGTTAGATGCCTTGCGCGAACAGCAAATGGCGGCCAAAGAAAAACCGCGTTACGACGGCACTTGGCGGCCCGAGCCGGGCAAGACTTTGCCCTCCATTCCAAGCGGCGTGCAACCGGTGCTGCGTTTCAAAACACCCTTAAGCGGTGAGGTGATCTGGGACGACAAGGTCAAAGGCCACATCTCCATCAGCAACACCGAACTCGACGACTTGGTGATTGCGCGCCCCGACGGCACACCAACCTACAACTTTTGCGTGGTGGTCGATGACATAGACATGGCCATCACCCATGTGATTCGCGGCGACGACCATGTGAACAACACGCCCCGGCAAATCCATATTTTTCAAGCGCTGGGCCATGTGCCGCCGG